>ERZ827168.4955-NODE-4955-length-11646-cov-4.810715_pt1 | contig 11646 bp, 7 predicted proteins | sample MGYA00519868_ERZ827168 | MGnify/ENA primary metagenome ERZ827168 (study PRJEB31778, sample SAMEA3449271) | human gut metagenome | biome: human gut; feature: human-associated habitat; material: faeces | place: United Kingdom | collected 2010/2012 ...
ACGGCATTGCGCGAATCGATGTCGCGCAGTATGCGCCGCCGCCCGAACACCGTGGTCACGTAACCCGTCTCGCGTGCCGCCGCGATGGCGCCGTCCATGTACTCCTTCACCTTGGGATACGACGCGAAATAGCCGTCGATAAGCTCCTTGGCCTCCTTGCGCGGAATGTCGAGCCGCTGGCTCAGGCCGAACGCCGAGATGCCGTAGATGATGCCGAAATTGGCCGTCTTGGCCTTGCGGCGCTCGTCGGGCGTCACCTCGTCGATGCGTTTGTGAAAGAGCTTGGCGGCCGTGGCGGCATGCACGTCCTCGTCGTGGAGGAACGCCGCGATCAACGACTCGTCGCCGCTCAGATGGGCCATCAGACGCAGCTCCACCTGACTGTAATCGGCCGAAAGCAGCAGATGCTCCCCGTCGGAGGGCACGAACGCCTCGCGTATGCGGCGGCCCATGTCGTCGCGCACGGGGATGTTCTGAAGGTTGGGGTTGGTCGACGACAGACGCCCCGTGGCCGTCACCGCCTGGTTGAACGAGGTGTGTATGTGCCCCGTGGTGCGGTTGACCAGCTGCGGCAGGGCCTCCACGTAGGTCGACAGCAGCTTCTTCACGCCGCGGTACTGCAATATCAGATCGACTATGCGGTGCTTGCCCGCGAAGCCCTGCAAATACTCCTCCTCGGTGCTGAACTGGTGCGTCTTGGTCATCTTGGGCTTCTCGGCTATGCGCATCTTCGCGAAAAGCACCTCGCCCAGCTGACGTGCCGAGTTGATGTTGAGCGTCGGCTCGCCCGCCTCGGCCCGCACCTCGCGCTCCAGCTCGGCCAGTCGGGCGTTCAGCTCCACGGCGTAGTCGTCCAGCAGCGCGCAGTCGACCTTCACGCCCGCCATCTCCATGCGCGCCAGAACGTCGATCATAGGTTCCTCCACGCGCGAATAGAGCTCCGCGAGCCCCGTCTGCTCCAGCTCGCGCCACAGCACCTGTTTGAGCTGCATGGTTATGTCGGCATCCTCGGCGGCGTACTCCTTCACGCTGTGCAGGTTCACCTGGTCCATTGTGAGCTGCCGCGCGCCGCGGCCTATGAGGGTTTCGATGTGTATGGGCGAATAGCCGAGGTAACGCTCGGCCAGATAGTTCATGTTGTGCCGCGCCTCGGGATCGAGCAGATAGTGCACGATCATGGTGTCGATCTTACGGCCGCGCACCTCGATGCCCAGACGCGACAGCACCATGATGTCGAACTTCATGTTCTGCGCCACCTTGGTTATCCGTTCGTTCTCGAACAGCGGGCGGACCAGCGCGGCGAACGTCTCGGCATTGTCGGGCGTAAACGACACGTACCACGCCTCGCGGGGCCGTACGGCGAACGACAGGCCCACCATGCGGTCGTTGAATATGTCGAATCCCGTGGTCTCGGTGTCGAAGCATATCTCCGCCTCGGCCGACAGCTCCTCCACGAGCCGCGCCAGCTCGGCGGCTTCGGTCACCAGACGGTAGTCGTGGGGCGTGGTCGCCGCCGTGGCGAGCGGCTGCGGCTCATCCGCCACCGCGGCGGGTTCGGCATCGGCCGTCGCGCCGTTCGAAGCCGAAGCTCCGTCGGGCGCCAGAGCGGTCATGCAGGTGGCCGAAGCGGTCGCGGCGTCGCGGTGGGGGCAGTCGCCCAATGCGGCGAACAGATCGCCCTGCCCCGCCAGCGCGCTCCGTTTGGCCGCCTCCGACTTGGCACGGGCCATCTCGGCCAACTGGCGCTGCGGCGCCTGCTGCGGAGCGTCCGACTCTTCGACGGGCGCCATGTTGTGGACGTCGCGCAGGAACGACGTGAAATCGAGCTCGGCGTAAAGCGCCTTCAGCTCGTCGATGTTGGGAGCGCATACGGTCAGATCGTCGGGCGAGAACTCCACGGGCACGTCGGTGCGTATGGTGGTCAGGTCCTTGGCCAGCCGCAGGCGGTCGCCCCATGCGGCGATCTTCTCACCCTGCTTGCCTTTGATCTTGTCCACGTTGTCGAGTATGTTCTCCACCGTACCCCACTCGGCCACTAACTTGCAGGCGCCCTTCTCGCCTATGCCCGGCACGCCCGGGATGTTGTCCGAAGCGTCGCCCCACAGCGCCAGGATGTCGCGCACCAGAACGGGGTCGTCGATGCCGTATTTGGCGCACACGGCCGCGCTGTCCACGATCTCCACGCCGTCGCCCTTCTGCTTGTAGATGTGGCGGCGGGGACCCACCAGCTGGCCGTAATCCTTGTCGGGCGTCACCATGTAGACCTCGCAGCCCGCCTCCGAGGCACGATGGGCCAGCGTGCCGATCACGTCGTCGGCCTCGTAGCCCTCGACTTCGAACACGGGTATGCGCATGGCGTCGAGCAGACGGCAGAGGTAGGGCACCGAGGCGATGATGTCCTCGGGCGTGGCGGGACGGTTGGCCTTGTAGTCGGCGAAGAGCCTGTTGCGGAACGATCCGCCCTTGGGGTCGAGCGCCACGCCGAGCATGTCGGGCGATTCGCGCTTCATGATGTCGCGCAGGAACTTGGTGAATCCGAACAGGATCGAGGTGTTCATGCCGAAGCGGTTGCGCATCGGCCGCCCGATGAAGGCGTAGTAGTATTTGAAAACCAGCGCGTAGGCGTCGATCAGGAAAAGTCGTTTCATAGCGGGTGCGGGGTTGTTTTTTAGGGGTTATAGGGCTTGTAATGCCGTCAGGCATTACTATCCTCGGCGGCTCGCACCTTCGGTGCGACCCCCGCAGCCGCCGAGGATAAGTGCGGCGACGGGACGCGAGGGCTGAATGGTAAGGAATTCCGTCACAGATTGTCTTCGGCGAACCACTCGGCGAACGACGAGGCCGTCTCGTGCAGACGCAGCGAATAGAGCTCCACCTCGTCGGGCAGCGACTCCAGAAGCCGTTCGGCGAAGTCGGCCAGCATGTTCTCGCACGTGGGCTGGTAGTCCACCACAACGATGCTCGAATAGCGGTCGGCCAGCATGTCGCGCAGCTGCAAACCCTCCTGCGAACGTCGGATGACGAACGCATGGTCGAACTGCGAGACGATCCGATCGTTCACGATCCGTTTCAGCAGGCCGAAATCCATCACCATCCCCTGCTTGGGGTCGTAGGGATCGGCCGACGGCTCGCCCTTCACAGTGACGAACAAGCGGTAGGAGTGGCCGTGTATCTCGCGGCATGCGCCGTCGTAGCCTTCGAGCGAATGGGCCGCTTCGAACGAAAACTCTTTCGTAAGTCGTATCGTTGCCATAAATTATCGTATTCGGCATTTGGCCGTTGCGCAAAGTTAATGTTTTTCGCGATTATTTCGCCCCGCGCCGTCGGGAATTTGCGAATCGGCTGCAATCCATCCCCTTGCGGCCGCACACGGGCCGCGCACACGGCCTTCCGACGGGCAGGCGGAGGTAAAAAATCGCAATTTGCGGAAATATGATAATTATTACCAAAGACCGCAGCAAATCACAAAAATATTCATTAACTTTAACACACAAACGAATCCGCAAAAAAACAGAGAGCCTAATTTTGAATAACCTGCCGAACTGCGCCCGCAATCGACCGAGAATTGCGATAAGATCGTGTCGGCAGATTCGCGATTATACTGCTGCGATATTTTTATCTCCGTAAAAAGATTTTTGTTACCTGATAAACAACCTGCAATATGAAACTGTTTATAATTATTTTGGCGCTATTGACATCGACCGATGCAAGCGCGAACAAAAACAAGTTCCGCTACCAAACGATAGGGAACGTCACCAAATCGGAATTGACCACGACGGATTATGGCATGGATGTCACAAACTATGGCGCAGTGGTGTTGGAGGAGACTGTCGGACCGTACATTTACGGCGAAAAGCCTGCCGACAAACCGCAGCATTACCGAACCAATATCATTAGAAAAATAAAGATCCTCAATGATAACGGACTCGATTATGCGAAATTACGCATCCCGTACGATTTGACAGAATTTCAACGCATGCCCATATCCGACGTCGAGGGCTATATATACAGCATGGAAAATGACCGCATGGTGAAAAGAGAACTCAACCCGAAAGATGTCAGCATTATTGAAAATGACAATAAATCGGGAATCGTAGAGATTGTATTTCCAAATGCCAAAGCGGGAGATATTATAGAGTACAGTTATTGGCAGTCGTCGATCTCCACAGAAAAATTGCCCGACTTCCATTTCGAAAGCAAAATCCCCGTTCTGAAGTCCATATATCGGATTTTTGTCAGTTCCTATTCTTTAACAGACTGTCAGGTATTTACTTTCGGCCCGCAGCTTCAGGACCTGGACATGCGGCTTTATCGTAATCAACCATTATCGATACGAATGCACACGACCCCTCCTGCAACTTTAGGATCAGTCGGCGGAATATTATATAAAGGAACGGCCACAAGCAGCCACATGACACATCAGAAAGGCGTTCTTTATGTTTTTCAACTTGAAAATATCAGACCATCGGCCGCCGCACCCCAATCAGGCATCCGATCGATTTTCATAAACAGATAACCTCGCTTATATTTAAGTCAAACCGCCATGAGACGCATAACCATTATTTCGACTGTTATGTCGATTGTCGCGACAGCGATATCGGCCTCGGCGCAGGCCGACTACAAATTCGGCAAGGTGACACGCGCCGAGCTCGAACGGACCGATTATCCCGCAATAGCCGACGGTGCCGCCGCCGTCGTGATCGACGAACTCAACGACCTGCTTTTAAGCACCGACAAAACACATCCCGAGAACGAGCGATATTACAATGTCGACAGAATAGTCACGCGCAAGATCAAGATACTGAAGCCCGAAGGACTTTCGCAAGCATCCGTGTCGATCGTGTATCATACGGGCGACAACGAATATCTGGAGGGTTGCAAGAAAGACGATATAGACGCATACTCTTACAAGATGGTCGACGGCAGGATCGTGAAAAAGCGACTGAAAGACGACGACATCCGCACGGAACGGATCTCCGACACATCGACGAGGGTGACATTTACGGTTCCCGATGCGGAAGTCGGCGGCATCATCGAATACAAATATCCGAAATACATTCTCGCGTTCGACACGAGGGCGATCGATCTGGCCATGTTCCGCGACATCCCGTCGCTGTCCTCGAAGATTCAGATTTACGTATACGACAACAAATACGAGGATTGCTTTCAGTTGATGAAACTCGGGACCGCGCCCGTTCGAACGCTGTCGGGCAAGCGCGCCCGCCAGTGTCGGTCGATACGAACCGCAATCCCGCCGACAAGACATACGGGAGGTGCGGGCGGCGGCTTCCGCAGCATTTTCGTATACAGCGGCGGACGTACGATGAGCATCACGTGCCCGTATTACGAATTTTCGGCGACGAATCTGCCTGCCGCCAACCCGCACGAGGATGCCGCGGGAGTCAGGATCGTACTCTCTGACGGCGAAAACGGCATCGTGTCCGAATAAGGCAGCCCGAGCCCGCAGTAATAATTAACAATGATAGAAATATGAAACGCTTAGCATCCCTTTCGCTTGCCGTCCTCGCGCTCGCGGGCATTGCCGCGACATCGGCCTCGGCGCAGGCCGACTACAAATTCGGCAAGGTGACCCGCGCCGAGCTCGAACGGACCGATTATCCCGCAATAGCCGACGGCGCCGACGCCGTGGCGTTGGAGGATAGGACCGATCTGCTGATTATCGCGGACTCATGCTTCGACGCCAAATTCGACACTTTCGCACGATTCTATTACAGCCACCGTAAAGTCATACGCAAAATAAAGATTCTCAGCAGCGACGGACTGAAATATGCGAATATCACTATTGCGCACCGTCACACACGGCATCCCCTAACGTTCGACAGTTCGATAGAGGGCATAAAAGGTTGTTCGTATACACTGAAAGGCGGCAAAATAAGCCGATCGAAACTGAAAGCAACGGATATAAAGCTGCGAATGACAGACGACAGCACGGCGCAAGCGGTATTTACCATACCCGACGTCGAGGTCGGATCGATAATCGAATACGAATATACGGAATATGCGGCATCGACATACCCGCGCGACATGGACGTCATCATGCAAAAAGAGGTTCCGATACTGAACTCCCGCTGCATGGTCTCGTTCAAATTGGGCGGATACCATGAGAACGAATTCGTCAACGTTTTCAAGACGTACAAAACGGGATCGCACCCCATGACCGTGACCGACGGCGAGTACGAGAAGCTGTGCGACGCCGTTATGACGGTCGTGTATCCCGAATACGTCTACTCGTCCGCATTCGCGCCCGAGGATCCGTTCGCCATGAGGGACCTGCGCCGATACCGTGCCACCAAAAGCTATGTGCGGGTCGACTGCTGGGGTGTATTTTACGATGCCGAGAATCTGCCCGCCATCGGCGCCGATACCCGAGCGGACGACATCGCGGGCGTAAGGATCATAACGACCGACCCCAACCGACCCCGATCGGAATAAAAACAAGAAATCCTGCAAACTTTCGTTTGCAGGATTTCGCCTTTCGGCGGAAAGAGAGGGATTCGAACCCCCGGAACAGTTGCCCGTTCACCGCATTTCGAGTGCGGCCCGATCGACCACTCCGGCATCTTTCCTTCGGTCGTTGTGCAGGATCCGCAGGCCCGAGCGGCCCTTCATGATCCTAACGGTGTGCAAAGATAATAACTTTCGGGTAAAAAAGTACTCTTCGAGCGAAAAAATAAATATTTATCCGCTTTTTTTGTGTCGTTTCCCGCCTGCACGAGGTTTCGCGGGGGCTCGAAAGCCGTCCGCCGCGGCGGTTCGGAAGGCTGCGAGGCGCCCCGCAACCTCCGCATTCGGTCTCGGGCGCGAAGCGGGAAATAGAGTTTTTTTCGCATTCTGCCGAAAAATGGCTTGAATATTGAGCGGGAATCGGCATAAAATAATATTTTTGCATTGTAAATATAAGGTGGTGCGGCCGATCGACGCAATAAAAGCGTCGGTTTTACCGTTATCCTTATAGGAGAAACTGTATCGGAAAGGATTCCGCGCGAACCCGCATCCGATTTAACCTTAAACCTATGTGCGCTATGAAGAACTTGAAGAGTATTTTAGCCGCAACGCTCACGGCCCTGGCCGCGAGCGCATGCACGTCGGCCTACTACGGTTCGACGGGCGATTACGACGATCTATATGCCACTCACGACCGCAAGGTCATAGCCGACCGCCAGCGTGCCGAAGCCGAAGCACGCCGTGCCGAGGCCGAGGCCCGCAAGGCCGAAGCCGAAGCGCGTCAGGCCGAGTGGAACGCCCGAACGGCCGAGATACTGGCCGCCGCGGGCGAGACCGAGGGCGTGAAGGTCGTCGACTCGGGCGACGGCATAATCATAGTCGAGGACGACTCGCCGCAGAGCTTCGTGGCCGACAGCTACGAGAGCGCCTACGCGCGCCGCCTGCGGGGCTTTACCTCGCCCAACTACCGCATGCCGTCGAGCTACTTCAATCTGCGTTACGGCGGCAACTACACTTTCGCCACAGCCTACGACCCCGCGGTGTACAACGTGATGGTCTCGGGCGACCAGGTGTGGGTGGAGCCCAAGTACATCACCTCGATGTTCGGCACGTGGGGCGCAGCCAACGCCACGGCCATGCTCTACTCGCCGTGGTACTACGGCTGGAACCACTACGATCCGTGGTACTACTCGTGGTGGGGCTACCCCCGCTACTCGTGGTACGACTGGAACTGGAACATATGCTACGGCTGGAACTTCGGCTGGGGCGCCAACATATGGTGGGGCTGGGGAGGTCTCTACCACCCGTGGCACCATCACCACCACTACTACGGCCCGGGCTGGGGCGGTCCGCACTGGGGATACGACCACTGGGGCCCGCAGTACGGCGGCGGTGGCGGCGGCTACTGGCACCGCGGCGGCAACTACTACGGCTCGCGCAACAACGACACCCGCTTCCCGGGCGGCGGCAACTCGCGCCCCTCGCGCGGCAACTCGATAGTCAACCGCGGTTCGTCGACCTCGACACCCTACCGCTCGCCCAACACGGGCAACGCCTACGGCACTCCGTCGCGCGGCGGCAATACCTCGGGCATGCAGCAGCAGACATCGGGTTCGCGCGGACGCGGTACGGTGACCACCACGACCAACCGCAACGACAACTCGTCGATGCGCAACCGCAACACGTTCGAGAACCGCAACAACACCACGCGCAACGACGACAGCTACCGCAACAACAGCAGCTACAACAATAACAATTCGAGCTTCAACTCCAACCGCGGCACCTCGTCTTCGTCGTCGTTCGGATCGGGTTCGTCGGGCGGCGCATCGCGCGGCGGAGGCTTCTCGGGCGGCAGCGGCGGAGGCTCGCGCGGCGGCGGTTCACGCGGACGGTAAAGTCTATTCAATTAACCGGCCCTACGGGTCGCAAACGTGTGCAAAATGAAAACAATCGGAAAACTTTCGCTTCTCATAGCCTCGGCGGCCATAGTCGGCACCGCCTCGGCGCAATACAGGTTCGGCGGTCTGATGATGGACCACGACGGCATGATGTCGAACGACATGTACTCGCTCTCGCAGGTGAACTTCGGATTCGGCACGGCCCGCTCGATGGGCATGGCCGGAGCGTTCGCCTCGCTCGGCGGCGATGCGGCGTCGATGGGCATCAACCCCGCGGGACTGGGCATGTACCGTCACAACGAGGTGACCATCAGCCCCATCATGGGATTCAACAACGCCGTCAACAGCGCGGCCGACTGGGGCGACAACAAGCAGAGCCGCTTTGCCCTGAGCAACGTCGGCGCCGTGTTCAACGTATACGAGAGCGGCCGCACGGGTCTGGTGAGCGTCAGCGTGGGCATAGGCTACAACCGCGTGGCCGACTTCAACTACCGCTACGGCTTCACGTCGGAAAGCGGCCCGTCGAACGCCCCCTACCGCTCGATCAACGACGCCTTCTCGCGCCAGCTCGGGCAGGGCGGCATATTCCCCGACAAGAACGGCAGCCTCAACTACGGCTACGACATGGCCTACTACTGGGGCGGCGCGCTGGCCTATAACGGCTACATGCTCGACGTGGGCCAGGACGAGCTGGGGGCCTACTGGACCACGGCCGACCGCATAGGCGCCAACGCAGGCGTGGGACACACGGCCAACGTGGAGAGCCGCGGCTCGATCGGCGAATACGACATAGCCGTCGGATTCAACTTCGACAACCGATTCTACCTCGGTGCGACCGTCGGGTTGCAGGCCGTCGACTGGAAACGCCAGTTCTACTACGGCGAGGATTACATCTACAACGGCGCCGAGCCCGTCTACTCCGACGGCGCGCCCTTGCAGACGCCCGCACAGTGGATGGACTACAACCAGGCCGTCGACGTGTCGGGTGCGGGCGTGAACCTCAAGGTGGGATTCATCTGGCGCCCCATCCCCGCCCTGCGCGTGGGTGCAGCCGTGCATACGCCCACCTTCTACTCGCTCAAGCGCAGCTACCAGGCATACGCCGCCACTAATTTCAACCCGAGCGGCGACACCACCCCCTCGCTCGACGACGACGGCGACAACACGTGGGATTTCGTCTCGCCCACGCGCCTCATGTTCGGTCTCTCGTACACCGTGGGCCGCTTCGCCATCATCTCGGCCGACTACGAGCGCGACTGGTACAACGGCATGCGCGTGAAGAACATACCATCGGGCTTCGACCTTACCGAGGCCGACTACCGCTCGGAGTTCACCAACAATTTCAAGGGTTCGAATACGCTGCGCCTCGGTGTGGAGATCAAGCCGCTGCCCATGTTCGCCCTGCGTGCGGGCTACGGCGTGGCCGATTCGATGCTCCGCAACGACAAGGGGCTTTACTACAACTCGCCGCTCACCTACAAGAGCACCTGCCTCTCGGGCGGTCTGGGTCTGGCGTTCGGCGGGCTGAACGTCGACCTCACGTACCAGTATCTCGAAAACAAGCAGACCGAATACATGCTCTACTATGCGCTCGACAGCCGCTCGGGCACGTTCGACACGGCGAGCCCCTTCTATTCGACCGACCTGAAGCGCAACTACGTAATACTCTCGGTGGGTTACAAATTCTGACGCACGCCCGAATACGAACATGAAGAGACTCGAACTGTTATTGGCGGCCGTACTCGCCGCTGCAATGTGCGGCTGCTCGTCGGAGGCGGAATTCCGCCTGGCGTCGTACAACATACGCTACGACGCGCCTGCCGACGCGCAGGGCGGCGACGCGTGGAACGACCGCAAAGGCTCGGTGGCCGAGCTGCTGCTCTCGCACGAGGTCGACATAGCGGGCACGCAGGAGGGGAATCGGCAGCAACTCGACGACCTGCTGGCCCTCATGCCCGACTACGACTGCATCTGCCACCCCTACGGAGGCAAGGACGGTAATCTGCACAACTGCGCCACGTTCTACCGCCGCGACCGCTTCGAGGTGCTCGACGAAGGTACCTTCTGGTACAGCGAGACGCCCGACGAGAAGAGTCTCGGGTGGGACGCCACCGACCTGCGCATCTGCAACTGGGGCCGATTCCGCGACAGGCGGTCGGGCAGGGAGTTCTATCTGTTCAACTCGCATTTCTACTGGCGGCTGAAGGAGGCCAAGCGCAACTCGGGCAAGGTGCTGCGCGACAAGGTGAAGCAGATCGCGGGTGATGCCGCGGTCATCTGCACGGGCGACTTCAACTCGACCGACGACTCGCCCCAGATAAAGGATATCGAAGAGCTGCTGCGCGACGCCCGCAGCATAAGCGAAAGCGCCCCCGCGGGACCCGAGAAGACCGATCTGGGCGGCGGCAATTTCCAAGGCGAGCCCAAGGCCCGCATCGACTACGTGTTCGTGAACGGCCGCGTGAAGGTACGCAGCTACGAGGTGCCCGGGGACGTGCGCCCCAACGGCCACTATCCGTCGGACCATCTGCCCGTGGTGTGCCGTCTGGCAATCGATTGATACGGTTCGCGGCGCGGCGATCAAAAAAACGGCTGTCCGTTATACGCGTTAAGCAAAAAAAGGTTACTTTTGTCATTTGGACGAAGGCAGCCTTTTTTATTCGTAATGCGGCGCCGCGTGCCGAAGATTTCCGCACCCCGAAAATTTCGAAATAAAAAAACAATAAAAAAACGCAATATGGCAGTTGAACTTAAAGATCTGACCAAAGTCGAGGACAACTACTCGAAATGGTACAACGACCTGGTCGTGAAAGCGGGTCTGGCCGAAAATTCGGCCGTCAGAGGATGTATGGTGATAAAGCCCTACGGCTACGCCATCTGGGAGAAGATGCAGCGCGTGCTGGACGACATGTTCAAGCAGACGGGCCACGAGAACGCCTATTTCCCGCTGTTCATCCCCAAATCGTTCTTCTCGCGCGAGGCGCACCACGTGGAGGGCTTCGCCAAGGAGTGCGCCGTGGTGACCCACTACCGTCTGAAGAACGACCCCGACGGCAAGGGCATCGTGGTCGATCCCGCCGCCAAACTGGAGGAGGAGCTCATCGTGCGCCCCACCTCGGAGACCATAATCTGGAACACCTACAAGAACTGGATCACCTCATACCGCGACCTGCCCATCCTCTGCAACCAGTGGGCCAACGTGGTACGCTGGGAGATGCGTACGCGTCTGTTCCTGCGCACGGCCGAGTTCCTCTGGCAGGAGGGTCACACCGTCCACGCCACC
>ERZ827168.4959-NODE-4959-length-11636-cov-4.279078_pt1 | contig 11636 bp, 13 predicted proteins | sample MGYA00519868_ERZ827168 | MGnify/ENA primary metagenome ERZ827168 (study PRJEB31778, sample SAMEA3449271) | human gut metagenome | biome: human gut; feature: human-associated habitat; material: faeces | place: United Kingdom | collected 2010/2012 ...
AATGTTAATATATTACGCACAAATCAATTTCATAAAAATTCGGTAGGTCGCTCTTGGGCGAACCCCTTCGGCTTCTCAGAAGGTGAACCTGGCCTTATAAAAAATGCAATTTGGTTTGCATGTAATAATATAAAAATATAAAAAGTGAAAGCCAACTGTTAAAGCCAGCTTTCACTTTTTGATTACTTGGAATTGCCAGTAGTAAGCTCTTGGAAGTCGTAAACATTTACGAACGACCCTTTAGGAATAGTAAAACGAATTTCTGTAACGTATTTTATTTCATCTTGTATTTGAAAGCTTCCACTAAGTGAATCAAACTTATCTTTGTAGTTAGTCCAATACTCTACCTTGGGTTCAACCGTATCATCTTCATATACAACTATGAATACAGTGTTAGGCTTATAATCAGACAAATTAACACTTACTGGGACTATTCCTCCGTCCTCTCTTTGATAACAATACCGATATATTGTTGACTCTGTTGTTTTAACATTTCCAGAACCGAGCAAATATAGGTCAGCATTTATGTCTTTCTGTCTTTCAACTTGTACTGTTACCAATTTGTGACTGGTAGCAAGATGTAACTCGTACTGTGGAGCTGTTTCAATGATGTCTGCTATCATTGTTATCACTAATGAAACTATTATACATCCGAACATGATAGCAACAAGATTGGCATCTGAAATCCGTTTTTTCATACTAATCCTCCTTAAAAACGCATGAAAATGTCGATACATTTATTATAACATAGATTCACATAATTTTCAACACTAAAATAGTTGTCAAAAGTGCAAAATGGTAGTAAAATAGTGATATTGAGCAATATATAACAAAATTAGATTCTCAAATTACAATTGTAAGGAGGAAAAACAATGATAATCATTTAGTAAGTTCGAAATGTTGGTAACACAAGATGAAAGGAGAGCTTATTATGGCACATGGCGGACACACTGGAGGAGCACGGTCTCATTCACATGTACATCATTATGGTGGTGGATATGGTAGAGGCGGAGGATATGATAGCCTTGGAGTTATAATGCTGGAACTTATTTTTTCGATAGGCCTTTGCATTGCAGCTGCATTTCTTGTTTTTAACATAACTGGTGCAGATGAAATTGGAGGGAAAAAGCCCCTTGAAGGAAAATACGAAATTGTGCAGTATTTGCATGATGATAGTAATACTTTTTCTAACCAAGAAGAATTGGTTCAAGGATTGGAATATCTTAAAGAAAAGACAAATATTCAAATGATTGTTATGACAACCACTGAAAAATTGTCTGATAAAAAAGCTGTGGAGCAGTATTACCTTTTGGTAGAAGATGAAGCACATGTACTTCTTATTGTACCGCCGGAAGGTTCTAGACATCCATTTTACTATGCAATTGGAGATGATGCAGATTCTGTAATAAACGACAATGCAATTTCGTATTTGGTTGATCAAGTAGAAAATTCGCGAAATGGAGAGTATTGGAAACAGAAATTATACAGTTTTGCGGATAAACTACTCGAACAATCTAAATCAGAAAAAAAGGCAACATAAAAGGGGAAATATTATATGAGATCAATAAAAAAATTTTTTAAAAAGACTTTTCGGTACGATTTAGATAGAGCTCTTTTTATTGCATGTTGCATGCTTGTATGTTTAATGATATATGGCATTCTAGCAACGGTGTTTCCACATTATGATATTGGAGGCAAAAAACCTCTTGAAGGAGAATACGAAACTGTGCAGTATTTGCATGATGACGATATTTTCTCAAACCAAGAAGACTTAATTCAAGGCCTAGAGTATTTGAGGGAAAAGACTAACGTTCAGTTAGTTATTATGACAACTGACAGAAAACTTTCCTATGGTGATGCTGTAAGAGAATACCACTTAACCTTTGAAGATGAAGGACATATTTTGCTTATAGTGCCTCAAGAAGGTTCTATACGTTTCCGTTATGCCATTGGTGCTGACGCTAACAAAGTTATAAATAGTGAGGCCCTGGATTACCTTATTAAAAACGTAAGGCATTCACGTGACGGAGAGTATTGGAAACAACAATTGTACGACTTCACGGATGAACTCGTAAAAAATGATTAAAGCTGTGTTAAACAGCAAGTTAAAACAATGGGAGCATTTGATACAAAAGCAAATACTCCTGTTGTTTTTTTATTAAAAATGATTTATAATAGACATAGATTTTTGAAACAAAGGAACGAAAATATGATAAATACAGATGGAAACCCACAATTTTTAAATAATTTTTTAGATTATACTACTTCAATTTTAAACAAATCGCCGGCAACTGTAAAAGAGTACAATTATGATTTAAACAGATTTTTGAAATATATGATGTATCATTTAAAATTGACAGATGAGAAAAATTTTGATGCAATAGATATTCATAATATGGACTTAGAAACACTAAATAGAATAAAACTAGACGATATACATGCGTATTTGTTTTATTTGGCAAATAGTTGTCAAAGTAAACCAGCAACAAGAGCTAGAAAAACGGCTAGTATCAGGGTGTTCTTTAAATATATGTCGCAAAAGGCTGCAAAGCCAATGGACCATAACCCAGCATTAAATTTAGAGTCACCAAAAATAGGAGTACGTGTTCCTAGATACCTTTCTTTAGAGGAAAGTAAAAAGCTTTTAGCTGCTACGAACAACGAAGATACGAGAAATAAGGAACGTGATTATGCAATTATTACATTATTTTTAAATTGCGGAATGCGTTTATCTGAACTTGTTGGAATAAATATTAAAGACATAGATTTTGATGAAGCAAAAATGAATGTAACTGGTAAAGGAAACAAGGAGCGTGTTATATATTTAAATAAATCATGCATGAGTGCATTAGACAATTACCTAGCAGTACGACCTAAAACAGGCATAAAACAAGGATCAGAGAATGCATTATTCTTAAGTGAGAGACTAGAGAGAATAAGCAATAGAACAGTTCAATATGTTGTAAAACAAGAATTGTTGAGGGCAGGTTTGGACACAAATAAATATTCTGTGCACAAATTAAGACACACCGCCGCAACATTAATGTATAGATATGGAAACGTTGATATTAGAGCACTACAGGTTTTATTAGGACATGATAGTATATCAACTACACAAATTTACACTCACGTTGATGATCAACAAGTTAGAAATGCTGTCGAAGATAATCCTTTGGCAGACTTAGATAGTGAATATGAAAAACAGAAAAAATTTGAAATATAATTAGAAGGGCTTAGATTTAGTTATGAGGGAATTAAGTAGAGCCGAAAAAATAAAAGTTGCTAAGTCTTGCATAAGACAAGGATTGCCTATTTCAGAATTAAAGAGTATGAACATTGATATAACTCAATTTCCACCAGCAGTACAGGCAGAATTACATAGATTAGCTTCTTGCAAAAAAATTGATAGAAGTATAAAGAATACTTTAAACAATGACATCGAAAGATAATTTAGGAGATACATAATGAGAAAAAATTTTAAAGCTCGAATGACAGCTAAAAACATGAATATAACAGAATATAATAAAGAAACACTAATTCGTCTAATGATATTTGCCAGCCAAATAGGTGAGTTAAATTCCAATGAGGCCAAAAGAACAATAGATTTGTCTAGAAAATGGAAAATTACTAACCTTAGCGAAATTAATAGTGTACGAAGCTTGAAAAGATTAAAAGAGACAGGTTGGCTAGAACAGCAAGATATATCAGATTATATCGCTATTTTAGTTGACATACTATCACAATCTGATTTTTTTGACATTCAACAAACACTTATATCAACGTTAAACCAATACGCACTTGATTACAAGGACCTTGAACCAGAAGCTTTACCAGATGTATTAAAAGAGATTAGATTTTCTAATGTTGATTTTAGTAATCAATTTTATGGAAATAATGGAAAAAGGGAAGTTTCCCAAAGTGAAAAATATGCTAATTTTATGTACCTGTCAAATCAGCTTGCACATGCATTTTGTGCCAATGTGGAAGGAATGCAAAATTGGCAAACAAATCATTTGGTACAAGAATTGTTTAAAATAAAAACCTGGTGCGTTCATAAATTAATAGAAGAAAAATCTCATGGCGCATTGATGGATGTCTCAATCAGAAAAATACAGGCTGGAGATGAAGGAAATTTTCAAAATTGCATTATATCTTTTTCTCTTCCAAATTATATGGAACCTTTTTCGGTACATATGAATGATGGATGCTTGAGCAAAGAAGAATTGGCACAATGCGATGGAATTGATAGATATAATCAATTAGGCTTAAGAACGTCTTTTCCTCAATATTTAAGCGACGAAAAGATGAAATTATTGGAGCATTTATACGAAGACAAATTTCAAAAAGCTACCTATAAGAGAGGGAAAAATCTACAATGGCTATTTGAAACCAAGGCTATATTACAGGAAAAAGAGCAAAAGAAGATAAAGAATACTCCATCAAAATCAAAAGCAAAATATATTGGAAATAAAAATAATACAAATGCAATAGAAATTAAGAAAGAAAATGAGAAAACTCTTAGAAAATTAGCAAGAAATTTAGGCGTAAAATTACCTAAATATTTTAAAGATGGCTTTTTAGTTAGAACGAGTTACTCTATCAATCAATATATAGAAGATGTAAAACCTGAAATAACTGTGGCCCTGCTCCAAAAAGGAATTCCATCAGAAAAAATTGATGCCGAGATAGCAAAACTAATTATCTTTATGAAAATGACTAAACCTTTTAGTGCTATAGCAAAAAGTCCTAAAGAGGAGAAAAAAGAGCAAGCTCTTGAAGCACTAGAGGATTATTCTGAGGGATATGCATACATTGAATTATATTCTGGAGAAACTACAGATTACTCAGAGTTGAAGTCTGGTGCCAGAAAGTATGCTAATGAACTTGCAAGTAAAAGAATAGCTAAACAACAAGCAAAAATGGAGAGTTCTGAAATCTTAGATGATGGACTTGATTATCCAATTAATGATCAAACTAGAATAAATGAATCATCGAATATTCAGGACAATCGAGAAAATTCATTAAAAGTACAAGAAACCAATGCTATACAAGCAATGACTCCTGAAAGAGCACAAGCACTAGAAGATGAAATAACACAATTAAATACTGAAGTTAATGAACTAACAGATACAATTCAGGTTCTTATGGAAAAATTGAAAAAAGCACAAGAAAGAATTATCAATATTCACACAGAACTTAGAAATTCGATCCCTTCAAAAGATGAAGGTAGAGATTAAATAATTTTTAGCATATGAGAAAGGATAGGTTTTAATATGAGCCTTATTACAAACATAAGAAACTTCTTTAAAAGAATCTTTAACAAAGATGTAGAAGCACTTCCAAAGCCTACAGAAGAATTAGATGAAAATAAAGATAAAATAGTTCGAACTAGTGAAAACAACGAGATTTCCGAAAAAAATATCGTAATGTTCTTATACAAACAATTACGTTTAGGAAATTTAGAACCTAAATATATTCCTGACGAGTATCGTGATAAAATTGCAGCATTATTAAAAGAAGAAAAAATGATAAAGCAGAAACAAATTAAAGAAATAAATCAAAAAATACACAATTATTAGGAGTGCAAATTGAAACAAAAAAACGAAGAATATCATATTATAAATGATATAAAATGCAAAATAGTGTACGAAAAAATAAAGAATACATATATTCAAATAAAAGATGGTGAAGTTATAATAAAAACTTCACCTCGTTCTTCAATTAAATATGTTGAAGATGTTGTGAATAGTAAAGCTGACTGGATAAATAAAAAATTACAAGAACAATCGAGAAAAATAAATACAACATATAAAGACGGAAGCACAGTAAGGGTGCTAGGAAAACCATATACACTAAAAATAATGTATACAGATGCAAAAAGAAATAAGCTTGATATGGATAATCAATATTTATATTGCGATTTAAACAAAGATTTTAAAGGAAATGAACAAGAAAATGTAAAAAAATTAATCGATAAATTATATAAGTACATTGCAACAGAAGAAGTTCCATCAGCAATGGAAGATTTGAAGAATCGTACAGGCTTAGCTCCACTAGAATGCAGTATAAAGAACTTAAAAGCAACATGGGGAATATGCTCTTCAAAGGAAAAAATAAGCATAAATCAGAACCTGATGGCTTACAGTAGGCATGCAATAGAATATGTATGCTTACATGAAATTTGCCATTTAAAACACATGAACCATTCAAAACAATTTTGGAACATGGTTGAATACTATATGCCTGATTACAAGGAAGCAAAAAAGGAATTAAAAAGCTAAAATATTGATTTTTGATGAAAGGATAGTGATAAAATGATTGATTTAGACGAAAATACTAAAAAGTTGGAATCTTTAAAAAATAGACTAAAAGAAGTAGGTGATTCTCTTTGACATTGCTAGTTTAGAAGAAGAATTGCATGCATTAGAGAAAAAGACTGAAGAGCCTTCTTTTTGGGAAGATTCACAGAATTCTAGTAAAACTTTAAAAAGAATAAATGAACTTAAAAATAAAACAGAAAACTACAAAAAAATATCATCAACATTTGAATATATAGAAGAATTAAATGAATTAGTAAAGTCTGAAATTCAAGAGGGTACAAACCAGGAGGAATTAGATTCAGAAACAAAAGAAATTATAGATACAACAGAAAATCTCGACAAAGACATAGAAAAGCTTGAAATAACAACACTTTTATCTGGAAAATATGATAACAACAATGCAATTTTAACATTGCACCCTGGTGCTGGTGGAACAGAGGCTCAAGATTGGGTCGAGATGTTATATAGAATGTACTGCAGATGGGCAAATAGCAATGGATATGAAGTAAAAGAACTTGACTACTTAGCAGGCGACGAAGCTGGAATAAAAAGCGTTACATTTCTAGTATCCGGACCATATGCATATGGATATTTAAAAGGAGAAATGGGAGTTCATAGATTAGTTAGAATTTCTCCATTTGATGCTGGTGGCAGACGACATACATCATTTGCTTCATTAGAAGTATTGCCTGAAATAACGGAAGACGTTGAAATTAATATAAATCCAGATGATTTAAGAGTAGACACATACCGTGCCTCAGGAGCCGGTGGTCAACACATAAACAAAACATCATCAGCAATCAGAATTACTCATATTCCAACAAACATAGTCGTAACATGCCAGTCAGAAAGATCTCAGATTCAAAATAGAGAAACTGCTATGAAAATGCTGAAATCAAAATTACTTGACTTAAAAGAAAAAGAAAACAAAGACACTATAGATGACTTAAAAGGTGTTCAAATGGACATTGCATGGGGAAGCCAAATTCGTTCATACGTATTTTGTCCATACACACTAGTAAAAGACCATAGAACAAATTACGAAGTAGGAAACGTTCAAGCTGTAATGGACGGAGATTTGAACGGATTCATAGACAGTTATTTAAAATATAACGCATCTTCAAATTCATAAATATATTAAATAAAACTCTTATTAATAATCAATTTTTAAAGCCTCGAAATGTCGATCTTGGTTTGGGCTCCTTCGGAATCCTCAAAAGGCGAGTTTCCAGTCTCTTTTAAAAAACGGGTTATTATAAGAGTTTTTTCTGGTAGAAAAGTTATAATTGATTTTTCTGCATAGAGAAATTTTTAATTTAGTTCTTATATTTATTATGTTGTAGTTCTAATAGAAAATCCATTAAAACCTGTTCTAAAATAGACAAGACCCGAATATAATTAAATATATGAAATAGGGGAAGGGGAAAGGCCTATGGACGACAGAAAGAACATGCCTCAAAATAATGGAAATGTAGTTCAAAATTTGATTTTAGAAAATAGAGAAAAGTTAACCATAACAGGAGTTGTAGATGTATTAAGCTTTGATGACCAAATAGTAATAGTAGAAACACAATTAGGACTACTTACTGTAAAGGGTGAGGACTTGCGAATAAATAAGCTTAGTATAGATAGTTTAGAAGTAATAATTGAAGGTCAAATTTACAATATGGGCTACAGTAATGATGAAATTGGCAAAAAAAATTCTGGTAGTTTATTAGGTAAAATTTTTAAGTAAAGAAAATAATTCATAACTACAATATAATAATTTTATATATTTTCTGCAATAATGAAATGCAATTTTATATATAAAAGATTGTACTGTATTTAAAAATTTAATTTTAGCTTAGTGACTAGAAGGAGAATTAAAACCCAATATGAATAGCGAAATAATCAGCCAAATGCAGTATTTTGCAATATACATACTTTGCGGAATATCCATAGGAATACTCTTTGACATATTTAGAATACTAAGAAAATCATTCAAAACACCCGATTTTGTAACATACATAGAAGATGCCATATTTGGCATTATAACTGGAATCTTCTTAATATTTATCATATTTATATTCAATAATGGAGAACTAAGATTTTACATATTTCTTGCCCTATTATTAGGCAACGTTTTATATTTATCTACAATAAGCAAATATTTCATAAAAATAAACGTAAAGATAATTACAACATTAAAAAACACCATAATAAAAATATTCATGATTATTACATTTCCAATAAGAAAACTACTGTACTTATTTAAAAAATATATTCTTAGCCTAATTTTAAAACCATTCAAAATATTAACAATAAACGCGAAAAATGTATTTAAAACGAAAAAAATTAAAAATTTTTTACACATAAAAAAGGATTTTAAGAAATAATGTAGAAATATATAATTAGATATAAAAAAATTGAATTTTGGAGATAATTAGATGAAAAAAATTTATAAAAAGATAATAATAGCAATATTTTTAATATATTTCGTCGTAACATTAATATCACAACAAAAAACATTAAATCAATATAAATCTGAAGCTTCTACTTATTCTGAACAGCTTGAGACCGCAAAAGAAACTAACAGTGAATTACAAAAAACAAAAGAAAATGTTAATTCAACTGAATATATAGAAGAAGTAGCAAGAGAAAAATTGGATATGTACTTACCTAATGAAAGAGTTTATATAGATATTAGCAAATAAGGGAGCAAAAAATTGCTCTCTTTTCTTGCAATTTTTGGTAATTTAATATATAATAGATATGGTTTTAATCGAAATAAATTTTAATCTTAATAAATTCCAAAACAAATATATGACGCAAAAACCAAAAAAGTTAATCGAAGATAATTATAGATTATTTTAATTTTATTAGAGCTTAGCTTTATTTAGATAATTATTATACATAAATCATCTTCCGTAATCATGGAAATATAGAAAGGATACTATAATATGGATTTAACAAATTGTACATTAGTGGAATTACGCCAAATGGCAAAAGAAAAAGGAATAAAGAATGTTACAAAATTAAAGAAAGACGAACTTATTGAAATTTTAGATAGTAATAGTAAAAACGCAGATTTAACTAAACAAAACAATAATTTAAATGAGAACGTCTCAAATGAAAAACTAAATGTTGCTGACACTCATTCAGTAGAAAATAACAATGGAAGTCAAAATGATAATTTGGATAATATAAGAAATGAGAATACTATTACTGAAAAAACATCTAACAATGTAAGATATGAAATTGATGAAAATGCTAAAAATGATTCAGACTTAGCTTATAAGCTTACAAATGCAGATGACTTTATAGCGCAAGGTGTATTAGAAGTATTACCAGATGGCTATGGTTTTTTAAGAGGAGAAAATTATTTATCAAGCCCAAAAGACGTATACATATCGCCAGTTCAAATTAGAAGATTTAGATTAGATAAAGGGGATAAAATAAAGGGAATTGCAAGACTTCCAAAAGAAGGAGAAAAATTTCCAGCATTAATATTTGTTGGTGAAGTAAATGGAGAAAGCCCAGAAAAAGCTTATAAGAGAAGAAAATTTGATGACTTAATTCCAATATATCCAGAAGAAAGAATTAAGCTAGAAACTGTTCCAACAGAATATGCTATGAGAATGATAGACCTAATTTGCCCAATTGGAAAAGGTCAAAGAGGAATGATTGTTGCACCTCCAAAAGTTGGAAAAACAACATTATTAAAGAAAATTGCAAACAGCATAACTGTAAATCATCCTGAAATTGAATTAATAGTGTTATTAATAGACGAAAGACCAGAAGAAGTAACAGACATGAAAAGATCAATCAAAGGAGACGTAATCTACTCTACATTTGATGAATTACCAGAGCATCACGTAAAAGTTGCTGAAATGGTACTAGAAAGAGCAAAAAGACTAACAGAACATGGTAAAGATGTTATAATCTTATTAGACAGTATAACAAGACTTGCAAGAGCATACAACTTAGTAATACCACCATCAGGAAGAACACTTTCTGGAGGTTTAGACCCTGCAGCATTACATAAGCCAAAAAAATTCTTTGGAGCAGCCCGTAATATAGAAAATGGAGGAAGTTTAACAATACTTGCAACAGCATTAGTAGAAACAGGGAGCAGAATGGACGAGGTAATTTTTGAAGAATTCAAAGGTACTGGTAATATGGAAGTACACTTAGATAGATCATTATCTGAGAAGAGAATATTCCCTGCAATAGATATAAATAAGTCTGGAACACGTAGAGAAGAAAAGTTGCTTACACCAGAAGAACTAAAAACAGTATTTGGTTTAAGAAAAGCATTATCAAGCAAGCCAGTTTCAGAAGTAACAGAACAACTAATCAACTTAATGATGACAACAAAAACAAATGAAGAATTTATACAAAAAATAAAAGGATATTTGAATATAAAATAAGATAAAACTTTAAAAATATATAAAATATTTAATAAAATAGTGATTGAGATATTAGATTTACTTTCTAATATCTCTTTTTTGGTAAATTTCGACAAAAATGTACTATTTATTTGGTAAATCCGTCGTTATACTATGCACATTTTAAAGTGATTTGTTATAAAATAATTACATACTTGTACGATAATAACGAAAGGAACCATTAATCATGCTAAAAAGATATAACAACAAGAAAAACATTTCTGGCACACTAATAAGGAATGCAAGGGAAGAAAAAGGTATGAGTAAAGTTAGGTTATCTCAATTATTAGATACCTATGGAATCTATATTAATACGGACGAATTACTACGAATAGAAAAGAATCAATTGCTTGTAAAAGACTTCGAATTGGTAGCAATCGCCCAGATATTAGATATAGACCTAAATCAATTAAAAAACGATTTAGAAGATTAGTAGTTGCATACTAATCTTTTTTATTATACAACAACAAAATAAAAAACGTGTGTCGTAATTTGTCGATAAAAATACAAAATTAATTATAAATAGTTAATTTGAAGAATACTGTTAATTTGCTAAAAATGAAATAAGAAATTGAAAAATCTATGATTATGCTAAGCCTAATTACATAGATTGAATTAAAAATTATTTATAACAGTAAAAGGATTATAACAGAAAAAGGATTTTAGAGAATTATTAGTTGAGGTATTAAAAAATATAAGAAATATATGTAATATAAATTACATATTTCTTATATTTTTTTAAAGAGAATAGAGAAGAGGCAAAGGTCAAAACTTTGATATATATAGTTAGATAAAACATTGCACAAAATCAAAGTTTTGTGCAAAAAGAGATAAGAGTAAAATATATAGACTATGATTATAGTCCTACCCAGTAATTTCATCACTTTCA
>ERZ827168.4963-NODE-4963-length-11627-cov-4.982371_pt1 | contig 11627 bp, 10 predicted proteins | sample MGYA00519868_ERZ827168 | MGnify/ENA primary metagenome ERZ827168 (study PRJEB31778, sample SAMEA3449271) | human gut metagenome | biome: human gut; feature: human-associated habitat; material: faeces | place: United Kingdom | collected 2010/2012 ...
GTGGTCAGTTTATCTCCGACTGAATTAGTGCCATGCCCGGCACACATTAAAAAAGCTGTACGATGACAGCTTATGATTTGTTAGGAAGAGTAATCGTAATACAAGTCCCCTCTCCTAATTGACTATGTAATTTCACTGTTCCTTTATTATAAGAAACAATATGCTTAACGATGGCAAGACCTAAACCTGTACCACCTTTGATTCTACTACGTCCCTTATCAACACGGTAGAATCTTTCAAAAATACGGCCTTGGTCTGCAAGAGGTATACCAATACCTGTATCCTTGACTTCAATGATCATGTTATCTTTCTTACTATAAATATGAACATAAACATGACCATCTTCTTTGTTGTACTTAATAGCGTTACTTACAAGATTAGAAATCAATGTTTCTATTTGAGATCCATTTCCAATATAAGTAATGGGTTCTACATCTATATGAAGCTCTACATTATATTTTATTAATAGACCTTCATAATCTTCAGAAATATCTTTCATTAATGCCTGCATCTTAACAGGAACTTTTTCAACAATCAAATCATCACTATCTAGTCTAGATAACATCAAGATATCATTAATTAAAGAAGACATATTAGTCACTTCGGTTTGAATCTTAGAAAGCATCATCTTCTTCTGATTTTCATCATTGATGAATCCTTGTGATAATAATTCACTATAACCTCTAATAGCTGTAATAGGTGTTTTTAATTCATGAGATACACTAGAGAAGAATTCTTCTCTCATCTTCTGTGAATTCTTCATTGCAGTAATATCTACAAAGAAGAGTGCTGTACCAAATGGAAGGCAGGAGATTGCACATTGGTAATCAAAATCATGAATCTTTAATTCTATACGCTGTTTCTTAGGTGCACTATTTAACGCATTTATAAGATTAGGATAAGTAATATGATCTATTAAGTTATCCTTTTCTTTTAAAGGTCCTAGAATCTTTATAGCACTATCATTGACACTTAAGATCATGCCATTCTCATCAAGTAAGATGAAGCCTTCCTCCATCTTTCTTAATATCGCATTGATCTTATCTTGTTCAAATCTTGTTTCTCTCATAGATTTTCTTAATCGATGAGAAAGTTTTTCTATTGTATCAATAATAGGTGTAAATTCTTCATAATCTGTTGTTGGGAGTTCAAAACGATAGTCTTCAGTCATGTTATTAAGAGACTCACTGATTTCTGTCAAAGGCTGAGTGACTCTCTTAGAGAGTTTACGTGCAACTATGTATGAAAATAATATACTAATCAGTATAGAAATCGCAAATGCAGGAGCAAGTTCTGGAAAATAACCCCATACCCCTGAATAAGGGATGGACAATCTTATAATGTGGGTATCTTTATAATATGCAGCATAGAGAAGTGGCTGATTGGTTGTCTCAGAACGTCTCATTGCATACCCTTCATGATTTGAAGAATGAAGTGCCTGTTGTACTTCTTCTCTTTTCAAATGATTAGAAGAGATGTCATTCTTATATGTATCTGCAAGAACTTTACCTTTTTCATCTATGATAGATATTCTTGTATCATCAGAGAAAGCAAGTGGATTAAGTGTTTCTATCTGTGTATTGAGATCCTTAGAGTAGTCTAGATTATATTCTATAAGTTTTACAGAATACATCATTTCTCTTTCGGAATCTTCTTTCATTGAACCAGAAATAATAAATATACTCGTTGCACTACAGATACATAGAGATACTAATAAAAGTGAGATAAAATACCTCAATATAGATTGTCTCATTATTGACCATCCTCAATAAAACGATAACCTACACTTCTGATTGTCTTAATATAATGATGTCCATCATCACCAAGTTTTGCACGTAAAGAACGAATATGAACATCTAAGGCTCTTGATTCGCCTACAAAATCATAACCCCAGATATTATTTAAAAGTTCTTCTCTTTCTACAACACGTTCTTTATTTTCTACTAAATAGAGTAATAACTGATACTCTTTATGAGTTAATTCAAGTTTTTCACCCTGCTTTAAAATAATATGCTTAGACTTATCAATTTCTAAAGATGTTGTCTTAATAACCTTTGAATGATGCTGGCTTCTTCTAAGTAATGAGCGAACACGTGCAGCAAGTTCCAGCACTCCAAATGGTTTCGTCATATAATCATCACAGCCTGAATCTAAACCTCTTACCTTATCTATTTCACGATCCTTTGCAGAAAGAATTAAGATAGGTAAAGTTGTATTAGTCTTTCTAATCTGTTTAATGGCTGAAATACCATCTAATTCTGGTAGCATGACATCAAATATTGCAAGATCAGGTGTATCTTCATGAATTGCGACAATAGCATCTATCGCATTATTAAAGAGGGTAATTTGATACCCACTTGATTCAAGAGATAACTTGATAATTTCCTGAATATTCTCATCATCTTCTATTACATATATACGTTCGCTCATTGGTTATATCCCCCTTAAATAATACGCTGCTGGTTGATAGATCCTGTTTCCATGAAGTCTAACCATTCACAGATATTAGATGCATGATCACCAATTCTTTCAAGATATTTAGCAATCATGAAGTAATCTAAACAGTCATCTGCATTTTCACTATTTTCTTTCATAATCTGGATGATTTCATTCTTAATATCCAAGAATAATGCATCAATATCATCATCCATTCTAGAAATGTTATGGGCTTTATCTACATCACCTTCTACAAAGGCTTCAATAGACTTATGCACCATTTCTTTTGCAGTCTTTAACATTTCTGGAATATGTTCTACTGTTCTATAAATATGATCACCAGATAAATCCAAGATAATTTCACAAATATCAGAACACTGGTCACCAATTCTTTCTAGATCAGTCACAATCTTTAATGCAGTAGTTACAATACGTAAATCTCTTGCCACTGGCTGCTGTCTTAACATTAATTTAAAACAAATAGATTCAATAGAACGTTCCATATCATTGATCATACGATCATTTTCCATAACTTCTTTCGCAAGCTTAGTGTTCTTGTTTTTAAATGCAGCAATAGTATTTTCTAACGCATTTTCTACAAGACCACTCATCTTTTGAAGATCTACATTAAGCGTATCTAATTCTCTATCAAAACGACTTCTCATAATATTTACCCCTTCATTATAATATATTGATTTAGATTATTAAATATTAACCGAATCTACCAGTGATATAATCCTCTGTTCTCTTATCCTGAGGGAATGAGAAGATCTTTTCTGTATCACCAGTTTCGATAATTTCACCCTGTAAGAAGAATGCTGTATTGTCTGCAATACGTGAAGCCTGCTGCATGTTATGAGTCACAATCACAATTGTATAATCTTTCTTAAGATCCATTAATAAGTCTTCAATCTTAGATGTAGAGATTGGATCTAAGGCACTTGTAGGTTCATCTAATAAGATAACATCTGGGTTAACAGCTAAACATCTCGCAATACATAATCTCTGCTGCTGACCACCAGATAAACCTAATGCACTTGTATCTAGACGATCTGCAATTTCATCATATAAAGCAGCCTGCTTTAATGATCTAATCACAATTTTTTCTAATTCAGCATGATTCTTAATCCCATGAATTCTAGGTCCATAAGCAATGTTATCAAAGATACTCATTGGGAATGGGTTAGGCTGTTGGAATACCATCCCTACTTTCTTTCTCAATAAAGTTGTATCTACTCTAGGATCAAAGATGTCTTCACTATCCAATGTCACCTGACCAGTAATCTTTACCCCTTTTACATAATCCTGCATACGGTTTAATGTTTTAAGGAATGTAGATTTACCACATCCAGAAGGACCGATGAACGCTGTGATCTTATGTTCTGGGATATCTAGACTTGTATCCTTTAAGGCATGCTTTTCACCATACCATAAGTTTAAATTCCTAATTTCCATTTTATTCATATATATTTACCTCATTATTTTGCTTTTTCTACATTAAACTTACTTGATAGCCACTTAGCGATAAAGTTCATGATTAATACAAGAATAATTAAAATCATCGCAATCACAAAGGCCTGTCCATATTCTGCGTTACTCATTGCCATATAAAGCTGGATAGTAAGTGTTCCACCACTTTCCATTAAGTGAGTGAAAAATCCTCTTGGCATAAAATAACCACTACCTGCTGTAAATAATAAGGCAGCTGATTCAGCCACAATACGCCCCATACCAAGAATCACACCAGTTAAGATACCAGGCATAGCACTTGGAAGAATAACAGTACGAATCATATACCACTTAGTTGAACCAATACCTAATGCGGCTTCACGATATGAAGAAGGAACTGATTCTAAGGCAACCTGAGTGTTTCTAATAATAATTGGTAAGATAAGAATAGTTAATGTGAGGCATCCATTTAAAACTGAATAACCAAGTCCTAACATTTCACCAAAGAAGATCATACCAAATAGTCCAAAGATAATAGATGGAATACCTGATAATACTTCTGTTGTAAATGAGACAGCTGCAACGAACTTCTTATTCTTTGCATATTCATTTAAGTAAATGGCTGCACCAATACCAATTGGGCAGGCAAATAATAATGTACCTACGACAATATAAAGAGTATTGATGATGTTACCTAATAAACCTTCAGGGTTCATTAACTGACTCATTGGTTCAATTAAATTCTTGAAATGGAAATGGGGGATGGCTTTAGAGAATACATAACCAATGATGACAAGAATTAAGATACTAGAGAAACCAGCACATAGGTAAATAAGTCCACGTAGTATAGTGTCTCCTATTCTTTTCTTTTTATGATATAACGTTCTATCCACAGCATTCACTTCCTTTAATGGGGATGTAGCTGACACTTTTTTTAGAATCTGCTTTATCCATTTTCTTCACCCTTCTTTAGAATCTTCATTAATATGATATTGATAATCATAATGAAGATGAATAATACTAAACCGATTGTAAATAATACTTGTCTATGTACACCACTTGAGTAAGACATTTCAGATACGATAGCTGTTGTTAAGAAACGTACTGAGTTGAATGGTGCAGGTAAATTAACTGCGTTACCAGCAACAAGTAAGATAGCCATTGCTTCACCAATAGCACGTCCAACACCTAACACAATAGCACTCATGATTCCATTCTTAGCGGCTGGAATAACTACTTTAAAGATTGTCTGAATTTTAGTTGCACCAAGTGCATAAGAACTTAATCTTAAATGATTTGGAACAGTTTCTAGAGCTGTTTCAGAGACATTGATTAATGTTGGTAAAATCATGATCACTAATACAATAATTGCGGCAATGAGGTTTGCCCCACCAGTGAACTGATGTGAATGAGATGTATGATAAAAAAACTTTTCTAACTTATACATCTGTGGGTTAATGATCAAGATACCAAGTAACCCATAAACAACGGATGGAATACCAGCTAATAATTCAATAGCTGCTTTCATAATCTTCTTTGGAGTACCAGTGACCATTTCACTTAATGCGGCTGCAGTAAATAAACCAACAGGTATTGCGATTAAGACTGCAAGTAAAGTACCAACAATAGAAGTTAAGATAATGTAAAGAATACCAAACTTTCCTTGAGAGGGAACCCATTCTGTTTTAAATAAGATATTTCCGATACCAACCTTAGCAAGTGCAGGTGTGCCGCTATAGATCATGTAGGCAGTAATAGCGACGACTGCAACTATTGAAAAAGCAGCACATACACTAACGATTAATGCGGCTGCCTTTTCTGATGCTTGTCTACTTTTATTGGTACCGACAATGCTATTTAGCACTGATTAGACCTACTTTTTTAATGATAGCCTGCCCTTCATCACTATCAATGTAATCGAATAATGCCTGAACTAATTTAGACTGCTTTTCAATTTTACCTTTAGTAGCCATTACGAATGGTCTCTGTAATGCATATTTACCAGCTTTGATGTTCTTAACTGTACAATCAACACCGTCTAACTGTAATGTGTCGATTGATTTATCAACTGCATCTAGTGATACATAACCAATAGCACCTTCAATAGAAGCACATTTCGCAACAACTGCACCAGTATTATCTAATTCCTGTGCATATTTACATTTATCTTTTACTTCTAATAATTCTTCGAAAGCACCTCTCGTACCAGAAGCAGCTTCTCTACCAATAACAACGATCTTTTCGTCTTTACCACCAAGTTCTTTCCAGTTAGTGATTTCACCAGTATAGATCTTAGTTAACTGTTCTTTAGTTACATTCTTAACAGTATTATTTTTATTAACCGCAACTGCGATACCATCAATAGCTACGATGTTTTCTTCAAGACCCTGGCTCTTTTCTTCATCTGTTAATGCTCTTGAAGAATCACCGATATCAGCCTTACCACTTAATACTGAAGCAATACCAGCAGATGAACCTGTAAACTGAGATTCAACTGTAACGTTAGGGTTCTTTTCTTTGAAAGATTCGCCTAAGGCAGTTACAAATTTTTCCATTGATGTAGAACCATCAAGTGAGATCTTTCCTGATAAATCTCCTGAACCAGCAGTTGAAGAATCTTTAGATCCTCCACAACCAGCAAGTGAGAATGCAAGTACACATGTAAGTACAAGCGTTAATATTTTTTTCATATTTACTTTTTTCCTCCCGTCTTCTTAAGACACCTACATCATAAATTTTTCTCCTTAACAAAAAAATCATATTTGTGTATGTATTATCTTAAGATTATGTAAATGTGTTTTTTCACTTTTTACATAATTACGGTTGTTTTATAGTATAAACAATAGTACAATTTGGTCGAATTTTCGGAGGTAAATGTTAAATTTATGTTATATGAAAAGGAAATACAACAAAAAAAATCAATAAAAGCCCTCAAATCATTCGTATGCGTCATTCTTGCGTCATGTTTAATGGCCTTTAATATTAAGACGTTTGTACGTGCTGGTGAATTAGTCCCTGGTGGTATTACCGGTATGACTCTATTAATACAGAGAATAATGTTAAAGTATGCTAACATTTCTGTACCTTATTCTGTGCTTAATATTTCATTAAATGCGATACCAGCTATCATTGGTTTTAAACTTATTTCAAAACGTTTTACTGGTTATAGTGTATTAATGATTGTTTTAAACTCATTCTTAGTTGATTTGATTCCTTCTTATAAGGTGACAACTGATCCATTATTAATTGCTTTATTTGGTGGTTTATTAAATGGTTTGGCTATTTCTATTGCTTTATATGGTAAAGCAAGTTCTGGAGGAACAGACTTTATTGCAGTCTATATTCATCGTAAGTGGAATATCTCTTCTTGGAATATCATTTTAGGTTTTAATATTATTCTATTATTAACTTCTGGAATGTTATTTGGATTTGAAGCATCTCTTTATTCTATTGTCTTCCAGTTCGTATCTACTCAGGCAATAGATACTTTCCACAAATCAGATCAGCAGATGACTTTATTCATCATATCTAATAAAGCAGATGAATTAGAAAGAGAATTATTAGTTAAGACACATCATGGTATGACTCGTTTTACTGGCGAAGGATCTCATACACATGAAGATCGTGTCATGCTTTATACAGTTGTCAGTGCTGCAGAAGTCAATGATGTTTATGAAATTATTAAAAGTATTGATAACCAGGCTTTTGTGAATATAGTCAAAACAAATGCTGTTAAAGGAAGGTTCTATCAGGAACCTATTGATTAACCTGGATTTATTCCAGGTTTTTTAAATGCAAAAATAAGTAGGTCACCCTACTTATTAATACATTGAGATATCAGATCGTGAACAACGTTTTCTTTGCCTACAACTAAATTTGTGATTAATTGGTTTTTAATTGGATGTCCACGATAATCACATAGTATACCGCCAGCTTCTTCTAATATCACCTTACCAGCAGCATAGTCCCATAATTTGACACGACGTTCTAAATAAGCCTCTACACGCCCACACGCTGTCCATGCAATATCTAATGCACAAGAACCACTACGACGTATATCAGAACAATGTTTCATAACTTCCTTAATCGTATAGAAGTTCTTGTCCAGCATTTCATCATCTTTATAATAAGGACTTGTCCCTACAGATACTAAGCTTAATGAGAGGTTCTCTTGATGGCTTACATGAATACGATGTTCATTCAGATACGCACCTTGTCCTTTAATACCATAAAACAGCTCACGCATATAGGGGTTATAGATTAACCCGATTGTTGGTTCACCATTTTCTAACAATGCTAACGAGATAACACTGCAATGGTAATCATGAATAAGATTTGTTGTACCATCTATTGGATCTAATACCCAGCATGGTTGACTGAAATCCACTTCATTGATCTGTTCTTCGCTCATGAACTGTACATCAGGATATTTATCCATTAAACATGTCTTAATCTGATCCTGTACAATGAGGTCTATTTCGGTTACATAATCATCTTTCCCTTTAGAATAGATTGAATCATCCCTTAACTGCCCCATAATATATTCACCAGCATGATAAAGCACTTCTTTTATATAATTGACATCATAATTCATATAATTTCCTCTCTGTGCACAAGTATAGCACCTTATACAATAAGTATGGTTATCATCGAGTGAAGAGTATATTAATAATTGGTTAAAAAAAGAATCCTCCATAAGGAGGATCATGCACTACATAAATATTCTTTTGGCTTGATATGGATGAAATATGAATGCAGTGGCTGTTTTTCAATCAATGCCCTAATGATTAAAAGGATCAGCGTTCCTAGGAAAATCAAAGTTATAATGAGTTAAAAGTATGAGGGTTTCATTAATTACTCACTTTATATCCATGTTCAATAAGGGATTTAATTATTAGCAATACTCTTACGAGCAGTGATCATTCTTATCCTCGCACCCGAATAAGAATGTACAGGAGATGCAGATATATCTGCACAAGATCATGAGGTCCCTACACCTCACGATATGTATAACTAGATTTTCCTATCTTAAGACCTTAATCTTAAGATGATAATATATTATCATCTTATCGGTATTTTATCAATGATAATAATAAAAAATGTCATGAGCTAGACATCTCATGACGATTTAGGAAGCAAAAATTTATTTTCTTTTTGCATCTTTATAATAATCTAACAAAATGATTAAACAAGTATTCTTAAGGATATTGTATAGTTGTTACAAAAAAAGCAAATTTGTATGCATAAATCCACTCTTTTTGTCACTTTAATAGATATATTCTTCTTTCTTTTGTTTTCTCTCATATATATAAATAAATGGCGCATACACAAGTACTGAGATACATATACATATGAGATGTGATATTGCCCCATAGATACTTCCTCCAGTAACTAAGAAGCCCATTAAAATAGGTGGCATAACCCAAGGTACTTCCATGATCACATGTGGACAGAATCCTATTGAAATAAGGAAATAACCCGCTGTAAGAGAGACAAGTGGTGCAAGAATAAATGGAATAGATAATAGAGGATTAAGCACAATGGGCATACCAAAGATCACTGTTTCATTGATATTCACTAAACTTGGGAATAAAGAAATATTTGCTATTAAACGATTATCATGTCTTTGAGAAAAAACAAGAATATATATCACAACCCCTAATGTACATCCTGAGCCACCAACTTCTCCAAACATCTGAAACATCGTTGAATTGAATACATATGGTATATCTTTTCCTCTTAACCCCGCATTAAATGCTGCCATATTAATATAGAGTAATGGTCTATACAAAGATTCAACGATAGGCAACATAAGATTCTTCCCATGGAATCCAACAGTCCAAAACAATAAGATAATAAAATACAAAACAAGAACCGCAATTAAATTATCCCCTGCCATCAGCTGTAACGGAAGCTGTATAAGACTATATATATTTGTATTAAGTGTATGACCTGTGCTTAGAATACAAAGATAAGAGACAGAACTCATAATTAAGCATGTCAAGAACGTAGGAACAATATTCATGAATGATAATACCTGATTGGTAGAAACCTGACTAGGAAGCTTAATTAAGAGACAATCGCAGTTTCTTAATAAATGATAGAGTTCTGTCGCAAATATAGCGACAAACATTGCGGTAAAGAGTCCTGATAAAGATGTATAAATTGAGCCTATTCCCTGCGTAGTAAAATCTTTCAAAGTGATTCCTATAGAAGGTGGTATATGCACAAAGGTGGATAGTTTTGTATGTATAATAGCACCACCACCTGTATGTAATAGCACATTAATATGAAGACCATCAATAATATGTGGTGTGACAATCAACCAGCATATAAAACTAACAATCACAGGATAAATATCATAATCCCCATTCGCCTGAGCAATTTCACTAGATAATAATAATACAATTATGATAGAGATACATGAAATAGCTGCATAATTCAATGCTTCAAAGATTGGATTAAAAATTTTTAAATCCATAATAAGTGGAAAAACAGTACCTAATCCCCCATGATCATTGACTAGTACATTTATCCAAAATATTCCAACAGCACCTGTAAGGGATATTGGCATATAATTCTGGAAGGTATTTTTAATTGCATTTAAATATTTATTCTGAGTACATTTCATAGCCACCCAGGATAAAGCATCTACTAATTTATTCATCCCATCACCCCTTTCGCACTCCCATCTTACATTTTTCAATAGAAAAAGTCCATCACTAAGATGGACTATTCAAAAAGAAGGATTTAGAAAACAATCTTCGCAATAATTCTAGCTTTAATAACACCTTCATGATTTTCAATCACTTTAGTGATATCTTCTGATAAATCATTTGTATCAATGACAGTATATGCATATTCACCACGTGCTTTATTGACCATGTTTTCAATGTTCATGCTCTTTTTCGCAAATGCGTTCGCAAATACAGCTAACATGTTAGGAATATTCTTATGAATAATACATACACGATATGTTGTAGTACGTGGTTCTACAACTGTAGGCAAGTTAACAGAGTTCTGAATATTACCATTTTCTAAGTAATCAATCATTTCTTTTACAGCCATAGTTGCACAGTTATCTTCTGATTCTGGAGTAGAAGCACCTAAGTGTGGCAATACAACTGTATTTTCAGTTTCTACAAGTTCTTTAGAACCAAAGTCTGTAATATAACGTGCCACTTTTCCTGACTTTAATGCTTTAATGATATCTGCAGTATTTACTAATGTATCACGTGCAAAGTTCAAGATACGTACACCGTCTTTCATCATTGCAAGTGACTTCTTGTTGATCATATTCTTTGTATCAGGAGTTGCTGGTACATGGATAGTAATATAGTCACATTCCTTGAATAATTCTTCTACAGTAGCTGCTTTATGAACCCATTTAGATAGTTTCCATGCTGCATTGACACTGATATATGGATCATAACCATATACTTCCATACCTAATTTAACAGCTGCATTGGCTACATTCACACCAATTGCCCCTAAACCAATAACACCAAGCTTCTTACCATCAATTTCAGGACCAACAAACTGGCTCTTACCTTTTTCTACAGCTTTTCCAAAATCATCAGCTGGTAATGTCTTTACCCATTCAATACCAGGAATCACCTGTCTTGAACTTAAGATTAAAGCACATAATACTAATTCTTTAACCGCATTCGCATTAGCCCCTGGTGTATTAAATACAACGATTCCCTGTTCTGCACATTTCTCAAGCGGAATATTGTTCACAC
>ERZ827168.4964-NODE-4964-length-11626-cov-2.803561_pt1 | contig 11626 bp, 9 predicted proteins | sample MGYA00519868_ERZ827168 | MGnify/ENA primary metagenome ERZ827168 (study PRJEB31778, sample SAMEA3449271) | human gut metagenome | biome: human gut; feature: human-associated habitat; material: faeces | place: United Kingdom | collected 2010/2012 ...
AAGAAGAAAAGGCTACGGTAACGGCAACGAAAAACGCCAATGGCGGATACAATGCAGCAACTGCCAATGATCTGCCATACGGCAGTTATACAGTTGTTGAGGAAGGTGCAAGTATTGAAGGCTATGAACTTACCACGACCGGTCTCGCAGAGACGATAACGCTTAGCAAGGAAACCCCAACCGCGACGGTCGATGTTACAAACACTTACATAAAACAAGAGCCACTAACACCGCCAGTGGAAGCAGGCCTCGTGACGATCAAAAAGGTCGTAACAGGCCTGTCAAGCGAAAATCTGCCGGGAAGCTTTACGTTCGATATCAAGCGAGGCGATGAGATAAAGGAAACGGTAACAGTAACGAAAAACGACGAGGGCACATACGATGATGCAACAACAAGAAGTTTGGAAGTTGGTACATACACAGTTGTTGAGCGCGAGCAAAACGTTTTCGGTTATCATGTGACTACGAGCAGTGACCCTGCGAATGGCGAACTTGAACTGACGAAAGAAGGCGCAACCATCACCTTTACCAACTCTTACGAAATGATTCCACCTAACACCGGTACGCTTATCGTCAAAAAAACCGTTTCCGGCGGCGGAGCAGATCGTGACAAGAAATTCACTTTCACTGTAGAGTTGAAGAGACCACAGCGACCGGATGCCAAGGCGATGGCTCTGATGAGTGACATGCCGAACAATGGAGGTCCGAGTATCGACAACCAGAACGATTCAGAATCCATCGAGCTCGGCGACGTTACATTCGTAGATAAAGGTGATGCTATTGTAGGAACACTCACTCTCAAGCACGATGAGACCAAGGCTATCTTCCCTATCCCGGCAGGTTGGAACTACACCGTAACGGAGAGCGACAACGACGGTTACACTGTGACTGTGGACGGCGAAGCAACGGGCGTGATCAAAGCAGGAGATAATGTGACCGTAACATTCAACAACCACAAGGATGGCGGCTACACGCCGGGTCCGACCTATTATCCGCTGACCATCCAAAAGGTGGTGACGGGTCTTGAGAGCGTTCCGGCAGGCTACAAGGCGACGGTAAACGTCATGAGCAAATATAGCTCTGTGCCGACGCGTACACTGATGCTGGAGCCAAACAAGCCGCAGACGGTACATCTGCCGTACGGCGAATATACGCTTACCGAAACCGCGCCGGCAGTGGACGGATACAAGCTGACGGGACAAACGTTCAGCGAAAACAGCTTTATGCTGACCTACGGCGGGAAGAATGTGACCATCACAAACGCGTACACGAAGGAGCAGGAGGAACCGGTTGTGATTCCGGATGATCCGATGGCGCCGGAGGATGACAAGCCTGACAAACCGTCTAAGGCGAAGAACGATACGAGTAAAGTACCGAAGACAGGTGACGACACACCGCTTTCGCTGGCGCTCTACGGACTGATTGCGGCAGGCGCGCTGCTGGGTATCCGCAAGGCGGCGAAACGAAAAATCAAATAAAAGATGGTAAGAATTTTGCGGGCTGCCGCTCCGGCAGCCGGATTCCATCAATTCTGCGAAAGCCCCATCTTGTAAGATGCTTTTGCCGATATTCCGGAAATCTCGCTGCACGAGGTTTCCGGAATAACAAAAAACCGGTGTATTGAAAACACCGGTTTTTGATTTGGTGGATCATCAGGGGTTCGAACCCTGGACACCCTGATTAAGAGTCAGGTGCTCTGCCAGCTGAGCTAATCGCGCTTACCTATATCCGTCATTCCTGACGACAAAAAATATATTACTACGATTTCACAAAAAAAGCAAGTACTTTTTTATATTTTTTTATAATTCTTTTATTTTCTTTTTTCATATCAAAAGAGCCACGCTTTTTATCAGGTGGCTCTGGAATAATTCTTACATATTTGCGAATAAAGCAGCTATTTCGTCTGGCGATAACACCTTATTTGTATCTGATAAATCCGACATAGCTGGCTTATCGTCTGCTACTGGTGCATCCATCATAATCGGCTCCGGTTCTGGGATTGTATCCATATTTGGCAACTCGCTTGTATCTTCTTCATAATTTTCCAAATCTGGCAAATCCAATTCGTCTAACTCATCTATGCTTGGCAAGTCATCAACAGACGGCAAATCATCTATGCTTGGCAAATCATCATCAGGCGGTAACTCATCTATACTAGGTAAATCACCCATCATAAGCGGTTCTTCGGTCTCCTGCGCTTCTTCTGCGATTTGCTCTGCTTCTTCCTCCGCTACCGGTCCTTCATCAATCATCGGTGCCTCTTCTTCAATCACAGGCTCATCCTGGCGCATTTGATCCGTATCCGACACTAAACTAGCAAGCATCGCATCAATCTCTGCCTGTGAAATTTCACCATTATTATTTGCAGGCATTTCCTCCACAGGTTGTACCTCTGGTTCTTCCATCACTGCCTCTTCCATAACCGCTGGTTCCTCCGGCATTGGCTCATCCATTACCGGTGCATCATCAAACACTGGTTCTTCGATTGCTGGCTCTTCTGCAGTAGGTGCCTCCACCACAGGCGCTTCCTGTACAGCTTCCTGCGGCATGCGCATCTGTTCCGCGGACGACATCTGACCCTGCTGCCCCTGTCTAAGTTCCAAATCACTGATTTCCTGTTTCATCTGTTCTAATGCCTGATGCAATATATGAAACTGGTCTTGCATACCCTTATTATTAGCCACAAGCTCTTCTCTTGTCTGCTGCAATAATGTCTCCTGCTGGCGAAGCAATGCATCATTATTATCTGCCAATTTTTCTTCAAATCCAAACACACGCTGTATCAATTCGTCATTGGCATTCATAAGAGCATCTGCGTTTTCTTTACTTCTGGAAATTGTAACCTTAGCAACTGCCTTTTGTGCGGTAATAATATCCTCCGCTGGAAAATTTGTATTTTCTTCCAATTGATTCAAGCGCTCATTTAACTCATCAAAATATTTTTTCTGTGCAAGATAAGATGCCTTTTGCGCTTTATAAATATCTGCATATTCCTGACGCTCATTTTCTTTATTCTTTTGGTTCAGCTCAATAATTGATAACACCAAAAAGAACAGAACTGCAACCATACAGATTGCAACGATCAATAAGACCGGAAAATTACCTTTGGCATGTATCATAAAATAAATCTCCAGTAGTAGAAATAATGCCTCTATCACACTGGCAAAAGCGATTGTAATTTTCTCTCTTCTCATGAATATCCCCCATTTTCCTCTTTTCAGACATAATTATACACTTAAAGACATTATACCTTGTCTTGTCCAACTTTCCAATAGAAAAAACAGCAATGATTTCATCAAAATCAATGCTGCTTTCTTCATCACCTTTAGATTAGACGTTAAACATCCTGCATTTTCTTAAATATTTGAAACAACACTGGTAATCAGACTCTTGAACTGTTCCGCTACGCGATCTGCTGTTTCCTGCACTTCTTTATGATTCAACTGCTGTTTTGACAATCCCGCTGCAAGATTTGTAATACATGAGATACCACATACTTCCATACCCATATGACGTGCACAAAGCGCCTCACAGGCTGTACTCATACCAACAGCATCTCCACCCCAGATTCTGCACATTCTTACTTCTGCAGGTGTCTCATAGGCCGGTCCTGTAAATTGTACATAAACGCCTTCCTGAAGAGAAATTCCCAACTTATCAGCTTCTGCTTTTATAATATTTCTCATACGAAGACTATATACTTCACTCATATCTGGGAATCTTGCACCAAGTTCATCTATGTTTGCTCCAATCAAAGGACTTGGTATTCCTGTCGTAATATGATCCGTAATCAGCATGAAATCTCCCGGCTTAAAGTCCGGATTCACACCACCTGCTGCATTTGTAAGAACCAGCTTCTTTGCTCCCATCATACCCATTAATCTGGTAGGAAGCACAACGTCTGTCATTGGATATCCCTCATAGTAATGCACTCTTCCTTGCATAATGACAACCTTCACATCATTTACATAGCCAAATACAAATCTTCCTTTATGACCAGAAACTGTAGATGTCGGAAATTCCTCAATATCCGTATAATCTATGGTTGTCTCAATTTTAATCTGATCTGCGTAATCACCTAGGCCAGATCCAAGAATCAATGCTACTTCCGGCACAAAATCGGTTTTCTTACGTACACTTTCTAAACAGGTTTTGAGTTTATCATACACATCACTCATCGTATCTTACCCCCACTCTCTATACACTATCAATTTTTTCATTAATGATTTCTTTTAATTTTTTATATTGGTTCTGATCAATCAAAATCTGGTTACCTCTTTTTGTTACGAGACCTTCTTCCGTAAACTTTTTGATTGCTCTACTAATACTTTTTAAGGAAAGTCCCGTCTCGTTTGCCATTTCCATACGGCTTTCCTTAATACAAAGCAGACCTTTTTTATTATGTTTTTCATATAAGGTAACATACAATAATGTCAGTCTGTCTGCACCTTCTAAAAACAAATATAAACGATTGCGTCGCACTTCATCCAACAAAGATGCACAGGTATACTTTACTTCAATACGATAGGTATCCGTATCATTATTAATCCACTTCTCATAATAAGCACGCGGCAGTTTTACCAGAATACAATCTGTCTCCGTTTCAATGGTTGTCCTGTAATATTTAATATCCATCAGCACTTCCATTCCACCAAGTGCAATCATGTTATCTAGCTTTAAAAAATCAAATGCAATACCTGAAACTCGATAATCTGTAGCTTTTACCTTACCTCGTCCGACAAAGATGATGGTATCCGCAGGTTCATTTTCATGTATAAATACGGTTCCCTTCGGCACATTTTCCGTTGTAAGCGCATCTATTACCCATATAGGAGCACTTTTAAAGTATTCCTCAAACTGCCTCTGTCTTTCACTATCTAATTGGCTCAAAAATGGCAACGCAATTTGCAAATAGCTATGTTCCATATATCATCCTCATTTTCTGATTTTACGCAAAACATGTCCTTTATCTGTCGTTATTTATCTCTACTTATATCTTCTGCAAAATAGAGTGACCAATGGTTCCCTCCGGCATTTTAACGCCAAAATTCTCTGCCACGGAAGCACCAATGATGGCAAATGTATTCTCTGCCTCCAGCGCCCCGCCATTTTCCATGCCTTTTGCATAAGCAATAAATGGCACATATTCGCGTGTATGGTCGGTTCCGGTATAAGTCGGATCATTTCCATGGTCTGCTGTCAAAATCAAAAGATCATCCTCTCTGAGTACTTCTAAAAGTTCTCCCAATTTCTGATCAAACTTTTCGATTTCACGGGCATAACCTTCTACGTTTCTTCTGTGCCCCCACAATGCATCAAAATCGACCAGGTTAACAAAGCAAAGACCTTCAAAATCTTTCTGGCAGATTTCTATTGTTTGTTCCATACCATTGACAGAACTTGTTGAATGATACGTCTCTGTTATTCCCTCTCCACAGAAGATATCGTTTATTTTTCCAACACCAATGACATCAAGTCCATTATCTTTTAAAGCATTTAATACGGTTGGTCCTGTAGGTTTTAATGCATAATCGTGGCGATTACTGGTACGTTTAAATTCGCCTTTCTTTTTACCCACGTACGGTCTGGCAATGACTCTTCCGACTCTCCATTCATCCTTTAATGTAATCTCTCTTGCAATTTCACAGCAACGATACAGATTTTGTAAATCAAACGTTTCTTCATTTCCACAAATCTGAAGTACAGAGTCTGCAGAAGTATATACAATCATAGAACCATTTTTTATTTCTTCTTCACCTAGTTCTTCAATGATTTCTGTTCCACTTGCACTTTTATTTCCGATTACTTTTTTTCCACATTTCTTCTCTAGTTCTGCAATAAGTTCTGGTGGAAAACCATGATCCGTAAATGTCTTGAATGGCTTTTCTGTCTTAATACCCATCATTTCCCAATGACCGGTCATTGTGTCTTTTCCATTGCTTGCTTCACTTAAACGTGCATAACGACCCATTGGCTCTGCCACAGCTTTCATATCGCCACCGGTATGAAGATTAAGCATGCCAAGTTTGGCCATATTCGGAATGGCAAGCGTTCCCATCTTATTCAGAATATGTCCAAATGTATCCACACCAACATCTCCAAATTTATCCGAATCCGGCATAGCTCCAATTCCCAAAGAATCCAGAACAATCACAAAAATTCTGTTATATTTCTTCATTTCCGTCTACCTCGTCTTTCTATTCCTTTTGTCTCATCTAAACAAGATTTGATGGACCAAATCCCTGAGGCAACAGCTCTTCTAATGTGTAAATATCATATCGTTCTTTATCAATTGCAAGAATAATCTGAAATGTTTTTGGGTTACAAAATTCCATCATAACCTGACGACATACACCACACGGTGCCGCATACTCCGTCAAAACACCATCTTTACCACCGACAATACAAATTGCCTGAAAATCACGGACACCTTCACTTACTGCCTTAAAAAAAGCTGTTCTTTCTGCACAGTTTGTTGGCGTATAAGCGGCATTTTCAATATTACATCCCGTATAGATATCTCCATTTTTTGTGAGAAGTGCCGCTCCTACCTTAAAATTGGAATACGGCGTGTAAGAATAATCCAACTGCGCAATGGCGGTCTCAATCAATTTTTCAATGTAAATCTGTTCCATAACAGACACCTCTTTTTCTTTAATATCCAGTTGCCTCTTCGTTTTTTACGATTTTAACAATACGGCTTGTTCCAAGACGATCTGCACCGAGATTAAGGAATGTCTCCGCATCACTGATTGAAGAAATTCCGCCAGCTGCCTTCATTTTTACATTTGGTCCAATATGCTCCGCAAACAATTTGATATCGTCAAATGTTGCTCCTGCTCCGCCAAACCCTGTCGATGTCTTAATATAATCTGCTCCTGCATTTGTTACAATTTCACACATCTTGATCTTTTCTTCGTCAGTAAGGAAGCATGTCTCAATAATAACCTTAAGAATCTTATCTCCGCAGATTTCCTTTAACTTTCTGATTTCATTCTCGACGAGATCATATTTTTTATCCTTCAGCCATCCGATATTGATTACCATATCGATTTCAGAAGCACCATTTTCCAATGCATCCTTTGTTTCAAATGCTTTTGTTTCCGTTGTCACATTTCCATTCGGGAAACCAATAACGGTGCAAACAGCCATCCGATCACCCATATATTCTGCAGCCTGTTTTACATAACATGGTGGTATACATACAGATGCTGTCTCATATTTCATTGCATCATCACAAATCTGTTTGATTTCTTCCCAGGTAGATCCCTGTAAAAGAAGTGTGTGATCCACATGCTTTAATATTTCTTTTATATCCATTACATATTCTCCATTCTGTTCTTATTTATTATTTTCCTGATCTGCTTTGATTAAATTACGGAGAGCACCAACGGCCACCTGGATTGCCATATCAGTATCATGAACCACTGGATTATCCAATCCTAATTTTTCTCTTTCCTGATTTGCAACAACAAGGAAACAAGAACCTGCTCTGGCTCTCAACTTAGACGCTGCAATAAACATAGCTGCAGATTCCATTTCTGAAGCAAGACATCCTAACATTTTCCATGCTTCCCATTTGTTTATGAGTTCATAGCCTACCGGCATCTTCTCCGGTTCATGCTGTCCATAAAAAGCATCCTTACACTGTACAACACCTGTGTGATGTGTAAAATTCTTCTCTTTTGCAGCTGCAACCAATGCATTTGTAACATCAAGATCCGCTACTGCTGGATATTCAATTGGTGCATATTCTTTGGATGTACCTTCCATGCGAATTGCACCTGTCGCAATTACCACATCACCACTTTTTACTTCTGTCTGCATACCACCGCAGGTTCCAATTCTGACAAATGTATCTGCTCCACATCTGTATAATTCTTCCATAGCGATAGATGCTGATGGTCCACCGATACCTGTAGAAGTCACGCTGACTTTTACGCCATCTAATGTTCCTGTATATGTGATGTACTCTCTGTTATCTGCAATCAAAACCGGATCATCAAAATATTCCGCTATTTTTGCACAGCGCTTTGGATCTCCCGGCATAATCACATAACGTCCGACTTCACCTTTTGCAACCTGAATATGATATTGTCTGCTTGGATCTTCTGAGTAATTTTTCACAATCGTACCACCTTTCTTTGATTTCTTTGTTATTGTACTTTTATCTTTGTCCCTTATCGTATGGAATACCTTCTGCTTTTGGTGCTCTTGAATTCTTTGATACAAATACAAGAACAATCAAAGAGATAATGTATGGGAACATATTATAAAGTGTACTTGGCAATTTTAATGCTACAAGTGCTGGGAATCCTGTGTATACATTGGAAAGAGCACGGAATAATCCAAATAAAAGCGCTGCTAATCCAATATTTACCGGTTTCCACTGTCCAAAAATCATTACAGCTAACGCAAGGAATCCGAATCCTGCTACACCATTTTCAAATTTCCACTCACTGACGCCGGCTGTAATATAAACCAGACCACCAAGTCCGCCGAGAGCTCCGGAAATTAATACACCTGCATAACGCATCTTATATACATTAATACCTACGGAATCTGCTGCCTGTGGATGTTCTCCACATGCCATCAGACGAAGTCCAAATTTTGTTTTATACAACACAATATAAGAAGCAACCAAAACGAAAAATGAAATTAACATAAACCAGCTAAATTCAAATTTTCCAATATTCACAAGAAATGCCTGTTTTGCATGTCTATATGCTATGGTTGAAGATACATTATCTACACTTTCTGCTGTATTGATCGCTCTTACGATAACAACGGCAAGGGCTGGTCCTAAAAGATTCAGTGCCGTACCAACCAATGTCTGGTCTGCATTGAAATTAATCGACGCAACACCCAAAAGCAACGAAAATATCATTCCGAAAACAACACTTGCTAATACAACTAAAATAATAATAAATGGCGTTGCTGTACTGCCCGGAAGATATTTCATCATCAAAGCTCCACCTAGAGCTCCCATTACCATAATTCCTTCCAGACCGATATTAATAACACCACTGTGTTCTGAAAAACATCCGCCAAGCGCAACAAGAATCAGAACAGACGCAAAAATTAGAGTATATTGGAGTAATAATGTCATTATTTTGTACCTCCTTTTACTTCTTTCTTCTCATCTTTCTTATTCAAATAACGGTTAAACCAAAGCTTGAAGAAGAATACAAATCCACAAAGGTAAATAATAACCGCTGAAATGAGGTCAGAAATCTGTGTACAATACATTGTTTTATCTACATATGTTCCACCACTGGTGATATGCTGGATAAAATAAGAAGCAAATATCGTTCCGATTGGATCAAGTCCACCAAGGAATGCTGCTGCAATTCCATTGAATCCCATGCTTGGTACGCTTGTCTGTTGTACCATCCATGTTTCAATACCACTTAAGTAGAAGAATGCTGCACCCATACCTGCAAGTCCGCCTGAAATCATCATTGTAAGAATGATATTTCTCTTTTCCTTCATACCACAATATTTTGCAGCATGTTTGTTCATACCAGTTGCTTTTAACTCATAACCAAATTTTGTTTTTCCAAGAATAATCCACACAAGTACTGCCATCAGCACCGATAAAGGAAGACCTATCGTTACAAACTCATTTCCTGCAAATAGACCATCAAGTCCACAGTTTGGAAGAAGTGCACTTGTATTTCCACTCTTAAGTGCAACCGTATATGGTGTTGTTTCTGCTTTTACCTGTGTAAGAAGCATATTTACAATGTAAAGAGAAATCCAGTTTAACATGATGCATGAAATAACTTCGTTTACGTTAAAATAAGCTTTTAATGCACCAGATAATCCACCAACAAGTGCTGAAATTACGATAGCCGCCAAAAGACATACATACCAAGGCATTCCCAATTTCAATGCAAAATACAAGGAAGCGCCCGCTCCAACAACATACTGACCTGCTGCACCAATGTTGAACAAACCAACTTTATACGCAAACAGAACGGATAAAGAACACATCAAAAGAGCAGATGTTTTTACCATTGTCGTTCCACAATATTTTAAAACAGCTATTTCACTTGGATAGTAAAAATAGTTCTTTAAAATTGCTATGATTGCATCCGATGCACCTTCTGGATTGATAATAAGTAATACGATATAGCCGACAAAAAGTCCAATGACAATACATAAAAGCGATGCGATGATTGTCTGAATGGCATTATTTCGCCAGATGCTTTCTTTCTTTGACTCTTTATTCATTGTTCTTTACCTCCTTTCTCTTAGAACCCGCCATGTAAAGTCCCAGTTCTTCAACCGTTACTTCTTTCGGATCAAACTCTCCAACAATTTCGCCCTCATACATAACAAGAATTCGATCAGAGACATTCATAACTTCGTCTAGTTCTAAACTTACAAGGAGTACACCTTTTCCTTCATCTCTAGCTGCTACTAACTGTTTATGCACATGTTCTATTGCACCTACATCCAATCCTCTTGTTGGCTGTACCGCAATCAAAAGTTCCGGATTCTTATCAATTTCTCTGGCAACAATTGCTTTCTGCTGGTTACCTCCGGACATAGATCTTACTTTGGTGATTGCACCCTGACCAGAACGAATATCGTATTCATCAATCAATCGGTTTGCATATTCACGAATTGCTTTTCTCTTCAAAAAGCCAAGTTTATTTGTAAATTGTGGTTCAAAATATCTTTGAAGAACAATATTATCCTCCAATGAATAATCTAAGACCAGACCATGTTTATGTCTATCTTCCGGAATATGACTCATACCGGAAGTAAGTCTTTTTCGAATAGACATATTTGTGATATCCACTCCATTCATGATGACGGTTCCGCCTGTGATCGGCTCTAATCCAGAAAGCCCATAAACAAATTCTGTCTGTCCATTTCCATCAATACCAGCAATACAAACAATCTCTCCTCTTCTTACCTGAAGAGATACATTATTGACTGCATTGTTTTTATGACGTTTAGAAGCCACTGTCATATTTTTAACATCAAGAACTACTTCTCCCGGCTTTGCTGTTTTTTTATCTACAATAAAATTAACATCTCTACCAACCATCATGGCAGATAACTTTTCAGGCGTCGTATCTTTGATATCTACGGTACCAATATATTTTCCTTTTCTCAAAACTGAGCATCTGTCTGCCACTTGCATAATCTCTGCAAGCTTATGTGTAATAAACAGAATACTTTTTCCTTCTGCTGCAAGATTTTTCATAATCTGCATCAGTTCCTGAATTTCCTGTGGTGTCAATACTGCAGTTGGTTCGTCAAAAATCAAGATTTCATTATCTCTGTAGAGCATCTTTAAAATCTCTGTTCTCTGCTGCATACCAACGGTTACATCTTCAATAATCGCATCTGGATCTACTGCCAAACCATATTTTTCGGACAGTTCCATCACTTTTTTTCTCGCTCCATCTTTCTGAAGAAGCCCACTTTTTGTTGTTTCTACACCAAGAATAATATTATCCAAAACACTAAAGCATTCTACCAATTTAAAATGCTGGTGTACCATTCCAATTCCTAAATCATTTGCGTCATTTGGATTTTGAATTTCGACCTTTTTGCCATCCTTATGGATTTCTCCTTCTTCCGGCTGATACAATCCAAAAAGAACACT
>ERZ827168.4971-NODE-4971-length-11611-cov-3.330564_pt1 | contig 11611 bp, 8 predicted proteins | sample MGYA00519868_ERZ827168 | MGnify/ENA primary metagenome ERZ827168 (study PRJEB31778, sample SAMEA3449271) | human gut metagenome | biome: human gut; feature: human-associated habitat; material: faeces | place: United Kingdom | collected 2010/2012 ...
TACTGTCGGATACTCACGGTGGCTGTTGCGGCAGGTCTCCGGCAGGCGGCCGGTGGTCGCTGTGGGACGCGATGCCCGTCTTTCGGGCGAGATGGTTTACAGCCTTGTGGAGGGTACCCTTATGGGGTGCGGGGTGGATGTGATAGACCTCGGACTCTGCACGACACCGGGAGTGGAGATGGCCGTAACGGCCAAGGCGGCCGACGGCGGCATCATCATCACCGCGAGCCACAATCCCCGGCAGTGGAACGCTCTCAAGCTGCTCAACGCGCGGGGCGAGTTCCTCAGCGATGCCGACGGGCGCGAGGTGCTGCGGCTCGCGGATGCGCCGGATTTCGCCTATCCGGATGTCGATGCGCTCGGCTGCGTGATAGAGCGCTCCTCGTTCGGCGACGAGCATATTGACCGGGTATTGGCTTTGCCGCTGGTGGATGCGGAGGCTGTCCGGAAACGGGGCTTTCGGGTGACGGTCGATGCCGTGAACTCCGTGGGGGGTATTGTGATACCCCGACTGCTGGAACGTATGGGCGTGGAGGTGGAGCGTCTCAACTGCGAACCTACGGGAGATTTCGCCCACAATCCCGAGCCCATTGCCGCAAACCTTTCGCAGGTTATGGAGGCGGTGCGCCGCAACGGTTCGGATATGGGTATCGTGGTGGACCCCGATGTGGACCGGTTGGCTTTCGTCTGCGAGGACGGCGAGCTGTTCGGCGAGGAGTACACGCTCGTGGCCGTGGCCGATTACGTACTGTCGGCGACGCCGGGCGATACGGTTTCTAACCTCAGCTCCACGCGGGCGCTGCGGGACGTAACCGAACGCCATGGCGGACACTATGCCGCCTCGGCGGTGGGTGAGGTGAACGTGGTCGCCAAGATGAAGGAGACCGGTGCCGTGATAGGAGGCGAAGGGAACGGCGGCGTCATCTATCCGGCGCTCCATTACGGGCGCGATGCCCTTGTGGGCGTGGCGCTCCTGCTGACTTCGCTGGCCCGCAGCGGCAAACGTATGACGGAGCTGCGCAGCGGTTATCCGCAGTATTACATGGCGAAAGACAAGATAACGCTCCGGCCCGGGATGGATGTGGCAAAGATACTCTCCGGCATGAAAGATGCGTACAGCGGGGAGAGAATCACCGATACGGACGGCGTGAAAATCGACTTCCCGGAGGGATGGGTGCATATGCGGAGTTCTAATACCGAACCCATCATCCGCATTTACAGCGAGAGCCGTGACCCGGAGGAGGCCCGGCGGCTCGCCGCCCGGTTCGCCGGAGAGATAGAGCGGCTTGCCGGGGCCCGGTGAGGGGGCCGGCGGAGTGTGCGGTAAGGAACGTTTCATCAATACTAATTAATAAATAACAATATGGTAAAACAGTATATCGAAGAGAACAGGGAACGGTTCCTGGAGGAGCTGTTCGAGCTGCTCCGGATACCCTCGGTCAGCGCCCAGAGCGTTCATAAGGGGGATATGGTGCGTGCGGCGGAGTGGCTGCGGGATGCGCTGCTCAAGTCGGGCGCCGACCGGGCCGAGGTGATGCCTACCGAGGGCAATCCGGTGGTCTTCGCGGAAAAAATCATCGACCGGTCGCTGCCGACGGTGCTCGTGTACGGCCACTATGACGTGATGCCCGAAGACCCGGTGGACGAGTGGCGGACGGAGCCTTTCGAGCCTGTCGTGAAGGAAGGGCGCATCTGGTGCCGCGGTGCCGACGACGACAAGGGGCAGCTCTACATGCACGCCAAGGCGTTCGAGGCGCTCGTGGCTACGGGGCAGTTGCCGTGCAATGTGAAGTTCATGCTCGAAGGGGAAGAGGAGATAGGCTCCGGAAGCCTTTACAAATGGTGCGAGGAACACAGGGAGCTGGTGAAAGCCGACATCATCCTCGTTTCCGATACGAGTCTCATCGCATGGGATACCCCCTCCATCACCTGCGGCCTGCGCGGACTCTGCTACATGCAGGTGGAGGTGACTGGCCCCGACAAGGACTTGCACTCCGGACTTTACGGCGGTGCGGTGGCCAATCCGGCGAACGTGCTGGCCGACATGATTGCGAAACTCGTCGATGCCGACGGACACATCGCCATCCCCGGTTTTTACGATGACGTGCGCGAACTGTCTGACGCGGAGCGGCGTGCGCTCAACAGTGCCCCGTTCGACGTGGAGCGCTACAAGAAATCCATCGATATCCCGGCCGTACAGGGCGAGAAGGGCTATACGACTGCCGAGCGTACCGGAGTGCGTCCCTCGCTTGACGTGAACGGTATCTGGGGCGGTTATATCGACGAGGGAACGAAGACCATCATCCCTTCGAAGGCTTCGGCGAAAATATCCATGAGGCTCGTGCCGCATCAGGATTATCGGAAAATCGCGGTGCTTTTCGAGAACTATTTCCGCAGCATCGCTCCGGAGAGCGTGCGCGTGGAGGTAAAGGCGCTGCACGGCGGCCAGCCCTATGTGTCGCCTACCGACCTGCCGGCCTACCATGCCGCCGAGAAGGCCATGGAGGAGACTTTCGGAAAGACACCCCTGCCGTTCTATTCGGGTGGCAGCATCCCGATAATCAGCGGTTTTGAATCCATACTCGGCACCAAGTCCATCCTGATGGGTTTCGGTCTCGACCGCGATGCGATTCATTCGCCCAACGAGAGTTACGGGCTGGACAACTTCTACCGCGGCATCGAGACCATTGCGCTCTTCTATCGGTATTTCGCCGAGATGAGCCGGGCGAAGTAATATTTTGACATTTGTGTATGAGCTGGGCGGCCATGAATCATGGCCGCCCAGCCCGTGTTGTCCGGCGGTCGGAACGCTTCTTCCGTTACGAATGCGGGGTGCGCGGACGGACGGTGCCGCAGAATGAAAGTGGGGGAGCCGCAGCATTGCGCTGCGGCTCCCCCTGCAAGAACCTGTCGCTATGTTTGCGGCCCGCCGTCCCGTTATTCGGGTATCTGCACGCCGTTTACATAGAGTCCTATCGAGCCCTCGTAGGTGCCCGTTATCCGGTTGTTCATGTCGTCGGTCAGGTCGAAATCGAAACGGTAGAGGGTATTGCCGTCGGCCTGTTTGGTAATCGTGACCGTACCCGTGATGATGGGAGCCATGTCGCCGTCCGTCGCGCCGTCTGTCAGGGCCATGTACCAGAAGCCTTTGTACGGTGCCCAGAAACTGGAGGTTTTCGACCCCTGGAGAATGGTGAACGGGTCGCTTGTAGCGAGGTCGTCGGGGTCCTCGGGAGCAGGTTTGGCCGGTCCGACGATGTAGTCACCGTCGGGAATGACGTAGTTCATCTCGTCGTTCAGTTCTTTGCGGTCGGTAATGATGTTGAACGACAGTTTATGACCGGTACCGTCGAATTTGCCGGTATTGGGATTGAAATTGACTCCGTCCGAAAGGATGTTGATTTCCCAGGAAGACCAGGGATAGAGGAACAGGTCGTCCGGGTATCTCGGGTTCAGGTTCGAGCGGGCCCAGGAGAAACCCAGCGTATTGAGGTCGATATCGTTGTTGAAGGTCGAGAAATGGTCCGGAGCGGCGGTTTGGGAAGCCGCGATGCGCACCTCATCCACGCCTTCTGCATCGACCGAGATGATGATGTATCCGGAACGGGACGAGGCGGTCGTATTGCGCGTAGCGGGGCGGACGTTGAGCTGCGTGTCGTTTTTGTCGGGCGTGAGAGATATCCAGTCGGTGGCTTTTCCCTCTTCGTCCACGGCTTTGGCCGTCCACGTGCAGTTTACGGCGGTAACGGTGAGGTAGGCCTGGTTGAGGTCGTCGTATTCCCATGCGAGCGGGTCGGTCGGGGTGACGGTCAGCGACGGCGGGACGATTTTGCCCTCCTGCACCACGATGACCGCTTTGGCTTCGGCGGACGGTTCGGAGGGTGTCACGATAATCCTTCCGGTACGCCTGCTCTCTTCGGGGTTGTCCTGTACCGATACGGTGAACGTTCCGTTCCCCTCCTCGACGGTAATCCAGGCTGCGGCGTCGTCCTCCGCGGTGGCGCTCCACGCGAGTGTCTCGACGGACGGTGTGACCTTCACCTCCTGCGGGGCAGCACCTTCGCCCTCGAAGGTCAGGGAAGTGGGTTCGACGGTCAGATAAAGGTCGGGGGCATCCGCATTGCCTGCCTGACGGAGCGTGATGCTGATGGCCGGGACTTTGTCGTTGTTCTCGGCGAATATCCTTATCTGGCCGGTACGGCCGTCCTTGCTCATATTGTCCGCAGCCATGACCGACAGGCCGCCGTCACGTTTCTCGGCGGTTATCCATGCCCCGGTGCTTTCGGGTACGGAGTAGTCCCAGGCAACGTTTTTGGCCGTTACCGCAATGGTTTGTGCTGCGCCTCCGGTGGCGGCGAACTCGATTTCGGTCGGGGTCGCGGAGAGCGATGCCGTGTTGTCTGTTTCGGGTTTGCAGGCGGCGGCGAGCAGCATCACCGGCGCCAGCCAAAGATACTTTTTCATACTGATTCGGGTTTTAAGGTGAATATGTTATTTCTCCAGGGCCGGTGCGAGATACCATCCTACTACGCGCGGTTGAAGAGCGCTGTCTTCCATCGTATGTGCCATCAGGTATTGTCCGTCAGGCGATACGTGGCGGATGTAGCCCATCGGGGCGATGATGCCGTAAGTGGAGAGTATCCACTCCTGAACGCTGCCGAGGTTGGTCTGGGTGTTTACGTCGTACATGAAACCGTTGTTGGGCAGGTAGGAGCTGTTGGCGATGCAGACGATGCCGTCGTTGGTGATGTGCGAAACCACCCTTTCGCCGTAATCCTTGATGATGACGGTCTTGCCTGTTTCCGTATTGAAGACGGCCGGATAGGTTTCGATGTGATAATTGCCGTCTTCCATAATTTCATAGCGGTATGCCCCCGCTATCCATTTGCCGTTGGGGCTTATCTGCGTCAGGTCGGCCATGCAGCGCATGGCATCCACGCATATCTCCTCCTCGCCGTAGCGGTTTATTTCCGTATGTATGCGGCGCACATCGCTGCCTGCCCAGTCGACCTTGCCGTCTTTCCAGTAGAGCATGCCGAAATCCAGATTGTCCCATGAGGAACCGTAGATGACCGAACCGTCGGCGGAGCAGCCGCGGGCCATGCAGCCGTTTATGAAAGGAACTCCGCGCAGGCTGGTTTCCGGCATGGGCAGCAGTTCCGGAACGCCGTCCACCCATTTGACCGGATGGAAGAGGTTATTGTTGTCGTAATCGCCCGTCTGGTTATAGCCGACCCAGATGCGGCCGTCTTCCGAGATGCCCTGTACGTGGGGATTCAGTTTGAAGCCCTCGACCTGTTTCGGCATGATGACGTTGCCCTGCAGGTCGATGCCGGGGCTCGAGCCGTCCTGGGCGTTGAAGCAGAAAAACAGCCCCTGGTCGGAGATGGCATAGGGTCTCAGAAGCATGTACAGAGCGGACGGGAAGGGGCCGGTCTTGGTCCATTCGTCGGTTTGGAGGTCGATGATGACCGGGTAGTAACAGTAGCTCTCATCGGGCTGGAGTTCCGATATGATGCCGCCGACGTACCGTCCGCTTTTGGACATGACCGTACCGCCGGAGAAGGTTTTCAGGACACGGAGCCGGGCGATGTTGCTGTCGGCAGCCAGCTGACTGACGCTAATCGATGCCTCGGCGCGGCCGGAGGCGATGAGGATTTCGGTACTCCGGTCGTAGTCGGTGTCGTTGTCGGCAACCGTGAGGACGAGGGCGTCCGCCTGCTGTTCCACGGTCAGCCACGAGGCGCCGGATTCCGCCGTCCAGGAGCCCGAAGCATTGACGCGGACCGTCTGCGGAAGGTTGTCGGCAGCCCGGAAAGTGCATGCCGCGTCGCTGAGCTTTACATACTCGTTCTTTGGGTCTTGTGTACAGCCGGCCAGCAGAATTACGGCTGCAGCGAAAAAGGATAGTTTTTTCATCGTAGAGATAGTTGGTGTTTGTTTAAGTGTTACTGCGGGCAAGCCTACCGGTCGGCCTGCCGTGCAGCGAAAAAAAATGTATTTGTTGTATATATACTATTGTTTTTAAAATTGCGGTTGCAATTAAGTAGAATTAAATTGATAAAACAATAATATATGTATTTGAGAAAAAATGCACTTTCAACATAAAGGAAGGTCGGTAAAATAAGAAAATGTGTTTTTTGCAGATGTTACATGCCGGGTTGGCAGGCAGGGAAGAACGATGCGGGAAGGCGGTACGGACGGGGCCGGTTCACCGGAGCGCATTTTTGCCGGAAGCCCTTCCGACCGGAGCCGGCAACGGAAGAAGGGGCGGTGGGGTGGGAAAGGGGATGGGGTATACGGCATCCGGGGACGGACAAATGTGTCCGTCCCCGGATAGGTCATGGTTGTCGCTGCCGCGTTACCGGTATTGCCGGAGCAGGGCGAGGTAACCTGCCGCATCGAGCTCGGGAGCGGCCGATTGCCATACCACGACGCCTTCCGCGTTGACGATATAGACGCGGGGGATACCGGCACTGGCGAAGCGGTCGAAGACCGAACGGTCGCCGTCGAGATACCACGGCATCCGAAGGTCATGGTCTTTCCAGTACCGGGAGAGGATATCGGGACTCTGTTCGTACCGTCCTTCCGCGCCGCCGCGCGATATGGCTACGACGTCATAGCCGGGTTCGCCGGCTACCGTCTGCCATACGGCGTCGATTACGGGCAGCTCCGCCTGGCAGTCGGGACACCAGGTGGCGAAGAAAAGCAGCAGCGTCGTCCGGCCGGCGAATCCTTCGGGAGAGTCGAAAGTCCCCCCCCCTTCTCCCGAAACGCTGAAGGCGGGAACGGTCATGCCTACCCGGACATACTCTCTTGCGGGTTGGTTTCCTCCGTCGTCCCTGACGCAGGAGACAGACAGCGATACGGCGGCAGCGGCCATGGCAATATGTTTGAGATGGTGATGGTACATATTTCGACAGGACGGAAATTCGGAATGGACCCGTCCGCGCCTTAAAGATAGGTATAATTACATTGGTTTTGTATAGCAGAATCATGTTTTGTTACATTCTTTATGCCGGTACGGAGGGACGGTTTGGCGGAATCGATGAAAATGCCTATTTTTGAAAATTAATCGGGAAAACAACAGTTCAATAAAATATACAGAGCATGAAATTCGTCATATCAAGTTCCGCATTGCTGTCGTTCCTTTCGACGGCATCGAAGGTTATCAGCAGCAAGAATACGCTTCCCATACTCGATTATTTTCTGTTCGAGGTAAAGGACGGCAGCCTGAAAGTGACCGCGTCCGACCTCGAAACGACCATTACCTCCACGATAATCCCCGAGAGCGTCGAATCGGAGGGCGTGATAGCCGCACCGGTGAAACTCCTCATCGACTCGCTCAAGGAGTTCTCCGAACAGCCGCTGACCTTCGAGGCCGACGAGGAGAAGTGGGAGATAAAGATTAGCTGGAAGACCGGCTCCATTGCGTTGCCGGGTACCTCCGGCATGAGCTATCCGGCCGCCCAGCCTCTCGCCGACGATGCGCAGGAGCTCACTTTCGATGTGGACGTGCTTCTGGGCGGTATCAACAGGACCATCTTCGCCACGGCCGACGACGAACTTCGGCCCGTGATGAACGGTATCTTCATCGACCTCACTCCGTCGCAATACATCTTCGTCGCCACCGATGCGCACAAACTGGTGAAATATACGGTCGATACCGAGGGCGGCCCGAAGGCTTCGTTCATCCTGCCCAAGAAACCGGCCAACCTGCTGCGTACCATTCTGCTCAAGGAGGACGACGCGGTAAAAGTGGCGTTCGATTCCAAAAACGTGAAGTTCACGCTGAAAAACAGTACCCTTATGTGCCGCCTCATCGAAGGCAATTACCCGAATTACAACGGCGTGATACCGGCCAACAATCCGAACAGGCTCATCGTGGACAGGGTGGAGTTGCTGAATGCCATCAAACGCGTGGCGGTCTGCTCCAACCAGGCGACCAACCTGATAAAGTTCGATATCGGGGATAACCGGATAAACCTCACGGCCCAGGACCTCGATTTCTCCTATTCAGCCAATGAGAGTCTGTCGTGCAGCTACGAGGGGACGCCCGTGACGATAGGGTTCAAATCGACTTTTCTGGTGGAGATACTTTCTAACCTCGAGACTCCCAGCGTTGTTATCGAGCTGGCCGATTCGACCCGTTCGGGTGTTTTCAAGCCTATTTACGACGATGTGCAGGCGAGCGATACGCTGATGATACTCATGCCCATGCTCATTAACGCATAGGGTGCGCGGCGATGGAACTGAAACTGAAGAGACCGATAGTTTTCCTCGATTTGGAGACCACGGGGGTAGACCCGGCCAAAGACCGAATCGTGGAGATTTCGCTGGTGAAAGTGCAGCCCGACGGTAGCAAGGAGGTGAAGACACGGCGCATCAATCCGGGGATGCCCATACCGCCGGAATCGACCGCAATACACGGCATTGCCGATGACGACGTGAAGGACGAACCCCGTTTCGAGCAGATAGCCAAGTCGCTCGCCGCCTACATGGAGGGGTGCGACCTGGCGGGATACAACTCCAACCGTTTCGATATTCCGGTGCTGGCGGAAGAGTTCCTGCGTGCCGGAGTGGATGTGGATTTGAAAAAGCGGAGATTCATCGACGTGCAGAACATCTTCCACAAGATGGAACAGCGTACGCTCGTCGCCGCCTACCGTTTTTACTGCGACCGGGAGCTGGAGGGAGCCCATTCGGCCGAAGCCGATACGCTGGCTACCTACGAGGTGCTGAAGGCACAGCTCGACCGGTATCCCGAACTGGAAAACGACGTGGAGTTCCTGGCCAAATTTACCGAGCAGAACCGCTGTGCGGACTATGCCGGCCGTATCCTTTATGATAAGGACGGGGTGGAGGTCTTCGGTTTCGGAAAGTACAGGGGGCGTCCGGTGGCGGAGGTCTTCCGGGAGGAGCCGGGGTACTATTCGTGGATGATGAACGGCGATTTTCCGATGTACACGAAAAAGGTGATTACGGAGATACGTCTGCGCGATGCGGCGCTGAACAAGAAATAGCGCATGGTCGAACGGGTTCCGGCGGTACCGGAGCCCGTCGTGCGGCGGAGGAGACGAAGATTCCGCCGGAATAGCGTGATGAATGTCAAAGGAGAGCGATGATGAAGAGTTGGCTGATAGTTTTGGCGGCGTCTGTCCTCCTGTTCGGAGAGGCCGCCGCCCAGGTCCCCGGTACACGGTCGTCCGAAGTGGTGAGCATGGCAGGTACGGACTACTATCTGCATCGGGTTGCCCCGGGCGAAACGGTCTATTCCCTGTCGAGGCTGTACGGTGTCGCCGAGGAGCGTTTTTACGAAGACAATCCGGCGGTGAAGGAGGCCGGACTGAAAGCGGGCGAAACGGTCCGGGTGCTCTGTACCGATGTGCCGGAGATAGAGCTGTCCCGCCGCAAGATGCAGCGGACGTTCGTAACCCATACCGTGCAGCCGGGCGAGACCACCTACTCTATCGCCAAGCGTTACTCGCTGGCAATCAATACACTCATACAGGACAATCCGGGGCTCGACCCGTCGCATCTGAAGGCAGGGCAGGAACTGCTCATCCGCAAGTCCGAGATGGACAAGACCTCGCCGCAGCAAATCCTGTCGCAGATGGACGATTTTGCCTCGACGCTGACGGAGGTGTCCGATGAGTATGTTTACCACCTCGTCGAGATGGGCGAGACGCTCTATGCCATCAGCCGCGAATACGGTGTGACCGTAGCCGACATAGAGGCCGGCAATGATGTCCGCGGCGGGCTGAAGGCGGGGGTGCTGCTGCGGATACCCGTCCCGGGACGGGAGCTTGCGGCGAAGGATACCGCCGCAGGGGAGGCGGCCGGTGCGGTCGGAGGGGGGGAGCATCCTCTTCTGCCCGGAACGGAGGTGCCGTTTCGGGAAAGCCGCCCTTATGCGGGGGAGATGGAACTTGCACTGCTGCTGCCGCTGTCGGACGACAATACGGTACGGGCGAGTTTCATGGAGTTTTACGAAGGGGCACTGATTGCGGCCGATGAACTGAGAAATGCCGGCCATTCGGTGGTGCTGAATCTTTTCAATACGGAACGTTCGCCTGAAACGGTGCGGACGATAACCGCCGCGGAGGCTTTCCGGCACTCCGATGTCATCATCGGGCCGGTGTATGAGGACGAATTGGCCCCGGTGGCCGAATATTCGAGGCTGACCGGCGTACCGGTGGTCTCGCCGCTCGCCGACCTCGGGGAGGGATATGGCGCTACGGTGTTCAGCATGTCACCGGAGCCTTCCCGCCGTTATGAGAAGATGGGCCCTCTTTTCGAAGGTGACAAGAACATCGTCTTCATCACGTCGGACGTGAACGATGCCGCTTTCGAACGGGAGATGAAAGCCGTCGTAGGAGGCAATCCCTACCAACGGGTGGTATATCGCAAAGGGACGCCTTCGCAGCAAATCGACGAGATGTTGGCAGGCAGCGGGACGGATAACGTTTTCGTGGTGCTGGCCGGAGACGAGACCGGCGTGGACCTCATTCTGGCTGCGCTCAGCTCGGTGCAGAACAGCCGGCTGGCGCGTTCCAAACGGACGGGACACATCATGGTGGTGGGCAACTCCAGGTGGGTGCGCTATCGTAACCTCGACCGGAGTCTTTTTTTCAAACTGAACGTTTCGTTCGTCACCTCCTATCATGCCGACCGCGGTAATGAGGCGGTGCTGGATTTCGACAGGCGGTACATAGAGGCTTTCGGGCGCGTGCCCTCGCTCTACTCCTACCGCGGTTACGACGCGGTGAAGATGTTCGGCGGCGCGGTCGCTGCGGGCAATGCCGTACCGGCCCTGTCAGGCAGTGTTATGGTACCGCTGCAGACGCCCTACCGTTTTGAAACGGGTGCGGGCGGCAATACGGGCAATACCGAGTGGGCCCTCGTGACCTACGGCAACGACTATACCATCAGCGTCCGGTAATCCTCCGACGGAGAGAAATACAAAAACGATTCGATTATGTCCAATAATAATATTCCCGAGAAGACCATTGAGCGACTGAGCGAGTACCGCCGCACGCTGATGAATCTGCACCGTCAGGGTATTACGCATATATTTTCGCATGTGCTCGCCGGCATGCAGGGCATCACGGCCGTACAGGTGCGCCGCGACCTGATGCTGATAGGCTTTTCGAGCGATACGAAAAAAGGGTATGACGTCGAGGTACTGATAGATTTCATCAACGGCATCCTCGACGCGGCGATCAAGGCTCAGGAAGCCGGTACGCTCACAGTTGCGGGCAAGGCCGACGCCTGATAGATTGGCGGGGTTTGACGCCAAGGCGGGCCGGAGTCGATCCGGCCCCCGATTATACAGCAATAAGGATCAGTCATGAGCAAGCCTAAGCGCTATGACCCGGCGGCCATCGAAACCAAATGGCAGTCCCGCTGGGAAAACGAAAAGACCGCCATCCAAAAGGTGCAGAAGCTGCGCGAGGAAATTGAGCAGGTGAACGCGCAAATCCAGCAGGCCGAACGCGCCTACGACCTGGGCAAGGCCGCCGAGCTCAAATACGGAAAAATGCCCAGCTTGCAGGGCGAGCTGGCCAAGGAGGAGGAAATCGCCGAGCGCGAGCGCGGCGAGGAAAGCCTT
>ERZ827168.4973-NODE-4973-length-11607-cov-2.843404_pt1 | contig 11607 bp, 9 predicted proteins | sample MGYA00519868_ERZ827168 | MGnify/ENA primary metagenome ERZ827168 (study PRJEB31778, sample SAMEA3449271) | human gut metagenome | biome: human gut; feature: human-associated habitat; material: faeces | place: United Kingdom | collected 2010/2012 ...
GATGCCGGAGCCGGAGCCGGTGGGGTTGTAGGTGAAGGTGACACCCTTGTTGTTCTGCATGAAGGATTCGCCCAGGGCGCCGATGACCTTTTCCATAGAGGTGGAGCCGTCGGTGGAGACGGTGCCTGCTGCCGCATCGGCAGAGGTCTGGGCGGAGGTGGCTGGGGCAGCGCTGGTGTCCTTGGCAGCATCCTTGCTGTTGCTTGCGCCGCAGCCGGCGATCATGGACAGAGCCATAAGGGCGGCAAATACCAAGCTAAGTCTTTTCTTCATTTTGTAGAATCTCCTTTTCAAAGTAGCTTTTGTTTTCCTTGTGTTGTTTTCCTTCAACATCGCCTATGATACGGATGGAATGTAAAATGGAAAAGCGGCATTGTGTAAAAAGCGTGTAAAATCACAGAGGGGCAAAATCCCCTGTCAAACCGACATCTTTCCTCTTTTCGTCACTTTTTTCCTGGTACAAAACGCCGAAATCCCGCTTCCTGCCCCCATTTCATTGACAAAATCCTGTCGATAGCGTATGATACTTTACATGAACAGAGACGTTCCTACAGGAGAAGTGCGCCCTTTTTTCCCTGCGGACGTCTTCTCTTTTTCCAACCAAACTGCGTGAAAGAGGCATGATATGAGAAATTATTCCGCTGAAGAAGTGATGCAGTACGTCAGTGAGATGGAAGTGAAGTTCATCCGATTCGCGTGACGGTAACAGAACAGAAGATTTTATGGGAGCTTTCTGAGGGAAGCATTTGTCTTGAAATAGAGCAAAGAGAAGAAAACAGGATATGTTTTCGGTATCGCTTAGACGGTTGGGAAGAGCTTCCGCATACATTTCATTATTTTTACAGAGCGAAGACAAATGCTGACGGATGTTATCAGGCAGCAGAAGGGATGGGAGGAAATACTGGATATTGGACAAAAGAAAAAATTAAATCGGCAGATATCGTGATGAGTTATGGACTTGGCGCATTGCAGTTTTTAGGGGAAGAGAAAGCTGCATTGTTGCTTTATTCAGAAGAACAGAAGCATTATGAAAATATTTGCGAAATAGAGGCATTTAAGAGAGCATTTTATACGGATGGAAGTGGATTAAGGACAGAAAAAGAAACAATGATTTGTTCTTATGGTTTAAGAACAGAACGTATGAAGAGAAGCGCAGTACTTCTGCCAGAATTTTATATAGAGTATTCTGAGACGATAGAAAGTGGATTAGAAAAAGCTGCTAAAAAGATTGGAAGAGAGATGGGAGCCAGATTGGCAGCACCGCCTGCGTATCATTGGTGCTCCTGGTACTATTGCTATCATAATTTTGACCGGGTTCAGCTGGAGGAATATTTAACAGGATTGGAAAAAATGGAGGAAAAACCGCCGATCCGTTATTTTCAAATTGATGCCGGATATTTTCCGTCAACAGGAGATTGGCTGGAATGTACAGAACGGTTCCCGCTTGGCTTGCAGGAAGCGTTTGAACGAATCAATCAGGCAGGATATTTGCCAGGCATATGGGTTGGGGCATTTATGGTAGGAAATAGAAGCAAATTGTATCGACAGCATCCGGATTGGATTTTATATGATCTGGATGATAAACCGGTTCGACCATGGATTACGGATAACGAACCAAAGCCGTGGGGGTACCAGGATGAAGAGTACTATATATTAGATACGTCTCATCCGGATGCAATGGAATATATGCGTAATGTTTTTACAACACTTCATGACTGGGGAGCTCGTATGTTTAAGACCGATTTTATGCTGTGGGGCTTGCAGGACAGTAGCAGGGTAAAAAGACATACACCTGGAAAAACATCAGTAGAATATTTCAGAGAGTATCTTCAGATGATCAGAGAGGCAATAGGAGAAGAGAGCTATTGGCTTGGCTGTATTGCACCATTTTTACCATTTGTAGGATATGCAGATGGAATGCGTATTGGCGGAGATGTAGGTTCCAGCTGGAACGGTGAATTTGGTCCGCAGAATATGATGCAGTGTCTTGTTGGAAATAATTATATAAATCATAATTATTATCAGATTGATCCGGATGCGGTCATGCTTCGGGAGTTCCAGATTCGTTTGGATGAGCGGGAGATACACAGTCTTGCATTACTTGCGGCAATGTCAGGAAGCTGTATTTATACGTCAGACCCGCTTCATTTAATTAAAAAAGATCGTCAGAAGCTGTTCCTTTTCCTGAAGCCGGATATCAGAAGAAAAGCAAATATTCCATTTTTGGATGAGGAACGAAAAGAAATGGTATTTGTTCAACATGGAAAAAACAGCAGCCTGATATTCATTTTAAATAAATCAGAGACTACTTTAAAAGAAGCCTATACATTACAGCAACTAGGCATTCCAACATCATATAGCGTTGTTCGGGTAATGACAGGAGAGCAGGAAGGACTGTGGAAACAAAAATTACTGGTGGATATAGAGCCGCATGATTGCAGACTGTATCTTGCAACTTCAGATAAAAACCCGACAATTCATTATGAGAATCTTTGGATGAATATACAGTAAAATACTTCTTTTGCTTGACCATCTTCTCCGGCTTGTGTAAACTAGAGATGGAAAACAATAACAAGTCAGGGAGGAATGTTTGACATGGGAGATTATATTATCAGCTGCTGCTCGACAGCAGACCTGACCGAGGAGCACTTTCGGTCAAGGGATATTCATTATATTTGCTTTCATTATGAACTGGATGGAAAACAGTATCCGGATGACCTTGGAAAGTCAATGCCGTTTCCGGAGTTTTATGCGGCAATGGCAAATGGAGCAATGACAAAGACGTCACAGATCAATGCAGAAGAGTTTGAGGCTTATTTTGAGCCTTTTCTGAAGGATGGAAAGGACATTCTCCATGTCTGCCTGTCTTCTGGTATTACCGGTGTAATCAATTCTGCGATGATCGCAAAAACAAATCTGGAAGAGAAGTATCCGCAACGAAAAATATGCATCGTAGATTCGCTGGCAGCGTCGTCCGGATACGGGCTTTTGATGGATAAGATTGCGGATCAGCGGGATGCAGGTCTGTCTCTGGGCGAATTGGAGCAGTGGATCCTGGCACATCGACTGGAGGTCAATCACTGGTTCTTCTCGACAGATCTGACTTTCTATATCCGCGGCGGCCGTATTTCCAAAACAGCAGGCTTTGTCGGCGGTCTTTTGAATATCTGCCCGCTTTTAAATGTCAATGATGAGGGAAAGCTGATTCCGCGCAGCAAGATCCGTACGAAGCGTAAGGTGATCGCGGCAATTGTTGAACGGATGAAAGAAAATGCGGCAAATGGTGCGGACTATGCAGATAAATGTTATATTTCACAATCGGCGTGTCTGGAAGATGCAAAGGCTGTGGCTGCGCTGGTAGAGGAATATTTTCCACATCTGAAGGGGAAGGTAGAGATCAACGACATCGGCACGACAATCGGCAGTCATACAGGCCCGGGGACAGTTGCTTTGTTCTTCTGGGGGAAGAGGCGCGAAGGATAGAAGCTTTTGCTTTGGCGAAAGAAAGAGGATGAAGTTGGGAAAATGTGAACAAAGTATGAAATCCGGTTTGGATGACTTGCAATCTGTTCTATTAGTGCTATAATATCCATAGTGCATAGGGAACTTACAAAGAGCTCTTAACTACACGTTTTGTAAAAGCTGTAGAGAGAGCTTTTTTGATTATGTACGGGCCAAGGGCTGTTTCCAGAAAAACTGAAAGACCTGAAGACCAGACCAGGATCGCGATGCCGCGACCGAATAAGGAAAAACAGGAGGAACAGATTATGATTACAACACTGAAAGCGCAGAAGAGAGATACAGCAGTAAAGGCAAAGAAGTTAAGACGGGATGGATTTACAACAGGTGTTCTGTATGGACGCGAGATGGAGGAGTCCATGCCGCTTCAGTTTGATACAAAGGATGCAATACGGTTTATCGGCAAGAATACAAAGGGCGCGCAGGTCGTTCTGGATCTTGGAGATAAAAAGGTCAGCGCAATTGTAAAAGATATTGATTACAATAGCATGCAGCGTCAGATTATGTCTCTGGATTTCCAGGCTCTGGTAAAGGGTGAGAAGATTTCTACCAGTGTTTCGGTCAAATTTGAGAATGCGGAGATCGTACAGGGCATTGTGGAGCAGGAGCTTTCCGAGATTCATTATAAAGCAGAGCCGGATCAGCTTCTGGATACGATTGTGATTGACTTTAAGGAGATTTCCCCGGAGGTACGGGATATGCACGTCAAGGATCTGCACTTGGAGGAGAAAGGAATTCATCTGATCACACCGGAAGACGACACGATCTTTCATATAGCTGACTATGCAAAGGCAGAAGAGACAGACGATGCAGAGGGCGAAGCTGCAGCAGAATAGAAGAAATAGCAGACGATTAAACAAAACAGAGAGAAGTGAGAGCTTCCTGGAATCCGAAGAAGGGTTACAGGAAGCTTTTTTTCTATTTATTATTCTGGAGTAGGTAAGTTTCCTGCTTCCGTTGTGCAGAGCAATAGGCAGTGAAAAAATTGTATGAAAAAAAATACTTGCTATCCTGGCGGGTATCGGTTAGTATATCTGTATTGCATCGCGGTAGCAAGGTAAAGCGAAAGAGAACTAAAGTAACTGCGATCATGAGCAAGTAATGAAGCTAGACCCTGTCAGCAGAGCTGCAGGGATAGATTGCGAATGTCCGCTTTACTTGATAAAATAAGAGTGAGTCAAAACAGATAAAAAGAGGCTTCGAAGCAAAATACTTCGAAGCCTTATTTTGTCAGCTTTACTCTGCAGCGGTCACAGAAGTGATATGCGGATTTACGCCCTCGTACCAGTACAGGAAGCCTTCCATATCGATCTTGTCGCCGATCTTCAGCTCCTTGACTGCCTTATACACATCAGTTGTGTTGTCGCACAGATAAGACTCAACGGTGAAGGTATAGGTCTCTCCGTTTAAGGAAACGTTGAAGTAAAGATCGTCTCCATCAGAGCCTGAGCCATCATAGTTGTAAAGGAAAGCGACGTCATTACCGGACTCGTCCTGACCAGCTGCCTCTACGGTCATACCCTTGAAGGAAACGAACTGGTTCTGGTAGTCGATCAGTTCATCCTTGCCGAGCAGATCAGTAACATCCTTAACCGGAGCGATGTATTCGCCATCCTCGATCTCGATTGTCGCATCTGCGATCTCGACCTCGCCGGACCACTCAGCCTTGTAGCCGGTGACTTTGATCTTGGTACCCGGAACGAGCTTTGCATAGTCATCTTCAGAGCAGGCAGCGTTGTATACGAAATAAGCGCCGTCCTTATCCTGAGTATAGAGGGTAGCTTTGTCTTCCCACCAGGACTGTTTTGCCTGTACATAAGCCTCGATCACAACTTCATCGTCGACTGCTGCAGCCATGTACTCGTCATAGGTCATAACACCTTCGGATTTTACATCCTCAGACTCTGCTTCGGAAGCAGCCTCTGTAGCAGCTTCTGTAGCGGCCTCGGTAGTTTCCTCGGCCATAGCCGTGCAGGAAAAAGCGAATGCCATGGAAAGCGTCAGTGCCAGTGCAATGTTCTTCTTCATAATACCTCTCCTTTTTGCTTATGAATGATTTGCAAAAATCATTATACCCCATTTCTTCAATGGAATCAAGTAAGTCGCCTGTTTCTGCGTCTCTTTTTCCCTATCTGTGTAAATATATAGAGAAGAATCAGAATCCAGGTGACGATCAGCCCGCCAAGCAGAGCAATCGCTGTATCCGGAAGCGGACCGAGATCTGCTTTGCCGCCGGAGGATGATGCATCGATCTGATCCAGATGGTAGAGCGAGGTGACGTCGCGGTACATGGACTGAATGAAATCGTCATTGACCTCTTTTTTTCTACGGACGGATTTGGAGACGGTCTCAATGAGCTGACCGGCAGCATCGCGCAAAGAGGCGGAGCCGTTGAATACCGGTGTAACGAAGGTGTCATCAATGTGAGACAGAAGAAGCCTGGCAGCTTTGATCTTTACTTCGTAATGGGTCGAGGTATCTTCGCCACATCGTGAGAGGTAATCCTGATAGGCGGCAGCTTCCTGTGCCTTTTTTGTGACCGGGATATAGCCTTCGGTTTCGGAGTAGGCGATCTGTACGTCATTGGTCAGAAGATATTGTGTGAACAGCCAGGAAGCGAGTACCTCCTGTGAGTCAGACTTATTAAAAATGCAGATGGACGGTCCCTGGCTGATCATTTGCGGGTGTTCTGGATCAAACTGCGGTACGGTCATCACTTCGGTATCAAAAGAAGTGACGGCGTCTGCGCTGATATCGGAGAGCGGGGCATCCTCGCCCATCCACGTTGCGCCTGCCGTCGAATCCACAGCGAAGATACACTGGCCGGCATTTAAAAAGTTGGCCGGATAGCCGGAAATCTTGAAGGTCGAAAAAGCACCGCTTTTGACGTGGGCCGCGATCTCCAGAAGCAGTTCTGCCGTCGTATCGTTGAACAGACCGACTGTGCCGTCATCTGAAGAATAGTCAGCATCTTTTTGCTTCAGCATCTGAATCATCATATTATCGGTCGATTTGTAAATGAATGGAATCAGCACATCCTGACCATTGATGGCGTAGGTGCCGTCGGCATTTTGCTTCATTGCAGCTTCTGAGACTTCCCATATGAAATCCCATGTCAGCGTATCCGGAAGCGTATAACCGAGCTTTTCCACATATGTCTTATTGACATAGCAGGCTTCGGTAGAACGCATGAATGGAACAGCATAAGTATGATCGGAGAATGTGCATTCCTCCAGATATTTGTCAATCATGTCTGATTCACCTGGTCCGTCGTAAGCAAGCTCGGAGCCTCCAAATCCGTATTTTTCATTGGAAAAAAGAGTATCGAGCGGTACGACGGTTCCCTCGCCGCTTAAATAGGTGGCGATGTGATCCGGATAGGTGATGCAGACGTTTGGCGTCGTGTCAGTCGCAATGTTTGTGATGACATCATTATAAATTTTTCCGTAATCCGTGTACAGCCGCAGGTCGACCTTGATGTTTGGATAAAGCGCTTCAAAATCTGAGATGGCTTTTTTATAAATATCGGTCTGCGTTTTGTTCGTGTCGTTCTTGGCCCAGAAAGTGATCTCATATGACCTGGAAGTATCGAATTTGTCCGGAATTGCAAGGCTTTTTGCCTCCTTTGCCCCGTGGCAGCCTGAAAGCAGCAGAAGCGAGGATGTGGCAACGGTAAGCGATAAGACTTTCGATATTTTTTTCATCCCTTAGTCCCTCCTCTAGAAACGCCAGCCATGACCTTGTTTCGAAAGATCAGAAACAGGACAATGAGCGGGGCGGAAATCACGACAACTGCAGCCATCATAGCCGGAATGTTTTCCCGGCCAAAGCCATTTTCGCGGATCTCCTGAATGCCGTTTGAGACGAGATAGTAGTTCGGATCGTCGGTAATCAGCCGTGGCCAGACATAGGAATTCCAGCATTCGATGATCTTGAGGATTGTGACGGTAATCAGGGTCGGGCGGCAGATTGGCATGAGTACACGCAACAGGTATTTCAGGTCAGAGGTGCCGTCGACCTTTGCGGCGCGATAGAGCTCATCCGGTACCTGCTCGAAATTTTCCTTCAGAAGATAAATGTAAAAAACAGAGGTGATGGAAGGGAGGATCAGGCCGGAAAAGGTGTTGCGCATGTTCAGGTTGGTGATCGTGACAAAATTTGTGATAATGACGAGCTCATTCGGGATCATCATCAGGGAGAGAAAGAGCGTAAAGGTCAGATTCTTCCCGGTGAATTTCAGACGCGCGAAGGCAAATGCCGCGAGTGTGATGACAATGAGCATGGCTGCGGTCGTTATGATCGTGAAAAACAGGGTATTGGCGAGATAGCGGCCGAGCGGGACTGCGGTAAAAGCGTCCTGATAGTTCTGCAGGGTCGGGTGCAGTGTGAAAAATGAGGGAATATGCTCGGCGTTGTAGCTGCCATAGCTTTTCACCGAGGTAAGCAGCATCCAGTAAAATGGAAACAGGACGATGACGGCCCATAAAAGCAGCAGAAAGTAGACGAGTATATTTCGCAGGACGCCCTGTTGCTTTTCTGTGCGCATGGTCTTTTTGTAGTCAGTTGTTTGCTTTTCCATAGAATACCTTTCTCCTGCTGACAAGAAGGTTGATGCAGGTGATTGTCAGTACGATAATAAAGAGCAGGATCGCTGCGGCTGACGCATAGGACGGGTAGCCGCCGCCTTCCCCGTAAAGCATGTCATAGACGTAGCCAACGATCGTATTCATCCCGGCTGCGTTCAGATTTGTGCCGAACAGTGCGACTGCGTCGCTGTAGGATTTGAATGCACCGATGAAGCCGGTGATGACCAGATAAAAGATCATCGGGGAGATCATCGGAAGCGTAATCCGCATGAAAATGCGAAATCGCGACGTACCATCGACGCGGGCTGCGTTGTAGTAGCTCTGATCGACCGAGGCGAGGGCGCCGGTCAGGATCAGAATCTTGAATGGCATGACGACCCAGATCGTGTAAAAGCACAGAACAAACATTTTTGCCCAGTACGGTCCGTCGATGAAATCCACCGGGCCTGCGCCAAACCATGCGAGCATGAGATTGATCAGCCCGTCGGTGTAAGGCGTCTTTTTGAACAGGATCATAAATACAAGACCGACGGCCAGTGTATTTGTGACATAAGGCAGGAAGTAGATGGTCTGAAAGGCCTGGCGCAGCGGCCGGATTGAGCTTAAGGCTGCCGAGATCAGCAGTGCCAGCAGGGTGGAGAGCGGCACGGTGATGATCACGAGCAGAAACGTATTTTTAATAGCCTGCAGAAAATATGGATCATGCAGGACGTAAGAGTAGTTGTACCAGCCGACGCCGTAGTAAGTCTGAGATGCGGAATTGTACCCTTCTTCAAACGAGTAGATGAACACGTCGATGAGTGGGTAGACCAGGAAGAATCCCAGAAACAGAATCGCCGGCAGCAGGTACAGCCATGCTTTAAAGCTTTTCTTTTCCATAATAATATAGCTCCTTTAGTCTGCGTTCTGAAAACGGATCCGTTTGCCGGATTCTTTTTCAAACAGGAATACCTTTGTCGGCTTTAAGGAAAACCGGATCGTCCTTGCAGTCGTATCGATCGGTGTTTCTGCGGTGATGATGGAACGGATCGAGGCATTCTCACTGTTTACATGGTTTGAAACGACACTGATATCGCGTCCCATGACCTCGACACCTTCGAACGTACAGCACAACGGACCGTCCGAAGCCGGGATAAAGCCTTCCGGGCGGATTCCGACAAACACATCCTGATCCGAGACACCTGGAACCGTAAGCACGGGATTTTCTCCGACGAGCAGTTGTCCGGAGCGCACGTTTCCGGAGAATACATTGATCGGCGGAGTGCCGAGAAACTTTGCAACGAAAAGATTCGCCGGATCATCGTAGACATCCTGAGGTTTTCCGATCTGCTGCACGACCCCTTTACACATCACGACGATCAGGTCGGAAATACTCATCGCCTCGTCCTGATCATGTGTGACAAAGACGGTTGTGATCTTTGTCTCCTGCTGAATGCGGCGGATCTCCTCACGGGTCTGTAATCGAAGCCGCGCATCCAGATTTGAGAGCGGCTCATCTAAGAGGAGGACACGCGGCATTTTCACGAGTGCACGGGCAATTGCCACGCGCTGCTGCTGACCGCCGGAGAGCTCAGATGGCTTGCGTTCCATCAGTTCCTCGATCTGTACGAGCCGGGCAGCGGTCTTTGTGCGTTCATTCATGGCAGCTTTCGTCAGCTTGTCCTTACCTTTTAAATTCTGCAGCGGAAATAAAATATTTTGGCGTACGGTCAGATGCGGATAGAGGGCATAGTTTTGAAAAACCATGCCGACGCCGCGTCGTTCCGGCGGAAGCGCGGTGACATCCTCATCGCCGAACAGGATACTGCCATCCGTAGGAGAGAGAAGCCCGCAAAGCAGATTTAAGGTTGTGCTCTTCCCGCAGCCGGATGGACCGAGCAGCCCGATCAGCTTGCCATCCGGGATTTCAAAGTTGAAGTGATCGACGGCCACGACCTCAGACGGCTCTTTTTTGCTGCGCCCCGGGAAAGTTTTGGTCAGATCCTGCAATACAATTTTCATAATTTCTCTTTTCTCCTTATACTGAAAAGAAACCGGGCATTGCTGCACCGGAAGGATTCAGGTATTTTATGGATTATTATAGCGGATTTTTGTGCGGGTCACAAGTCATATCCATAAAAAGAATGTGTTCTGGATAAACGGGCCGACGGCCTTATAAAAAGAGCTGTAGCAGTCGTGTCCGGTCAAGCACGAAGATGGATGCGTCCATGAACAGATGTGCCAGCAGAGTGCTCAGAATCACGCCGTTGGAGGTGAGCAAAAAGTCGGTGTGAAATCCGTACCAGCAGACAAAGGCGGAATAGCAGCCCATCAGCGCGAGCAGTGGCAGATTGATGAGTACACCATGCACCGTAGAGCAGAAATCATGCCAGGTAAAATCAAAGTAAATGAAGCGTCCTACGGCTAGTGTGATGAAATACAGGATCAGGGCGTCGTAGTTGTCATCCAGGTAAATGAATTTGATGTACAGCAAAATGAGTACGATGTAGAACGAGGATACGAGCCGGATTGATGCCTTTTGATCCGCTGTGATACAGCGCAGGGGGACGAGTGCCCGATCAAGCCAGCCGTTTAAGATGACGGAGCAGGCGAGAAAGATCAGCAGAATGAAATCCTGATATTTCTGCCAGTACACGGACACTTCCGGAATTTTTTCGTCAATGATGTAGTAGAGTGAGAGAAACATCAGAATCGAGGTGCTGCAGAAGACCATTTCGAAAAAACGCTCGACCAGGTTGTACTCCCGCTTGCGGTGGCGGCTGTGAATCTGCCGGATCGTCCGCGGTGAGTAGTCGGCGGCATTCAGCTTCTGATGTACCTGAATTTTTGCGGTGATAAGAACAATGGCAAGTACGATGACAAGTCCGAGAAACGACAGCAGCAGAAACGGGGCTGCATTTTTCGGATCAAAGTAGTGAGAGAGATAGTAAGATTTCATTGGAATTCCTTCCTTATTTCCCTGCACAGGGGAATTCTGTGCAGGGAAGAGATATCTGCGTCTGGGATAGTCAGCGATTCATATATTTGTGAATGGTTGCTTTTGTGCTTCCTTTTCCGTTGATCATTTCGCGGAACATCCCCTCGATTTTTTCACCAAGCCCTGCTTTGTAAAGGTCGATGAAAAATACCTTTTCATTTGAGAGGATCGGGTGGAGCTGATCGGTCAGGCTTTCTGGGTTGCCAAACACGACAGAAGAAAGCGCCGCCTGGATTTCCGGTACCATTGGGTCCGGGGCGAGCTCGTAAGTATTTCCCATGTCATCGACACCGAGCATGTAGCGCAGCCATCCGGCAATACCGAGCGGGATCGCAGTCAGACGTTCGGCGCTGCCATATTTTTTCATGTAGGCTTTGATTGTCTCACCGAAGCGGACACCGACGCCCTGTGACGTATCGGTGGCAAGCCGCAGATTCGTATCGCCAAGATACTCATTGGGGAAGCGGTCGGTGAAGAGTTCGTCGGTGAACGCCTTCGGTGAGAGAATTCTAGGATCCTCGACCA
>ERZ827168.4977-NODE-4977-length-11593-cov-2.800052_pt1 | contig 11593 bp, 7 predicted proteins | sample MGYA00519868_ERZ827168 | MGnify/ENA primary metagenome ERZ827168 (study PRJEB31778, sample SAMEA3449271) | human gut metagenome | biome: human gut; feature: human-associated habitat; material: faeces | place: United Kingdom | collected 2010/2012 ...
CGTCACCGACGCCGTGCAGCACGCGCCGCACGCCGTGCTCGACGTGGACGCCCTCGGCGTCGACGGCGCGACGTTTGCACCCTATAAATTCTTCGGCACCCGCGGTATGGGCTATGGCTACGTGTCCGATCGCGTGGCCAAGCTGCCGCACCGCAAGGTCTTGCAGCGCCCGGCCGACGTCTGGGAGCTCGGCTCGCCCACGCCCGGCAACTTCGCGGCCATGAGCGCCGTGGTGGACTATGTCTGCTGGCTCGGCGGCCACTTCATCCAGTCGGACGACCGCCGCACGCTGTTTGTGACCGGCATGGAGCACATCCACCTGCAGGAGCGCGCGCTGCTGCACACCATGCTCGAGGGCACGCAGAACGTGCCCGGTCTGCGCCACATCCCCGGCGTGCACGTGTATGTTGACACCGAGGATCTCACGCACCGCGACCTGATCGTTGCCATGGGCATCGACGGTCTGGACATGACCCGCTGCGTCGAGGAGTACCAGAAGCGCGGCGTCACGACCTTTGAGCGCGTCAACACCAGCGTGTATTCCAAGCGCATCGTCGAGGCCGTCGGCCTCACGGGTGCGATCCGCGTCTCGCCGCTGCACTGCCACACCGTCGCGGACATCGAGACGTATCTGCGCGTCACTCAGGAGCTTGCGCAGGCATTTGCAAAGTGATCATTCTTTCCCCTCCCTTCTTTTTTCCTTATGCACAGACCCTGCCGCATCCGCGGCAGGGTCTGTTGCAGCTTTGCCATGTGTGCGGTATACTGGTGGCAGCAATATCGGAAGGGGGCGGCCGCCATGCGCGAATCCGCAACGAAAAAAGTGCTTGCCGAGAGTCTCAAGGAGCTCATGCTCCGGCGCGACTTCGCGGACATCACCGTGACCGATCTGTGCGCGGCCGCGGAGATCAACCGCCGCACGTTCTACCGGCACTTTACGGACAAGTACCAGCTCGTGACGTGGATCTACGACAAGGGCTTTCAGAAGGCCATCGGCGACGATGAGCCGGGCCTGTACGACCTCTTCGGGCGCGTGTGCACGTATCTGTACGCCGACCGTGCGTTTTACGCCCGCGCGCTCACGTTCACGGGGCAGAATTCGTTCCACGACTTTCTCTGCGCCCGGCTGCGGCCGTACCTGCAGGCGGACTTTTCCGACCTCTTTTCCGATCCGCAGAACGAGGCGTTTATGTCCGGGAAGATGTCGGATGTGGTCATGGATATTATTCAAAACTGGCTCAGCCGGCCGGATTGCCCGCCGCCGGAGGTGTTTGCGCCCTGGGCGCTGCACCTGTGGAAGAATATCATGGGCCGGTGGAAGGAGCTCGGCGATGCGTGGGAGCACACATTAGACCACAAAAACGCATAAGTGAGGCAAAAAGCCACGAAACTGCGGTTCCGTGGCTTTCCTTGTGGCGCAATTTGTTCTATGCTGAACACACCCCCTCATTTGGAAGCGTGCAGGCCCAGAGGTCTCTTTTCGATCTTTCATGGTACCTCTTCTCCCGTTGCGCGACGGTGTCCGCGCGCTTCCGATCTCGTTCTTTTGGCAGAGCATGCCTTCCTTTTATATGAACGCCCCGGACTGCATTTGCAGTCCGGGGCGTCTGCCGTTGGGGGCGTTCTGCGCGGGGCGCGACGATTTGGAAAGAGAAGCCCTGCACGATGATCGAATTTCAATCCGCGCACCCGTGCGGGGTGCGACGTAAACAAAGATATTCATCTTATTCCGAAAGGATATTTCAATCCGCGCACCCCGTGCGGGGTGCGGCGGGGTTCTTTGTGTACTCGATCTTCTCGACCGCATTTCAATCCGCGCGCCACATGGGTGCGGCGGGGTCAGCGCAGGGCGTCCGGCAGGACGGTCTCTGTGCCGGACGGGATCCAGTTGTGCTTATCGCGTGCGTTCTGATTGTCGATCCGGTACCATTCGCCGGGGAAGTACTGGTTGCCGTTGTTCTTGGAAGTGTCCCAATCGTAGGACATGAATGCATAAAACGGGCGGTCATACTTGGCGTCCGCGTTGATGGCGTTGCCGGTGAAGGGGTTTGTCGGGTTGTCGATCACGCCGGCCGTTGCCAGCGTCGGCACATCGGCCGTGGTCATGAATTCGTCCGAGAACGAGAAGCCCTTGGCGTTGAAGTCCTTGACCATCAGCAGGGGGAAGAAGAACTCCGTATCGGTGCCGTCGTCGAGGATGTAGTCCGGATCGTTGCCCAGGTTGCGTCCGTGGTCGGCGACGAGAATGATGCGCGTGTTGTCATAGACGCCGTTTTTGCGCATGTAGTCAAACCACTTGCCGAGCTGCATCAGCGAGGCCATATTGGAGTCGTAGTGCGCGAACTGGACGTCTTCCTCCATGACGATCGACTTGCCGTCGACGGTGAAGCGGTCCGCATGCTCGCTGTCATACTCCGTGTTGTCCACGGTGCCGGAGACGGAATAGTCCGGCGCCTGCAGCAGCACGGGGGAGTGCGTGGTGTCGTTGGTCATGAACAGGAACGTGTTGTCCCCGCTCTTGGTGGTCTGCGTGATCGTCGGGAGATGGGTCAGTGCATGGTAGCCCTTGAGGAACGTGGCGTCCATGCCGGTGGCGGTGTGGGGGCTGGTGATCGTTTGCTCGACGAAATTTTCCTCCTCCTCATCTTCCGTCTGCACGGTGCTACGGTTGTAATTGCCGTTGTCGTAGAGGATGGACTGCATGGGGACGGGGCACGCCTTCATGAGGCTGTAGCCGAAGAAATTGCGCATGTTCGCGCTGATCCAGTTCTTCGGGCTCATGTCCGATTCGAAGGCGCCGAAGGTGATATAGCGATGGATGTCCGGATAATCGGAAAAGACGGACAGGTCTGGCACCCACTGATAGTTGGCGTAGATGGGGTCAAAGACCGTGACGTCGAAGCCGTTCTGGTCGAAGAGGACTGGCATCATCTTGAGCGCCTCGTTGTGCTTGTCGACGAGTTTTTCATCCTTGCGCAGGTTGATCTGATCGATCGTGTACTCGTACCCGCCCATGAGTGCGGGGGTGCCGAAGTTGGTGTAGGCTCCGGTGGAGACAACATTCGTATAGGCAGTGAAGCCGTCGAACTGTGCCTGCAGCTCCGGCTTTTCATTGAAGATATACGGCAGGAACGCGCCCACGGCGCGGTCGAGCATGAGCACGATGACGTTTTGTCCGGTCTTGCTCATGGTGTATTCCGGCACACCGCCGCTCTCTTCCATCGTCTGGCGGATGCTCTTGATCTGCGAGTGGATGCTGCCGATATTGATCGGCAGCATGATGGCAATGGCCAGAACGAACGCGATCGCTGCCTTGAATACATGCTTGCTCCACCGCCGATAGACCAGATACATGACGGCGGCGACGGCTGCGGCCGCGAGCAGATTGCCCCAGAGCTCGGCCGACGCAAACTGCATGCCGCCCTCAAAGCTGAGCGTGGACGAGAGCACGCCGAGGCGCTTGCCGAAGAACATGAAGTCCACGATGGCGACGCCGACGAGCATCCACAAAACCTTCTCAAAGGCGACCTTGCCCTTCGGGCTGGCCAGCCAGTAGAAGATGCCGAACCAGATGACGAACGTGCCGACGGCGAGGCACAGGCTGTTGACGATGAACCAGACCGGGCTGTAGTACATCTGCACGTTCACGAATTCCTGCGCGGACGACGAGATGACGGACGCCGGGATATACCCGCCGATGAACAGCGCCAGGAACGCGGCGCAGCCGAAGAAGACCTTTGCGTTCGGCTTGGCGGCGGGCTTTTCGACAGCGGGCTTTTTCCGGTGGATGAGCTCCAAGATCAGGGGCAGCAGCAGCGCCGCGCCCAGGAGCAGCAGCGTGGCCTTGACGACCGGCCGCGCGGAGAAGGAATAGTGCACGAGACCGAGCACCAGCAGCGCCGCACCGGCGGCAGCGGCCAGGATCTTGAGCACCCGTCCCGGATGCTTGAGCTTATAAAAGACGGTCTTGATGAGGGAGAAGATGTTGTTGAGCGTCCAGTAAAACACCAGGCCGGCGGGGGAGGTGTACAGGAAAAACAGGAAGAACACCGCCATCACGTACAGCTGGATCTTCGTCTTGGGCGTCGAGCCCTTCGTGAAGATGACGCATGAGACGAGGTTGACCGCCGTCATGATGATGGGCAGGAGGTTGATGTGTACCCCGGCGATGGCAATCAGCCCGTCGGCGGCGCCGAGGTCGGCGATCGGCCCGAAGGACACGCCCTGAAGGAGCTCCAGCCCGGACAGGAAACGGTAGGCGGCGATGAAAAACGGGATCTCCAGAAACAGCGACACCGCACTGCGCAGAACATACGTGGGTTTATAGTGGTTCTGGCGGTAGTAGGTCTGCAGGATCATCATTTTTTCGTCGCCGCGGAACGTCTTTTTGATGTGCGTCACGCCGCGGTGCAGGCGGGCCTCCATGTCGCGCTCCTCTTCCTGCAGCGCGTCGGCCCGCATGTAGAGCGGCAGCACCAGAAAGTTCATGACCAGGCTCAGCACGATGATGGACAGGCCGGGGTTGCCGATCACACGGTTGGCGTTGACATAGACGACCTCAAACAAAAGCTGCAGCGGCTGCAGCAGCAGGGAATCCAGTATCTGAAAAAATGTCACGGTTCTTTCTCCTCATGTGTCGCGGCGGCGGCGGTGAGCTCGCGCACCTTCTGCTCGAGATAGTCTGCGGCGCGCACGGCGCCCTCGCCCGGATAGACCCAGGTCTGCGCTCTTGCCGTGTCGCGGCCCTGGGCGTATTTCGGGTCGGTCAGGCACTGCTGCACCATGTCGCCGAGCGTGTCGAAGTTGTCCTCGGTGAGCTGCTGGCCGATCTGCGGCAGGATCTCGAACGTCCAGTACGGCGTGTCGAGCCACCAGCAGTCGTAGGGGCTCTTGTCAAACTTCGTGTCCGCGTAGATGACGGGCTTGTCAAAGACCAGCGTGAAATCGAAGATGACGCCGGAGAAATCGGAAACGAGCAGGTCGGCGCGCCGGAGCACGTCGAAGTTATCGTTGTCGCGGTTCCACTCCAGATCCTCCGAGTCCGGGTAGGCGGCCATGAGCTTGTCGATCATGTCCTTTTCCGACTTGTACGACTGGGGGTGCGGGCGGATGATGACATGGTAGCCGCCGGCGAGCAGCTTGTCGATGATCTTGCCGCCGTATTTGCTGAAGATCGCGCTCGGCCCCCAGGACGGCGCGATGAGCACCGTCGTCTTGTGCGGCGCGATGGGGCCGGCGGCGTCCAGCCGCCGCTTCATCTCGTCCATGTAGGGGATGCCGATCTTCACGACCTCCTTGGCGGGCAGGCCGCGCAGCGCCTCGAGCGCGCGCAGGTCGCGGATCTGATAGTCGCCGGAGACGAAGACCGTGTCGTAATAGTCGATGCCGAACATCCGGTAGCCGGCGACCTCGTTGGCCGCGTGCAGGATGTGCACATAGTAGTCCACGCCCGGCGAGCGCTTCCACTGGTAGACGTCCAGCCCCGGCGTGGTGGACAGCAGCACGTTTGCGCGCAGGAAGTTGAGCTTGGCAAAGGCCTTGTTGCCCTCGCCGAGAAATTCCGCGTGCACGTGCGCGTAGGGGTTTTGCAGCGCCGGATCGTCGGGCGACGCCGTCAGATACGCAACGTCCAGCCCGCGCCGGTCCAGCTCGCGGCACACGGGCTCCATCACGTTCCAGTAGCGCTTGTCGTCCACGAAGACGGCCAGCGGGTGCTTTTCCTGGTCGACGGCGGTCTTTTCCCCGCCGCTCAGGAGAAAGCGCAGCTTGATGATCCAGCCCCGCAGCGCAAAGTTCAGTGCGCCGATGATGCCGATCAGAATGGCAAAGAGCATGCTGCCCGTGCCGGGATCAATGTACAGTTTCATGTTTTCCGTTCTCCTCTGCCCGTAGCATCCACAGCCCGACGAGCACGCTGCAGGCGGCACAGAACCCGGACACGAGCAGCCCGGCGCCGCGAAGGTCATCGGCGGGGAAAAGTCCGCCGAAGAGATTGATGAGCGCATGGATGCCCAGCGCCGGCACGATGGAGCGGTAATAGGCGACCGTCCCGCACAGGGCGAAGCCCGTGCAGGCGGCGCACACCGCCTGTATGCCGACGGCGCCCGGTGCGCCTCCGATGAGATTGACGGCGTGGAACACGCCGAACACGGCCGCGTTGAGCACGGCCGCCGTCAGCGGCCGCAGCCGCTGCGTATGTTCCCACAGATACCCGCGGAAAGCCAGCTCCTCCGCCATGCCGCACACGACGTACATCCCGCAGGCGAAAAACCCGTCCGCGGCGGCGCTGCGGCCGCAGGCGGCCAGCACCAGATCGCCGGCCGGCCAGAGCAGCAGCAACAGCAGCCCCGGCCACCGCTTCCGCCCCCGGAGGCAGGCGCCGAGACCGTATCTGCGCCGGTAAAGGATCAGCGCCGCCGCGAGAAAGGCCGCCAGCCCCGCGAAGGTGACGCTGTGCGGCAGGCCGATCCTGCGGGAAACGAACTCGCCCAGTGTGTAGATCAGGGCATATATCAGCACCAGGTAGACCATAGAAAGCAAACGCATCCTTTACAACATTTTTTCATTATATAATGTCGAAATCCGAAACACAATGGAATCTGCACATATTTCCGACATGGTTTTTAAATGCGCTTGACAAATCCGGGAAACAAGTTCATAATGCGCATTGCATATCAAGAAAATGAACGCAAGGGAGTCTGACGATCTTGTTGACAAAAAATCAGTTTGCGCTGCTCAGCTACATTGCCGCCCGTCCCGCAGGCGAGCCGGCGCTTTCGCAGCGCGCCATCGCGCAGGGCACCGGCAAAGCGCTCGGCACCGTGAACGGGCTGGTCAAGGAGCTGAGCGCCATGGGCTGTCTCGACGGGGCAAACCGCATCACGGATGCGGGGCTTGCGGCGCTCGCGCCGTACCGGGTGGACAACGCCGTCATTATGGCGGCGGGCATGAGCTCGCGCTTTGCCCCCCTGTCGTATGAAAAGCCGAAGGCCCTGCTGAAGGTGAAGGGCGAGGTGCTCATCGAGCGTGAGATCCGCCAGCTGCAGGCGGCGGGCATTGACGACATCACGGTCGTGGTCGGCTATATGAAGGAAAAGCTGTTTTACCTCGAGGACCGCTTCCATGTGAAGATCGTCATCAACGAGGATTACCACCGCTACAACAACCCCTCCACGCTCATGCTCGTCCGCGACCGGCTAAAAAACACCTTCATCTGCTCCTCGGACAACTACTTTGAGCAAAACCCGTTTGAGCCCTATGTGTATCAGGCGTATTACGCGGCGCTCTACAGTGCGGGCAAAACGGACGAGTACTGCGTGGTCACGAACCGCAAGGGCCGCATCACGGGCGTGCAGGTCGGCGGGAGCAACGCATGGTACATGCTCGGCCACGTCTATTTCGACCGCAGCTTCAGCGAGAAGTTCACGCAGATCCTCGAGCGGGAGTATGACAGCCCGGTCACACGGGCGGGCCTCTGGGAGGATCTGTACGCCCGGCACATCAGCGAGCTGGAGATGTACATCCGCAAATATCCCGGCGGCATTCATGAGTTTGACTCGCTCGACGAGCTGCGGACGTTTGACAGCGCCTATGTCACCAATGCCGACTCGTACATTTTCGATAACATCTGCGCCGTGCTCCACTGCGCGCCGGACAGCATCCACGGCATCATCCCGATCAAGACGGGGCTGACGAACCTGTCGTTCAAGTTCACGTGCAACGGCCGGGACTACGTGTACCGCCACCCCGGTGCGGGCACGGAGGCTTACATCGACCGCCCGGCCGAGGCGCGGGCGCTGGAGGCGGCCAAGACCCTGGGGCTCGACGACACGCTTCTCTACATCGACGCGGCCAAGGGCTGGAAGATCTCGCACTATATCGAGGACGCGGCCATCCTGGACTATCATAACGACGAACAGGTCGACACGGCGCTGCGCATGCTGCGCCGCCTGCACACGAGCGGCATACAGCTCGACGGCCGGTTTGACATCTGGGAGAAGATCAACGGCTTCCTCGACCGGCTGCAGGGGACGGACGTCTCCGACTTTACCGGCATGCAGGAGCTGCACGAGACGATATGCGCCCTGTACGCGCGTCTGAAGGGCGACGTGGTCCCTCTGTGCGCCTGCCACTGCGACAGCTATAATCCAAACTTCCTGATCGACAAGCAGGGGAAGATGTATCTGATCGACTGGGAATACGCCGGCATGTCTGACCCCGGCTGCGACATTGGCACGTTTATCGCCTGCTCGGACTACACGACCGAGGAGGCGGAGCAGGTGATCGCGCGCTATCTCGGCCACGCACCCACGGGCGCGGAGCTGCGCCACTATCTCGGCTATGTGGCCATGGCCTCCTACTTCTGGTTTTTGTGGGGGCTGTATCAGGAGGCGTGCGCCAAGCACGTCGGCGAGTATCTCTACATCTGGTATAAATACGCAAAACAATACGCCCAGCTGGCGCTGGAGCGATATGACCATGAGGAGGAGTTTGCTTGAAACAGAAGACAGAGGCCCAGCAGGGCTCGATTGAACAGCTCATCTACGAGGAGACCGAGCGGCGGCTGGAGATCATGCAGTCCGACGCCTACGAGTTCCCCAAGAAAATGACCCGGGTCGATTACGGCATCATCATCGCCAGCGTGGCGGCCAGTCTGGTGCTGATCGTGACATGCATGCTGGGAGGCTGAACCATGACAGACAGAGAAAGCTATATCCGGCAGGAGACCGTTACGGGCGTTGTGCCCATGCTCAAGGGCGACCGGCAGTATTCCTTCCTGGATCTGTTTTTGTCCACGAGCGGCTTTGCCATCGCCACGTGGTGCTATACGCAGGGCGCCTATGTCGCGCAGTACCTCTCCTTCAGCAGAATGCTCATCAACATTTTCTGCTTCAACATCGTCTGGGTGTTCATCGAGTGCCTGCCCGTCATCTTTGCCACGCGCTACGGCATTGATCTGTGGATCTGGCTGCGCTCGGTGCTGGGGCGGCGCGGCGTGGCTGTGCTGTCCACGATCATCAGCGTGGCAAACTTCGGCTGGTACGCGGTCGCGGCGAGCCTGTTTTCCTCGTCGATGATCAACCTTGCGGCGAAGTTCGGCCTCGTGCTCAACGCGGCCGTCTGGAGTCCGGTACTGGGCTGCCTGTGCGTCGTGCTCGGCACGCTCATCGCGCTCGGCGGGCCGAATGTCATCAAGTGGACCAACCGCTTTCTGGTCACGGCGCTGCTGGCGGTCGGCGTGGTCGTCGTCGTGCTGTGCTTCACGGCCGTGCCGCTGCGTGAGATCGTGGCGGTCAAGCCGGTGCTGGAAGCGGACATGACGCCGCTGCAGGCGTTCATGATCTCGGCCGAGGGCAACGTGGCGTTCGCGTTCTCGTGGTCAACGCAGGCGCTGGTCCTGCCGCGCCTGGCCAAGACCGAGCGCGGCGGCTACTGGGGCACAACGCTGGCCTACGGCGTGGTCGCGCCGTTTTTCGTCGCCGCCGGCGGCGTGATGGCGCTGGCGATGTTCGTGCGCACCGGCGTGTACGAGAGCGATCCTACCAATATGCTCTCCTACCTCTGCGGCTCCGGCTTCGCGCTGCTGAGCCTGCTGCTGGTCGCGTTTGCGAATGTCGGCACGCAGGGTACCGGCTCCTATGTCAACTGCATGATCGTCAAGAGCGGCATGCCCAAGGTCAGCTATAAGGTGCTGGTGCTCATCGCCATGGTGTATGTCAGCGCGCTGACCGTCTGGGGCGGCGTGGAAGAGCACTTCGGCGCGTTCATCTCCATTGCCGCGTTCATTCAGGCGCCGATCATCGGCATGATCGTCGTGGACTATCTCGTCGTGAAAAAGCGGAAGCTGTCGCTCAAGGCGGCCTACTTCATCGAGGGACACGATGCGTACCGGTTCACCGGCGGGTTCAACCTGGTCGGCATCGGCTGCGTCATCCTCTCGTGCCTGATCACGATCCTGTTCGTGTACAATCCGCTGACCGGAAGCATCCAGAGCCCGCTGTTTCTCATCTTCACGGGCAGCGGCTTCGATGCCATCTGCGGCGGCCTGCTCTACTGGCTCCCCGCTGAAAAAGTACATGCTCCGCGACCGCGACGATCTCGAAATCGTCTGAGGCGGCCCGACCGATATAAGGATACCCCCCCGGTGCAGAACTGTTTTCTGCATCGGGGGGGTATTTTGCCGATGGCCGGTCTTTACCGGGCAGGAGCGGCTTCATCCGGTATGCGGCATGGATTTATACGCTTTGCCGTCCGGGGCGGCGTGCTCAATCCATCTCGCTGTAATGATCGTCGAGTACCTTGCTGCACGCCGGCAGGTCAAACGCTTCCAGCGCGCGGAAGATCTCCTCGTGCAGGTGCACGATCTTGTCGAGCGCCCACTCGGAGGACGTGCGCGTGTTCACGGCCTGAATGTGCTGATCGTACAGCGACATGCTCGCCTGAAACAGCGCGGCGAACAGGGGGTTGCCGCACTGGTCGATGATGACCTGGTGAAACAGGAAATCCAGCGGTGTGAATGCCTCGCAGCTCGCTGCGGCGCGCATGCGCCCGACGACGGCGGACAGCTGCTGGGCGGCGGCGACACCATGCGCCCGTGATTTGACTCCACTCCCTTCTAAAAAACAGCCGGTTGGCCATTTTGGCCAGCCGGCTGTTTGATCGTGAAGGGGCTGCCGCACGCGATTCGTTTATATTTCCGATCGAAGCTGCAAGCTGACGGGCAATCATGGTTCGCGGCCTGACAGTGCAGCGCTCCCGTCTGATTGCGGAGAATCCATTTTTATGGGCTTGCCATCGTGCCATGGGCAATACTTCGTTCTGTCGGATGTGCTGTCCCAATACACCAGGCCCTGAAACGCGGAAGGCGGCAGACGGTTCTCTGCAAAAGGATTGAGAAACAAAAATGTGTTGTCCATTGTGTAGCGCTCATCGGGTGCCGCTGCAAGCAGGACACCGGATACACATTTGAAATCCGGACTGCAAAACAGGTTGCAGTTGATTGCTGCACCGTTATATTTTAGCAGGCTGTTTTCGTGCGCATATCCGCTTGCGACGACTTTTCCGGTTTCAACATTGATGGTTATGGTCGGTTGACCACGCCCGAGCAAAATCTCTGTGAGAGCGGCTCCATATTCTTCTTCAAACCACTCGTAAGTGAGATATCCCGGCGAAAGAAAAATGACATACGGTTGACCGCCGGGGATGCTCTGATCGAGATGCTTCTGATAGAAATGAATTTTGCTTTGCAGGGAGTTTGTCAGGCGCGCTTTCAGCAAACGGTTTTTCTCAGCGTAATCTATGAGGCCGGCGCTGTTGACAGTGTTTCTGACCAGGAGAGGGTCCAGACCGGATTCCTGCACGTTTATTCCCAGCGATGCGCAGACACACTCAACATACACAGCACCGTTCAGGACAAAATCTGCGCCGCCCTCGTCTTTCCACATCTGGATGTCCTGTGTGGCAGCGGAGGAGTTTTTGACGCCGATAACACGAGGATTCTTTCGCATCTCCTTCAGCAGAGGCATGGTCAGAGCCACACCGGCCAGCTGCGGAATGTTGTAGATGACGAACTCGGTGTTGGGGGCGGCGGCGC
>ERZ827168.4978-NODE-4978-length-11588-cov-4.985867_pt1 | contig 11588 bp, 7 predicted proteins | sample MGYA00519868_ERZ827168 | MGnify/ENA primary metagenome ERZ827168 (study PRJEB31778, sample SAMEA3449271) | human gut metagenome | biome: human gut; feature: human-associated habitat; material: faeces | place: United Kingdom | collected 2010/2012 ...
TGACGTTTGACTTTAGCTCGGAAATTATTTTAAGGGTTGTCTCCACGCCGATATCAGCCATTATAAGAGCTTCCTCCAGCTCGTCGTAAAGGTCGTCGTTTATAACGCCGAAAGCCGAAAGAACACCGTCCAGAGTGCCGCCCAGCGCGGACTTGGTTTTAGACAGTCCCTTTTTTATCTTTTCAAAAAATCCCATCAGAGTTTAAGCTGCCTTTCCATTTCATTTACATCTATTGTAAGCATTTTCGAAATGCCTTTTTCCTGCATGGTAACGCCGTACAAAACGTCCGCTTCCTCCATAGTGCCGCGCCTGTGAGTGATAACTATAAACTGAGTTTTGTCACAGAAGTCCCGCAGCTTTGAGGCAAACTTATTGACGTTTACGTCGTCCAGCGCCGCCTCTATTTCGTCCATCATGCAAAACGGGGTCGGACGTATCCGCAGTATTGCAAAATACAGCGCAATGGCGGTAAACGCCTGCTCCCCGCCGGACAGGGACACTATGTTTTTGATAATCTTTCCGGGCGGCGCCACCCGAATATCAATGCCGCAGTTCAAAACGTCGTCCGGGTCAAGCAGAATAAGCTCGCCCTTGCCGCCGCCGAACATTTCCGCAAAGGTTTTTCCGAACTCGGCGTTCAGTCTTTCAAAGCTGTCGGTAAATATCCTTGTCATCTGCAAAAGAAGCTCACGGATTATTTTTTCAAGCTCCGTCTTTGATTTTTTAAGATCGGTCATCTGCCCGTCAAGAAAATCAAAGCGCTCCTTTACCGCCTTGTACTCCTCAATCGCTTCAATATTTACGCTGCCCAGGGCACGAATCGAGCTTTTAAGCTCTGCAACACGCTTTTTTGCGGCAGATTCGTCGTCAAGCGGCTTTGCAAGCTCGTTTGCCTCGGTCACCGTCAGCTCGTATTCGGATAGCCGCTCGATTATTCTGCCGCTCTGCTCCGATATGCCTGAAATTCTGTTTTCAAGTCTGGTCGTCTCCTGCAAAAGCCGCTCTTTAAGAGCAAGACCGTCGCGCTGCTTTGCGCGAAACGCGGTCTGCTGCGCCTCCAGCTCGTTGCGCTCGGCAACCAGCTTGTCGTGTTCGAGTCCCGTCAGAGCGCGTAGACGCATCTCGATAATGGCCGAAGCCTGTGCGTCGCTCAAACTGAAGCGCTCCATCATGGCCTGCTTGGCCAAGTCGGGGTTCTTGGCTGCCCGGATGATGTGGATGATCTCGTCGATGTTGTCCTGCGCGATGAGCAGACCCAACACGATATGCAGCCTCTTCTCGGCCTTGGCCAGATCGAAGCGCGTGCGCCGCACGATCACGTCGTGGCGGTGCTCGACGAAATGCCGCACCAGATCCAGCAGATTGAGCATCATCGGACGACCGTTCACCAGCGCGATGTTGTTCACCGCGAACGAGGTTTGCAGCGGCGTATTCTTATACAGCGTATTGAGCACCACGCTCGCCACGGCATCGTGTTTCAGGATGACGATGATACGCATGCCGTTCCGGTCGGACTCGTCGTTGATATAGGAAATGCCCTCGATCTTCTTTTCGTTGATAAGGTCGGCGATCTTCTTGATCATCTCCGCCTTGTTGACCATATAGGGAATTTCGGTGATGACGATGCACTCGCGGCCGCTGGCCGTATGCTCGATCTCCGTGCGGGCACGCATGACCACACGGCCCCGGCCTGTCAGCAACGCTTCCCGAACCCCTTCGTAGCCGTAAATAATTCCTCCGGTCGGGAAATCGGGGCCCTTGACGTACTTGAGCAGTTCCTCACATGCTATCTCCGGATTGTCCACGAAAGCACAGCAGGCATCGATCACCTCGCCCAGATTGTGCGGCGCCATATTGGTCGCCATACCGACGGCGATACCGCTCGCGCCGTTCACCAGCAACAGGGGGATCTTCGTCGGAAGCACCGTAGGTTCGGGGATCGTATCGTCGAAGTTGAGCGTCCAATCGATCGTATCCTTGTCGATATCGGCCATCACCTCATCGGTGATCTTCTGCATGCGGGCCTCGGTATAACGCATCGCCGCAGGCGAATCGCCGTCCATCGAACCGAAGTTACCCTGACCGTCCACCAGCGGGTAGCGCATCGACCAATCCTGGGCCATACGCACCATCGCTTCATAGACCGAACTGTCGCCGTGCGGGTGGAACTTACCCAGCACGTCGCCGACGATACGGGCGGATTTACGCGTGGGTTTGTCGGAGTAGAGGTTCAGTTCCGCACTCATATCGTAAAGAATACGACGGTGTACGGGCTTCAAACCGTCCCGCACGTCCGGCAGCGCACGCGATACGATAACGGACATCGAATAGTCGATGTAAGCGGACTTCATCTGCTCTTCGATATTGATGGGAATGATTTTTCCCTCCAATCCGGCATTCTTTTCTTCTTCTGTCAGCATGTTATTCTTTGAGTTTCTCTCTTCGTTTTCTCTGCCCGGCATGGCCCGAACGCATCCCGCGCCGCCCTTCGCCGGTCGAAAACATCGAACTTTACCCCTTATTTTCTACATTCGGACTACTTCTTCGCCCGATCGAAAACAGCGGGACTTGCGTTCTTTGTTCTCTTCGCTCGGTCCGACGAGTCTATTCGTCGGTTCCCGCTTATCGAAAACATCCGAAAATACATTCTATAAACACACAAAAATAGCATTTATTCGTCGAATAAGCAACTTTGGACCCAATAAAATCACCCGTTTCCGCAAGTTTTTTCACCGCACACACCATTTTCAGCCCTTTTCAGCCGTTTTGACAACATCAAAAAAATCCCCCGGCAAAGTGTCGGGGAATTTCAAAGCCGTTCGGACAAATTTTATACATCACGCCCTATTTACGACCGCCAGCACGATCGGGAAAAATACACTACCGGAAATCGATCCACTCGTACCCGGCGTAATTCTCCGCATCGAAAGTGCGGGGCGACGCCTCGTGAACGGTGACGGAACGGATGTCGATCCGAACCCGGTCGCCGTCGATTTCGTAGATCACTGCCGTCGGCAGCGAACGGGCCGTGTCCATTTCGACGTCGATCTGCCCGACGGCCGACTGGATACGCAGCGGAGTAAGCCGGATTACGGCCGTGCTTCCCTTCTCGCTCAAAAGCGAGGCGGCATATTCGCCGTCGATGAAATCGAACGCCCGGGTGGGATTATTGAGCAGATTATGGGACGTGAGATCCACACGGTCGATAACCACCTCTTTACGATCGGGGTCGATTTCGTAACGGAACTCCGCATCGCCGTAAACCTCCTGCCCATTGACATGCATATAGTAGTTGTCGCCGCTCACCTCGTAATAGCCCGGCACGACATCCCCGTCGGTATGCACCTCGAAGACTACGCTGTACCCCTCCAGCGCTCCGAGCGCAGCGGTCAGTTGCTTCAACACGGCCTGCGGCCGGTTATCGGCCTGGACAGAGAACACGGCAAACAGTGCCGCCAACAACAAAACAGATCGTTTCATAAGATATTTTTTCCGATTATACTCCGATAGACCGAACCGTCGTCATTCCGTCGATTTCCGCCCGAATACATCGGCCGAATCTGCAAATGTACTCCGAAACCGCTCCGACAACGGTCGAATTCAAAAATCCGAAAAACGACAATCGACATCACGAATGTTTCGACCATCCTTATTCAATATATTCAATGCGAAACCAATTTTAGTCCGACGATAGAACCGAACAAGGTAACGATAAAAAAAATCCGGGCGAAACCCGCCGATTCGCCGAAGACGAAAATCCCCAGCAACACCGTACCGAGAGCTCCCACGCCGGTCCAAATAGCGTACGCGGTACCGATCGGGAGCGTCTGCACGGCTTTGGCCAGCAAACCCATACTCAACACTGTCGCCAGGACGAACCCTCCGATCCAAAGATAAAGCTCCGCACCCTGGGCCCCCTTGGTCTTCCCTAAACAGAAAGTCATGGCCACCTCGAAAACTCCCGCGATAAACAATACGATCCAATTCATCGTTTTCTCCCTCGTTTTTATTCCGAATTACCAATCCGAAGAGTGTTCCGCACCCCGCTTTCGTACGACAAGACAACGGCAATCCCTATTTCATAATACCCAAACACATTCAAGCCTCGTCCGGAGCGATCATCGCATCAAAATACTCCCAACTCCTGTAGGCGGGCCTCCAGCGAAGGCAGGTCGTGGAAGAGAATATCGCGCGGCTTGGCTCCCTCCTGACGGCCGACGATGCCGGCCCGCTCGAGCTGCATCATGATCCGACCGGCACGGTTGAAGCCCACCTCGTAATTGCGCTGGATCGAAGAGGTCGAAATCTGTCCCTGCGACACGGCTGCACGGGCAATGTCGGCGAACAGCGTGTCGTAGCGCACCGGAGCCCCGCTCTCGCTGCCCAGCGACGAGGATTCTCCGCCACTCGATTCCGGCACGTAATCGGGCAGCCGGTAGGCTTCGGAATATCCCTGCTGGCGGCCGATGAAATCCACGATCCGCTCCACTTCGCGGGTTTCGACCAGCGCACACTGGATACGGATCAGCTCCCCGTCCTTCGAGAAGAGCATGTCGCCCCGGCCGATAAGCTGGTTGGCGCCCGGCTGATCGATGATCGTGCGCGAGTCGATCATCTGCATCACGCGGAAGGCGATACGGGCCGGGAAATTGGCCTTGATACCGCCCGTGATGACCTTCACGTCGGGGCGCTGCGTGGCGATAATCAGGTGAATACCGATGGCACGGGCTTTCTGCGCCAGACGCATCACGGGACCTTCGACCTCGCGGGCCGTCATAATCAGGTCGGCGAACTCATCGACCACAACTACGATATAGGGCAGGTAGCGGTGTCCCTTTTCGGGATTGAGCCGCCGCGCCGTGAATTTATCGTTGTATTCGGCGATGTTGCGGGCTCCCGCCATCTTGCAAAGTTCCAGCCGGTTGTCCATCTCCGTACAGAGGGAGTTGAGCGTATAGACCGCCTTGCGGGGGTCGGTGACGATCGCTTCGTCCTCGGACTCCATCTTGGCCAGGAAGTGCTTCTCGATCTTGGAATAGAGCGAGAACTCGACCATCTTGGGATCGATCATCACGAACTTGAGCTGCGAGGGGTGTTTCTTGTAAAGCAGCGAGGTGATGATGGCATTCAGGCCGACCGACTTACCCTGACCCGTAGCACCAGCCACGAGCAGGTGGGGCATCTTCGCCAGGTCGAAGACATAGTTCTCGTTCTGGATCGTGCGACCGATCACCACCGGAAGTTCGGCTTTCGACTCCTGGAACCGCAGCGAACGCACGGCCGAATACATCGACACGACCTGCTTGTCGCGGTTCGGCACCTCGATACCGATGGTACCCTTGCCCGGAATCGGAGCGATGATGCGGATACCGAGCGCCTTGAGGCTCTGGGCGATATCGTTCTCCAATCCCTGTATCTTGGAGATCTTGACGCCCTGGGCCTGCACGATCTCATAGAGCGTCACCGTAGGTCCCACCGTAGCTTTGATCCGCTGGATCGGAATCCCGAAATCCTTGAGCGTCTGTTCGATCTTGGATTTGTTCTCGTAAATCTCCTCGTCGCTCACCTGCGAATCGGACGTATAATCCTCGAGCAGCGTCACGGGCGGACGCTGGTAGTTGTTCAGATCCTTCAACGGGTCGTAGAGACTGCTCTCGATGCTTTTCTCGTCCACGACCTTGGCCTCGCGTGCTTCAACGGTCACCACGACGCCTTCGGCCGGAATTTCCGGCTCCGCCGTAAGCGTGTATTCCGTAATTCCGTCCACGACCGGCGCAGGCTCCGATGCATACTGCGGCTGCTCGGACTCCCGGGGTGCGGTAAAGGCAGCGTCGGCTTCGCATCCCGAAAGATCGACCTCGGTAAATACATCGTCGCCCCCCACGATACGGGGTCCGGCAGGACGGGACGGAGCCGGCTCGACAACCGTCGCAGGAGCCTCTTCCGTAAGGGGAATTTCGAGGAAGGGACTCTCGTCCGGCTCATCGGAAACGGGAGCCGCAACCGGCGCAGGCCGCTGAATCGTCACCTCGGCCACTCCATCCGCAGCGGAAGTGCGGGCCGACGCATCGACGGGTGCAGGCACGGGTTCGGGCTGGGGCTGTTCGGATTCGGGTTTAGAATCGGGTTCAGGCTCGGCATCGGTCTTCTCCTCCCCGGATTTCGAACGATGGTCGGCGACATTCACGACCGACTGTTTGACCAGATCGACGATCTTGCCGCCCTTGTCCACCATTGCATTGCCTGCCGTATTGACCGTATTGATGAAGTTGCGGTTGATGAACACGCCCGTCAGAATCCAGGCGCCCAGCAACAGGATGATATTTCCCAGCACGCCGATCACGCTCGTCAGCCTCCGGGCGACCTCGACCCCGAAGGCACCGCCCCACCCGCTGCCGAAAACGGCCCACTTCTCGCCGAAGGCGAAGCCCAACGTAAGGGAACCCAGAATCAGAATCAACAAAGCTCCGAGCACCGAATGGTTGAAAAGCAGCGGACGCTGGCGGATGATCCGCACTCCGACCATCGTGACGATCAGGGGCAAAATGATACCGAACAGGCCGAACGAACGCCCCACCAGACGCTCGGCCAACCAAGCCCCGGCGTAACCGCAGGGATTCTCGATCGCATCCGACAGGTCTGCCAGGCGGGGATCCTCCTGTTCGACACCGGACACAAGGCTCATGTCGGCCCGCCAGTCGAAATAGTAAAACAGCACCGAAGCCGTCAGGAAAAGCCCCGCGAAAAGCAGCAGCAAGCCCAGTATCCAACGCATGCTGTCACGGTTGGAACGGGAGGTAGCCTGCGGGCTTTTTGCCGAACTGTTTTTCTTGGTAGCCATATCGTATATTTATCGAGCGAAGGTAGGGATTTTTTTCGGAAAGTTCAAATGCAGGATCGGTTTCGAAAGGGCCGCCCCCCCGATTCCGTTTCCGGACCGCAGCCGGTGCGGAGCCGCTAACCGAAAGCCTTGCATTCCAGCCGCGACCGGTACGCTTCATCCGCAAAGGTAAGGAATCCGTAATTCGCGGCGGCGCCTTTTTCGGCCCGCAGGTCGTACTGGTCGAGCAACTGCCCCACCCTGCGTCCTACGGCAGGCGAAGGATCGACCACGGCAACCCCGCGTTCACCGATCACCTGCCGGAAAACCGGGAGCAGGAACGGATAGTGCGTACAACCCAGCACGATCTGGTCGGCACCCTCGCGGATCATCGGCTCCAGCACGCGGCGCACGGCCTCCTCTGCTTCGGGCGACTGCTCGCGGTCTTCCTCGACCAGTTCGACGAACCCTTCGCCTACGGCGGTCAGCACCCGGATATTCTCCCCGTAACGGGCCGCCGTGCGGCGGAACAGATCGCCGTCCAGACTCCGGGCCGTAGCCAGCACCCCCACTACCCCACTGCGGGTATTCAGGCAGGCGGGCTTCACGGCGGGTTCCATCCCCACGATAGGCATCTGCCGATATTTGCGGCGCAGAAAATCGATGGCCGCAGCCGTAGCCGTATTGCAGGCGACGACGACCATTTTGCAACCGGCACCAACCAGCCGTCCGACCGCCTCGTCCGCCAGACGGCAGATCTCATCGGCCGGACGCGCACCATAGGGACAATTCTTACCGTCGCCCAGATAGACGAGCGACTCCTCCGGCAACTGGCGGCGGATCTCGCGCCAGACCGTCAGGCCGCCCAACCCCGAATCATATACGCCGACAGGCCGGTTATCCATTTCGTTCCTTCAGTTTTTCAGTGATAAATTCGAGGATTTCGTCGTCGCTCATCGCGCCGCCGTCGATCGTCAGCGCAGCCTGGCCGTAAAACGGCTCCCGCTCGGCCATGTTGCGCGACATGAATTCGACCAGCTCCCGGTCGTCGAGTCCCCTCAACTTGGGGCGCTTCCAACGTCCGTGAGGACTCAAACGCGCTGCGATCTGCTCCGCAGAACGGCGGATATAAACCGTCAGACCGGCTCCGTTCATACGGGCCATGTTGTCCGCCCAGACGGGAAGCCCGCCGCCCGTGGAAACCACCAGGTCGTCGCCCGAAGCGATCAGCTGTTCGAGCATCCCGCGCTCCGCCTTGCGGAAATACTCCTCACCGGCGTAATGGAAGATGTCGCACACGTCGGCACCCTCCTGTTTCTCGATCCGGTCGTCGGTATCGGCGAAGTCGTAACCCAGCCGCCGGGCGAGCCGACGGCCGATGGTGGTTTTTCCGCACCCCATGTATCCGACCAGAAAAACGATCATATCCTAACTCCTAAAATAAATTCAACTGCTCGGTATCGACGATCACCTCCTCCGTGTCGCCTTTCGGACGTTCGATTTCGAACTCGGCGTCCGTACCCTCGACGGTCATCGTTTCGGGCAGGTCGAAATCCCCCTCCGAATCATTCGGAGCATCCTCCCCGGACAGCTCCGGCCGCTCGGGTCGCTCCGGCTCCACGAAAGCGAGCGTCGCCACGTCGTAAGTCGTAAGACGCTTGCCCTTGGCCCGGTGGCTCTTCACGCCGACGAAACCGTCCACGTCGATCTCCTCCGCCGGACGCGAAGCCTGCGCCCCCTGGAAAGTCAGCACCAGCACAGCCCCCGGGCAGGACGTCACGGCCACCAGATCGGCATCTTCGTCCAGGAACGGCTGCATCTTTTCGCCCTGCTCGGCCGTAAAGCGCTTCAGATAGTAGTAATTCTGCGAGCGGTCGAAATAGGCCACCGCATAGACCGTATCGGGTGAATATTTCGACACGTGAACCGTATCGTCGGGAAAGTGCTGCGTAATGTCGAAATTCGTCGTGTAATAGACGTTCTTGGCCGTGCGGACAATGAGTTTGTCATCCCCCTGGAACTCACCGAGCAATACGCCCCGGCCGTCCGTATTGAGCCGGTGCACGTCTTCGTCGTACCAGATCTGCTGTCCTCCGAGGGTCGAAGTACCCCGCTCCTTGAGGACGATCTTATGGATGCCGTAACGCGAGAAGAGGTTGCCCTGGCTCTGCCGCCCCTTGATCGCCACGGTCGAGAAATCGAGATCGACGATCACCTTCTTCAAACGCGGACGCGGCTTGAAGTAAATCTTCAACACTTCGGCCTCACCGTTCGGATTGACAGACATATAGAGGATTTCACTCTTCGGGTCGCCTTTGGTGATGTTGTACTCCTTGTCGCGCGTGATACCCTTGATGGCGCAGCGCTTCATCAGGATCGGGCCGTTCTTGCCGTCGCGGTAGAGGACGTTGTAGATCGTCCGCTCGTCGTTGCGCTTGAACACCCCGATATAATAGATATTCTTGTCGAAAAAGGCTTTGTCGCTCACCTTCGTAATCACATAGCGGCCGTCTTTGGTGAACACGATCACGTCGTCGATGTCCGAACAGTCGCACACGAACTCGGAATCCTTCATCGACTTGCCGATACCGAAGAAGCCCTCCACACGATCGACGTACAGTTTGGCATTGGTGACAGCTACCTTCGTCGCTTCGATCGAGTCGAACTCGCGCAACTCGGTACGCCGCTCGCGGCCCTTGCCGTATTTGTCGCGGATACGTTCGTAATAAGCAATCGTATAGTCGGTCAGATGCGCCAGATGGTGCTGCGTCTGGGCGATATCCTCCTCGATCTGCCGGATCTCGTTGTCGGCCTTGTCGCTGTCGTAACGCGAAATACGGATGAACTTCAGCTCCGTCAGACGCTGGATGTCCTCGGTCGTGACCGCACGGCGCAGCACCTTGGTAAACGGTTCCAACCCCTTGCCGACGGCTGCGTAAGCCTCCTCGCGGGTTTTGCAGCCCTCGATGAGCTGATACAATTTATTAACGATGAAAATCCGCTCCAGAGAAGCCGCATGCCATGCTTCGTTGAGTTCGTTCAGGCGGATTTCAAGCTCCATTTTCAGCAGCTCGCGGGTATGCTCCGCCGAACGGCGCAGGATCTCGCTCACCCCCAGGAAATGGGGTTTGTCATCGCAGATCACGCAGGCATTCGGGGCGATCGACACTTCGCAGTCCGTAAAAGCGTAGAGCGCGTCGATGGTCTTGTCCGACGACTCGTCGGGCGCGACCTGCACGATGATTTCGACCTTCTCGGCCGTATTGTCGTCCACCTTGCGGATCTTGATCTTTCCCTTCTCGTTGGCCTTGACGATCGAATCCTTGATAGACTCGGTGGTCGTGGTGTAGGGAATCTCGGTGATGGCCAGCGTCCGCTTGTCGATCTTCGAAATGCGGGCACGCACCTTGACCGTACCGCCCCGCAGTCCGTCGTTGTAGCGGCTCACGTCGATCATGCCGCCCGTCGGGAAATCGGGGTACAGCACGAAATCCCTCCCCTGCAAATGCGCGATCGCCGCATTGATCAGCTCGATGAAGTTGTGCGGCAGAATCTTCGACGCCAGACCGACCGCGATACCGTCGGCACCCTGCGCCAGCAGCAGCGGGAATTTCACGGGAAGCGTCACCGGCTCCTCGTTACGGCCGTCGTAGGAGCGCATCCACTCGGTCGTCTTCTTGTTGAAAACCACGTCGAGGGCGAATTTCGACAGGCGGGCTTCGATGTAACGGCCCGCAGCGGCTTCGTCGCCGGTGAGGATGTTGCCCCAGTTGCCCTGACAGTCTATCAGCAGGTCCTTCTGTCCCAACTGCACCAGCGCATCCTTGATCGAAGCATCGCCGTGCGGGTGATACTGCATGGTCTGGCCCACGATATTGGCCACCTTGTTGTAACGACCGTCATCGACGGCTTTCATGGCGTGCAGAATACGTCGCTGCACCGGTTTGAGTCCGTCCTGCACGTGCGGAACGGCTCGTTCCAGGATGACATACGAAGCGTAATCGAGGAACCAGTTGCGGTACATACCCGTCAGCTTGCGCACGCCGCCCTCCTCGGAGAGCAACTTGCCGTATTTGCCCGTCGGAGCGGCGGACTCTTCGGCCCCGACACTCCCCGCAGCGTCATCCGCCGCCGCAGGAACCTCGCTGGGCAGATCGTCCCGTTCCGTCATATCTTCTCTTTGTTCGCTCATAGTCTATGTTCTGTTTTCGGTTTCGCACCGGCACCGCACAAGAAAACCGCACCGGCCGACAAGAAACGGCGGTTACCCGATCGCCAGGTCGCTCTCCACGATATCCTCCTCGATACGCAGATTGCCGATAATGAAGCCCTGCCGTTCGTAGGTATTCTTGCCCATGTAGAACTCCAGCATATCGTGGATCGGGTCGTCCTTCGTAAGCCGCACCTTATCCAGGCGGATATCCTGGCCGATGAACCCCCGGAACTCGTCGGGAGAAATCTCGCCCAGACCTTTGAATCGGGTGATTTCGGCGTTGGCGCCGCATCGTGCGACCGCCCGATTTTTCTCCTCCTCGCTGTAACAGTAATGCGTCTCCTTCTTGTTACGCACGCGGAACAACGGTGTCTGCAACACGTACAGGTGTCCGCCGCGGATCACGTCGGGAAAGAATTGCAGGAAGAAGGTCATCAGCAGCAAGCGGATGTGCATGCCATCGACATCGGCATCGGTGGCGATCACGACCTTGTTGTACCGCAGGTTGTCCATATCCTCCTCGATGTTGAGCGCCGCCTGCAACAGGTTGAACT
>ERZ827168.4984-NODE-4984-length-11577-cov-5.161430_pt1 | contig 11577 bp, 8 predicted proteins | sample MGYA00519868_ERZ827168 | MGnify/ENA primary metagenome ERZ827168 (study PRJEB31778, sample SAMEA3449271) | human gut metagenome | biome: human gut; feature: human-associated habitat; material: faeces | place: United Kingdom | collected 2010/2012 ...
AGCTTGCCCAGAAGTCGATGAGCACGTAGTTTCCCTTGCCGCAATATTCGCTCAGTTTGTGCATCTTTCCGTCTGCTCCCTTCATCTCAACATCCTTGAACTGTGAGCCCATGATGGCCTCTTTGCGCTCTATCTCGGCCAGGCGCGCTCTCGAACGTGCCAGTCGCGGGTGGCTGGCGTAGGCATATTTCGGGTTGAGCAGTTCGCGCAGCTCTTCGGTTGTGTACTTGTCGGCTATGTTGTCTCCGAATATCGCCGGTATGAGGTTGTCGCGGTTTTCCTCCACAGCCTTCCTCACCACAGCCTCCATCTTGGCGTTTATTGGATCGATGTGGTTTTTCTGCAGATCCTCGGCCAGCGCCTTCAGTTCGTCCTGCGACTTTCCGCTCATGCTTGCTTCGGCATACTGCTGCATGTATTTGCTCATTTCGGCGTACAGACCGTCAATTTGCCGGTCGATGCTGTTCACACGGTTGTTCAGTTCAGAGCCGCTCAGTTTCATGGTGCTGAGGTCAACCGTTAAGGGCTTACCGTCGTTTATGAACACGCACATCTGTGCATTCTCACCCAAGATGCCGAGTATGGCGTCCTTCTTGAAGCTGCCCTTCATCTCGAACTTGCCGTTTACGGTCTCCGCGCTGTCTATCTTTATGATGTCGGAAAGGAATCTCACAGTGTTGGCATCGAGCAGATAAACCTTCTTGAGCGTGGGCCGGCATGTGCCTTTGATTTCGTATTGAGTGTCGGTCTCTGTGGTCTGCGCCATGAAAGGCAGGCAACACATCGCGAGGATGGCGGTAATAATAGATTTTCTCATATTGGTTTTATGTTTTTATATGTTATCAGTCAATGGGTTACAAATATATGAATTTTATTTTATACGATGGTCTTCATGTGTTGATAAAATCGTTTTCATTCCATATCGTTGCGGTCACGGGCGTATGGATTGATTCATGGATACGTGCAGATATGTATGAAAGAAGACATGACGGCCTCCCTATGGTAACTGAAAACGCCCTGCCTGATGCCGTGAAAGCATCGGGCAGGGCGTGTGCCTTTGGTTTATAGTCGGGTTTTAGAAACCGTAGATTTCTTTCAGTTTGTTGCCCAGCTGGTCGCCTCTGAGGTCGAGTCCTACAATCTTGCCCTGCGGATCAACGAGCAGGCTCGACGGTATGGAGCGGATGTTGTAGAGTGCAGCGGCAGCCGACTGCCAGCCTTTGAGGTCGGAGAGGTTGGGCCATGTCATGCCGAGGTCGGCCATTCCCTTCTTCCATGCGTCCTCCTTGTTGTCGAACGACAGACCGACGATCTCGAATCCTTTGGCGTGATACTTCTCGTAGTTTGCCTTCACGTTAGGCATCTCTGCGCGGCATGGTCCGCACCAGCTTGCCCAGAAGTCGATGAGCACGTAGTTTCCCTTGCCGCAATATTCGCTCAGCTTATGCATCTTTCCGTCGGTTCCCTTCATCTCCAGGTCCTTGAACTGAGTGCCGATGATGGCCATCTTCTTCTCGAGCTCGGCCAGGTAAGCCTTTGCGCGTGCAGCCATCGGATGGTTGGCGTAGGCATATTTCGGGTCGAGCAGCTCTTTCAGTTCAGATAATTCGCAGTCGTACATGATGTTGTTGATGAACGCTGCCGGAATGATGTTGTCTTTGTTGTCGCGTATTATCTGCTTTGTGAGTTCTGTGCTCTTGGCAGCAATGGGCTCTATGTATTTGCTGTTCAGTTCCTCGGCCAGAGCTTTCAGTTCGGCTTCGGACTTGCCGCTCTTCTGTGCCTCGTTGTACTGTTCGATGTATTTTCTTATTTCACCGTTTATTGCATCGAGCTGACGGTCGTATCCGTTGAGCTTGTTGTTCAGTTCAGAACCTTTGAGCGTCATGGTGGCAAGGTCGGCGCTTACCGGTGTTCCGTCGTTTATGAACACGATGTAGCTGGAACTTCCCTTAGCTGCAATGCCGAGGAAAGCGTCCTTCTTGTTGCTTCCCTTTATCTCGAATGTTCCGTTCTTTGTCTCGGTACTGTCTGTAACGCCTTTCATCAAGTCGATGACATACACCTTCGCGATGTCTGTCGGGCATGTGCCTTTAACCTCATAGGCAGTGTCTCCGCTACCCGTCTGCGCCATGATAGGCATGCAGCAGAAGGCAAGGATAGCTGTGATGATTGAATTCTTCATAATCTTTATAACTTTAAAATTGTTTTGTTTGTCGGGCACAAAATTAAATATTTTATTCCGTTCGGCGGGTATTAATCAATTAAAAATGTGTAACTTTGCCGCTGAATTTGAATTCAGAGTGCTTGGTAAACCTCTTAAAAAACAAGAAGATGGACATAAACAGGAAGACTGTGAGCGTGCTGTTCATGCTTTTCAGCATGCTCTTCTGCGTTTGCCTTATTACGGCAAACGTGCTTGAGACAAAGCAAATATCGTTCGGACCGATAAACATTACTGGCGGATTGCTCGTATTCCCCGTGTCGTACATCATCAACGACTGCGTGTGCGAGGTGTGGGGCTATGCCAAAGCGCGGCTGCTCATCTGGCTGGGATTCGCAATGAACTTCATATTCGTGATGTTCGGAGCGCTTGCCGACGCCATTCCCGGCGCGCCTTATTGGGACAACGACGCCGGATTCCACGCCGTGTTCGGACTCGCTCCGCGCATAGCCGCCGCGTCGTTCGTGGCTTTTCTTGCCGGATCGTTCATCAATGCCTATGTCATGAGCCGCATGAAGGTGGCACACGGAGGCCGTCATTTCTCGCTGCGTGCGGTGCTAAGCACGGTGTTCGGTGAGACTGCCGACTCGCTGATATTCTTTCCGCTCGCCCTCTCGGGAGTGGTGCCGTTGGCTGAGATGCCGTCGCTTATCATCTCGCAGGTGGTCCTGAAGACGCTTTACGAGATATTGGTGCTGCCGGTTACGGTGCGTGTGGTACGCATGACAAAGGCACACGAGCACACCGATGTTTATGACAACGGAATAAATTACAGTGTTTGGAAAATATTCAATATATGAGCAACAACAGTGAAAACAGGAAGGACGAGGGACTGAAGGCCCTCGGAGCGAAGACGAAATACGCCGACGACTATGCGCCGGAAGTGCTCGAGACGTTTGTAAACAAGCATCCCGGCAACGACTATTGGGTTAGGTTCAACTGTCCGGAGTTCACGTCGCTGTGTCCGATAACGGGACAGCCGGACTTCGCCGAGATAAGAATCTCTTACATACCCGACGTAAGAATGGTGGAGAGCAAGAGCCTGAAGCTCTATCTTTTCAGCTTCCGCAATCACGGAGATTTCCATGAGGACTGCGTGAACATCATCATGAAGGATCTCATAAGACTGATGGACCCGAAATACATCGAGGTCACAGGACTGTTCACTCCGCGCGGAGGCATAAGCATCTATCCTTATGCCAACTATGGAAGGCTGGGCACGAAGTATGAGAAACTGGCCGAACAGCGATTCGTTACGCACGACATGAACGTATAGCATAGTGCTCACGGCGCATAGCCAATCATCACAATTACCCCTAAGAGTATGAACAGACGACTTTGTGTAAAGATTGCCGTACTTATGACAGCAGCCGCGTTGCTGTTGCCGGACAGGGCGTATGCCTCAACCGACGGCGGCCGCAAGAAGGTGGCTGTGGTGTTGTCGGGAGGCGGCGCGAAGGGTATGGCGCACATCGGAGCGCTACGTGTGATAGAGAAGGCGGGCATACCGATAGACATCATCACTGGAACGTCGATGGGTTCGATCGTGGGCGGACTTTACGCCATAGGCTACGATGCCCACAGACTCGACTCTATGGTGAGGGTGCAGGACTGGTCGTTCCTGCTCACCGACAAGCTGGAGGCACACAGTCCGCTGCTTGACAACCGCGAAAGGCAGAACACTTATTTCCTCACAAAGACGTTCACGCTCAGCAAGAACAAGATAACCAACAAGCAGGGTGGAATGATTGAGGGCCGTAACCTCGACAAACTGTTCAACAGACTCACGGCAGGTTATCGCGATTCCATCGATTTCAACAGTCTGCCTATACCTTTCGCGTGCGTGGCAACCAATATTGTTGACAATTCGGAATACGTCATGCACAGCGGCGTTCTTTCTGAGGCGATGCGCTCGAGCATGGCAATTCCGGGTGTGTTCTCGCCGGTGAGGAAGGACAGTATGGTGCTCGTGGATGGCGGATTGCGCAATAATTTCCCCGTTGACATAGCGCGGCAGATGGGTGCCGACGTTGTGATAGGAGTGACTGTTCAGGAAGATCTGAAGAGTGCTTACGACCTGAAGAGCACGTCGGACGTGCTTATGCAGATTGTAAACATCAACTGTAAGAACAAGTACGACGAGAATCTGGCAATGACAGACGTGCCCATCTGTGTCAATACGTCGGGCTACTCGTCGGCAAGTTTCACGGCCTCGGCCATCGACACGCTTATGAACCGTGGCGAGGAGGCGGCCATGAGGCAGTGGGACAAGCTCATGGCTCTGAAGCGAATAATAGGCATCGACAGCACGTTTGTGCCGCGGCGGCCGCAGCTTCATCCCGAAGCCATGCTGCCCGACACGCTGTCTGAGGTAAGCCGGAAGGACCGCGCGGGAATGATTATGGCGGGACTGGGTGTGCGGTTCGACACCGAGGAGATTGTGGCTTTGCAGATAAACGGCTCGTTCACGCCTGCCGGCTCGCCGCTTACAACCGGACTCACGCTGCGGTTGGGCAAGCGTATAATGGCTCGTACCGATTTCATTTACGACCCGATAAAGGCAGGACGTATGCGGCTTTCGTACATATTCAGACACAACGATCTGAATCTTTATTATAAGGGAAGCCGCGATTTCAATATGACATACAATCAACATTCGGCCATATTGTCGCCTTTGAACTTCAACATACGCAATTTCAGTCTCGACATAGGCATGCGGTGGGATTATTACGACTACAACACGATGTTGTCGAATGTGGAGAACGAGAACCTCGAAACGATAATCGCGGGAGGAAATTACATCTCTTATTATGCCGGAGTGAGATATAATTCTGAGAACAAATGGTATTTCCCGACGCGTGGCTCGCGCTTCAATGCTTCATATAGTTACAACACCGACAACTTTGTCGGTTACAACGGAAAGCGCGGATTCAGCATCATCAATGCTTCATGGCGTACGGCTTTGCCACTGTCGCAGCGTCTCACGTTGCAGCCGATGGCTTACGGACGCATGCTCTTTGGTAGCGGAATACCGCTTTGTTGTGCCAATGTCATAGGCGGCGACAGGTTCGGCACTTATGTCGAACAGCAGATGCCGTTTGCCGGAGTGGGCTATGCCGAGCATGTGGACAATCAGTTTGTGGCTGTGCAGTTGGCTGCCTACCAGCGTATTGCCACCAACAACTATGTGTCGCTCAAACTCTCTGCTGCCTGCATGTCGCACAAGGCTGCCGATCTTTTGCGCGAACCGCTTATGATAGGCAGCCAGTTGGCTTATTTCTACAACAGTATGTTCGGACCGCTTGGAGCGTCTTTGGGATGGTCGAACCGCACAAAAAGCGTTTACTTTTACATAAATCTGGGCTTCGATTTCTGATGATGCATTATGTGGAAGCAGGCTGATGACTATGTGTAGGCAGGCAGATTAATATGCTGAAGCAGGCACTTGAATATGTATGTCGTACATCTTAAATATATTATGAAGTAGTCAAAATAACTAAAAAAAGTATATATACTCGCTTATTTGGAATTTTTTGCCTATTTTTGCACGTTTGAAAGAATGAACGAAATTAAAAATCAGAAACATACAAAATATGAAAAAGAAAATCCAGTTTAGTCTCGTATATCGGGATATGTGGCAGTCTTCAGGAAAGTTCCAGCCGCGTAAAGACCAGTTGGAGCGCATCGCTCCGGTAATCATCGACATGGGATGTTTCGCTCGTGTTGAGACAAACGGTGGTGCTTTCGAACAGGTTAATCTCCTCGCCGGAGAGAATCCTAATGAGGCAGTAAGAGCTTTCTGCAAGCCTTTCAACGAAGTAGGAATCAAGACTCACATGCTCGATCGCGGTCTTAACGCGCTTCGTATGTACACGGTGCCTGATGATGTGCGCCAGCTGATGTATAAGGTAAAGCACGCACAGGGCGTTGACATCACACGTATATTCTGCGGTCTGAACGACGTTAGAAATATTATCCCGAGCATTAAGTGGGCTACAGAGGCCGGCATGACACCACAGGCTACTCTCTGTATCACCAACTCACCGGTACACACAGTTGAATATTACTGTGACATTGCCGACAAGGTGATTGCTGCCGGAGCAAAGGAAGTATGTCTGAAGGATATGGCCGGAATCGGCCAGCCGGCAATGCTCGGTAAGCTGACAAAGGCTATCAAGGACAAATATCCTGATATCATCATAGAATATCACGGCCATTCAGGTCCTGGACTTTCCATGGCTTCTATCCTGGAAGTATGCAAGAACGGTGCCGACATCATCGATACAGCTATGGAACCGCTGTCTTGGGGCAAGGTACATCCGGATATCATCTCTGTACAGAGCATGTTGAAGAACGAAGGTTTCGACGTTCCTGAAATCAACATGAACGCTTACATGAAGGCACGTTCGCTCACTCAGGAGTTCATCGATGAGTGGCTCGGCTACTTCATCAACCCGCAGAACAAGGTAATGTCTTCACTTCTGCTCGGCTGCGGTCTGCCCGGAGGTATGATGGGAAGTATGATGGCCGATCTTGGCGGCATACGTTCGACAATCAACAACATACGTAAGAAGAAGGGTGAGAGCGAACTGTCCATGGACGACATGCTCGTTAAGCTGTTCGACGAGGTGGCTTATGTATGGCCGCGCGTTGGTTATCCACCACTCGTAACACCGTTCTCTCAGTATGTAAAGAACATAGCTCTGATGAACCTTCTCACGCTTGAGCAGGGCAAGGGACGCTTCGTGATGATGGACGACGCCATGTGGGGCATGATACTCGGTAAGAGTGGAAAGATTCCTGGAACAATAGATCCGGAGCTTGTTGAGCTTGCAAAGGCACAGGGACGCGAATTCACCGATGCCGATCCGCACACACTCATTCCCAACAACCTTGATGAGTTCAAGAAGGAGATGGATGAGAACGGATGGGATTACGGTCAGGACGATGAGGAACTCTTCGAGCTTGCAATGCATCCGGAGCAGTATCGCAACTACAAGAGCGGTCAGGCAAAGAAGAACTTCCTTGCCGATCTGCAGAAGGCAAAGGACGCCAAGCTCGGCAGCAATATCACACCGGAGCAGCTCTCTGCGTTCAAGCACGCAAAGGCTGATGCTGTTGTAGCTCCTGTAAGAGGCCAGGTGTTCTGGGAGTTCAACGGAGAAGGCGAGTGCGCACCGTCTGTAGAGCCTTACATCGGTAAGGAATACAAAGAAGGCGATGTGTTCTGCTACATCCAGGCTCCGTGGGGTGAGTTCGTTGAAGTGCCGGCAGACATGGGCGGAAAGCTTGTAGAGATTGGTGCAAAACAGGGCTCTAAGGTTCGTAAAGGTGACGTTGTCGCCTATATTGAGCGTGCTCACGAGTAATCTATGATAAATGGATTGGAAAATAATAATAGACAAGTATTATCCTAAGGATAGCAAACTAAGGGAAATACTTTTAACACATAGTCAATCTGTAACGCGTCGTGCGTTACAGATTGTTTCTTTACATCCCGAGCTGAACCTCGACCGCGACTTTGTAGCCGAGGCCGCCATGCTGCACGATATAGGCATAATACGCTGCGACGCACCGAGCATCTGCTGTTTCGGTGACGAGCCGTACATACGCCACGGAGTGATAGGTGCTGCCATGTTGCGTGCCGAAGGATTTCCGAGACACGCCCGTGTATGTGAGCGTCACACCGGAGCCGGACTGTCGAAAGAAGAGATATGCGGGCGCGACCTGCCGCTTCCATATTCCGATTTCCTGCCTGAGACGCTCGAAGAACAGGTTATATGCTATGCCGATAAGTTTTATTCCAAATCACATCTTGACCGCGAGAAGACAATAGCCCAGGCCGAAAAGAGCATCTCCAAGTATGGAGAGGCGGGACTGTCGCGCTTTCTCCGTTGGGTGGAGATGTTCGAATAATGTTAAAGTAACGAAATAACTCGCCTGTTCTTTATTTATTACGTAATTTTGCATTTTGAATGAGGACAAAGTCGATCATAGCCCTTCTGCTTTTCGCCATCATGTTTGTGATGGCTGATACCAAGATACCGTTCTTTCAGAAAAAGAAAGAAAACATTCAGGTAGTAAGCGATTCAGTGATGCAAAGCGATTCGATCATGCGCGATTCGTTGGGCAACGTCGTCGTTGACACTACGAAAATGGACTCGCTCGAACTTGCCATCTATTATCACAACAAGGCCATAGACGACTCAATACGCCTCGATTCACTCAATCGACAGAAGTCCGAGGGCATCAATTCGCCCGTGCAGTACAGTGCGGACGACTCGCTCGTGTATGACGCTACATCCAAGACAGCTTTCCTTTATGGCAACTCCAGCGTGAAGTATGAGAACATGGATCTTGCCAGCGAGAAGATTTACATGAATCTGGACAGCAGTCTTGTGCATGCCACAGGCATACGCGACACTGCCGACACCACCGGTCTGAAGCTAACGGGAACGCCTGTCTTCACCATGGGGGCGGACTCGTATGAGAGCGACACGATGGCTTTCAACTTCAAGACCAAGAAAGGTCTGATAAGCAGCGTATATACAGAGCAACAGGACGGATTCCTGCGCAGTGAGCTGGCAAAGCGAAACGACAACGGAGAGATATATCTACAGCACGGCCGTTACACCACGTGTGACGCTCCGCATCCCGATTTCTACATCGCCCTCTCGCGTGCCAAGGTGCGTCCCGGCAAGGATGTGATATTCGGCCCTGCCTATCTTGTAGTGGCAGACGTGCCGCTTCCGCTTGCCATACCTTATGGATTCTTCCCCTTTACCAAGAGCTACTCGAGTGGTTTCATTATGCCTACCTACGGCGATGAGAGTGACCGAGGCTTCTATCTGCGCGACGGAGGATACTACTTTGCCGTCAGCGACAAGTGGGACCTCAAGCTTTTGGGCGAGATATACACCAAAGGTTCGTGGGGTGTATCGGCAGCCAGCAACTACAACAAGCGTTACAAGTATAGCGGCAGTTTCCTTTTCAGCTATCAGGATACGCGTACCGGAGAGAAGGGCATGCCTGATTACGGCCGTCAGGAGAGCTTCAAGATACAGTGGAGCCACCGTCAGGATTCCAAGGCTAACCCTTTCAGCTCGTTGTCGGCAAGCGTCAACTTCGCCACGTCGAGCTATGAGCGCAACAACCTCACCAGTCTTTACAATCCGCAGACGCTCACCCAGTCGACGCGAACATCATCCGTCAGCTGGAGCACGACATTCTCGAGCATCGGCATGACGCTCAGCTCTACCGCCAACCTCTCGCAGAACATGGTCGACTCTACCCTCGCCATCACGCTGCCCGACCTCAACATCTCCATAAGCCGTTTCTATCCGTTCAAGCGCAAGAACGCTGTCGGCAAGGAACGTTGGTATGAGAAGATCTCGATGAGCTACACCGGACAGTTCTCAAACTCCATCAACACGAAGGAAAACATGATAATGAAGTCGAACCTCATAAAAGACTGGCGCAACGGCTTCAACCATTCCATACCTATCAGCGGCAACTTCACGCTGTTCAATTATATTAATGTGTCGCCGTCGTTCAGCTTCACCGACCGTATGTACACCAACAAGGTGATGCGTTCGTGGGACGAGGAGCGCCAGACAGAGGTCGCCGACACGACATACGGATTCTACAATGTGTATAACTGGAACCTCAGTCTGAGCATGTCAACGAAGCTTTACGGATTCTGGGTTCCCAACCGCAAGATATTCGGCGACAAGATTCAGGCCATACGCCACGTCATAACTCCTTCTGTAAGTTTCAGCTATGCGCCAGACTTCGGTGCCTCCCGCTACGGCTATTGGGATACATATCAGAAGACCGACGCCGACGGCAACGTGTCGCTTGTGGAGTATTCGCCTTTCAGCAATGCGCTATACGGAGTGCCGGGAAGGGGAAAGACAGGAAGCGTCACGTTCGATGTTTCCAACAACATCGAGATGAAAATAAAGTCTGACAAAGACTCAACGGGTTTTAAGAAGATAAGCATCATTGATGAGCTCGGCGCCAACATGAGCTATAATATGGCTGCCAAGCAACAGCCGTGGAGCGACCTTTCGATGCGAATAAGGCTGAAATGGTGGAAGAACTACACCTTCAACATGACTGCCGTATTCGCTACATACGCCTATGAGCTCGACGCTAATGGCAAGCCATACATAGGAAATCACACCGAGTGGAGTAAGGGACGCTTCGGACGTTTCCGCGGAACATCACAGAACATCTCGTTCACACTCACGCCTGAAAAGCTGAAGAAATGGTTCGGAAAGGGCGATGACGACGATGACAAAAAGGACGAGGAGAAGGAAGGAATAGACACCGGCATTGAGACAAACGTCGATGACGACATGATAGAAGGCCAGCGTGGAGCCCAGAAGAAGTCGGGAGGCGGCAAGGCAGAGACTGATGCCGACGGATACATGAAGTTCTCCATGCCGTGGTCGCTCACCTTCGGTTACGGTATAACTATGAGTGAGAACACCTCGGGAAAGTTCAACACCAAGAGCATGCGCTATCCTTATAGGTTCACCCAGACACTCAACTTCAGCGGCAACATACGCATAAGCGACGGATGGAACATCAGTTTCTCCAGCGGTTACGACTTCGAGCGCAAGGACATATCCATGACGACGGCGTCGCTCCAGCGCGATCTCCACTGTTTCAACATGAGCTGTTCGGTTGTGCTTGCGCCTTACACGAGCTACAACTTCACGTTCCGTTGCAACGCATCCACGCTTACCGACGCGCTCAAATACGACAAGCGCAGCGGCTACAGCAACGCCGTGCAATGGTATTAAGTCCATACATTATTATATGATATACGGATAAAGCCCCGCCTTTTTAGGTGAGGCTTTTATTGTATGTCGGCTTCTGCCAATGCCGCCCGCCGTTTCTCCGGCCCACAGGAGTTACGGTGCGGAAAGTAAAAAAGCGGCTCTCTGTATCAATGAAAACCAGAAGTCCGGTGCTTTGGCAGACTTTATACGGTTCAGTATGAATCCGGCGGTGGATGGTTCTGCCCGTAAAGTGCCGTCGAGGCCCGCAAAACTTGCAGACACTCTGCCGGTGCAAACCGTTACGGCATGGGTTTGGCATAATGATAAACTCACGTTACCGATATTTATAAATCATAGCCACAAGAGCCGGTGCGCATTTTTTCAGTACTTTCCATGCGCCTGATGTCAGTGATTTTATGGAAAAACCGAAGGACGGACTAACAATTTTTCTTGACTTTATTTTGACAAAATATTTTCGCGAAAGAGATGTAAAGGAATGTTAAATCCGACATTATAAAGGCCCTTTCGGTGTTAATCGGCTTTTATTATACCCTATAACATAGT
>ERZ827168.4985-NODE-4985-length-11576-cov-131.327917_pt1 | contig 11576 bp, 14 predicted proteins | sample MGYA00519868_ERZ827168 | MGnify/ENA primary metagenome ERZ827168 (study PRJEB31778, sample SAMEA3449271) | human gut metagenome | biome: human gut; feature: human-associated habitat; material: faeces | place: United Kingdom | collected 2010/2012 ...
TATTATATTTTTCATTAACAATTATTATTAACTTACATGTTATAATAAACTTGTGAATAGTCCAGAGCAAGCCCCGGAAGGGCGGACGTGCGCAGCTCACGCAAGAAATTCACGGGCGGGTAATGGTTGGGAATTATTAATGAGGTGTAATATGATATCAGGAATAGACATAAGTCAATATCAAGGAAGCGCATTTAACACAGAGAAAGCAAAAGCTGAGGGTTTCGACTTTTGCATATGTAGACTTGGAGGAGGTCTTCCGGGATTTAATCAGGATAAGTATTTTTTGGATAACTACATAAACTGCAAAGAACAAGGTCTGAAAGTTGGGGCTTATGTATACGCAAACGGTCTTAATGAAGAAAATTATTTCCTCGATGTTTTTGCTTATGAGACTGCAAGTAGACTTGACACTTTACAATTAGAATATCCGGTATTTTTAGACGTAGAAGCTAACAGTTGGAGAAATCGCACTAAAGAAGTTAATACAGCAGTCATTAAAAGAATACTTGATAAAATGGAATCATATAATCTTTTTGTTGGCGTATATTCCTCGCAGGATTGGTTCAAAAACTGCGTAAATTATGATGAGTTGTATGGGCGATATGTATGTTGGGTTGCGAAATGGAGCACTACACCGCCAACTATCGGCTATGATTTATGGCAATATGGCGGTGAAACGAATCTAATACGGTCGAATCAAGTTGCAGGAGTAACTTGTGACCAAGATTATAGTAAATATGATTATTCTGAAATAATACCAAAAACTAATTGTAATGGATGGACAGATTTAACCTATGATATAAACGGAGATGGTAAAATAAACAGTAAAGATATTGTTGCAGAGATGAAAGCAGTTGCAGATGGAACAGGGGGTAAGGATGTAAACGGAGATGGTAAAGTAAACAGTAAAGACATTGTGAAAATAATGAAGGAGATAGCTGATAAATGACCGTTACAGATGTTACGCAAATTATAGCAAATTTAGGTTTTCCTATTGCGGCGTGTATAGCATTGTATATAATGAACACCAAAACAATTAATAAATTAACAGAAGCTGTTGAAGAATTAAAAAAATTAGTGGAGATGTTGCACAATGGAAATTAACGAGATATGTAAACTAATAGACGCGGGATTTACAAAAGAAGACATTATAGAAATGTCTAAACCTGTAGAAACGGCATCGGATGTTTCACAGGTAGAGACTGAAACAATAACGCCGGAAGAACCGCATTATGAAAATATGGAATATATAAAAGATTTACAGAAAAGCATTGATGATTTAAAGAAAACGATTATAGCTACTAATCAGTTACGGAATTTAGGCGGAGATAAAACAACTACAATAGATGATATAAACGAATACCTTATTAATGGGAGGAAGAAGAAATAATGGCAAGTGTAAATGAGTTGAATTTTAACCAGATTTCAACGGTATTAACGTCAATTGTGGCACAGGCTATAGGTGAAAAGGTTTTGACCCCCACAAATACCGGGGATTTTGTATCGGTAGCTACAACAGCGTTAAAGAATGGAACTGACCCTGTAATGAGTGCTATCACGCAAATGGTTACTCGGACAATTTTTTCGATTAGACCCTATTCTGAAAAGTTCCCGGGACTCAGGGTTGACAATGAACGTTGGGGAAATATTGAAAGAAAGCTGAATATTGCTGATGGTGATTATATAAATGATGTTTCTTTCGCATTGCCTGAAGACGGCCAAAGTGTAGACATGTATAAGCTTAGCCGACCCAATATATTGCAGACAAATTTTTATGGTGCCAATGTGTTTAGTATTGAGCGTTCGTATTTTCGTGAGCAGATAGAATGTGCATTTACGGGCCCTGAAGAGTTGGCAAGTTTTTATTCTATGGTTACCGGAAATATTATGGATATGATAGAAACTGCGCATGAAAATCTTAAACGTGCAACGCTTTCCAATTTAATTGGCGGAATTGTGAAGGGTGGCGGAACAGAACAAGTCGTGCATTTGCTGTCAGAATATAATACAAAAACGGGCGGGTCATATACGGCGGGAACAATACAAGCTCCCGATGTGTATCCTGATTTTGTCAAATTTATGTATTCGGTGATAGCGGCTAAATCTGCATTAATGACTGAAAGATTGCAAATTCATCATATCAATGTAACAGGTAAAGAAATTACTCGTCATACACCTTATGAAAACCAAAGACTTTATATGTACGCTCCTACCATGTATGATAGTACGGCACGAGTAATAGCTGATACATATCATGACACGTTTCTCCGTTATGCTGACCATGAAACGGTTAATTTCTGGCAGGCTGTAGATACTCCAGACACTATTAATGTTACACCGTCATATTTAACAGAATCTGGAGCTATAAATACTCCCGCAAGCGAAATAACAGTTCCCGGAGTATATGCTCTTCTTTGTGATGAGGAAAGCTGCGGAATGACAGTATGCAATGAATGGAGTGCAACAAGTCCGCTTAATATTTCAGGAGGTTATTATAATGTTGCATGGCATTTTACGGATAGATTTTGGAACGACTTTACCGAAAATGCTGTAGTATTTACAATGGATTAATATTATGCAAGTTACGTTATATTCAGGATTTGGAAAGCGGAATAATTCAACCAAAACCCCCACTACAGGGGGCGTTAAATACACCGGAACGCTGAAAGATAATTGTACAATACTAAAACCTATCATTATCTTTCAGGCTGCCGGGGCGGATGCTTATTTCCCTGAAAGCTATAATTACGCTTATATTGATGCTTTTGAGAGATTTTATTTTGTGACGGAATGGGAATGGGCGGAACGGAATTGGATTGCAACACTTGAAGTTGACCCTCTGGCAACATATAAAGGTGATATTGGAACAGGTACACATTATGTAGAGCGTTGCAGTGGTTCATATAATGGACGTATAGTCGATACAGTGTATCCGGTAATGACAGATCCAACAGTGAACATAACTGATATTACATCTCCATGGATTGACGAGTTTTATTATGTTGTAGGAGTTTCCGGGGGTGGTGGAAGTACCGGCATAACTTATTACATTTTTTCATCAGTGCAGTATAAACAGTTTATAGATAGTGTTTATAACTCGTCTGCATGGTGGCAATTATCGGATGTTGATGTTGCATATGACCCGGCGATATTTAATCCGTTAGATTTTATAAAGTCAATTAGATTATATAAAAGCTCTTTTGGTGGAACAAGCACAGAAACTGTTAATATGGGATATTGGAAAGTGCCGGCATTATGCAGAATAATACCTGATAATCAGTCATATTCAAGTGTGCAAAGAACCGTAACTTTACCACAACATCCACAAACTGCGAGTCGTGGAAGTTATGTTAATTCTGATCTGTTTACAAAAAGGGTATTGTCTATTAAACCTTTTGGCAAAATTCCATTAGATTGTAGTCTAATCGCTAATGAAACATCTATAAAAATCTATATAGGCATTGATGCATTTTCCGGTAGAGGGTGGTTGCGTGTTTCCAATGGCAACGACTCGATGATTCTTGCAGAATCTGAGGCGCAAGTTGGAGTTGACGTATTACTAAATGTTCAAGCGGTTTCCGGGTTGTCCCGAGACCTTGCAATTGCAAGTAGTGTCACAAACGTTATAAGCTCTATTATCGGTGGCTCAAATATGACGGTAGAAACAGGATTAAGCACTTGGGCTGCAGTTGCTGGAGTCCCGCTTATTCGTGAGACTGGAACAGGTGGGGATTTAGCAACATTTTCTTTTGCTGAAAGTAATAGATTATGTTCAGCATTTTATTCAATAGCTGACGAATATAATTCAGAGTTTGGCCGTCCATATTGCGCGCCGGCGGTATTAAACACTGTAGGAGGTTTTATTAAGTGTGCTAATGCAGAGGTCGAATTCCCATGTCTCGCACCGGAACGCGCAAAAATTGAAGCGTACTTGAACGGAGGTTTTTTCTATGAATAGTGTGCCGTATTCATACGGTAACATCATGATTGAAACGGCACCTGTTACGCCGTCAACAATACATGTAACGAATACCGCGTTGTCAGCCTTTTTCAGACGTTATTTATTTTCTGATTTATTAAGTGTTTGGGAATGGGAAATCCCGGAGAATTGGGATAGCAATTATTTCAAAGCTGTTCTATTCTCATGGGGATATTTTGCAATTATTGATACTCCGGCATTCGGTATAATTCCACAACAGGCGGGATTAAAAGGATATAATGTACAATATCAACCTACTAATGCTGTAATTTCTAATCCGAGAATAAATCAAATACTTGAACCTGTAATCGGTGAAGAATGTGCGGTAATTAGAATACGTCCCGATTATTGCGGCATGCTTGACCTTGTTAATTATTATGGCGATATGATGGCGTTGACTGCAGAAACATTTGATACTAATATACTGAATTCAAAACTTGCTTATGTCTTCGCTTCTGATAATAAAGCCGGAGCAGAAACATTTAAGAAGTTTGTGGATAAAATTGCCGGTGGTGAACCTGCAGCATTTATAGATAAAAATTTATTTGATGAAGAACACAACCCCCACTGGGTGAAGTTTAATAATGAAATCCGTGATAATTTCATAGCTAATGATTTACACGGGCTTCTTAAAAATCTGTATAATGATTTTCTTAATAGAATTGGAATACCTACAGCCAATACGGATAAAAAAGAGCGTCTTATAACTTCGGAGGTTAATGCTAATACTCAGCAGGCATTTTCCGCAATGGATATGAGTTTAAAGGAAGTTCAGAGAGGAATTAAACAGGCTATAGAGATGTTCCCGGAACTTGAGGGCAATCTTTCGGTTAAATGGAGGGTGGAACTTAATGGACGCATGTCTTTCAATAATGGGGATAGTCAATTCAACACTACCGGCAACAGCGGTTTTTGAGGATTTAGCTTCAAAATTTAAAAGCTGGTTTAATGTTTCAAGCAGTTGGATATCAACACAGCTGGCAGGTTATATTCTTATGAATACTGCGGAGCTTGAATTTATGTACCCTAATCCTAATTTTGCAGAAATTGCTATTAGCGCATGGGCGCAGGTAAATGATGTGAGATTTACGGAATTATATAATACCACTACTACGGGATTCTATAAATCGTTTGAACCTCTTGAAAATTACAATATGGAAGAGACAACTACGCAAGAAGATACTAATACCGGAACTGATACGCATACACACAGTGGAGGGACAACCAATGAAGATAGTATTACGACTAATGATACCGGAACAGTATCCGACAGCGGAAATGCCAGTCGTGACGGAACTACTACGCATAAAGTGTCGGCGTTTAATTCATCAACATTAGCGGATTCCCATAGTGACATTGATAATTTTAGTACTACTTCTACTAATACCAGAACTGACAATTTATCACATACAACCACAGAGGAACACACATTTAAGGATACCCAAAAGCTTGATATTAGCAGAAATGCTGTGTTAAATCGCACAGTAACGCTAAGTCGTCACGGAAACATCGGAGTAACTACAAGTCAGCAGATGGCGCAAAGTCAAAGAGACTTAGTTATGTTTGATTTTAATAAATACATATGTGACGAATTTAAAAATGAGTTCTGTATTTTGTTATATTAAGAGGTGACGGAATGTATTACTTCCCTTATACAAATTTTCACGACATAAACCTTGACTGGATAATTGAATATATAAAATCCGCTAAAAGTGAAGTTGAAGATTTAATAAATCAATTTGAGAACTTAATAGTTCAAACGACCGGCGAGTCAACAAATAAGGTAATGAGCCAAAACGCTGTAACGGTACAATTGAATTTTTTAAGCTCCAGAATTAACAGTATTAATACTACAGTCGAGGAATTATCCAATAAAGTCAATCAGGATATAGCTAATCTTGAATCTTTTAAAGGTGAGACGAACTCTAATTTTAATTCTGACAGGTTGAGATTATCAACTATTGAGAACGCTCTTACACGTTTTTATGTTTTTGTTAGACATACTGAAACGGAGAACACTATAAATGTATCAATGTCAGAGTTACTAAATTACCGTGCCAGAGCTAACGTTCGATATTATATTGCGGATTCTGTCAATAATTTCGTCAGATATGCATATGAATCATATTCGCCACAATCATCGACAATGATGATTCAGACTTTACCCTTTACTAATGAAAATACCGTCTATCGTGCAACGATTAACGTTACATCTGGAGGCATAACATATGCCGGAATAGGGCTTATAGAGGTATCTCAATCATCCGGTACAAGTCAAACATCGGTAATGTCGCAGCGAGCTGTGACGGAGTTTGTCAACACTTCCAATTTGCCGAGGTATCCTCGATTTAAAATACAGTCTGACGGAGAGACAATACCGTCAGGACAGCTTACTATATTACAAAATATTCTTAACGCAATAGTAGTTAATAATTATTCTCCTCAAATTTATTTGAACATTACAACGGATGATGTGACTGAGCAATTATATGTTGACAGTGCAAATAGCACCGGGTATGTCCTCCGAAATAATAACTATATTATAACATATACTACCACTCCGTCCGTAACTATAGAACCCGTTGAAAAAGTGTTTACTTCTTCAGTTACAGCAATCAAACGAATAGCTGCGGGGGCTGAATCAGGATATAACATACTACAAATAATCGGAACGGATGTTGATTTAACAAATTATTATATTGTTGACGCTGATATTACAAATTTAATAGGTGGAGTTTTAACATTAATTTCCGTGTCTCTAGTATCCGGAGCACCTGTAATATTAATATATTCAAATGGCGTAGCGTTCTCCGGAAGTTGGACTGTAACGTGTAGACATAAATAAGAGAGCTGAATCAGCTCTCTTTTTATTAGAACACTCAATAATCATAGTCATCGCGATCGTCAATGTCAACATATCCGTTTTGCTCATTATCAGTGTCTTTTGATTTAGTAGATCCTCCGCGCACAATATCGATACGGTCAACATATATTCGCATATTATAATCAAGCGATTTTTTAGGTTTATCAACTACTCCCTCAATTATAATCTCCGAGCCTTTAGGAATGAATTTCAAAAGGTTTTCTACACGTTTTTCAGCTATAAAAATGTCATAAAATATAGTATCATCAAACCTTTTATTAGCCAACGTATTTGCAACAAAAACATTGTTTTTAGAATTCGTTAGCTTTGCCCAATCTTTGCATAATCTCCCGTGAATAATTGTTTTGTTGTACATTTTCTTTCTCCTTAATAATTAATATTTATCTATATTTAAAATATAAGATACAAATTAAAATTACCGCTATAATGGTAGCTATAAGTAATCGAGCAGCCCAGAATTTCAACAACTCAATCCATGTAAAATTATTTTTCATTTATACACCTCAATACATTTTTATATATTTTAATAGCAATTTTAATAGATAGCCCTTTTCCGCTTCGGCTTCGCCGAAATATACAGCACTTACAACACTTCGGTATTTATTGCGGAACACCAATATGTCATATTCATTAAGCTTAAATTCTTTAGGTGCTCCGCTTTTATGTGTTGTTAAATAATACGGCCGCTGTCTAGATTTATGCCTGTATACTGTAATTTCACCTATTGTTACGACTGGGATATACTCTGCAAGCGGACGTGACACGTCTAAGAAGCTGTCAATATCCTCGAACAGGTTATCAATAGCTTGATTTGCAAAAGTGGTATCTTTAGTATACTTGTATAATACAGTTTTCTTTTTGCGCTCGCTTATTGGCGAATTTAGATATAAAGCTATTAAACGTTCATGTTCTCTGTCTATTTTCAATTCTTTCTTATTACGGTACATTTCCATAATTGGACTTATCATATTAAGTGTTAAAAAGTAGTCATTGTTTAAAATTGTAGAATTACATATGCTAATAACGCGGAGTGCCGGACGACCTTCTAACTCTCTATTACGATTGATCGTCTCATAAGCATTGAAGAACGTGAAAGCCTCGCCATTCATGCTTTGACCCTTTAATGTTTGAGGTATCGCCTCGTCCTGTATTATAAAATCAATATCCGTCATATCTCCGCCGCGGAAATTCGCAAAGGTTGATAAGCTCATCATATATCCAAGACATTCGCCCCATGCTTTGCCATCCTCATCAGCATAATAAAAGCTATAACAATCATCGCCGTTCGGATAAGGTCTAATGTCTATTCCTTTGTCAGAGTTTAGCTTTTTAAATACATTGAATGCTTCGGTTGACAGCTTTTTAACTTCCGAAGCTTTACGCCTTAGCAGTATAAATTTAGTATGATGATTTAATACTATTGTTTCAAGTATAGTATAAGTCTTTCCGATTCCTCGACCGCCAATTAGCCACATAAACGGCAATCCCTTACTTAACAGATATTCAATATCCGGATATCCTGACGGTTGATATAATTTGCTTTTCTTTACTCTATCCATCGTATCTTTTCCATATCAAAATAATTTTTTCGTAACCATTCAAGGGATGAATTACTGATACGTTTCAAAATATCTTCTATATCTATACTTGTACTAAGCTTATACGTTGTTGGAACAATTGCAACATTAGACGATATGTGAAGATTATGCCCGTCAATTTGTAGATCTATGTCCGTATCATTATCATTGTATATCGCTCTAGTTCCTCCGGCTTTACTCCAAATAAAACCTTCCTTGAATTTCTCAATATCGCCGAGTTCTTCCGCGCCGGACGGAGTAGACCCTTTTCTATTCTTATTGACACCTGCCACAGTCACTTTTAATTCTCCGTCCTTAACCTGTGCGTATTTCTTCGCTCCCAGAGTGACGAATTTTTCGCTTATTCCCTCGTTTTCATATACACCCATATAATGATTAACCCCCTTTCTATCGACCGCCTTATAGCCCAATTTTTGAGCCTCTGCGACCATGCGGTTATTATAATCGGTAGGAGTATAATTTCCGATATATTTTACACTGTCTGTATCCGCATATACAAAATCTCTTCTGACTATCCACATAAACTCTTTTAAGTCCTGCCGGGCATAAGCTGTAACCCACACCCCAACAGCATACGGGAGAAACGGCGTGCGCTTCATTTTAGCAAGCTTCTCCTCTTTTGTGTCTATAAGATAGTATTCGTCAGTTGAAGAAAGATACGCTATATCATCTTTCATAGTGTTTTGTACGGTCATACCATACAAAGCATTGATCTTCTTCTTGTATTCTGCGTATGCAATTTTGTCCTGTCCACCTTTTAACTCAGTCTTTTTTATAAACAAATCAATCACCAACTTTCTAAATTCGTAGGGTAAATATCGTTTGAGAGACTTATAACATTCTATTATTGTTATATCCTGCAAAGAAATGTTATAATCCTCTAATAATATCATTAGGTCAATTTCTGTTATTGTTGTCTCCAAACTTTCTGCGTATAATATTCGCCCATTATCGAGCAAATAGTTTTTTATGTTCCTACACTTACTGAAAGATATATACGGTTGATGCCATTTCTTAAGTTCTACATGTTCTAATCGTACACGGAATACGTATCCGAATTTTTCCGAATTTGATAGTATGGTTTTAATATCATCTGTCGTTTCTCTAAACTCGGTCAGCGGAAATTTTTTATTAACCAGTTCGTAAGGATACGAGCTTTCACGGTCATAGCTTCCAACATTATATAATATCTTTCCAACAAAGAAACGGTTAGCGTGAGTGTCTCCACCTCGAAAAGCTTCACGTAACAATTCAAACACATGTAATGTGGGCACTAACCCTCGTAATATTCCGTTATATGGGAATAACACCTTTTTCGCCATTCGCCGAACATATCCTGTTGAAGTATATGGAATTGTGTTTAGTGTGTCTCCATTAGCTTTTAACAAAGCTTTAATCGCGCATGATAGTCCTACAACATCATTACGCATATAAATTAAATCGCCGGTCGCTATTTCCGTCCATGGATACCTCACTACATCATAGTCCATATCCGTTTTTTGTAACGCTTTAGGAACATCCATATCTTTCATGAAACGTTCAAGACCTACCCCCGCAAGCTTGTAACTACAACGAAATTCCACTTTACCCCACACACAGTACAAAGGTTCTCTAACGTCAACTAAAAACACTTCTTTTCGGTCAAACTCATGAATACCCTTTAAAAATTGGAATTCGTGAGCTAAATTATGTACATATATAATCAACCGTTTTTTGTCGGGAATTATTGCATTTAAGTCATTAATTACATTTATAAAATCTTCCCAAGTTCGGCCATATATTACAGGCATTCCCCATATATGCAGCTGCCATATATACATAAACGCGTGAGTTCCCTCTTTGTATTCAATTTTACTCGTTTCTATATCACATGTTGCTATTACTTCGAGATATTTATTAACTGATTTCGTCGATAATATCTTGGACAGTCTTGTGTTTTGCGTCTCCTTGAATAAAAGCATGTACAAGCTCCTCTGACGAATATATATCTATTAGTTTAGTGTTCTTCGCCGCGGCCATAAAATCGGCAAATTTATTATATTTAGAAACTGAAATATTATATCCATGTTTTTTTAATGTTGCAACACTTTTTTGGCGTACTTTTCTTAGCCCAGCAATGCTTGCATACTTATTTTCATATAACTTCTCCGCAATTTCACGATAAAAGGGTAAATCCTCTTCCGATACATCCTTAGGAGATTCTAAATCAAATAATCCACTTTTAAGCACTTTATCATAATTTGACCATTCCTTTGAAGCCGAAAACCTTTGTTCGCGTTTCTTAAGAATATAATATAAACGTCTGTATTCTTCTTTATCTGTCATTTGCGACCCCCTCGGTCATAATATCTAAACATTCTTTGACTGCCGACAGCTTCGCTTGATAGATTTCAGTTTCCAAACTATTCTTGCAGACACTATAGTGTCGACGGAACATTATTTCATAATAATTATATAATTTGATCATTTTATCTGTTTTTGTCATTGTCTAAAACTCTCCATACTAAAACATTGTAGTATTCGTCAACTCTACATTTTGCCAGCCCTGACTTACTATTAACACATTCATATATTGAATTTAAGTCCTCTTGATGAATTCCGCCTTTTAAAAAATGAGAGTATATAGCGCCGTCTGACGCGCGAAAATATATGACATCATCACCGTTCATAAACTCAATTCTTTGAGGTGCTAATAATACAGTTTTACTTCCTATGTGATAATCTAATACACAGTAACCGATTGAATCGTATAACAATACTGTGTAATACCCTGTACTTTCATCATCCACTGCATAACCCCGATATATAAAATAATCTTCACATACTTTATTTAATCGGTCGATTTCATCCCACGTATGAAGCTCAAAGGCATCATCCATACCTAAAGCGTCTTTAAAGTGTTTGTATTCGCTCATATCTGCATCCCCCTTTCGTTGATGAGTATAGTATAACAAAAAAATATTTCAACGTAAGATATAAATTGTAAATGATTGATACTAAATATTTTGAATTTATATTAATAGTATTTAGCATATGCTAACTATAGTAATTATGAATTTCGTTAAAAATTTAACAAAGTGTAATATAGTAATTATGAATAGATATTAGGTGT
>ERZ827168.4997-NODE-4997-length-11550-cov-3.664376_pt1 | contig 11550 bp, 10 predicted proteins | sample MGYA00519868_ERZ827168 | MGnify/ENA primary metagenome ERZ827168 (study PRJEB31778, sample SAMEA3449271) | human gut metagenome | biome: human gut; feature: human-associated habitat; material: faeces | place: United Kingdom | collected 2010/2012 ...
GTGTCGATAAGGCATCTTGTAATGCAGGATGCATTGGTTGTGAAACCAGCCGCAACTCGGTATTTCGCGCACCACCACCAGCAGGTTGTAGGCCGCAGCATCTCTGTGGGGCGTGTCTCCGACCAACTTGCCGAAAAGCAGGATGTATCCGGGATCGAAATACCCATCAGTCAGGTGATATACGATTCTGGCGGCTTCGGCAGGGGTATATAGCAACTCGTGCGAAATGGTCGGTTGAGCAGTTACAGAGGCAGCCGACGCGATTTGCGATTCGTCAATTGTTGCGCATTGTACGGGCTGAGCAGTTGCAGCCGTTTCGGGGATTATGGTATGCACAGGCTATCCATGCACGATGCTTTGATTCATTTCCATTGTTTTTGAATTTTCGGATTTGACAATAGTTGTGTTGTTCTTATCGTATACACGACATGACAAAGAGCATAAAGGTCTGATTAGCGGTTAGGCGTCTGGCGGATGTGAATGAAAATGAATCGGAATGTTGCGCGGCGGAAACCGCCGACGGTCGGTCTTCCAGCTTGTCTGCGTCGTAACGCGGACGGATAATGTAGTTCGCATAAAAATAAATGATATGCGAAACTGCAAACTACCCCCGCCCTTGTTACAGGTTCAATAAGGTGTCGTTCACGGACGATCAACCCCAACGGCTCTACGCATACTTTTCTAATGCGATTGCTTTATCGAGCACCGACAGTAATAATGAGAACGCGAAGGTATTACAATTTTTGAAAAATGCGATGCGAATAGCATATCAGGTTGGATGATTCCGTGAAATTATGGAGCATCGCCAACAAAACTACAGCGAAAAGAGAAAATATCCGGCAAAGTTATCTTCTCTTTTGGTTGTATGTTTTGAATGGGATACTACCGAAATAGGTACAAAAAATTAGTTTACTTTAGTCAGTTAGCTCTATATATAAGCTAAACTGAAGTAAACTAAATTTAGGTAGGCATATTTGCCTTTCCATATGCCTATGACTTGATAGAAATAGCTACCTTTACGAAGGACAAAACTCCAATAGGGATATACCCATAAGACTGAGGTTTGTCATTTTCTTTTTTGGCTGCAACAATTCATCGATGCGCTTCAACAATATATTCTCAGAAGAGCGATTAGTTGTCAGGAAAAATAGCTTGAAAACACTTTTAGTACGACCAAGTGCAAAGGATGAAACTAAGTGAAATGCGAAAAACGGAGAATGGCTTAAATTATTGATTTTGTTCCTGTTTTGTTTCCTTTGCAAGTAGAATAAAATGCTATTGCATTGACATGTAAATGATTAATCACTTGTATAATAACATTTACCAGATTATGCCATTTGCCGGCCGGTACGAATACCGCATGGTCCGCTTTCGCTGTCCGTACATAATCAAGGTCTTCCTTGCTGTCGCCCATCATCACTTTGGCCTCACCCTCTTCGATACGCAGGAACTGGTCGATATCGGGATGCAATTCGAGCCCCACCTCGCCGCCGACCGGAATGGTCATGAGCGTCACCTGAAGATTGGTTCCCGTCCACAATGCCGTTCGGAAATTTTCGTTTCCAAGCGTATAGGCTTCGATATCGAGTACCGCAGGCTCTGCGCCATAGTCTTTCAGCTCAATCATGGATTTCGTTTCGACTGCTGTCGAAGCGGCCGTTTTATCCCTCTCTGCCTGGGATGCCCGTCCGCCGCAGGATGTACATGCCGCAACAGCGACGGCGAACAATCCTGCCTGAAAAAAATACCTATTCATAACAGTTCTGGCAATTAATGTGAAACTTACGTGTGTTCACAATATAAGCATAAAAAACAGATTCAGCAATCTTTTACGAACAAAAACAGCCATCCATCAGCAGACATGGCATTAGCATCCCCAGTACTGATTGCCACATCCGGCAGTTCCGAAAACATCATCCTTCCCGACCGACTCTCCAAATCGGTTATCAGACATATCCGCTGCCGCCAGACAGCATGCTCGCAAACGTCAGACACCGGTGTACGGATATCCGCCGAAGACCGGGTTTGGCGCCCGCACAATCCCGAAGCAAACAGCAGTCCCGTTCGGAACGTAAAATACGCATTCTGTCCATCTACCGACAAAATTACCGTTAACAATATTATTGCATATATTATTGTAAAAGACGTATATTTGTCGCGCCGACCGGACATCCGCCCGACACAGACCTGCTGCGCATCCGCATCGTCCCGCCGACACAGCGCTTACGACATTACCAAAACTCAATCGAATATGAAAAAATTGGAAAGAATGTCTTACGAATCTCCCGTAATGCAGATTATCTCCGTTGCGGTCGAACAGGGAATTGCTATCAGCAGTCCGGACAATGTACAGGGCTCCCACGAAGATGTGAACATCGGTACCGAATACTAACCTCATCCATCCGACAGTCATGAGAAAGATATTGACAGTTGCGACGGGCATCCTTCTGCTCGCCGCCTCATGTTCCAAAGAGGCAGACAACGAAACGAAACTTCCCGCTCCGGGCGAAAACCAAATCAGGGCGACCATCGAACCGGTCTTCAGCGACGCCACCACCCGTTCGGAATTCGACAGCAACATGAAAATCATCTGGTCGCTGGGCGACCAGATAGGGGTGATGACTCCCGAAAAACCCGACGCCAACATGACCTATGTCATCCGGGAACAGGAGCACTGCTCCGCAGGGATATTCACGCTGGACGCCGACATCAAACTGGAAAGCGACACTTTTTACGCCTACTATCCGCGTACCGCGAACGACTGCTGCATGACGGACGAAGCGGAACTATCTTTGGTACTTCCGGCCGTACAGACCTATAAAAAGAACTCCTTCGCCACCAACGCCAACATTGCCGTAGCCGTCTCGACCGACGGACGCGAATACGCTTTCCGGAACGCCTGCAGTTACCTCGACGTCAAGCTTCAGGGCGACGGCATCGTGCTGGACAAAATCGTCATCACAGCCGGCAAAGATACCAGCCTGCCGAACCAGAAACTCTATCTCGCCGGCAGCGGCAAAGTCTGCTTCAACGACTACGACAGCGAACCGGTCTTCGAACTGGACGGCAGCTCCGACAACAACCGGAGCATCACGCTGAACTGCGACAACGTCGCGCTCGAGGCAGACGCACCGACCGACTTCTATTTCGTCATGCCGGCCGGTACCTACTCGGGAATTACGGTGGATGTCTATACGGCCGACGGACAGAAAATCTCATACGTCAAAGGGCTTCTCGGCGAAGGGCTCGTCTTCGAACGCAATACGGTCAATTCGTTCAAGGTCGAAACCATAACGACGGCACCGACCGACGAGGTGGAAGAGGTGGACAATGTCTATACGGTCAGCACTCCCCAGCAATGGAACTGGCTGGCGGCACAGGTAGATACCGGCAACACCTTCGAAGGCAAGACCATCACCCTCGCCCAAGACCTCGACTTCGACGGTATCGAATTCATATCCATGGGGATGGAGGCCGATTACATGACCGACACCTCGCTCCCCCTCCATCCGTTCCAAGGCACCATCGAAGGTAACGGAAGGACTATTTCCAACGTGAACCTCTCTTCTGACGGGCGTGCCTGCGGAATCATCGGTTACGGCAGGGAATGTACCGTCCGCAACCTGACCCTCTCCGACATCACCGTCACCGGCGCCGGGAAATGGAAAGGCGCGCTGGTCGGCTATCTGTGGAACGGTACCGTCGAGAACGTACACGTCATAAATGCGCTCATACACCCCTATGAGGAGACGCTCCCTCAGGAACCCTACCGCTACTCATACCGTATCGGCGGCATGATAGGATTCTGGAGCGGCGACAAGGATGCGGCCATCAGCAACGTATCCATCCGGAACGCCGAAGTACACGGCAGTTACGCCATCGCCGGACTCATAGGAGGCATCCAAGGCACAGGCCGAAAAACGATAGATAATGCCGCAACCGACGGCATCACAGTCACCAATCACGGTATCCCGTACATGTCTGGAAGCGACTGTTACTTCGACAGCGCAGCGCTTCTGGGCGATTGCACCAACAAACAGGGCGAATTGGTCTTGACGAATATCACCATCGGTTCCTGGGCCCTATACGACCAATCGGACGAATCGGTGACAAAAACGCTGACCGACCAGACATGGTGCCACCTTCCCTATGTCGGAGAAATGGACGGGAATTCGCCCATTACGCTGGACAGTGCATCACTCTCTCCCATCCCGGTCACGGCGACCGAAGGCTGACCTCCTCTTCACAACCGAAATTCCCCGACAGGACGGCGTCCTGTCGGGGAATTTCGTATCTTTAGCCGTCGATAAAACGCACGCTTATGACATCCATCTGCACGGTGCTTGCAGTAGCAGATATCGCCACCGCAAGGAAATTCTACGAAGAGTTGTTCGGCTTGGAAGTATGGCAGGATTACGGCATCAACGTATCCTTTACGTGCGGTCTGGCACTGCAGCAAGCGTTCGGCTGGCTGGTCGGCCTGCCGGAGGAGCGGATTGCGAAGCGCCCGAACAATATGGAGATATGTTTTGAGGAACCCGACTTCGACGGCTTTCTGAAGAGACTGGAAAGATTTCCCGGCATCGACCGGCTGGGCACGGTCACCGAACAGGGCTGGGGACAGCGCGTCGTCCGCTTCTACGACCCGGACGGACATATCATCGAAGTCGGCGAAGAGATGAAAACGGTCATCGAACGTTTCCTCGCCACGGGCATGACACTGGAAGAAGTCTCCGTCAGAACGGATGTTTCCGTCGGAGACTTGACGAAACTGCTGAACGGCTGAACCCCCACATTAAGTAACAGTACAAACCGGAGGTCTGAAGCCCCCCGAGCGGCACCCCCGTTTCCGCAGACTGTCGGCGTTTCCGTTTCGGATATCGGCGACCGGCGACACAAGGGCAGGGCTATCCGGAGAAAGGAAAAACAGGGAGCGGCGGAAACCGCTTTCCTCTCCCGGATACTATCTTTGCAGCAAGCATCCGGAACGAATGGACAAACGCAGGAACGAACCGACAGACAGGGAACGGCGCCGCAACCGCCTGGCAGGTGCGGCACTCTTCCTGTTGCTCGCCGTGGCAGGCAAGCTGTATTACGACTACTGCCTGCATAACCCCATACCCGGCAGCCCCCCTCTTACAATAACCCACAAGGCACACCCGCAGGACTCCGCAGGGGATACCCGGTACCTTCGCGCCGACGTCCGCGACATGTCGAACCGAGAGGCCCGCAACGAAAGAGATACCGCTCCGGAGCCTGCAACGGAAACGGCCGCAGCCGGAACCCGAAGCATGACCGGCCCGCTGGAACTGCCCTCGTTCGACAGCGGCGACATCCTCATCCGGAACGCAGAGGGCAGATATACGCTGCGGTACGATACGGCGTACCGGCAGGCTTCGTGGGTGGCCTACGTCCTGACGGGCGAGGATGCGGCCCCCGGCCAAGCCAAACGCCGCGACCGGTTCGTACCCGACCCCACCGTAGTAAAAGCCGGATATCCCACCGCCACCACCGCCTCTTACAAGGGGAGCGGATACGACCGCGGGCATCTCTGCCCTTCGGCCGACCGTTCCCGTTCGCAGGAAGAGAACGACTGCACCTTCTACCTCTCCAACATCGCTCCACAGACACCCGCTCTGAACCGCGGCCCGTGGAAAGAGCTCGAAGAACAGGCGAGACGGTGGGCCGTGCGGTGCGACACGCTCTACATCGTTGCCGGAGGCGTCCTGACGTCCGGTCTCGATACCCTGCCCTCGGGCATAGGCATACCGGAATACTTCTACAAGGCGATACTGGCACGAGAGGGAAACGACTTCGAGGCCATCGGATTCCTGCTGCCGAACGCAACGCACTTCGAAGGAGAATATGTGGATTATGCCGTCCCGATAGAGCGTCTGCAGGCTTTCACCTCCCTCGATTTCTACCCCAATCTGCCGGACAGTACGGAGCAAAGGGTGGAAAGGGAGTATTCGTACCGTTTCTGGTTCGGACAATGAGATAAGCGGCCGGCGCCACACCGCAAGCGAAAAGAAGAACGGAGGCCGCGTCTAACGGCTCGTACCGGAATCTTTCCGGCCGAAGATGTTGTAGCGGGCGAGCAGGCGGTTCCGGCGGGGCAGAAGGGCGAACTCAGCCAACAGCAGGAGAAGCACTGCGACAAGCAGGTATTGGTAACGTTCGTCGTACTCCTCGAAGACCATCTCCGACAGATGCGCCTTTTCGGTTTCGTTTATCCGGGCGATTACCTCCTGCAGTCCTATCGACTGGTTGCCGGCACGCACGTAGGCCCCTCCGGTCGCAAGGGCTATCTCCTGCAGCGTCTTTTCATCCAGCTTGGACACCACGATATCGCCGTTCTCGTCCCGGATGAAATCACCGCCGAGCTCGATGGGAGCCCCCTCGGGCGTACCTATCCCGATGGTATAAATCTTCACGCCCTGCGAAGCGGCATGTTCCGCGGCCGCGAGCGAGTCGTCTTCATGGTTCTCCCCGTCGGTGATGAGGATGACGACACGGCTGTTCTCGCTCCCCGACGTGAACGACGAAGCTGCGAGCGAAATGGCACTGCCGAGCGCGGTACCCTGCTTGGAGACCATATTGGGCGATATCTGCGCCACGAAGTTGCGGGCCGTCAGATAATCGGACGTAATGGGAAGCTGCACGTAGGCGTCCCCTGCGAAGACGATGACGCCCACCTTATCCTCCTCCAGTCCCTCCAACACCTTTTCTACGGCATATTTGGTACGTTCGAGCCGGTTGGGTTCGAAATCGCGGGCCAGCATGGAGTTGGAGACATCGACCGCTATCATTATCTCCACCCCTTCGCGCTCCACCTCCCGGAGTTTGGAACCGAGCTGCGGACGGGCCATCGCCACTGCAAGCAACGCCAGCGCCGTCAAAAAAAACACCGCCTTGTTGCGCATACGCGTCGGCGAAGCTTCCGGCATGAGTTCTGCAAGCGTCTGCGGATTGCCGAAACGCTCCAGCCTTCTGCGGCGCGACCGAACGGCCAACAGATACACCGCCGTCAGCAGCGGTATCGCCGCCAACAGGTACAAATAATCCGGAACCGCGAATCTCAACATCTCCTATCCATCTGTTTTTACCCGGCGGTGCTCTCCGCCGACCCTATTGCCTCTCCTTTACAGAAAGCGCCGCAACGTTCTTCCTCTTCGTAACCGCCGTTGTCACACGGCTCCGACACGGAAATTCTCCCCTCCCCGACCGACGGCAGCCTTACGGCAGCCGCCTGAGCCAAAGGAAACGCACGAGGAACTCCGCCGCGAGCAGAATGAACGCCCAAAGCATGTACCTTCCGGCCAGCTCCGTATGCGTCATATACTCGCTGGTCTCTACCCGGCTTTTCTCCATTTCGTTTATACGGGAATACACCTCCGCCAGCGTCCCCGCATCGGTGGCCCGGAAATACTCCCCTCCGGTACGCGAAGCGATGTCGGTGAGTATCTCTTCGTCTATCTCCACCGGCATGGGAACGTAACGCACCATGCCCCACATGTCCTGCACCGGATAGGGAGCCGTTCCGCGCGTCCCGACACCTATCGTATAAACGCGTATTCCGTACGAGGCGGCGATATCGGCCGCCGTGGCGGGCGACACCTGGCCCGCATTGTTCACGCCGTCGGTCAGCAGGATGACCACCTTGCTCTTGGCATCGCTTTCGCGGAGCCGGTTGACAGCCGTGGCCAAGCCGTTGCCTATCGCCGTACCGTCCTCTATCATGCCGGTACTAATCTGCCCCAACAGCGTCTGGAGCGTACTCCGGTCGGTCGTCAGGGGACTCTGCGTGAAACTCTCACCCGCGAAGGCCACGATACCGATGCGGTCGTTGGGTCTGTCGGCCACGAATTTGGCGGCCACGTCCTTTGCCGCCGTGATACGGTCGGGTTCAAAGTCGCGGGCCAGCATGCTGGTCGATACGTCCATCGCCAGCACGATATCGATACCTTCGGTGGTCGTGGAGCTCCCCTTCTCGGAGTTCTGCGGCCGGGCCAACGCCACCACGAGCAGCGCCACCGCCGTACAGCGCAATACGAACGGCAGGTGCCGCGCCCAATACCTCACCCCTCTGGACACTCCCTCCAGCGGGACGACCGAAGAGATGCGCAACGCAGAACCGCCCCGGCGGACGCGCCACACATAAAGCGCGGCCATCGGCAGCAACAGGACCAGCAGCCACAACAGTTCCGGATTGGCGAATTGCGTTATCTTCATGCTATCAACTCAATGGTTCTCAACAAAGGCAGCACCCGGCTACCAGTTCTTTCCCGACCGGGCCACACCGACCGCACGCTGGGCATTTACCTTCTCACGCGTCCTGTCCTCCTGCTGCTGCATGGCATCCAGAATATTCTCGGCATCCTCACGGCTCATGCCGCCCGGAGTCTCCTGCTCTCGGGACTCCCTTTTCGGCCCGGAGTCATCCCCGGCACTTCCGCCGTCGTCCCGGTCGTCGGAGCTGTCGTCCCCGTCGGAGTCGTTCCGGTCATCCGGACGGTCATTTCCACCCTCGTCACGGTTCTCCGAACCGTCCCGATTCTGCTCCCGGTCGCCGTCGCGGTTCTGATTTCCATTTTGGTCCTGGTCCTGGTTCTGGTTTTGATTCCGGTCGTCGCCTCCGCCGCCCTCCTGTTGCTGCTCTTCGAGCAGTTTCTGGACATACGCAAGATTGTATTTCGTTTCAAGGTCGGCCGGATTTTCACGAAGCGACTGCTTGTAGAAATCGGCCGCCTCTTTCAGTTTCTGCTGTGCGAACATGTCGTTGCCCAGGTTGTGGAAAACCTTGGCCCGCTGACCGGGCGTCAGGTCGGAACGTTCGGCCAATGCACCGAGCACTTCGGCGGCCCCGGCATAATCACCCTGCTTGTAAAGCGCATCGGCCAGATTGAACGCGGCCGCGAACGATGAAGGTTCCTTGGCGAGCGCCTCGCGGAAAGCCTCCGCCCCCGCGGCATACTCCTGCGCCTCGTAACTGCGGTTGCCGGCGCGCAGGTGACGGCGCTCGGGATGCTGCTGCGCGGTAACCCCGCCGCACCACAGGAGCGCGGCTGCAAACAGAACGGCCCCGACGGCCCGTTTAACGGCTCTCCTTCCCATCGTTCTCCTCCTTTTCCCCTCCGTCGGCTTCAGCCGGCACCTCTTTCGTATCCTCCACAAAATAATAGGCCGCATAATAGAGGTTCTCGTTCTCTTCCCCGGCGGGTACATGTCTGGCGAACTTCACGAGGTCGGCCGTCAGCAGGATGGCCCGCAGGTCGCGACGGTTCTTGTCCGACATCTGCAGAGCCGCCGCGGCCCCCATGATTTCGTCCGAGGTCATCTCCATCGCATTGACGCCGTAACGTCCGTTCAGGTAGGCCCGCACGATATCGGTCAGTTGCGTATAATAGCTCTTCACCCGACCGCTCTGCCACAGCTTCCGGTTATGGAGAGTCTCCAAATCCTGTATCGCCTGCACATGGGGCGGTACGACGGGTACGGACCGGCCTTCCGGTACGGTACCGCGCCGACGGGCCCGATAACGGCAGACCTGTATCACCACGGCCGCCAGCACCGCCGCAAACACCAGTATCGCCGCCGCATAGCCCGCGAATTCACCGACCATCAGCGGGGCCTGCTCCGGGCCCTTGATGTCATAGACGGTACTCTTCTGGGTATCGACCGGAAAGGTATCGACCACGATGCGCAGAGGCGCCTGCGAATAGAGCGTATCGGTGATATTCTTGTCGCCGTAAAGCACCGGATAACGCCCCAGCTCGTAAATCCCCGCATCGAACGAGGTCAGTTCGTACCGTTTGCGAAGCACCTGCCTGCGCCCCTCCTGCCGGAGCGTATCGAGCGGCGATTCGGAGAGTATCTCGATGCTGCCGCCACCCGTCATATCCGTGCCGAAGGTGGGGAGTTCCACCACCTGCATCATGTCCTTGTCGATAAGAACCTCTATCGAGAAACGGTCGCCGATGAGGACGGTATCGGGCTTCAGCGTGGCCCGAACCACCGGCGCGGCGGCCCGTACGCCCGGTATCCCCGCGGCGAACGCCAGCAACAGACACGACAGTATGACGGCTCTCTTCATCATCTCCTATTGAACAGTTTTATCAGCGCCTTGACGTAATCCTCGTCGGTAGCGACCGATACGTTATCCACCCGGCTGCGGTTCAGCACGGAAGCCGTCTCGCGGCTCAGCCGCTCCCACTCTCCGCGGTAATGGTCTCGCAGCGCGGCGAGCGACGTGTCTATCCACATCTTGCGCCCCGTCTCCGCATCCTGCACCTCCATGATTCCCACATCGGGCAACTCGGCATCACGGCGGTCATAGACACGTATGCCCACGATGTCGTGCTTGCCGGAGGCTATCTTCAGTGCATCCTCGAACCGCTTTCTGTCCTCCTCCGGCTCCATGAAATCCGAAAGCACGAAAGCCGTACAGCGCTTCTTAAGGACGTTGGTCAGATAACGGAAAGGCTCCGAGAGCGCCGTCCCTCCGTGCTGCGGAACGAACTCTATCAACTCGCGGATTATCATCAGGATATGAGAACGACCCTTCTTCGGGGGAATGAACTTCTCGATGCGGTCGCTGAAAAGGATGCATCCCACCTTGTCGTTGTTCTCCGTAGCGGAAAAAGCGAGCACGGCGGCGATTTCGGTGATAACGTTCTTCTTCAGTTTGTCCGCCGTACCGAACATACGCGAACCGCTGACATCGACCAGCAGCATCATGGTCAGCTCGCGCTCCTCCTCATAGACCTTGATGTGCGGACTGCGGCTGCGGGCGGTGACATTCCAGTCAATGTCGCGCACGTCGTCCCCCACACGGTACTCGCGCACTTCGCTGAAAGCCATGCCGCGCCCCTTGAAGGCGCTGTGGTAATGGCCGGCGAAAATGTCATTGCTCAGTCCGCGCGTCTTTATCTCTATCTTGCGTACCTGCCGGAGTATGTCGCTGCTGTCGCTCTCCATATCGGATAATCTGCAAAACGATGCCGCACCGCTACGGCACCTCCACGGTGTTGAGTATGTCGGTGATGATTTCTTCGGTCGAAACGTTCTCCGCCTCGGCCTCGTAGGTCAGCCCGATGCGGTGGCGCAGTACGTCGTGGCAGACAGCCCGTACATCCTCCGGAATGACATACCCCCGACGGCGGATGAAGGCGTAACTCTTGGCCGCCTTCGCCAGCGAAATGCTCGCACGGGGCGAACCGCCGTAGGCTATCATCGGAGCGAGTTTTTGGAGTTTATACTCCTGCGGTTCGCGCGTGGCGAAGATGATGTCGATGATGTACTGCTCGATTTTCTCGTCCATATAGACGTCGGAGACCACCCGACGGGCCTTGACGATGTCTTCCGGCTCGATGACTTTCGCCGGTTCGGGACAGCCGCCCTCCAGCAGGTTCATGCGGATGATATCGCGCTCCTCCTGCTTCTTGGGATAGGTTATCCGCGCCTTGAGCATGAAACGGTCCACCTGCGCCTCGGGCAGCGGATAGGTGCCCTCCTGTTCGAGCGGGTTCTGGGTGGCCAGCACGAGGAAAG
>ERZ827168.4999-NODE-4999-length-11548-cov-14.572087_pt1 | contig 11548 bp, 6 predicted proteins | sample MGYA00519868_ERZ827168 | MGnify/ENA primary metagenome ERZ827168 (study PRJEB31778, sample SAMEA3449271) | human gut metagenome | biome: human gut; feature: human-associated habitat; material: faeces | place: United Kingdom | collected 2010/2012 ...
CGACGTAGCCGCGCTCCTTGGCCTGCGCGACGACCTCGTCCATATAGCGGCGAATGCCGGGGAAGCGCTCAAAGTAGGTCTCGATATATTCCTTTGCCTCGTACACGGGAACGCCGATGTCCTGTGCGAGCGAGAAGGCGGAGATGCCGTACACGATGCCGAAGTTGACGGCCTTCGCGTGCGAGCGCATCTGCTTTGTCACCTGCTCGGCTGGCACGCCGAAGACCTGCGAGGCGGTGACGGTGTGAATGTCCTCACCGGTCAAAAATGCCGTGCGCATCGCCTCATCGCCCGCGATGTGGGCGAGCAGGCGCAGCTCGATCTGGCTGTAGTCCGCGTCGACGAGCACGCAGCCGCTTGCTGGAACGAACATCCGGCGAAATTCGCTGCCGAGCTTTGTGCGCGTGGGGATATTCTGGAGGTTCGGTTCAGTCGAGCTGAGGCGGCCCGTCGCTGTGACAGTCATCTGGAAGCTTGTGTGGATGCGCCCGTCGGGCGCGATGACCTTCAAAAGTCCGTCGCAATAGGTCGAGCGGAACTTTGCGTACTGGCGGTATTGCAGCACCTCTTCGACGATGGGGTTCTCCCAGCGGAGCTTTTCAAGCACGTCCGCATTCGTCGACCAGCCGGTTTTCGTCTTTTTGCCGTGCGGCAGCTGCAAGCGCTCAAAGAGCACCTCGCCGAGCTGCTTGGGAGAGTTGATGTTGAACGACCCGCCCGCTTCCTCGTAGATGTGCTGCTCGAGCGTTTTGAGCTGCGCCTCCATTTCGCTGCCGAAGGCTGCGAGGGCATTTGCGTCCACGCGCATGCCGGTGTGCTCCATGCGCGCGAGCACGGCGCAGAGGGGAAGTTCCACCTCATAATAAAGCTCGTGCAGCTCGCGCTGCTCGATCAAGGGGACGAACGCTTCATAGAGCGCGCCGACGGCGCTTGCGTAGATGTGGAAGGTTGCTTCGGCCTCAGCTGTGTTGCCAAGCATCGAGAAGGCCTCGCTGTCCAAGTGCTTCGGCTCGGCAAGCGTCTGGTGGAAGTAGGCGGCAAAAAGCGAGGCGATGTCGTACTTGCCCGCCGTTGCGTCGAGAAGGTAGCCCGCAAGCGCCGTGTCGAAAACGAAGCCCTCGATGGGAAGATCGTTTTCAAGCAGCGTGCGCTGGAGATCTTTTACATTGTGACTGACCTTTTTGATGTCGGAAGAAAAGAGCGCGCGCAGGAGAGCATTCCAGTCGCCCTCATAGCGGTTGAAGTAAAACTCAGCGGAGACGGCGGTATGTTCGCCCGTATCGCAGTCGACGATTACGCCTGAGAGGTCGGACAGCGTTAAGAGCGTCACATGCTCCGCCTTGCGGAAGAGCGCGAGATATTCTTCTGCCTTTTCCGCCGTGGTCACGGCCTCGGCGGTCACGGCCTCGGCGGTCACGGCGAGGTCGACCGGCGCTTCGGCGGCGGGAAGGTCGGCGGACGGCTTGAGGCTGTATTTGTCGATAAGCTTCGTGAACTCGAGTTTCATAAAGAGCGGGTAGAGTGCGTCGGACGGCGATTTGCGCAGATTGTCCTGCGGGGCAAATTCGAGCGGCGCGTCGGTGATGATGGTCGCAAGATAAAAGCTCTTGCGGGCGCTCTCTTCCCCCTCGGTGAGCTTTTTGATGACGTTCGGTTTTGCCTCAATGTCCGGCAGCAGGCGGTAGATCTCGTCGATGCTCTGGTATTTCTGAATGAGCGCCGTCGCCGTCTTTTCCCCCACGCCGGGAACGCCGGGGATGTTGTCGCTCGCGTCGCCCATCAAGGCCTTGAGGTCGACGATGTGGGCGGGGGCAAAGCCGTAGCTTTCGAAAAACGCCTCAGGTGTCATGTCCTTTGTCGTGGTCTGGCCCATGCGCGAGGAGATGAGCTTGACGGTCGTGTGCTCGGTGACGAGCTGCAAGGAGTCCTTGTCTCCCGTGGCAACGACGCAGTCCCATCCCTCTTTTTCACACTTGCGCGAGATCGTGCCGATGAGATCGTCCGCTTCAAAGCCTGCGAGCTCGTAGCGGGGAATGTTCATCGCGTCGAGCACCTCTTTGAGTACGGGCATCTGCATGGCAAGCTCTTCGGGCATGGCGTGGCGCGTGGCCTTGTAGCCCTCGTATTCCAGGTGACGGAAGGTCGGCTCGCGGCGGTCAAAGGCGACGCAGAGCGCCTCGGGCTTTTCTTCATCAAGAAGGCGCGAGAGCATCGTGAGAAAGCCGAAGATCGCGTGGGTGAAAAACCCGTCGCGCGTGGTGAGCGGACGGACGCCGTAATAGGCGCGGTTGACGATGGAGTTGCCGTCAAGCACCATCAATTTCATGGGAAGCACCTCCCAAAGTGCAAATTCTTACTAAATATAGTATAGCGCAAAGCAACCAAAAACACAACAAAAACCGCGCCGCCTCTCGGTGAGGAATGAGAAAGTATCGTGAGAATGAACAGAACGCTTGCAATTTCTTAGCAAGATGTTTATAATATTGACTGAAAATCTGTTATGCTTCCTAATTTTTTGTTAGGCTGGCGGGCAGAAAAAACAAACAGAAAGGGAGAAAACTATGGAAAAGCTATTTCAGCTCAAGGCCAACGGCACCACGGTGCGCACCGAGCTTCTTGCCGGTCTGACCACCTTTATGACCATGGCCTACATCATCGCGCTCAACCCGAACCTGCTGACCAACTTTGCCGTGGGTACGCCGCTGTGGAACGGCGTGTTCCTCGCCACCTGCATCGCCTCCGCCATCGGCACGATCTGCATGGCATTTCTTGCCAACAAGCCCTTCGTCATGGCGCCCGGCATGGGCCTCAACAGCTTCTTCGCCGTCGTTGTTGCCAACATCGCCGTCATCAACGAGTGCGAGTACGAAACCGCCTTCCAGGCGGCGCTCGTCATCATTCTGGTGGAGGGCATCGTGTTCCTGATCCTCACGCTCTTAAAGGTGCGCGAGAAGATCGTCGAGGCGATCCCCCTCGGCGTGCGCTACGGCATCGCCCCCGCCATCGGTCTCATGCTGATGAACGTCGGTCTCGGCTCCAACGTTGGCATCTATGCCGAGGGCAACGGCTTTGCAAGCCCCTTCTACATGATGCGCGACTTCTTCGGCGCGCTCACGCCCAGCATCATCAAGGGCAGCATGGGCGAGGTGGGCTACCACACGATGATCCTCACTGTTGTGACGGCCTTCCTCGGTGTGTTCGTCATGGTTGTGCTTGCCAAGAAGGGCGTGAAGGCGGCGGTGCTGCTCGGTATGCTCTTCTCCTCCGTCATCTACTGGGCGGGCAGCGCCATCTTCCTGCATGTGAACCCCTTTGCAAGCCTTGCAACGGCAAGCTTTGCTCCGCCCTTTGCAGACATGGTCTCCACCACGCTCTTCAAGTTTGACTTTGCGGGCTTTGTGAACATCGGCTGGTTCACCGCCATCACGCTTGTCATCACCTTCTGCATGATCGATATGTTCGACACCATCGGCACCCTCGTCGGCACGGCCTCCCGCGCCGGCATGGTCGATGAAGAGGGCAACATGCCCAACATGAAGGAAGCGCTGCTCTCCGATGCCATCGGCACGGTCGCGGGCGCCTGCACCGGCACCTCCACCGTCACGACCTTCATCGAGTCCGCCTCCGGCGTGGAAGCGGGCGGCCGCACGGGCCTTACCTCGCTCACTGCGGCGGTGCTGTTCCTTGCCTGCATGTTCCTTGCGCCCATCGCCGCCATCATTCCCGGCGCTGCGACCTCTGCCGCGCTCATCTATGTCGGCGTTCTGATGCTCCAGGGTCTCAAGAATGTGGACTTCGGCGACATGGACCAGATGCTGCCCGTGGCGGTCATGCTCATCGGCATGCCGATCTCCGGCTCCATCGGCCACGCCATCGGCCTCGGCCTCATCTCCTACACCTTCGTCAAGGTGCTCTCCGGCAAGGCCAAGGACGTGAGCGCGCTGACGTATGTGATCTCCGCGCTGTTCCTCGTCAAGTTCTTCGTCGTGGTGTAAGCGAGTATCAAGCTTCAAAAGAGCGTTCCTTTGGGAACGCTCTTTTTTATGCGCTGCAATGTTCGGGAAAATTTATGAAATGCGCTCTTGACAGATCGGGGGGGCGGGATATTATTCTAAAGTTATGAAAAAGCAATTGACAAGCGGAAAGAAAAGAGGGAAAGCACATGCTCTATATTGACCACCTGAGCAAAACCTTCGGCGAGAAGAAGGCTGTGGACGATCTGACGCTCCACATCGCGCCGGGCGAGATCTACGGCTTCATCGGGCACAACGGCGCGGGCAAGACCACAACGCTCAAGTCCGTCGTCGGTATCCAGCAGTTCGACGCGGGGACGATCACCATCGGTGGACATTCCATTCAGGACGATCCCATCGCCTGCAAGAAGATCCTCGCCTACATCCCGGATAACCCCGACCTCTACGAGTTTATGACGGGCATCCAGTACCTCAATTTTATCGCCGACATCTTCGGCGTGGAGGCGGAAACGCGGCAAGCGCGCATCCGCAAGTATGCCGAGCTTTTTGCGCTGACGGACGACCTTGCCCAGCCCATCGCCGCCTATTCGCACGGCATGAAGCAGAAGCTTGCCATCATTTCCGCCTGGCTGCACGAGCCGAAGCTCATTTTGATGGACGAGCCGTTTGTCGGCCTCGACCCCAAGGCTTCGTATATCCTAAAGGGCATGATGCGCGAGGTGTGCGACGCGGGCGGCGCGATCTTCTTTTCGACCCATGTGCTCGAGGTCGCCGAAAAGCTCTGCGACAAGGTCGCCATCATCAAGGGCGGAAGGCTCATCCGCTCCGGCACGATGGAAGAGGTCAAGGGCGACGATTCGCTTGAGGAGGTCTTCCTTGAGCTGGAGGGCGAATCATGCTGAAAACGCTCGTCAAAAAGCAGCTGATGGAGATCTTCCGCAGCTACTTTTACAATGCCAAAACGAATCAGAAACGCTCAAAAAACGCAGTCGTCGGATATATCGTGCTTTTCGCCTTTGTGATGATCGTCATCATCGGCGGAATGTTCACGGTGATGAGCATTGCACTTTGTGCGCCGCTCGCGCAGGTGGGGATGAGCTGGCTCTACTTTGCGATCATGAGCCTGATGGCGACCTTTCTCGGCGCGTTCGGCAGCGTGTTCAACACCTACGCGGGGCTGTATGCCGCAAAGGACAACGACCTGCTGCTCTCACTCCCCATTCCGGTGCGGACGCTGATGGCTTCGCGCCTGCTCGGGGTCTACCTGATGGGACTTATGTACGCCGCGGTCGTCATCGTGCCGGCGGTCATCGTCTACTGGCTGCGTGTCTCGGCAGCGCCGATGGCGATCCTCGGCGGCGTGTTGCTGACGGTGCTCATTTCGGTCTTTGTCCTCACGCTCTCCTGCGCGCTCGGCTGGCTCGTCGCAAAGGTCAGCCGCAAGCTCAAACGCAAGAATTTCATCACGGTCATCATCTCGCTCGCGGGTATCGCGGTCTATTATTTCTTCGTCTTCAAGGCGCAGACTGCCCTGGAAGCGCTCGTCGCCAACGCCGCGCTCTATGGTGAGAAGATCAAGGGTGCGGCGTATCCGCTCTATCTCGTCGGCTGTGTCGGCACGGGCGACGGACGTGCGATGCTGCTCGTCACGCTCATCGTCGCGGCGCTGTTCGCGCTGATGTGGGCGCTGCTCGCGCACAGCTTTTTGAAGCTTTCGACCGCGACGGGCGCGTCGGGACGCGCTGTCTACCGCGAACGGACGCTCAAGCGCCAGAGCGCGGACGCGGCGCTTTTCAAAAAGGAGCTTGCGCGCTTTACGGCCAGCCCGAACTATATGCTCAACTGCGGACTTGGTATCCTGCTGCTGCCGGTCGCGGGCGTGGCGCTCGTGATCAAGGGCGGGGAACTCCTGCCGCTTTTGCAGATGGCCTTCGGCAACCGCGGCGGCTGCGTGGAGGTGCTGCTGTGCACGGGCGTGTGCACCATCGCGGCGATGAACGACATGGCGACGCCCTCTGTTTCGCTCGAGGGGAAAAACCTCTGGCTTGCACAGTCGCTGCCGGTCACGCCCTGGCAGGTGCTGCGCGCAAAGCTCAAGGTGCAGTTTGCGCTCACGGCGATCCCGGCGCTCGTGCCGCTTGCGTGCATGGCGCTTGTGTTGCCGCTCACGCCCGCGCTGCCGCTCATTTTCGTCACGGCGCTTTCGTACATCGCCTTTTCCGCCTGCCTTGGGCTGACGCTCGGTGTGATGCGGGCGAACCTTACATGGACGAATGAGCTTGCGCCCGTTAAGCAGAGCCTTGCGGTGGCGATCGCCATGTTTGGCGGCTGGGCCTACGCGCTACTGCTCGCGGGGCTGTATCTGCTGCTCGGCTGGCGCATCGGCGCGGCGGTGTATCTTGCGCTTGTCTCGGCTGCAACGATCGCGGCGGCGCTCGCGCTTCTCAAGTGGCTCAAGACGAAGGGCGCGCAGCGTTTAGCCGCGCTGTAACAATAAAACGAAAGGGAGACAGTTCCAAGTCGAACCGTCTCCTTTTTTTGTCTCAGCACTCCATGTGCTTGCCGAGAAAGCCCGCAATGGCCTGGGCGAGTTTGTACTCCGTTTCGCCTGCGTTGGATTCCCCTTCGGTGCCGACAAAGACCACAAGCCCCAGCGCGTCGCCTTCGGAAATGATGGGCGCAGCGATGAGTGCGCAATAACGGTCGAGCGACTCGGTGACATAGACGCTGCGCTCGCTTGGCGCGGCGCGGTAGATGCCACGTCCTTCCATGATCTGCTCTAGCTGAGGGCTAATGCGCTTGCCGATGAGGTCGCGGCGCGCGCTGCCCGCCGCGGCGATGACGCTGTCGCGGTCGGTGACGGCGACCGTCGTGCCAGTCGATTTGCTCAGCGTTTCGCAAAGCTGCGCGGCAAACTCGTCCACGCCGCCCATAAGGGAATATTTTTTGAAAATGACCTCCCCGTCCTTGCTCGTGTAGATCTCCAACGGGTCGCCGTTGCTGATAACATTGGCACGAAAGACCTTGTCCTCGTGACCTTTTGAGGACTGGATCAGCGTGTTTTCGATATTTTCCGTGCCTTGCTTAAAATTTGTGGCATCCTCCGTTTCCGCCGGGAGGGTTCCGCAGCGCAGCAGCGTGTCGATGTCGGATTGGAGCTTGATCTCCAGATGATCTTCATAGACCTTAATTTTCTCAATGATAAGCTGTAGATCCTTGCGGTCAAGATGTTCCTTGCTTAGCAGGTCATCAAAGACCTCCATGGCGGTTTTCGCCGCACGGTTCACTTGGATAATGGTATTGCGTTTGTCTGCCGCCATTTGCAGCTGATTCTGCAAGCCGTTGATGCGCTGGATCAGGTCATGCTCCAGCTCGTCGTAGGTCTCCTCCAAAATGGCCTCCTGCTCCGGATGCCGCGCCATATCCCGGATACGCTGGCGCTTGGTGGCTTTCAGTTCCTCCTGCGCGTCCAGCAGCAGGGTTTCCAGATTCTCCGCAGTGCGTTCCGTTTCACTTATGTCCTCCTGCTCGTGGGCAAGGTCGGCGTTGAGACGCTCCAGCATATTGGCGGAGTTGTCCTTTACCTTTTTGAGATACAGCTTCATCAACTCGTCCAGTTTGTCCACCCGGATGTGGTGGCTGGTGCAGCCGGACAGTCCCCGGCGGTGATAGGTGCCGCAGGTGTAGGCAGGGCGCAGATCCCGGCGGCTCATAGCAAACATGGGACTGCCGCAGTCACCGCATTCCAGAAAACCTGAGTACACATTGTCATTGATTTTCTTCCCGCGGTAGTGGTTGGTAGAGCGCTGTTCCCGCAGGGCGCGGACGGTGGCAAAGGTGCGGTAGTCGATGATGGCCTGATGGTGGTGTTCAATAACAATGTGTTCCAACTCATCCCTCTTGACATCCTTACCGTTGATTTTGGCACGGGTGTACTTGCCCTGCCGTAGGGTTCCGATGTAAAAATCATTGTCCAGAATACCCTGCACCGTAACAATAGCCCAGTCCTTTTTCACCGTGCGGCGGGATTCCTCCCCCTCCGCTTCTTTGCGAAGCTGCTCTGACATCCGAGGGGTGGGCACACCAGTATCTGTCAGGTGGTTGGCGATTTTCTTATATCCCCAGCCGTCCAGATAGAGCCGGAAAATTTCCCGCACGATCTCCGCCTCCGTGGGGACGATCTCAAACTGCTTTTGTTTATTGAGAATGTAGCCATAGGGCGCGGCGCACAGCCACGCGCCGTCTGCCTGACGGCGGCGGATGACGGACTTTACCTTCTTGCTGGTGTCCGTCACCGGCATCTCATTGATGAGAAATTGGAACTGGATTTTCAGCCAGTCATCGTCGTTTGGGAAGTCAATGTTGTCCCCGATGGATATGATGCGCACACCGGCGTCCCGCAGGTCTTCCAACTCCACCAGCCCGCGGGAATTGCGGCGGGAGAAACGGGAGAAGTCTTTGACAATAAGAATGTCGTACTTGTGGCTCATCAGCCCTCGCCGCATTTCCTGATAACCCTCACGCTGCTCGAAGGTGTAGCCGGAGCGGTCACGATCCTCGTAGAAGGTCAGCGTGCTGTCGGGAAAGCGGTGCTTCACAAAATCTTCGATGATAGCCTTTTGGTTTTCGATAGACACATTGTCGCGGTCCAGTTCCTCGTCCACCGAAATACGCGCGTAGCCCGCGATGGCAAAGCGTTCGATCATAGCTTGTCACCTTTCAGATATGCAGCGATCTGCCGGTCAAATTCAGAGATGTAGTCGGCATCCTGCTTTTTGCGGAATTCCTCGTAAATGGTACCTGCTTTTTTCACTGCCGCCTCGTGGGAGATGCGGCCCTTGCCCTCCAACACCTTTCGGCGGTTGTTGGTGAGGAACCGGTCTGTCTCCTCCAGCCAGTCCTGCATACTCATGAGTTGCTCGTCCTCCGCCATCAACTCGGCGTAATCGATGAACATGGTCACAAGACGATTCAAGCGGCTCAATTCTTTTTCGTTTAAGTAGTTCTTGGCCACCAGCGTGTCGCTTTTCAGAATTTTTCCATCCGGCGCGCCCTTCCAGTTAGTCAGACCCATGGTGGGACTGTCCAGGGTAGCTCGTTCGGAAATCAGTTCCGCCGCTGTCTTACCGGTGACAGCAAAGTGGAGCTTGTTCTGCACGAAGGCGTAGAACGCTTTCGTGGTCTCGCTGTTTTTATCATAGTCGTAGCTGCACTGCTCAAACACATCAGCAATTTTCTGGTAAGCCCGGCGCTCGCTGGCCCGGATCTCCCGGATGCGTTCCAGCAGTTCATCAAAGTAATCTTTGCCAAATAGACGGCCGTTCTTCATCAGTTCATCGTTGAGGACAAAGCCCTTCTGGATGTACTCTTTCAGGGTCTTGGTGGCCCATTGGCGGAAGTGGGTGGCCTTTTTGGAGTTGACCCGGTAGCCTACGGCGATGATGGCGTCGAGATCGTAATGGTCAATGCTGCGCCGCACTTCGCGGCTGCCCTCCTTGCGAACTACCGAGAATTTCTCGGTAGTTGCCGCCTGCTCCAATTCACCGTCCGCATAGATGTTTTTCAAGTGCAGAGAAATGTTGTCAGCGGAGCAGTCGAATAATTCTGCCATGCCGCTCTGTGTCAGCCAAAAGGTTTCGTCCTTGAACACCACGCTGACGAACTGCTTGTCAGTACCGTTGTCGTACAGTAGAATTTCGCCGTGTTGTGGAAGGAGTCCACTCATAGGCGCACCGCCTTTCTATCAAGATTGTTCTGTCTGTTGATTTCACTTTGCAGATAATATTGTATCACGGTTTTTTTATAAAAGCAACCGCAAATCGCATTTCGTTTCATCGGTTTGACTAAGCGGCATCGGTCAGTACCGATACCGCTTGCGCTTTTTATTCCATCACCGGTGCCTGCTGTTTCGCTTCCAGCTCTGCCGCACGGTTTCGATTGTAGAGCAGGAGCTGATGGGTCTGCTCATACAGATCTTCCGTGCCGGACTGAAAGACTGCTACGGTGTATTTTTTGCCGTTGTATTCCTGATAGATTGGACGGAGCTGTTCACGCAAAGCGGCATCTGCCTGTTCCGAATGGCTGAGCCATATCTCTACGATCTTACGGTCATCATGGACATTGATTTCCAAACGCATCACGCTCCTTTTCCAATAGTTTCCTCTGCTTTCAAGACTTTATACCTGATGTTTGCCGTCATAGTCCTCCCATCGTTTGCTCATGCTGCTGTTCTTCCCGCGCGGCGTGTTCGTCGCGCTTTTCTTTCACCGCCAGAGCCGCGCCCGCGGCGAAGCCAATCGCTGCACCGAAGTTTTCGGCGGCGATTTTCGCCTCCATGCGCCGCCGCTTTTCCTCGGCGTCCTCATCCTCATCCATCAATGTCCCCACAGCGGTCAGTCCGGCCATGGCGGGGATCAGAGGAACAGGCCGCGGATCGCCGCCGCGCCATACCAACCCGCCAGTGCCGCCGTGCCAAGGATCAGCACCAGCATAATCCACTTGAGGGCCACCAGCAGGCTGAAATCCGGGAGCCACCGAATCCATTTGCAGGAATACTTCTCGCTCAGGTTCCCAACCCGTTCCAGCAGTTTGTTCATCTCTGTCAGCGATCTCTGCATCTCCGTGAGCGATTTCTGCACCGGCGTCAGGTCGATGCGCGTTTTCAATTCCGGCAACGTATTCCGAATTTCCTCCAGCTCCCAGTTTATTCCGTCCGCCTGCTTTGCCAGCTTGTTTATCGTCTGCGGCAGATCGCACTGGATCACAATAGGTTGGATCGTCTGCGGCGGTGTATTTGTCGATGCGCTGTTCGGCTGATTCATCCGTTTCAATTCCTCCATCGGTTTCCTCTGCTCGATGGAATTTTCTTTGAACGAGTTTTGCCCGTATTCTGAATTCATGCTCCATGGCCTCCTTGCAGTACTTTTCTTCGTGCAGTTTGTTGTCGCGGCATTTTAGTCCGTCCGGCGTGGTGTAGGTGATGTATTTGCGCCCGCTCTCCCAGCGCACCGCGTAGCCCTCGGACGCCATCAGCGAAACGAAAGCGTCCCTGTCGGCGGCGTATTTCATACACTCGTCGATGGTGTTCATGAGCCGCAGCTTCCAGCTTTGACCCTTCAGCGCTGTGTGATACTCCGCGCCGCCCATGCCGCGGGTCGGCTGTGTGGTTGCCTCAAAGACCGGCAGGCCCATCTCCAGACAGATCGCATCGTTGCGCCGCATCAACTCTTGCAGTTGTTCTTTCGCCATGTGCAGCTTTTTGCCTGTCTCAAAGTTGACGGAGTTGATGACACAGTGGGAGTGGACGTGCTCCCGGTCTACATGGGTGCAGACCAGCACCTCACAGCCGTCGAAGTATTCCGCCAGCCGCCGCGCGGCTTCGTGGGCCTGTCGGGGATCGACTTCTGCACCCTTCGGAAAACTCTGCACCATGTGGTAGAACATCACCCCGCCGGCCTTGTGGTAGAGCAGCTTTGTATTGATGAAATCATCGTAGACGCTTTGGGGCTGGCAGTTGATGCCGCTGACGAGCGGCGCGCCCTCCCATGCGGTTTTCTTTTCCTGCATGACGTAGA
>ERZ827168.5003-NODE-5003-length-11540-cov-2.834654_pt1 | contig 11540 bp, 7 predicted proteins | sample MGYA00519868_ERZ827168 | MGnify/ENA primary metagenome ERZ827168 (study PRJEB31778, sample SAMEA3449271) | human gut metagenome | biome: human gut; feature: human-associated habitat; material: faeces | place: United Kingdom | collected 2010/2012 ...
ACCGGGCGCTGGCCCAGCTTGGCGTGGACGGGCTGGACGGCGTGCTGCTGGACCTGGGGGTTTCCTCACACCAGCTGGACGAGGTCTCGCGCGGCTTTTCGTATCAGGGCGACGCGCCGCTGGACATGCGCATGAGCCAGAGCGGCCCCACGGCCGCCGACCTTGTGAACACCGCCTCCCGCGCGGAATTGTGCCGTATCCTCAAGGAATACGGCGAGGAGCCGTATGCCTGGCAGATCGCCGGGAAGATCGAAAGCGCCCGCGCCGCCGCACCCATTGAAACGACGGCGCAGCTGGTGCAGGCCGTCGCCTCGGCGCTGCCGCCCGCGGTGCGCCGCAAGGACAAAAACCCCGCGCGCCGCACCTTCCAGGCGCTGCGCATCGCCGTGAACGGTGAGCTGGACGCACTGAGTGAAGGGCTGGACGTGCTGTTTGCCGCACTGAAGCCGGGCGGGCGCATGTGCGTCATCACGTTCCATTCCCTGGAGGACAGGCTCGTCAAGCAGCGGTTCCGCCAGTGGGCCACGGCCTGCACCTGCCCGCCGGAGTTCCCGGTGTGCGTATGCGGCGGGAAGGCCAGGGCAAAGCTCATTACCAAAAAGCCCGTTGAGGCAGCCGCCGGGGAACAGGCGGAAAACCGCCGTGCGCGCAGCGCAAAGCTGCGCATACTGGAAAAGCTGTAACGCGGCCGGGGCCGCATTGCATATTTGAGGCAACGCCGCACAATTCACGGCTGAAGCCTTAAGCGCCGCCTCGCTTGCGGTTTTTCCGGCAGCCGTCACAAAAATGCTCGCGAATACACAAAGTATTCGCTGCGCTTTTTGTTTAACCTGCCAAAAAACCGGCCGGCGCGATTCGACGCTTAGAATTGTACGGTATTGCCTTGAAACAAAAAAGAAAGGAGAGAGGACGCCATGCAGACGAATGCAGCGTACGACCTTGAGCGGTTCGCTCCGCGGGAGCAAAAGCCGCGTCTGCGCGTGGCCGGGCAGCCAAAGCCCAAACGGGGGCTGGCGCGGTACAATTTAAAATGGATCAAAGCCGTGGCGTTCGCTTCCGTGTTTCTGGCGCTGGTTTGCAGCGTGCTGTACTCGCAGGTGCAGTCCACTGAGCTTTCGGCCCAGATCCGCACGCAGGAGGACACCCTGGCCGACCTTCAGAGCGAATATACATACCTGTCCAATGAGATGGAAATGAAAACAAACCTTTCGGCGGTGCAGGAATATGCAACGAATACGCTGAAAATGGTAAAGATGGACCGCTCACAGGTGACGTATGTGACCACCGGGCAGGAGAACAAGGTGGAGCGCTCGGACACCGGGCTGGCCCGCCTGGCGGGCGAGATATCGCAGACGGTGGCCAGCTTTATGGAATACCTCACGCCCTGAATCAATAAGTATTATCACCGCCTTTCTTCCTCTGCCGAGCCGTTCGTGCGGGAAAAGCCGGTGATAATTCTTTTTATGCCCGCGTTCGACCGTTTGCGCGGCTGGCCCGCGCCCTTTGACAACAGCGATATCCCGGGAGGCAGAGATGAAAAAACAGCCGGAACACAATCGAAAGAACGTACCGCCGCAGGACACGGCGAAGGCGCCCAAGAGCGCGGTGTCCCGCAGCATGCGCACGCGCGCCATCGTGCTGGCCGCGCTGTTCGTGCTGGTGGGCTTTGGGGCCGTTGTATACAACCTGTACCAGCTTCAAATCGTGCAGCACGACGAACTGGCCGCCCGCGCCGAAAACCAGCAGCTTGCGGACGAGACCATCACGCCCAACCGCGGCGTTATCTACGATTCCGATATGAAGGTGCTGGCCCGCAGCAACAAGGTGTGGACGGTGGTCGCCTCGCCCCGGGACATGGCCAAAAGCGGCACGAATATCAACGACGTTGCCGTAAAGCTGGCCGAGCTGCTGGAGCTGGACGCCCAGAGCATTTTGGAAAAGCTTCAGAAGAGCGAAAGCAACTATCAGCTCATCAAGCGGCAGATCGAAAAGCCGGTGGCGGACGCCATCACGGCCTGGATCACCGAGTATAACGCATCGGACAAGGGAAAAGATACTCCTGTCGCGGGCATCAGCCTGGTGCAGGACGCGAAGCGTTATTATCCCTACCAGACGCTGGCCTCCACGATCATCGGCTTTGTGAACGCGGACGGCGACGGCGTGCTGGGCATCGAGAGCTATTACAACGATACGCTCAAGGGCACCGCCGGGCGTGTGGTGGGCATGAAGCACGCCTGGGGGTACGATTTGCCAAACGGCACCTACGAGGCGGCCTATGACGCCGAGGACGGCAACGGCCTGGTGCTGACGCTGAACGCCAGCATCCAGAGCACATTGGAAAAATACCTGCAGAACGCCGTGGACCAGTATCATGTGGAAAACCGCGCGGTGGGCATCGTGATGGACGTGAACACGGGGGCGATCCTGGCCATGGCGACGATGCCGGACTACAACCTGCAGGACCCTTACACCATTGCGGACGAGGCGCTGGCGGCACAGATCGCGGCCATTGCGGATGAAAACGAACGGGCGGACGCGAAATATACCGCGCAGTGGGCGCAATGGCGCAACAAGGCGGTGGCCGACCTGTACTACCCCGGCTCGGTGTTCAAGGTCATCACGGCTTCGGCCGCGCTGGACTCCGGCGCGGCGAACCTGAACACCTCGTACACCTGCAAGGGCTCCATCACCGTGGCGGGCCGCACCATGCGGTGCGCGCACACCAACCACGGCACGCTGGACTTCTTCGGCGGCCTGGACGGCTCGTGCAACCCCTACTATGTCACGCTGGGGCAGATGATGGGGGCGGAGACGTTCTGCAATTATATGCAGGCCTTCGGCTTCTACGAGAAAACGGGCGTCGACATGGACGACGAGGGAACGACACAGTACGTCCCGCTGGAAAGAATGGGGCCCGTGGAGCTGGCCTCCTCCGCCTTCGGGCAGACGACGTCCACCACGCCCATCCAGATGATCACTGCGGCCTGCGCCGTCATCAACGGCGGATATCTGGTACAGCCTCACGTGGTGAAGCAGGTGCTGGACGCGGACGGGAATATCGTTGAAAACGTGGAGCCGGAAGTGAAGCGGCAGGTGCTCTCGGCCGAGACCAGCGCCACCATGCGCGAGCTGCTGACGAGAAGCGTAAATATGACGGCTGCGGATGGCAAGACGCTGACCGGCGGCAACAAGACGGGCTATGTGGCCGGCTATAAGGCGGGCGGCAAATCCGGCACCAGCCAGCGCAAGCAGGCGCTGTCGGACGAAGAGCAGACCTATTATTCCTCTTACTGGGGCTTCGCGCCCGGGGACGACCCGCAGATCGCGGTGCTGGTGATGCTGGACACGCCGCACGACGAACAGGGAACCTATTACGGCGGCCGTCTGGCCGCGCCCGTGGTGCAAAGTGTGCTGGACGAGGCGCTCCAGACGCTGGGGGTGCCCAAGGAGTACACCGAGGCGGAGCTGGCAAAAGTGGAGACGGCGGTGCCCAACGTGGTGGGCTCCAGTGTGAACGCCGCCGCCGGCAAGCTGCGCGAATCCGGCTTCAATGTGGACATCGAGCGCGCCACAGGCGATACCGTTCTGTATCAGTACCCGGCGGCGGGCACCATCGTGCCGCGCCAGTCCACGATCATCCTGTATTCGGAGGACCGCTCCGAGAGCGGCGGCGACCTTGTCACGGTGCCGAACCTGACGGATATGAGCTACGACGCGGCGTGCGCCACGCTGAAATCGCTGGGCCTGAACGTCAGCGAAAAGGGCGTGACGGGCGGCGGCAGCACCATCGTGGTCACAGAGCAGGACATTGCGGCCGATACGCAGGTGGAGATCGGGTCTGTCATCGAGGTGACGTTCCACGATACCACCGTTCTGGATTAACAGGCCGCGTCAGGGCGGCGGGCCGCGCGGCGCGGCACGAAAGGGGAGTGCATCCATGGAGTTACAGGTATTGTTCAGCGGCGTGCCGTATACCGGCACGCTGCCGCAGGGCGAGGCGTTGCTCGTCACGCAGGATTCCCGCCGGGCCTGCCCGGGCGCGGTGTTCGTGTGCGCCAGGGGCATGACGACCGACGGGCACGACCACGCGCGCAAGGCGCTGGAGGCGGGCGCCGTGTGCATCGTCACCGAGCGTCCGCTGGGCCTGCCCGGCGAGGTGCAGGTGGCCTCCGGCCGCAAGGCATACGCGCAGCTGTGCCAGAATTTTTTCGGCCGTCCCGCCGAAAAGCTGCGGCTGGTGGCCGTCACGGGCACCAACGGAAAAACCACCGTCACCACGCTCATCAAGCAGACGCTGGAGCAGGCGGGCTGCAAAGCGGGGCTCATTGGCACCATCCACACCGAGATCGACGCCATGGACGTGCCCGCAAAATATACCACGCCCGAGCCGTGGGACCTGAACGCGCTGTTCAGCCGCATGGTGCTGGCGGGCTGCACGTTCGCGGTAATGGAAGCCAGCAGCCAGGCGCTGGACCAGCTGCGGCTGTGGGGCCTTACCTTTGAGGTGGGCGTGTTCACGAACCTGACGCAGGATCATCTGGATTATCACAAGACCTTTGAAAACTATTTCGCCGCGAAGAAAAGCCTGTTCAGCCAGGTGAAGCACATGGTGGTGAACCTGGACGACAGCTACGGCCGCCGCCTGCTGGACGAGGTGCAGGGGCCGGAGCGCATCACCTTTTCCGCAGGCGACGACGCGGCGGATTACACCGCCCGCAACATCCGGCTCTCGGCCTCGGGCGTGAAGTTCGAGATGGTGGGCCGCGGCTTCATCCAGCGCATCGATTTCCCCATGCCCGGGGATTACTCGGTGCACAACGCGCTGGCGGCGGCCGCCGCGGCCATTGCGCTGGGCATCCCCGCGCGGGACGCCGCGGCCGCGCTTTCGGCCTCCCGCGGGGTGCGCGGCCGGTGCGAGGTGCTGTATCACGGCGCGTTCACCATCCTGTGCGACTATGCCCACACGGGCGACGCCATTGAAAAGGTGCTCGCGGGCGTTGCGCCTTTCGTGGAGGGACGGCTGGTGGTGCTGTATGGCTGCGCGGGCGAGCGCGATGCAAAAAAACGCCCGCTGATGAGCGAAGCCGTGGTGAAATATGCTGATTTTGCAGTTTTAACGTCGGATAACCCCCGCAAGGAAGATCCTTGTGCTATAATAAAGGACGCCGAGCCGGTGCTGGCCGCTTCGGGCAAGCCGTACATCGTGGAGGTGGAGCGGCGCACGGCTGTGAACCGGGCGCTGGATATGCTGCGCCCGGGCGATGTGCTGGCGCTGTGCGGAAAGGGCCACGAGGATTACCAGGTCATCGACGGGGTGACCCTTTATCTGGACGAACACAGGATCGTCCGCGAGTGGCTGGAGCGCAAAGGGCTGGACAAAGCCTGACGCTGCCCGGCGAGTATTCAGAGCATGGAGGATTGTATATGCAGCCTGTTTTGTCGAGTGTGCTGCTGCGGGGGCTGGGCGCCCTGGCAGGGGACCCGGAGATCGCGTCGGTGGTGACGGACAGCCGGGAGGCCGGGCCGGGGAGCCTGTTCGTGTGCATCCGGGGCGAGCGCGTGGACGGCCACGATTACGCGCTCCGGGCGCTGGAGGCCGGAGCGGCGGGCGTTGTGGTGCAGCGCCCGGTGCCGGGCGTGCCGCCGGAGAAATGCGTGCAGGTGCCGGACGCGCTGGATGCGATGATCCGGCTGGGCGCGAACTACCGCGCGCTGTACAGCCCGCTGCTGGCGGGCGTGACGGGCAGCGTGGGCAAAACGACGACAAAAGAGTTCTGTTACGCGGTATTTTCGGCTTTCGGCAAAACGCTCAGGACCGAGGGGAACCAGAACAACGAGATCGGCATGCCGAACACGCTGTTCCGCCTGGACAAAAGCGTGGAGTACGCCGTGGTGGAGATGGGCATGCAGGGCCTGGGCGAGATCCGGAAGCTGACGCTGGCGGCAAAGCCTGCGGGCGCTGTCATCACCTGCATCGGGCGCTCCCATCTGGAGCAGCTGGGCACGCGGGAAAATATCCTCAGGGCAAAGCTGGAGATCTGCGAGGGGCTGCCGCAGGGCGCGCCGCTGGTGGTGAACGGCGACGACGATTATCTGCCCGGCGCGGCCGTCCGGCCGGACCTTGAGAAGGTGCTGTTCGCCGTTGAAAACCCGGACGCGGACGTGCGGGCGCTGGATATCGTTTCCGGGGCGGAGGGCACGCGGTTCACCATCGCGGACAAGGCGCACGGAAGCCTGCCCGCGCATATCCCGGCCATGGGCCTGCACAATGTGCGCAACGCGCTTTCGGCTTATGCGCTGGCCACGCGCCTGGGCCTTGCACCGGCCGCTGCGGCCGCGGCGCTGGCGAATTATCAAACGACGGGCCACCGCCAGCATGTGGTGGAGCACGGCGGCGTGACGGTCATCGAGGACTGCTACAACGCGAACCCCGACAGCATGCGCGCCGCGCTGCTGACGCTGAAGGAATATCCTGTCCGGGGACGGAGGGTAGCGGTGCTGGGCGATATGTTCGAGCTGGGCGCCATCACCCGGCAGGCTCACGCCGAGGTGGGCGCGCTGGCGGCGCGCTGCGGTGTGGACCTGCTGCTGACCGTGGGCGGGGCCATGCGGACCGGCCGCGACAGCGCCGCCGCACTGGGCGCGAACGCGGTGCATTGCAGGGACAAGGACGAAGCGCTGGCCCGCCTTACGGCGTACTGCCGCCCGGGCGACGCGGTTTTGGTGAAGGCCAGCCACGGCATGGCGTTCGAGACGATTCTGGACGGGTTTTACAAAGCCGTGCCCAGGGATTAAAGGCAGCACCGCACAATTTATGGCTGACGCCTTAAGTGTCGCCCCGCTTGCATATTTTCCGGCAGTTGTCACAAAAAGCCTCGCGAATACACAAAGTATTTGCGGCGTTTTTTGTTTAAACTGCCAAAAAATATACCGGCGCGATTCAATACTCAGAATTGCGCGGTATTGCCCTGGACCTTTCAGACAGAACAAAGCGGCGCCCGGCGTGCAGCATGCCGGGCGCCGCTTTTCCGTGTGCAAAACTGCAAAGCCCGGCCCCGCTGCGGGGGCCGGGCTTTTTCGCGGGGTGCGCCTTACGCTTCCCAGGCGACCATCTTTTTTGCGGCTTTATAGATATCGCCGCAGCCCAGCGTGATGACAAGGTCGCCCGGCCGGGCGTTTTTCATCACATGGTCCACGACCTCGTCAAAGGTGTCGTACCACACGCTGCCGGGGATCTTGGCGGCAAGGTCCTTCGTTCGGACGGCGTAATCCTCCGCGCGTTCCCGGCTGCCCATGATCTCCGTCATCACCACTTTGTCCGCGATCTGCAGCACCCGGGCAAAATCGTCCAGCAGCATCTGCGTGCGGGTGTAGGTGAAGGGCTGGAACACGGCCCACACGCGTTTGTAGTCCATTTCCTTGGCGGCGCGCAGCGTGGCCTCCAACTCGGTGGGGTGATGGGCGTAGTCGTCGGCGATGGTCACGCCGTTTACCTCTCCCAGAAACTCAAAGCGGCGGCCGGCGCCCCGGAATGCGTTGATGCCCCGGGCGCACTCGTCGGCCGTGCAGCCGGACATCGTGGCGCATGCGAAAGCGGCCAGCGCATTGTACACATTGTGGCGTCCGGGCACCGAAAGTTCAATGTGCACTGCGGGCACACCCAGTACCTGCACGTCGAAGCAGAAGAACGATGGGCGGTATTCGCGCACATGCACGGCGCGGTAATCCGCGGGCGTGTCGATGCCGATGGTGCGGATGTGGCGGTCCAGATTGTGTATGACCTTAACGGTATTGGCGTCGTCCAGGTTGGCAATGACGGTGTGCGTGGTGAGCAGTGCGAATTTGCGGAAGGATTCCTCCAGGTTCTCCATGGTCTTGAAGAATTCCAGATGGTCCGCGTCCACGTTCAGGAGCACCGAGATATAGGGCACCAGATGCAGGAAGGTGTTGCTGTATTCGCATGCCTCCACCACGATCTCGCGCCCTGTGCCGTAGCGGCCGTAGGCGTCGATGAGCGGCAGCTTGCCGCCGATGACGGCGGCGGGGTCCGCGTGAGCCATCACCATGATCTGCGTTGTCATAGCCGTGGTGGTGGTTTTTCCGTGTGTGCCCGCGATGCAGATGGGATGGGGGTAGGTGTTGGCCACATAACCCAGAAGGATGCTGCGCTCCACGGTGGGGATACCCAGCCGGTGGGCCTCTTCGATCTCCGGGTTGCCCTTCATGATGGCGGCGGTATACACCACCAGCTCGGCTCCGTGCACGTTTTCGGCCTTGTGTCCCATGGAGATCGGGATGCCCAGCTTGCGCTCGCGGTCGATGATATCGCCCTCGTTCACGTCCGAGCCTGTGATCTCATAGCCCACTTCATGCAGGATCTGCACCAGCGGGAACATGCCGCTGCCGCCAATGCCCACAAAGTGCAGCTTGGTTTTGCCGTCCAGCAGTTTGCTGTCGAATGCGTTCATATCTATCACCTCGTAAAAATACGCCTTGTTCTTTTAACATTATATATTGATTTGATGGTAAAATAAACAATTTCCCGTAATTTGGCCGGAAAGGGCATTTTCTGGTATACTGGAAAAAACAAAACCGGAAGCAAAGGGGCGCGGATACGGATGGATGTAGCGTTTGAAGGCGCGCATATGATATGGGACGGTGTGCTCTGCTGCACGGCGGACGACCCGGAGGCCTACTATGCAGCGGATGCGCGGCGGGTGCTGGAGCTGTTCGTGCTGGCGGCGGAGCAGGGACTGGAGCTGAAGGCGGACACGCTGCTGGCTGCGGCCGGGGCTGCGCCGGGCGTGCGGAGCCTGTCTGGGCGCGCGGCGGGTGCAGCGGCACAGCGGCTTTTGCTCTCCGGCGCACCCGAGGCACTGGGCGTTTTGTGCGCCGCAGGGGCGTATGCATCTTTCGGGCTGCCGCAGCGCGCGCCCTGTCTGCATGGCCTGGCGGAGGCGCCCGCCGTGCCTATGGCGCGGTGGTGGCTGTATCTGCGGCGGTGCGGGACATCCGCCGTGCGGGACGCATCGCTGTGCGCCGCGCTGGAACTGGACGCCGCTCTGCCGGAGCTGATGGCTGCTCTGGACGTGCTTGCTGCCCGCAAAACACCGCCCGCGGACCGGCAGCAGCTGAAGCGTGTGCTGAGCCGCCTGCCGGAGGCGCTGGACTATGACGCTGCCGCGCGCACGCTGGCTCTGGCGGACCCGCGCTGGAACAGCCAGCCCGCACTGTACGCGGCGCTGCGCCTCTCCCGTGAGCCTTATCTTCCCGCCCAGCTCGCCGTCACCAGTGCGGAGCTGACGGCGGCGCACATTCGGGGCGGACGGCAGGCATGGGTCCTGCGGGGCCTGCTGGACGCGGTCATCGCCGCGCCGCAGATCAACTTCCCGGAAGCGCTGCTGGCGCTGGCGAAAACGCTGGCCGGGCAGGCATGAGCCGCCGAAAATGTGAAAACACTGGAAATAGGCGGCGGAAGGCTTGCACTTGTGATATACAAATTGTATAATACCATTGATAACTTTAACTTGTTTTCGGTGGAAGCGCTGAAAGCAGAGGTGAGGAGTGCGGCAAGTGAAGAAACTGCTGGGGATGATCCTGACGCTGGCGCTGGCGGCGGGTCTGGCTTGGCCGGTGTACGCCGAAAGCAGCACCGTGCCGCCGGAGGTGACGGCGCACGCATACCTTGTCATGGATGCACAGACGGGGCAGGTGCTCGTACAGAAGGGCGGCGCCGAGCGGAATTATCCAGCCAGTATCACGAAGATTATGACGCTGGCGCTGGCTATGGAAAAATGCGGCGGCGACATGACGCAGCAGGTCACGGTTAGCCCGGACGCGGTCTATTCGCTGGAGGCGGGCTCGTCCCATGTCGCGCTGCAGCCGGGAGAGGTCGTGTCTCTCAACGATCTGTTCCATGCCACGATCCTGGCCAGTGCCAACGACGCGGCCAATGTGCTGGCAGAGTACACCGCCGGCAGCATGGAGGCGTTTGTGGAGTTGATGAACGCCAAAGCCGCGGAGCTGGGCCTGGCGGGCACCCATTTTGTAAATGCCAACGGCCTGCACAGCGCCGACCACTACACCACACCCTACGACATGGCCCGCCTGACACAGTGGGCGATGACGGTGCCGGGCTTTTCCGAGTTGTTCGGCGCAACGTCCTATACCATGCAGCCCACCAACAAGCAGGAGCAGGAGCGTCTGTTTGGCACCGATAACTGCATGCTGGTAACGAACAAATACCAGTATGAGGGCACCACCGGCGGTAAGAGCGGCTGGACGGAGGAGGCGGGCTACACGATGGTGGAAACCGTCACCCGCAGCGGCAGAAGTCTGATCTGCGTGGTGATGGGAAGCGCAAAAAAGTATGACAAGTTTTCCGACAGCATCGCATTGCTGGATTATTGCTTCGATCATTTCACGCCCGTCACGCTGGCGGCTTCGGATATTACGTCCCCGCAGGTGCCGGTGTATTACGCCGAAGGAGCGCCCTCGGTGGGCAGCGCGCCGCTGGCCCTTTCGGAGAAGGGCTACACGTTCCTGCTCCACAGTGCGCTGGCTGCGGATGACGTGCAGGTCACGTTTGATACGCCGGAGCGCTACATGGTGGACGAGCTGACCCGCGATTATATCAAGCTGGCCCGTGTCAAGGGCCTGAGCTCCAGCGAGATCATGTTCAAGCATGTTCTGCGCAACGCCATGGTTCCCATGGTGCAGTATATCCCCCAGTCCATCCTGCTGACGGTGGGCGGCTCCCTGCTGATGGAACGGTTCTTCTCCGTTCCCGGCATGGGCCCCCTGCTGACGGATGCCATCCAGCGCTATGACCTGAACGTTGTGCAGACCCTGGTCATCCTCTACGCTGTGCTGGGCATCGTGGGCGTGTTCCTGGGCGATGTGCTGATGATGGTGGTTGACCCCCGTATCACCCTGACCGGAAAGGAGGAAGCACGCTGATGGCTAAGGCATCGGATTTTGAGGGCAAGAAGCCCGAAGAACTGTTCTACTTTGTGGATTATTCCCCGGAAGAAGCTGAACGCATCGGCTACTCCAACTATTCCTATTGGGGTTCTGTCATCCAGAACTTCCTCAAGCAGAAGGTCGCTGTCTTCTGCCTGATCCTGTTCCTGGCGCTGACGGTGTTCTCCTTCATTGCGCTGGGCATCGGCAAGTATCACTACACTACCCTGATCTCTGATTCCAGCAAGGCTTTCATCAAGCCCAACAGTGAGTACTGGTTCGGTACCGACAACCTGGGCCGTGACTACTGGTGCCAGGTGTGGTACGCCACCCAGGTTTCCATCCGTCTGGCTCTGGTGGTCGCCGTGGGCGAGAGCATCGTGGGCGTGATCTTCGGCCTGATCTGGGGCTATGTGCGCAGTCTGGACCGCTTCTTCACGGAGCTGTACAACCTGATCGACAATGTGCCCTATATCATTTATATGACCCTGATCGCCCTGATGGTGGGCCAGAGCTTCTGGATCATGGCCATCTCCATGATCGCCATCAACTGGCTTTCTATGGCACGCCGTGTCCGC
>ERZ827168.5004-NODE-5004-length-11539-cov-4.018286_pt1 | contig 11539 bp, 9 predicted proteins | sample MGYA00519868_ERZ827168 | MGnify/ENA primary metagenome ERZ827168 (study PRJEB31778, sample SAMEA3449271) | human gut metagenome | biome: human gut; feature: human-associated habitat; material: faeces | place: United Kingdom | collected 2010/2012 ...
TAAAACCCCCGGCGGCTGAACTCAGCCGCCGGGGGTCCATTCGTTTCATTTAGAGTGGATCACTTTTCCACGGCCTCGGTCAGTTCCAGCGTCACCGTCAGGATCTCGCCGCGGCGCCAAAGGGTCAACGTCATCTCGTCTCCCACATGGTGCTGCCACCGGGCCCGCAGCAGATCCGCACTGCTGAGGGTCTCCTTGCCGTCCGCCGCCAGAAGATAATCCCCAGCCCGGACGCCGGCCCGGTCCGCCGCGCCGCCCGCCGTGACCTCCTTCACCTGAATGCCCCACAGGTGCTCCGCCAGCTGGTCCGGCACTTGCAGAACGGAAACGCCCAGCAGCGGCTCCGGCTGAGGCTCGCCGTAGATCAGCAGATCATTGACCACCCGCTCTGCCTGCACGGAGGGAATGGCAAAGCCAAGACCCTCCACCGTGGAATATCGGGCATACAGCTTCATAAAGTTGATACCCACTACCTGCCCGTAACTGTCGATGAGCGGGCCGCCGGAGTTGCCGTTGTTCAGCGCCGCATTGGTCTGGATCAGCGGCATGGAGGTCCGGCTGGTAAGCTGGATCTCCCGGTTGACGGAGGAAACGATACCATCCGTGAAGGTGCCGCCCATCTCAATGTCCAGGGGCGTACCGATGGCGTACACAGGGTCGCCTACGGACAAAGCGTCGGAATTTCCAAATTCCGCAAAGGGAAGAGCCTCCTCCGCATTGATCTTCAGCACCGCCAGATCGTACCCGGCGTCGCTGGCGATATACTTCGCCGCATAGGGCCGTCCTCCGGCCAGCAGCACCGTGCAGCTCTTGCCCCCGGCTACCACATGGTGGTTGGTGAGGATGTAGCCGTCCTCCCGGAAGATCACACCGGTTCCCACAGACATCCGGCCGCCGTCCAGATCCACCGCCACCGTGACCACAGCGCCGCTTACCTTCCGGTAAACCTCCTGAGCCGAAAGCGCATGGCTGCGGTCCTTCGCCAGTTCCAGACGGGCGTCTGCATCCGGTTCCACAGTGGGAATGGTAATGGGGGCATCCTCATCCTCCTGATCCTGATCGTAGTAGTAATAATCATCCTCGCCCCAGTCATCGGGCATTTGCAGTTCCCATATCAGCCACCGCACCCCCGCCGCCAGCAAAGCGATTACCGCCGCTATGGCCAGAAGGATCAGCAGCCCCTTCCACACCCGTCGCTTTTTCCTCCGAGATCTGGGCGTTGGCTCTGTGGGTACAGGCTCCACGGCCCCCGGCAAAGGCCGGGAATAGATCTCCACGATCTCCGCGGGGAAATCTCTGCTGTATTCCTCGATGACTTCTCCCCGCGTCTGCAGGGTCCTGCGCTCGCTCATAGTACCTCTTTACTCCACCCGCAGAGAAAACGTGAAGGTGGTCACGCCATTCTCGCTGGTGACATTGATTTCTTCCTTGTGCTGCTGCAAAATGGTCTTGACGATATACAGGCCCAAGCCATAACCATCCTTATCCTCGCTGCGGGACTTGTCACTTTTGTGGAACCGCTCAAACAGCAGCGGCAGCTCCTCCGCCGGGATGGTCTCGCCCACGTTCCGGACAGTGATCCGGGCCTTGCCGTCCATCATGGCCACACCCAGGTAGAGGGTGGAGCCCTCCCGCGCAAATTTGGCGGCATTTTCCAGCAGGTTGTAAATGACCTGGGTGATCATATCGTTGTCGCCCAGCACCAAAATCGGCTCATCGGGGATGTCCGCTTCCACATCCAGATGCCGGTCATTGATCTTCTTCTCCATGGAGATCAGTACCCGGCGCATAGACTCGCACACATCGAAATGATTGCCGTTGCGCAGGGGATCGATGGCCTGCAGCTGGCTGACGTCCAGCATCCGCCGCACCAGGCGGCTAAGACGGCGGCTCTCGTTGGCGATGATCCGCAGATACTGCTTTTCATTCTCAGGCGGGATGGTACCGTCCAAAATGCCGTCCGTATACCCGGCGATGGTGGTCATAGGGGTTTTCAGCTCGTGGGAGATGTTGGCGATGAACTCCCGGCGCTGACGCTCCGTCTGCTGCAAGGACTCTGCCATATTATTAAAGGAAGCCGCCAGCTCGCCGATCTCGTCCTCCCGGCCATAGTCATTCATGCGAACGTCAAAATCACCGTCGGCATACTGCCGGGTGGCAGCAGCCATTTCCCGGATGGGCTTGATCTGCCGCATGGTGGTGATGGAGGACGCCATAAAGGAAATCATCAGCACCACGAAGCCCGTCATCATCAGCAGTCCCGCAAAGGCCCGCCACAGATTATCAACGGAATCCGAGGCGCAGACGGTGAACACCGCCCCCAGGACCTCCCCGGTGGTCGGGTTCACCACGGACACGCCGCCCACAAACTGCTTGCTGGAATAAATCTGGTCCAGACGGCTCCGCCCGGCCCAGGTGCCGTCTGCGGAAACCTTGTCCATCACCGATGACGGAATGGTGACGGGCCGGCCCTCCATAGTGGCATCCGTGGACAGGAGGACATGGCCATCCATATCGCACACCAGAATATCCATTTCGGAGATCACGGCGGCAGTGGCCGCCAGCTGACGGAACTGCTCGTCCTTCTGCAATTCCTCCATAGAGAGATAGCGGCCGGTCTCCAGATACCGCACGGACAGCTTGCTCACCGCCATCGCCCGGACCATCAGCTCATCGGTTTTCTGCCCCCGGGCATAGGAATAGCTCAGGGAAAAAAAGGACACGCCCAACAGCACCAGCGTCAGGAACACCATGCCCACGGTGACGGCCATCTGCCGCCAATAAAGCCCGTGAAACCGCTCGCGGAACCAATCCTTCATATTACTTCGCCTTGTCTGCCGTCTGGCCGCCAACGGTCTCGAACTTATAGCCCACGCCCCAGACGGTTTTCAGCGCCCACTGGTCGCTGACGCCCTCTACCTTTTCTCGCAGGCGCTTGATATGCACGTCCACGGTGCGGCTGTCGCCAAAATAGTCGAAGCCCCACACCTCGTCCAAAAGCTGGTTGCGGGTGTAGACCCGGTTAGGGGTAGAGGCCAGATGGTACAGCAGCTCCAGCTCCTTGGGGGGCGTGTCGATCTTCTTGCCGTCCACGATCAGCTCATAGGAATCCAGATCAATGGTCAGCTTGTCGAAATGGAGTTTCTTGCTGGTGTCGTTGGGGATCTCCGTCCGCCGCAGAACGGCATTGATCCGGGCGATCAGCTCCTTCATCTCAAAGGGCTTGACGATGTAGTCATCCGCGCCCATTTCAAGGCCCTGAATCCGATCAAAGACCTCGCTCTTGGCCGTCAGCATGATGATGGGCACCTTGCTGGTCTCCCGGACCTTGGCACAGACCGCCCAGCCATCCATCACAGGCAGCATGATGTCCAACAGGATCAGGTCCGGCTCCTTCTTCTGGAACTCCTCCAGTGCTTTGCCGCCGTCCCCAGCGATGCGGACGTCAAAGCCTTCCTTTACCAGATACATGTGGATCAGGTCGGAGATATTCTTATCGTCTTCTACAACCAGAATGTTGCGTCCCATAGGGTCTCCTCCGTTCTGCGGGGCCTTCCGGTCCCGTTTCTTATGTTCTTCTCTACTTTATATTACCCTAAACTTCGTCAGGGTGTTGAACGTTTTGTAAATCTTGCGCCATTTCAGCCGCCGGTCAGCCGATTTCCGTCATTGCCCGGCAGTAGTGGCCCGCTCCCTGAGCGGAGATCACAAATTCCCGCAGGCCCGCGGCAGAGGCAGTGGTCCCCAGCCAGACAGACACATCCCCCCGCCGGGCCGACACCCGCTTCATCAGCGCGGAGGCGTTGGAGCTGCTTTCCAGCTTATAATCCGCCCGGTCCATCGAGGGTGTCAGGCACCGCCAGCCAACCTCCTCCAAGGCCTGCAGCTCCGTCTCCTCCGCATCCGGCACGTAGGCCAGCCGGGTCTTTCCCAGAGTGGCCCGGTACAGGGCTTCATTGCCCCGCCGCAGCTGCTCCGCCGTGTCCTCGCCGCTCTCCGCCAGTATGCCCACCGCATGACCGGAGGCAGCCATCCGCCGCAGCAGTTCGCCGTTGGATTCCAGGAAGTCCGGCGTACAGTAGAAGGTGGCCCAGCCGTTAGCACGGTCCAAGGCGTCCAGCAGCCCGGAGGTCCGCTGATCCGCTTCCAGACACAGATGGATTCTGGCCCCCCGCGTCGGTGCGGAGGGTGTAACCGGTACATTGGGCGTGGTACTGGACGTGGCATCCCTGTTATACGCGTTGTAGCGCTCTTCCATATTGTAGGTCGCCGCATTGGCAAAATCCTTGGCGCTCATGCCGAAATCCGGAGACCGCAGCCACACCAGATAGCCGTTGGTCACATCTGTCACGGAATATTGCAGGCCGAAAAAGTTTGCGACGGTAGACGCCGGGACAAACACCAGTCCGCCGGACTGAATGACGCCGGGGGTGAACAGACTGCCGCTGCTGTCCTGCGCCGTACCCTTGGCCCAGTCAAACAGCATGGCCCGGCGGTCCTTTTCCAGCACCGTCATCTTTTTTGCGGTATTGTTGATGACAGAGATCCCCAGATTGGTGAATACAGAGGCCGGTACATACAGATAGCCGTTGGCCCAGAAGGGCATGGTGGCATCCGTCACCGGCAGAACGCTTTCCTCTGCCGCCACGAAATACACACTGCCCGCCGCTTTGGCCGGAAAAGCCAATTGAAACAGCAGCAAGCAGCACAGCAGACCCATGGCCCATCGCTTTTTCATCAGCAGTTCCCCCTTTGCGGCAGTTTTTTAATAAAATATTTTACCACATTTGCTTCTGTCTTGTAAAGTCCGTGACTCAGCCGTTGAAGACCTCCACTGTCACACCGGTATAGTAGTGGGTCAGGATGGTCTGATAGTCCGCGCCGCTCTCCGCCATGGCGTCCGCGCCGTATTGACTGAGGCCCACGCCGTGGCCGTAGCCGGTGACGTAAAACACAAAATTGCCGTCCTGCAATTCCCATTCAAAGCAGGCGGAGCGCAGCCCCAGTGCGGCGCGCACCGTACCGCCCCGGACCGTCACGCCCCCCACCTCCACCGTCTCCACGCTGCCGGCGCTGTCCCGGATAGGATCTTTCAGCCAGCTTTTCTTGTCCCCGGAGAGATCGGCAGAGGGGATCTTCGCCAGCAGCTTTTCCTTCAGCGCCGCCGGGGTAAAGTCTACGCGGCTGTAATAATTGGGGATGGTCTCCTTGGCTTCGGGGGAATCCACCGGCTTCAGGTAGGGCAGATCGTTCTGCCACACCTGTCCCGCAGCTCGGGTCAGCCCTGCGGAGCTGGAATGGAACACCGCCAGAATCGGAATGCCGCCATAGAGGATAGCCTCCCCATCGGTAGACGTCACTGCATCACGGACCTTTTTCTCATAAGCGTCCGCCTGTGCCCCCCAGTTGGCCCGGGCCTGCTCCATGGCGATATACGCCTGACAGCAGGTAGAGTCCGTGCAGATGTCCGCCGTGTCCCCGTGGTTGCTGCCAGCTGTCAGCTTGTAAAGGGTATAGGTACGGGCTGCCACCGCCTGAGCCTTCAGCGCCTCCTCTGCAAAGGACGCCGGCATCTCTGCCGCCGTGACGCCCACCAGATAGTCCGCCAGCGTCATTTCCCGCACAGTCTCTCCGTCCAGCACCCGCAGGGTCCGGTCCGCGTCATAAACAGCCTTTACCGCAGGCTGGACCGGAGCCGTCTGCTCCGTCCGGGGTAATTCCGTATACTCCGGCACCTCCGCCGGTTCCCGGGCTACGGCCAAGGGCAGCAGAAACAGCCCCAGCAGCGCCGCCACCGAGGTCAAAGCCGTATTTTTCCAAAGCTGCATAGCGATTCCTCCTTTGCTTGTCCAATCTATGCGGCCATCAACAGGAACATGTGCCCCGGTGCAACGTTCTGCACAAAAACCGGCAGACGCTCCGCACGTCTGCCGGTTTTACAAGGAAACCAATTATTTTTACTGTATGATTGCTGATACGGTATCCGCAGTCCCGTGCCGCCGCTCACTCCGCCATCAGGCTGTCATTTTCCATGATGAAGGGCCGGGTGGTATCCTGTCCCCAGGAGGTATCGTACTTTGCCATCAGATAATCGCGCAGTTCCGCCCGATTTTGTAACTTTACCAGCCGGTACGGTTCCTGGAAGGCAACCTTCTCGACCAGACAGAAACTCCCGTCCTCCACAGGCAGCAGCACCCCAACATGCCCCACAAACAGCGTATTCTCCGTGTCCGAGAACCTGTCATGCAGGACAACGGAGATCAGCCGGGCAGGGCTGTCCGAGAATGCGACGCCCCGGGCGGCCCAGCCCGCCTGAAGCGTCTGGGCCTGCTCGTCCACATCCGTACTGTCTGCGGCGGGCACCGGCGCAAACAGCGCGCAGAATTTGGCAGTGCTGTCTCCGCAGAGAACGGCGGGATCTTCGGTCAGCGTTTCCAAATCCAGAAAAAGCGTATCCTCTCCCTGAGTCTTCGGCTGATCCGCTCCGACGGTGACGAACTCACCGAACAGGCTGAATGCCGTAATGCGGCAGTTATAGCCGGGGAAGTCACCGTTTTTCTCCGCCCACAGATCCTGCATCTCATAGGGATCGTACTTGGTGTCGGTGGGGACAGCGCGCTCAAAGCCGTTCGTCAGCCATTCACTCTTAACACTGGCGTTGAACTGGTCCACCCGGTCAAAAAGGCCGCGGATCCGGGTCTCGTCTATGCCCGCGTTCTCAAGCAGCCGGGAGAGCAGAGCACGGGAATCCTCGTCCGTCAGATTGGCGTATTCGACAGGTTCCGGCGTTGGCTGCGGGACGTCCGGCTCTGTTTTTCCGCCGCAGCCGGCAAGGGAGGCAAGGATAAGGCTGACAGCCGCAAGGATCGCCAGCAGATGGTTTTTCCGATTCATAAATTACGTTACCTTTCCTGTGTTCGTCCATTCTGCGATGCAGAACAGAGCGCATCATATGTCTTTATACTATACACATATTGGCGAAAAATATCTATACAGAATTCCATGGGCCACCTTGACCGCTGCGGTTTCCTCCTGTTTTCCCATAAGATCTGCCGCATACGGACAGCGCATACCGCAAACGAAATGTGCATGAAGTTTTCGTGCACCATTTCCGGTTGCCCCGCAGGGGCGAGGAAGTGGCACATTTCTTATTTTGCTACACTTTTGCATAGCAAAAAAGGAACACCACCCTGACGGATGGTGTTTCTATTTGGTGCCGGTGGTGGGACTCGAACCCACACGGTATCGCTACCAACGGATTTTGAGTCCGTCACGTCTACCAATTCCATCACACCGGCATTAACGTTGTTCATTATATCGGATGAATGGCCAAAATTCAAGAGGAATTTATGTTTTCGCCGTAAAATCCCTGATTCTGTTGGAAGAATGGCGGTTCCCTCTTGTAAAGAACGAAAAATAGGAGTATTATGCTTATAATTGTACCAACAACACAAAGGACGGATCAAACTATGAGTTACACAAAAATCGCGAAAATTTTTGCAGACAGCGAAGCGCTCTCCGGCCAGACCATTTCCGTGGGCGGCTGGGTCCGCACCATTCGGGATCTGAAGGGCTTCGGCTTCATCGAGCTGAATGACGGCTCCTGCTTCCGCAATCTTCAGGTGGTGATGGAGGCAGAGGCCCTCTCTAACTATAAGGACATCGCCGCCCAGAACGTAGGCGCGGCCCTGATCGTCACCGGCGTTGTGACCCTGACACCGGATGCCAAGCAGCCTCTGGAGTTGAAGGCCACCGAGATCGCCGTGGAGGGCATCTCCACTCCGGACTATCCCCTGCAGAAAAAGCGCCACAGCGTAGAGTTCCTGCGGACTATCCAGCACCTGCGTCCCCGGACGAACCTGTTCTCCGCTACCTTCCGGGTGCGGAGCGCGGCGGCCTACGCCATCCACAAGTTCTTCCAGGATCGCGGCTTTGTCTACGCACAGACCCCCATCATCACCGCCAGCGACTGCGAGGGCGCCGGCGAGATGTTCCAGGTGACCACGCTGGACCTGAACAACGTCCCCAAGACGGAGGACGGTCAGGTGGATTACAGTCAGGACTTCTTCGGCAAGAAGACCAGCCTGACGGTGTCCGGTCAGCTGAACGCCGAGAACTTCGCCATGGCCTTCGGCAATGTCTATACCTTTGGTCCTACCTTCCGTGCGGAGAATTCCAACACCCAGCGTCACGCCGCCGAGTTCTGGATGGTGGAGCCTGAGATGGCCTTCACCGATCTGAACGGCTATATGGATACCGCCGAGGACATGATCAAGTATATCATCCGCTATGTGATGGAGCAGTGCCCTCAGGAGATGGACTTCTTCAACCAGTTCGTGGATAAGGGCCTGCGGGAGCGTCTGGAGCATGTGGCCTCCTCCGATTTCGGCCGGGTGAGCTACACGGAAGCGGTGGACCTGCTGAAAAAGAGCGGTGAGAAGTTCGACTATCCCGTGGAGTGGGGCATCGACCTGCAGACCGAGCACGAGCGCTATCTGACCGAGCAGATCTTCAAGAAGCCGGTCTTTGTCACCGACTACCCGAAGGAGATCAAGGCCTTCTACATGCGCCAGAACGAGGACGGCAAGACCGTGGCCGCCGCTGATATGCTGGTGCCCGGCATCGGCGAGCTGATCGGCGGCTCCCAGCGTGAGGAGCGCCTCGACGTGCTGACCGCCCGCATCAAAGAGCTGGGCATGGACCCCGCTGACTACGATTGGTACCTCGACCTGCGCCGCTTCGGCAGTGTGAAGCATGCCGGCTACGGCCTGGGCTTTGAGCGTCTGCTGATGTATGTCACCGGCATCCCCAACATCCGCGATGTCATCCCGTTCCCCCGTACCTGCGGTGGTTTTTAATGCAGCCCATTGCTGCACCGCTGCTGCAATGGTTTCAGGCTAATAAAAGGCTCCTGCCGTTTCGGCAGGAGCCTTCTGCCTACCATATCTGGGTCAGCGAGATCATGCTCCAACAGACCCGCGTAGCCGCGGCCATCCCGTATTACAACCGCTTTATCGCGGCACTTCCCACCCCCGCCGACCTGGCCGTCTGTGAGCCGGACGCCCTGCGCAAGCTGTGGCAGGGGCTTGGGTACTACAACCGCGTCAACAACATGCAAAAGGCCGCCCGCATCGTCTGCGAGCAGTACGGCGGCGACCTGCCCGCCGATTACGACGCCCTGCGCAGCCTGCCCGGCATCGGGGATTACACCGCCGGGGCCATTGCCAGCATTGCCTTTGGCATCCCGGCACCCGCCGTGGACGGCAACGTGCTGCGGGTGTTTGCCCGGCTGTACAACGACGACGCCGACGTGATGACCCCTGCCGCCAAACGGCTGTTTACCCAACGTGTGCTGGACCAGATGCCCAAGGCCACGCCCGGCCCTTACAACGAAGCGCTGATGGAGTTAGGGGCGCTGGTGTGCATCCCCGGCACGCCCCACTGCGAGGCCTGCCCGCTGGCCGACCGCTGTTTAGGGTACGCCGCCGGCAGGGCAGGGGAGCTGCCGGTAAAGCCCGCCCCCAAGGCCAAAACCACGGTGCCTGTTACGGTGGCATTGGTGGAGAGCGATGCCGGGCTGCTTTTGCAGCGCCGCCCCGCCAAGGGGCTGCTGGCCGGTTTGTGGCAGCCCGCCGCCTGGGAAAAGGCGCTGACCAAGGACGAGCTGACCGCCGCGCTGGCGAAGCTGGGCGTACAGGCCGAACTGACCGAACCGCTGCCGCCCGCGAAGCATGTGTTCACCCACCGGGTGTGGCAGCTTTCCGGCTGGCGCGGCCGGGCCGGGGCGTGCGCACTGCCGGACGGTTTCGTCTGGGCCGCACCTGAGCAATTGGCCGAGGTATACCCCGTGCCCAATGCGTTTGGGGCATATGTAAAACGGTAATAAAACAGAAAGGCTCCCTCAATACGAGGGAGCTTTTTGCAGTTATATGCCTACTATAAATTCACTATCCTATTTCGCTTATTTATCCTATTTATCATTACCATCATTACTATCATTTTCATCATTTTCATTACTATCATTACTATCCTTTCCATCTTTACCCATCACATCCATCCTAAGCATCATAAGTATCCTATTGTAACTTATGTTATATTATATAATAATTCTATATGATGCGGGATAGGATGGTTGTGATGGGTAGGATGGATAGGATAGTTTGGATAGTAAGGATAATATGGATAATAAGCAAACTATGCTGGTGATGATGCAAATGATGATAATGATGATAATGATGAAAATGATAGTGATGATAGTAGTTTACGCTGCTTTCCCTCCAAAGGTGCCTTTGCGTTTCAGCAGCAGGTAGGCTGTCAGGCAGATGAGCACCGACAGCAGCGAGCCGACCGCCGTGGCAAGGCCCATGGGCAGCAGGTTGTCCGGGAACAGCTTGGACATGAAATAGGCCCCCGGCACACGCACCAGCACGATGGCCAAAATGTTATGCAGGAACGAAAGCTCGCTGCGGCCGTAAGCGCAGAAATACCCACTGAAGCTGAAGTGGATGCCCGCAAGGAAGCAGTCCCAGATATACCCGCGCAGGTACCAGCCGCCCGCGACGGCCACGGCGGCATCGGTGGTAAACAGCGCCACGGCATTGGGGGCGATAAACTGCACCAGCACACCCACGATGGCCCCAAAGGTCAGCGAAATGCCGATGGCGTAGTACAGTGTCCCGGCGGCACGGTCGTGCTTGCCTGCGCCCACGTTCTGGGCCCCCAGCGCCGACACCGTGGACAGCATCGAGGACGGCACCAGGAAGATGAAGCTGATGATCTTCTCCACGATGCCCACAGCGGCGGCGTCCGTCAGGCCGCGCCGGTTGGCAATGACCGTGATGAGCAAAAACGAGATTTGGATAAGTCCGTCCTGCAAGGCCACCGGCACACCGATGCGCAGGATGCGGCCAATGACGTTTTTCTGCGGCCGCAGGTCACTTTTGTGCAGCCGGATGCCGCTTTTGCGCCGCAGAATGACCCCCAGCGAAACGATGACGCTGATGCCCTGGGCCAGCGTAGTACCCAGCGCCGCACCGGCGGGGCCCATGTGCAGTGCCCCCATAAACAAGTAGTCCAGCCCGATGTTGGCCGCGCAGGCCACCGCGATAAAGTACATCGGGCTGCGGGAATCGCCCAGCCCGCGGAAGATGGACGCAATAATATTGTACGCCGTAATACAGGGGATGCCGATGAAGCAGATGGTCAGGTAAGCCGCCGCGCCGGGCACAGCCTCGGCCGGGGTGGACATGATGCTTAAAATGGGCTGCACCAGCGCCGTCAGCACTGCGGCCATAGCCACCGACACCGCCAGAAACAGCATGACCGCGTTGCCGATGACCGCGCCTGCACCCCGGTCGTCGTGGGCGCCCACTGCCCGGCCGATGCCCACGGTAACACCCATGGCCAGCCCCACCAGCATGACCGTGATCATGTGCATGATCTGGCTGCCGATGGACACCGCCGTGATGCTGGCCGTGCCCTCAAACTGGCCAATGATGAACAGGTCCGCCATCCCATAGAGCGTCTGCAGCAGGTAAGA
>ERZ827168.5005-NODE-5005-length-11536-cov-5.021078_pt1 | contig 11536 bp, 9 predicted proteins | sample MGYA00519868_ERZ827168 | MGnify/ENA primary metagenome ERZ827168 (study PRJEB31778, sample SAMEA3449271) | human gut metagenome | biome: human gut; feature: human-associated habitat; material: faeces | place: United Kingdom | collected 2010/2012 ...
GGCGCAGCTGCAAATGCACCGGGAACAGGCGATGAAAGCCCGGTTGGAGTATGGGCAGGTCTTCTGATTTTGTCTGCCGGTACGTTAGTTGCGGTTTTGATCCTGCAGCGAAGAAAACACATACGCTAAGCCTTTCCAGATCTCATTGATTACAACCACTGACCCTGCTGTCAGCAGCATCTTCCCCCACATTGCTGCAGACAGTGGGGTCGTTTCAAATACAGCCGTTCCCACCTGAGTGATCAGAAACTGCAATACCAGCACAATGAGGAACACGCCCAGCATCAGCTTGTTGTTGAGCAGGTTCTTAAACATGGGCGTATCGTCCAGTTCTCTACAGTTAAATGCGTTGAACAGCTGGAACAGCACGAAGAGAGTAAACAGCACCGTTGCTTCCTCCTTTTGCGTGGCACCCAGGAAATTGGTGAAATGCTGCAGCATGAACACGATGGAAATGAAGATCCCGTTGGCGAATATCCGAATCAGCATTTTCCGGGAAATTATATTCGCATTTCGCTTCGTTGGCGGATGTTTCAGCAGATTTTCTCGGATCGGTTCCAGCCCAAGGGTCAGCGCCGGAGGACCATCCATGATGATGTTGATCCACAAGAGTTCAAGAGCTGTAAAAGGTGCCGGGAATCCCGCCAGGATCGAGGCGATCACGACCACGACAGAGGAAACATTGACTGTCAGCTGAAACTGGATGAACCGCTTGAAATTCTCGTAGATCCCGCGCCCCCACTGAACAGCTTTGATAATAGTCGAGAAAGAATCGTCCAGCAGCACCATATCGCTGGCTTCTTTGGTGACATCTGTTCCTGCGATTCCCATCGCAATACCCATATCGGCATGTTTGATCGCCGGTGCATCGTTGATTCCGTCACCGACCATGGCTACTTTGCCCTGTTCCCTAAGTGAACGGATCACACTTTCTTTGCCATCCGGGAGAACACCTGCGATGACATCATCAACACCGGCCTGTGCACCGATCGCTCTTGCAGTGCGTTCATTATCACCGGTCAGCATCACAACACGGATGCCCATGCCCTGCAGTTCACGCACAGCCTGCGGGCTGTCCTCCTTGATGACGTCCGCCACCGCGATAACGCCCTGCATGGTGCCATCCTTGGCAAAGAACAGCGGGGTTTTGCCCTGGGCGGCCAGTGCTTCGGCGCTGGATGCCATCTTTTGCGGCACCGCCACGCCAAGGGTCTGCATCAGCTTGGCGTTGCCGCCGTACAGGGTACTGCCGTTCAGCACAGCCGTCAGGCCGTTGCCGGGCAGAGCCTGGAAATCTGCCACCTCGGCGGGGGTCAGGTTGTCTTCCTGTGCCTTTTGCAGCACAGCGCGGGCCAGCGGGTGTTCACTCTTCTGCTCCAAGGCAGCGGCAAGGCTCATCAGTACCTGCTCCGTCACACCGTCTGCGGGCAGGATATCCGTCACGCGCGGCTCGCCGCTGGTGATGGTGCCAGTTTTATCCAGGGCAACGATCTCGGTTTTACCTGTCTGCTCCAGCGAAACCGCGGTTTTGAAGAGAATGCCGTTTTTAGCGCCCACACCATTGCCAACCATAATGGCAACCGGCGTTGCCAGGCCCAGCGCGCAGGGGCAGCTGATGACCAGCACACTGATACCGCGGGCCAGCGCATAAGTGAAGGTCTGGCCCAGCAGCAGCCAGATAACGAACGTCAGCAAGGCGATGCAGGTAACAGCGGGTACGAAGATGCCGGAGACTTTATCCGCTGTTTTGGCCAACGGGGCCTTGGTAGCGGCGGCGTCCCGCACCAGGCGGATGACCTGGGACAGGGTGGTGTCCTGGCCAACACGCTCGGCCCGGCAGGTCAGGGCGCCGTTCTGGTTGATGGTGGCGGCGCTGACAGGCGAACCGGGAAATTTATCCACCGGCATGCTCTCGCCGGTCAGGGCGGCCTCGTTCACGCTGGAGATACCCTCGGTAACGGTGCCGTCCACGGGGATGGACTCGCCCGGACGGACGAGGAACAGGTCACCGACCTGTACCTCACTGACCGGCAGCATGACCTGTTCGCTGTCCCGCAGCACGCAGGCAGTCTGTGGGGCCAGCTTCATCAGGCTCTTCAGCGCATCGGTGGTCTTGCCCTTGCTGTAAGCTTCCAGCGTTTTTCCGACGGTGATCAGCGTCAGAATCGTGGCGGCAGACTCAAAATAGAGGTCATGCCGATACTGCATGATCAACTCCATATCGTCGTTTTTCAGGCCAATGCCGATCATCACAATAGCATACAGGCCGTACAGAAGCGCGGCACCCGCGCCCATCGAGACCAAGGCGTCCATGCCCGGTGCGCGGGACTTGATGCCCTTCCAACCGCTGATGAAGAATGCGCGGTTGATCCAGCAGACGGGCAGCGTCAGCACCAGCTGCACCAACGCAAACACCATGGCACCACTGCCATGGCCCTCCATGAACGAGGGCAGCGGCAGGCCGATCATATGCCCCATTGAGACATACATCAGCGGCACCAAAAAACACAGGCTGGCGATCAGGCGCTTTTTCAGTTTGGGGGTCTCTGTGTCCTCCAGCTCGGCGTTCTCGCTTTCGGCTGTGGCCAGGCTGGCGCCGTAACCGGCAGCTTCCACGGCGTTGCAGATGCGCTTGGCCGTCGTGTCCGGGTCAGCATCGGGGGTGTAGTCTACCTGCATCGAGTTGGTCAGCAGGCTTACGGCCACACCAGCCACACCCGGCACAGCCGAGACCGCTTTTTCCACATGGCTGGCACAAGCCGCACAGCTCATGCCGGTGATCTCATAGCGTTGCATGGTTCCTCTATTGCTCCTTTGCTAAAAATGCTAAAACAGTAACCTAATTAAAACATATTTTCCGGCAAAACAATGTCATTTTTCGGAACTTTGGCCCAATCGAAATCCGCCGCCAGCTCTTGCGGCGTCACGGGGCGGGGCGTGGCCTGCAAACCGCAGGCAAAGGCCAGCTTGCCGATAATTTCCTCGGCGCTGTACCTGGCCCGTAGGTTTTCCAGGCTTTGGTCGCCGTCCCTTTTGGAAAGGCGGCGGCCATCCGGGGCCAGCAGCAGCGGCAGGTGGTAAAACGTTGGCGGCGTCAGCCCCAGCTCCCGATACAGCCACAGCTGGCGCGGCGTGCTGGACAGCAGGTCACTGCCCCGTACCACCTCAGTAACGCCCATCAGGGCATCATCCACCACCACGGCCAGCTGGTAGGCAAACACACCGTCTGCCCGGCGCAGGTAAAAGTCGCCGCAATCGCGGGCAAGGTTTTCCTCATACATACCCATATGGCCGTCCGTAAAGGAGATGGTCTCATCCGGCACCTGCACGCGCCAGGCGGGGGCACGGATCTTGCAGCGCTCGGCCACCTCGGCGGGGGTCAGCCCCCGGCAGGTCCCGGCGTAAACGACCTGACCGTCGCTGCGGTGGGGTGCGCTGGCCGCATGCAGCTGGCTACGGCTGCAAAAACAGGGATACACCAGCCCACGGCGGTCCAGAATATCGTAGTAACGCTGGTAAATTTCTGCCCGCTCACTCTGGTAGACCGGCAGCTGCGGACCGTCGGCGGCAAGGCCCAGCCAGGCCAGATCGTCGATGATGGCATCGGCAAACACACGGGGGCAGCGCTGGGTGTCCAGGTCCTCGATGCGCAATAGCACCTGCCCGCCCTTGCTTTTGGCGGAAAGCCAGGCCAGCAGGCAGCACATCAGATTGCCCAGGTGCATCCGCCCGCTGGGGCTGGGTGCGTAACGGCCGGCGATCATTCCAGCGTGTAGGTGCCATCGCCCAGGGCACGCAAATGCACACGGTAAAACTCCGCCACCGCGTTGATCATGTGGTCAGCATCGGCCACAGCCGCAGTCTCCACCGCGCTGTGCATGGCCAGCTGGGCCAGGCCGATGTCCGCCATCGGGATGGGAAGCGTGTGGCTTTGCAGGTTGCCCAGGGTGCTGCCGCCCGGCTCATCGGCGCGGTTGGTGAACACCTGCACCGGCACACCAGCCTTGCGGCAGATTTCCTTGAAAATCGCACCGCTGACGGCGTTGGTGGTGTACTTCTGGCTGGCGTTGTACTTCAGCACAACGCCCTCGCCCATATGCACCGGGGCGCAGGGGTCGGCTTTCTGCGGGAAGTTCGGGTGGGTCGCGTGGGCGTTGTCGGCGCTGAGCATGTAGCTGTTGGCCATGGCCTGCTGCTTTGCCTGGGCGCTGTGGGGGATCGAATCGATGATGCGGTCCAGCACATCCCGCAGGTAGCTGCTCTCGGCGCCCATCCGGCTGGAGGAACCCACTTCCTCGTTGTCAAACATGGCCCACACCGGGGCGCAGGCGCTGTCGCAATCGGGGGCAGCGTCCAGGAAGGCCAGCAGCGTGGTGGCGGCACATTCCAAATCATCGATGCGCGGGGCGAGGAAATACTCACCGTCCGGACCAATGCGGGTAGGCTGCTGACGGGTGACCAGCTGCAGGTCGCGGTCGAGGATGTCCTCGGGCTGGACGTTCAACTCCTCGCACAGCACATCGGTCAGGGTGCGGCATCCAGCGGGGCCCCACAGCGGCTGCATGTCGATCTGGGGGTTGAACTCCTTTCCCTTATTGACGTTGCGCTGCATGTGGATGGCCAGCGACGGGATGACCAGCAGGTCCTCATCGATGTTGACAAGGCGGCTCTCGATGCCGTCCTCGGTCTTGACCATGACGCGGCCAGCCACCGTCAGCGGGCGGTCCAGCCAGGTGGACATGATCATGCCGCCGTAACCTTCGACGCTCAGGCGGGAGCAGCCGTCGTTTTCGACCTTCTCGTTTTTAATTTTCCAGCACGGGGAATCGCTGTGGCTGGCGGCAATGCGCCAACCGCCGATGGCATGCTCCGGCACGCGCCAGGCGATGACCGAGGAACCGTTGCGGGTAATGTAGTACCCTTTGCCGGCTTCCAGGTTCCAGTAATCGGCTTCTTCCAGGCGGGTATAACCGGCTGCATCCAGCCAGGCCGCGGCTATGGCAGCCGCGTGGTAGGGGGTCACTGCCCCCTGCAAAAATTCAAATAAATCATCGAGCATAGGTACTTTTCTTCCTTACTGTTGTTATATTTCCGGGCTTTTGGGTCCCGGGTGAGTCATACGGTAATATTGTACCGCAAACTTACAGTGGGAACAAGTTGCAAAACAGGAAAATTTGTTCTATACTCAGTATAGTCATACTGTCCGTTTTGACAAGTACGCACTTTTTGGAAAGTACCCCCAGGAGGTTATCTATGCACCCGAACGCGAACTGTAACTGCCGCTATGCCGATGTTGGCTGCGATAAAATGGAAGAAGTCATGGATCAGATCAGCGGCAAATGGAAGATGCGCATCCTGTTTATGGTGGGCGCCCACGGCACCCTGCGCTATGGCGAGCTGCGCCGCCTGCTGGACGGCGTGACCCACAAGATGCTCTCAAACCAGTTAAAGGAGCTGGCCGCCGATGGGCTGGTGGAGCGCATCGATTATGGCGAGGTCCCGCCCCGGGTAGACTACCGCCTGACCCCGAACGGCGAGGCATTGATGCCGATTTTTGACGATATACAGGCGTATATCCGCAAAAATACCTGCAGCAATTGCTGCGGCGATAAGCCCGCCGCCCCCTACGGCGCAAGGCATGGCTGTTGTGAATAATATATTTGTAAAGCAACTTGTTAGGAGGACATTTTATGCGTAAATCTATTGCCCTTTTGCTGGGTCTGTCACTGGCCACGCTGACAGCCTGCGGGCAGGCGTCGGGCACTTCAGGCGCTGCATCGTCGGATGCCGCAAGTGCCGTTATTTCGGAAGCTGCGTCCGATGCTGCCCAGGCCACGGCAGAAACACCTGCGGCCTCCTCCCGCGATACCACCACCGAGCAGTGCAATGTGCTGGATGGCTTTGTGGATTTTGCCGCCGACACGGCAGGCGGCAGCCTGAAATCCGCCCGCGCGGCGGCAGTGCTGGTGGAATACCTGAGCTGCGCCGACATCGACGCCTCCACCGCCGCCGATTGGATGACCGACCTGACCCAGGACCAGCGCGACCTGTTGGACATCAACTGGACGGGCATTTTGGCCAATGCCCAAAACATCGCCGCCGATCCAGCCAGCCAGACCGGCCTTTTATCCTCCGCCGGTGTCACCACGGATTTTACCGGCATGGTTTTGACCGGGGTGCCGGATAAGCTGGTGATTCTGAATACCGTTTTTACCGAAAAAGCCGGGTAAATAACACAACAGAAAAGCGGTGCCGTTCCCACGCGGCACCGCTTTTCTACTGACCTTTATACCTTATTATAATAGTGTAACGCTTATTCTACGTCCTGCAGGGCGGCGTAATCCTGCTCACCCGTGCGGACCTTGACCACCTTGGCCACGTTGTACACAAAGATCTTGCCATCGCCAATGTGGCCGGTGTACAGTGCCTTGGTGGCGGTGTCGATGATCTTCTCCACCGGGATCTTGCTCACGACAACTTCCACCTTGACCTTGGGCAGCAGAGTGGCATCCACTTCGGCGCCGCGGTACTTCTCGCCGCTGCCCTTCTGGATGCCGCAGCCCATGACCTGGGTCACGGTCATACCGGTGACGCCGATTTTGTTCAGCGCCTGCTTCAGGCTCTCAAACTTGGCCAGCTGCACGATGATGGACACTTTGTGCATGCCGGAATCCAGCTCGGCCGGCAGCGGAGCTTCCTGGGTAACCTTGACGGCGGCCGCCACCTTCTCGGGGCTGGCCTTGGCGATGTCATCTTCACCCAGGTCGGTGTTCTCGTTCACATCCAGCTCAGCGTAGGTGGCATCGTTGATGGCAAAACCGGCGTAGGCGCTGGTCAGGCCATGCTCATGGATGTCCAGGCCGTCCAGTTCCTCTTTCTCAGAAACGCGCAGGCCGATCGTCTTTTTGATGATGGTAAAGATGATGGTCATCGTGACCAGAACCCAGGCCGCCACGCTGACAACACCCAGCAACTGGATGCCCAGCTTGGCAAAACCGCCGCCGTAGAACAGGCCGCCATCGGTGGCAAACAGACCGACCGCCAGTGTGCCCCACAGGCCGTTCATGCAGTGGACCGACACCGCACCGACAGGGTCATCGATTTTGGCAATGTTATCAAAGAATTCCACCGAGAAGATGCAGAGCACGCCAGCCACGATGCCGATCACGGCCGCGCCGAAGGGGTCGACCACATCACAGCCGGCGGTGATGGCCACCAGACCGGCCAGCGCACCGTTGAAGGTTAGGGAGACATCAGGCTTGCCGTAGCGTACCCAGCTGACGATCAGCGCGGCCACCGTAGCCAGAGCCGCCGCCAGGTTGGTGTTGAAGCAGATGAGGCCCGCGGAAACCATCGTGTCATCGCCGGTCATGCTGACGGTAGAGCCGCCGTTGAAGCCGAACCAGCAGAACCACAGGATGAAAACGCCCAGGGCCATGGCGGTCAGGTTGTGGCCGGGGATAGCCCGTGCCTTGCCGTCCTTGCCATATTTGCCGATGCGGGGACCGAGCATCCAGGCACCCAGGCAGGCGGTAACACCGCCCACAAAGTGGACCGCCGTGGAACCGGCGAAATCATGGAAGCCCAGCTGAGCCAGCCAGCCGCCGCCCCAGATCCAGTGGCCGGAAATGGGATAGACGATCAGGCTGATGGCGGCGGAGTAGCAGCAGTAGGCGCTGAACTTGGTGCGCTCAGCCATTGAGCCGGAAACGATGGTAGCTGCTGTGGCGCAGAACACGGTCTGGAACACCGCATAGACCCAGACCGGCAGGGTACCGAAATCGTAGCTGCCCTGGATGAACGGGTCAAACCCGCCGATCAGTGCGCCGGAGCCGGCAAACATGATGCCGAAACCCACCAGCCAGTAGCAGGGCGTGCCGATACAGAAGTCCATCATATTCTTCATCAGAATATTGCCGGTGTTCTTGGCACGAGTAAGGCCCGCCTCGCACAAAGCAAAGCCTGCCTGCATAAAGAACACCAGAAACGCCGCAACCAGTGTCCAGGTAACGTCCGCAGAGTTGTACATAACAGATTCCCCTCTCTCACTTTGCACAGCGCCGCCTCGCACAATGCGGCACTGCATTTTGCAACCAACAACAAAAGGCGCCGGGCGGGAGCTTGCTATCCCGTCCGGCGCCTTTGCCGTTTGTTGTGTTGCCGCTATGATAGCACTGTCTGCGCCCACGGTCAAGGGGGAATTGCCACAGTTCGCTGCATTTTGTCAGTTTTGGCTTGCAGCTGCAAAAATTTTCGTTGATTTTTATGCATGTTTTACAGGTATATGTTTTTTTTGCGTGGTCAGCGCTTGCCAACAAATTGAACTTTGCGGTCGAACTTGGGCAAATTTACGGGTATGTTAAATTTTTTGCAAAAAAATCTACCAAAATAATTCACATTGTGCTATAATACAGATAAATGCCCTTTTGTTAAAAAGAGTTTTATGCTTTATCCAAAAAGGAGGAAATCCCATGCCCAACCTCGCTCTGCTTGCCTTGGAAGCCAGCGACGGCACCGTGGTGCTGACTAGTATTACCCTGGTTTTTGCCATGCTGATTGCCCTGTGCCTCATCATTACCCTGGAGGGCAAGCTCTTCGACCTGAAAAACAAAAAACCTGCTGATCCTAAGCCGCAGGCCCCTGCCGCACCGGCTGCCAAAGCTGCCCCGGCACCTGCTGCCAAGCCCGCTGCCCCCGCTGCTAAGGCTGACAATGGCGGCATCCCCGGCGAGGTCATTGCTGCGATTTCTGCCGCTGTTGCTACTGTGATGGGTTCCGGCGCTGTGATCCACGGCATCCGCCGCGTTTCCAAGCCCGCCGTAGGCTCCCGCCGTGGTTCCTGGGGCGACGCCGGTGTGCGTGAGCATACCACGCCCTTTATGTAAGGAGGTCTGGAAATGGGTGCTATTTTAACCAACATCTCGGAGATTTTTGCCAAGTCCGGCTGGGCACAGATCTTCTTCACCGAGGGCGGCTGGAAGTACGCCGTCATGCTCGCCGTGGCCTGCGTGCTGCTGTATCTGGCCATCGTCAAGCAGTTCGAGCCTCTGCTGCTGCTGCCCATCGGCTTTGGTATGCTGATGACCAACCTGCCCCTGGACGGCATCTTCCACATGGACATCTTCATCAATGAGACAAACCACATTGACTGGGCGCTGCTGGGTTCTTCCGGCGGCATGGTCGACTACATTTACTTAGGCGTCAAGCTAGGTATTTATCCCCCGCTGATCTTCCTGGGTATCGGTACCATGACTGACTTCGAGCCGCTGATCGCACGTCCCTCCAGCCTGCTGCTGGGCGCTGCTGCTCAGCTGGGCATCTTCTTCACCTTCGTTGGCGCTAAGATCCTGGGCTTCACCAACCAGGAAGCCGGTGCTATCGGCATCATCGGTGGTGCTGACGGCCCCACCGCTATCTATGTTACCACCAAGCTGGCCCCGCACCTGCTGGGTTCCATCGCGGTTGCGGCATACTGCTACATGGCGCTGGTGCCTGTTATCCAGCCGCCTATCATGAAGGCCCTGACCACGGAAAAAGAGCGTCAGATCGTCATGACCGCACCCCGCCGCGTTTCCAAGACCGAGAAGATCCTGTTCCCCATCATCGTTACCATCATCGTTGCCCTGACCCTGCCTGACGCCGCCATTCTGGTCGGCTGCCTGATGATGGGCAACCTGATGAAGGAGTCCGGCGTTGTCGAGCGTATCACCAAGACCGCCGGCAATGAGCTGATGAACATCATCACGATCTTCCTCGGCTTCTCCGTCGGCTGCACCACCAACGCCGCCACCTTCCTGAACATCCAGACCGTTGAGATCATCGTTCTGGGCATCGTCGCCTTCGGCGTCGGCACCGCCGGCGGTGTTATCCTGGGCAAGGTCATGTGCGTTGTCACCCACGGCAAGATCAACCCGCTCATCGGCTCCGCCGGTGTTTCCGCCGTTCCTATGGCCGCCCGTGTTTCCCAGAAGGTCGGCCAGGAGTACAACCCCCGCAACTACCTGCTCATGCACGCCATGGGCCCCAACGTTGCCGGTGTTATCGGCTCCGCCGTTGCCGCTGGTATCCTGATCAATATGTTCGGCTGATTCGGATAATTCTGCAAAAAGCAAGCACCCGCATGGTTCGCGCCATACGGGTGCTTTTTTTGGCTTCCCCCCCGGGGGGAAGGCTTACCGGTTCACATCAAACCGCTCTCCGTCGATCTCGACATACGCCACCGCTTCCGGGTCAATAATATCGTAGCTGTCCACACGCAGGGTGATCTTCCCGGAATTTTTGGTGATGCGGCCATACTGCCCCATATAAAACTCTCCGTCCCAGCCGTAGGTCAGTTCCGTGCCGTCAGCGCGGAACAGCTTCACGCGGGATTGCACATCGTACCGCGAGGTCCCGCCCAGCGGCAGACTGCCGTGATTCTTGCCGATGACGCTGACCGCCAGCGGTTCAATACGAACCTCTTGAATGTCAAACGTTGCGTCGGGATATTGCTCGGCTTCTTCCTCGGTCATATCATAATGGAACCAGTGCCCTCCCTTCAGCGCGATGGTTTTCTTTACGTTTAGCGTCACTGCTTCAGCCATGTCTGGCAGCATGACCTTAACATATGCAGAGGCCTTGTGATTTGTCAAATCGCAGATATACAGCGTTCGCGTGTCGGTGGCCGTCTGGGTCAACGGAATATCCACATAGCAGGAGAGAACGTCGCCTTCGCTGACCGCGTTGCGCGTTGCCCACGAACCAATGGCGTACCCATAACATGGCCCTACCTGTGCGTTGCTTGCAATATAGAGCCGCTTGTCGCCGCTGTTGTCCGCTGCACGCAGGTAAAACGCGCCGGTGTCCCACACCAAATCGTTTGGCTCCATCCCTTGGGCGTTGTCCACATCGTACAGCACTCGCAGCGTGTTTTCGCCGCGCAGCAGCGCCTTTACACTGACCGTGCGGCCGTTGATCTCGGCGGTCAGCGGTTCGTCCAGCACCTCGCCGTACTTCTGAACCAGCGCGTTCGTCTCGTTCGCGGCGCTCATGGGGTGGAAAAGCCCCAGCACCACCGCGCCCGCGGCCACTAAGCAGAGCGCTGCCGCCGCAGCTACCAGCCGCCAGCCGCGCAAAGCATGCAGCCTTGGGCGGCGCGCCAGTACTTTTTGGCGCAGTGCAGCGGTTTCCTCCGCCGTCAGGGCGTCCGCCAGCGGCGGGTTGTCGTTCATCCAGCGTTCCAGTTCGGTCATAGGTCAGCCCTCCTTCAATAGCTTCTGCAGCGCCAGCCGCGCGCGGTGCAGCCGGGTGCGCACTGTGGCGGCGGGCATGGCAAACCGCGCACCCAGCTGGGCCGCCGTCTCGCCGTATAAGTACCGCCGCAGAAACAGCTCGCCGTCCGGCGGAGGCAGCGCCATGATCTGGGCCATCAGTTCGCGGCTTTCAAGATGGCTTTCCAGCGCCACAGCCAGCTCGGCGTCATCGCGGTCGTCCAGCGGCAGTGTCTCGCCCCGGCGCAGCAGCGCACGGTAGCGGTCAATGGCGCACTGCCGCGCCG
>ERZ827168.5010-NODE-5010-length-11519-cov-3.613224_pt1 | contig 11519 bp, 10 predicted proteins | sample MGYA00519868_ERZ827168 | MGnify/ENA primary metagenome ERZ827168 (study PRJEB31778, sample SAMEA3449271) | human gut metagenome | biome: human gut; feature: human-associated habitat; material: faeces | place: United Kingdom | collected 2010/2012 ...
CCCGAATCGACTGTTCTCTTGCTTCTCGTTCTCTGTATCGTTTTCAAGGATCGCGTTGTCGTTCGCTTGACAACGAATGGGATTATATCAGCTTGCCAATCATTTGTCAATACTTTTTTGAACTTTGTAATGTTAACTCTTATGTTTCACTCTTCCGTGCAAACGACGAAATCCGAAGGAATTTCGCGTTTCCGCGCGGATTATTCGTCTTTTTGACGTCATCAAAATTTCCGACAGAGTATTGACAGCGAAACATTGTTATGTTACACTATGCGCGTGAGGTGAGGAAATTTCATGGATGAACTGATCAGCAAAAAGGATTTGCTGCAGGAAACCGGCATTTCATACGGCCAGCTGTATCGCTGGAAACGCGAGCGGCTGATTCCCGACGCATGGTTCGAAAAGCGTTCTTCCTACACCGGTCAGGAAACGTTTTTCCCGCGCACGCTGATTCTCGAGCGCGTGCATTTCATCCTGACGCATAAGGATGAATACTCGCTGACGGAGCTGCGCGAGCTGCTTTCCCCCGAATCTGTAAGCCGTTCCTATGATTTGCACGCGGTTTCAGCGCTTCCCGGCGCTTCCCGCAGCGCGCTGTTCTATGAAGCCATCTTTCATCGATGCGTGCTGAACCACGGACAGGCGCTCTCCGTCGTGATCGCCGCAAATTACGACGAGCAATGCCACCCGAGCGACGCGGCGCTCTGCGCCTTCCTCTCTGCCATGGATCGCTGGGAGCGCGAGGAATGCCTGTTTTCCCGCAGCGAGGGGCGGCTCTATGTCGTTCGCCAGAAGAGTCGCTCCATCCCACTGTTCTTCTCAGCGAACGGCGATTTGCACCCGTGCGCGGGCGTGCAGATCGACTATTCCCTTTCCCTGAACGAGATTTCCCGAACATTCACCCGAATGCTCAACCAACTGATTTTCGAATGAGGTGACAGATATGGAAGGAAAAAAGACGATTTCAATCTCCGGAAGCAGCTCTTTTTCGGGCGGAACCTACGACGCCATACAGATTTCCGGCAGCGGAAAATGCGCAGAACCCTTCACCGCGAACAGCGTTCGCGTTTCCGGCTCTTCCAGTCTTGCGACGGTCGAGGCCGGTGAAATGCGCATCAGCGGCTCCGCAAAGTTCAGCGGCCGCGTTTCCACCGAAAAGATGTCGGTTTCCGGCGTTTGCAAAATCGAGGAGGACTGCGAAGCCGCGAATCTTCAGCTCTCCGGCTCCATGTACGCGCGCAAGGAGCTTCGCGGGACGAACGGCAGCGTAAGCGGCAGCATCTACGTCGACGGAGACATGGAATTTGAACAGCTGACCATCTCCGGCGCCGCCGAGGTTTCCGGCCTGATGAACGCCGAATCGCTGACCATTCACCTGGGCGGAAGCTGCGAAATCGGCGAAATCGGCGGAAGCGAGATTTTCGTGGACGTTCCTCCGCGCCATGCGGGCTTTCTCGCGAAGCTGCTCGGCGGATTCGCCGTGCCGACGCTTAAATGCGGAACCATCGAGGGCGAGCGAATCCGTCTGGAAAACACCACCTGCGATACGGTTCGCGGAAAGAACGTCGTCATCGGCCCCGGCTGCGAAATCGGGCTTGTCGAATACTCCGACGAGCTGACGGTGGATCCGGACAGTCGCGTTCAGCGAAAGGAAAAGATGAACGGGCAGGGCGAATAAGAAAGCTTCCTAATATATAGGAAGGAATCTCCTGCACATTGCGGCGAGAAAGCGCTTGAAAATCAAACCCGGCTGCGGTATAATGCCGTTGGACACGCGCGGAGCGATCCGCGCGTTTTTCTTTATAAGCAACAACCGCGGAAGTTTCATCCGGAAAGGTGGATTGCCCGATGTATACGGAAGACAGCCTTTTTCTCTCCAACCAGATTTTTGTCGCCCCGGACGGCCGCGACAGCGCCTCCGGCCAGAAGGACGCGCCGCTTCAGACGCTGGAAGCCGCGCTCCGGCTGATGCAGAGCTACAGCCCCTCCATGTTCGTGGCCATGTTCCAGAAAGCCACCGACCCGGACGCCCGGCAGGTCATCCACGACGAGCTGGTGCTCCAGACCGCCCAGAGCGAGGTCCTTATTCGGACATCATCCAGCGCGGCGGTGTGTATCCGCTGAAGAAGACGCTGGAAATTTCTCTGACCGCGCCGGTCACGATTCGTTCCTATGAGAACGAACAAGCCGTCTTTGACGGCGGCGAGCCCATTGAAGGACTCTCTGAAACCGAGCTGCACGGCCGACGCTGCTGGGTCGCTTCTCTTCCGGAGGGGCGCTATTTCCATTCGCTGTTTGTCGATGGCGTTCGCCGCCCGCGCGCCGCACTGCCGAAGAACGGTTTTTATCGCATCAAATCCGTTCCGGGGCAGTCGCTCGACCTGCCCTACAACGTTTCCTCCGACCGTTTTATCGTGAAGGAGGGCGACTTCTTCCCCACGCGCAACCTGAACGACGTGCTTGCGCACGTGTTCCACTACTGGTCGGACGAACAGATGCCGGTGAAATCCTTCGACCCGGAGACCCGCCTGCTGGTTTCCTCCATCGGCAGCTGCTATACGCTGCACGAGGATACGAAGAAGGATTACGCCCGCTACCGTCTGGAAAATGTGTTCGAGGGGCTGACCGAGCCGGGCGACTGGTATCTGGATCGCGCCGCGCGGACGCTGTATTATCTGCCGCACGACGATGAAACACTTGCAAACACGATGCTGACCGCGCCGATGTGCGAGCAGGCGTTCCGATTCCGGAGCTGCGCGGACGTCACCGTTGAAAATATCACCGTGCGCCACTTTGACTGGCACATCGGCGAGGAAAAAATCGGCGGTCAGGGCGTATGCACGCTGCCCGGCGTCGTTTCCTTCGACCATTGCACGCGCTGCGCGCTGAAGAACAGCCGCGTCGAGCACGTGGGCTATTATTGCGTGGACATTCAAAACAGCGCGTCTCTGCTGATTGCGGGCAACACGCTGCGCGACATGGGCGCAGGCGGCGTGAAGATCAACGGAGCGACCGCGTCGGAGTCCCGCGAGGAGCGCACGCATCACATCACTGTGTGCGACAACCTCATCTGCGAGGGCGGGCGGCAGTTCCTCGCCGGCATCGGCGTTTTGAGCATGCACGCCAACCATGTTCGCATTGCGCACAACGAGATTCACGACCTGTACTACACCGGCGTTTCCTGCGGCTGGGTGTGGGGCTATGCCGAAAGCGCGTCCTTTGACAATGTGATCGAGTACAACCACATCTACGACATCGGCCACTTCGTGCTTTCCGATATGGGCGGCATTTACACGCTGGGCGTGCAGCCGGGCACCGTCATCCGCTATAATCTGATTCACGACATTGAGAAAGCGAACTACGGCGGCTGGGCAATCTATCCCGATGAGGGCTCCAGCCACATGCTGATTGAAAACAACATCGGCTACCGCACCACGTCCACGTGCTTCCACCAGCATTACGGACGGGAGAACATCGTGCGCAACAACATTTTCGCGCTGGGCGGCGAGGGTGCGGTGCACTGGACACGCAAGGAGCCGCACGTCAGCTTCACGTTCGAGCACAACATTCTGCTCGTCGACAACCAGCTGCTGTTCACCGGCCCGGACAGGGGAAATCTGAAGTGCGACATGAACCTGTACTGGGACGTCGGCGGCCGTCCGCTGATCTACGCGCCCGACCGTCTCGACGCGTCGACCCGCCAGCCGTACGAGGTGCTTCGCGAAAAGGGCTACGACCGCTTCAGCGTCATTGCCGATCCGCGGTTCCGCGACCCCGCGCACGGCGATTTCACGCTCGAGCCCGGCTCGCCCGCCGAGAGCGTCGGCTTCGTGCCGATCGATATGACCGGCGTCGGCATTCGTTCCGGGCGCAGCTGAGCATTCGTCTTTCCGCGGCGCAAACGCAATTCATACCACAAAATTTTCCTCAATCGGGTTGCCAAGCGCCGCGCTTGGATGTATAGTAGTAGCAATATGAAAACGACGGTGATGGGTATGCGATATAAGGCCATTCTGATGGACGCCGACCACACGCTTCTGGATTTCGAAGCGGCGGAGGCACGCGCGCTGCGCGCGTTGTTCGACCGGCTGGGCATCCGCGCGCCGCAGGCGTTTGACGACTACCGGCAGATCAACAATGCCTGCTGGCACGCCTATGAGCGCGGGGAAATGACGCAGGACGATCTGCTTGTGAAGCGCTTTGAGCGGTTTTGCGCCGTTTACGCGCCGGGCGCCGACATTCCGGCCATCCGGCGCGAATATGACGCGCTCCTCGCCGAGCAGGCGGACATTCTCCCCCACGCCGACGAAGTCGTGCGGCAGATTGCCGAAAAGCTGCCCGTCGCCATCGTGACCAACGGCGCGTCGGACATTCAGCGTGCGCGGCTTACGAAGTCGCCGCTGTGGTCGTACATCGCCTATCTGGGCATTTCGGAAGAAGTCGGCGCGAGCAAACCCCGGCCCGACATGATTCACGAAGCGCTGCGCCGTCTGGGCGTCGAGCATCCGTCTGACGCGCTGATGATCGGCGACAGCGTCACCAGCGACATGCCCGCGGCGAAAGCGGCCGGCGTGGATTTTCTGTGGTACAATCCCTCCGGCGCGCCGCGCCCCGAAAACGCCTACGTCACCTACGAAGCGCGCGACATTCGCGAATTTGTGCCCATTGCCACCATGGAATAGGAGGTTCTCATGAACCGCTGGATACTGAACGACCTTCCCTGGCACGTGGATCTGGACGACGCCATGAAGCGGCTGCGCATTCCCGAGGATGACGCCGACGATTTCGTTTCCATGTTCCACACAATCGTGCGGAAGATTCATCCCGTATTTTATTTTGGCCGTGAAACGGTTGAGTCCAACGACGGCCACCGCGTCGTCATCGGCGGCCAGACGTTTGTCAGCCGCGTGCTGGCGGTAAACCTGAAGAACGTGACGGACGTGTATCCCTACGTCGTCACCAGCGGCCGCGAAGCCTATGAATACGCCCGCTCAATCGACGATGAGTTCATCGAGTTCTGGGCGCATCAAGTCTGCGAAATGGCGCTGACCAGCTTCCGCGTGGACGCGCTCGAGGCCGTCAAACGGCAGACCGGCTTCCAGAACCTGAGCTCGATGAACCCCGGCTCCATCGCCAGCTGGCCCATCGATCAGCAGAGACCGCTGTTCGACCTGCTGGGCAGCGTGTATGAGAACACCGGTGTGGAGCTCACGTCCAGCTACCTCATGGTGCCGGTCAAGTCCGGCTCCGGCATCCTGTTTCCCACCGAGAAGCACTTTGCCAACTGCATGCTCTGCCCCCGCGACGACTGCCCCAACCGCCGTGCGCCGTTCGATCCCAATAAATTCGCGGCGGAATACGGCAACTGACCCGCCATCGCGGATGCATCCTAAATGAACGCCGTCCTGTCTCCCAGGCCTTCTCGGCCATGGAAAACGGGACGGCAATTTTTGTATCTTTTACGGATTCGTGACCTTGCCCATGAACAGCGGCACATCCGCGTTTTCATCATAGACTATATAAAGGAAGCTTCGGTCAAGCGTCAGCTCAATCGGCTCCTCCGGAATCCTCGCGCTCGTGGCTTCCATGCTGATGATCGTGGCCGCGCTGGCCTCGGTGCCCTTCTCGTCCAGCTTCAGGCGAGTTTTCTGAAGAATCTGGCCGATCCATACCGGTTCGTTCCCCTTCAGCATCTTCCCGAACTGTGCCTGCGCCGGGTCAAACGCGCGCGTCACGCCCCTATCGCGCAGAAAATCCTTCATATCAAACGTGCACGCCGCGTCGATTCGCGGCATGCGAAGGTTCACCTTCGCGCTCGTACCGCTCTTCATTAGATTGGAAAGCGTGTCGGCGGAAAGCGCGTTCAGATATTCGTCCGCGCTCACGCCCTCCGGCGGCAGAATGGCGAGAAACGCCTTTTCATAGCCCTTATACGGAAGCCAAATCGCCTGCGCGCCGTCCTCCAGCGCCCAGTACCGGAAATCGTCGACCCGGCGCATGAAATCCGTCTCCGTCTTTTCGCCGTTGTCGCGCGTAAATTCGCCCTTCTGCGTGAAATTCTCGTCGAACTCCTCACTCCACGCGCCCTTGAAGTACACGGTGTTGACCAACGCGAGCACCGCCTCCTCGGACAGCGGCTTAGAGAGCAGCTGGTCGATCATGCCGCCGGTGTTCTTTTTCACCCAGTCATTGATCGCCTTCATGCCGCTTTCCTCGCTCAGCGCCGCCGAAAAAGCCTGCGCGCCCAGCGTGCGCTTCAGCGCCCGGCGATAGCTCTTCTTCAGCTTCACATCTGCGCGTGCCCATGCCGAATTGGCAATTTTTACCTTGTTCGACTTATCCTTCGTCAGAACCTTCATCAGCGCCGCCGCGTGGTCGGGCCATTTCTCCCCGTCCTCGCCGAACAGGCGCGCCAGCTCGTCCTTCGTCTCCCCCTCCGCGCCCATGGCCGCCATCGTCAGCGCCAGATAGGCCGACGCCGGAGAAATCACCGCGTTTTCCTGCCCGCGAACGGAATCGCTCTTCATCCATTCGAGCGCAAACACAAGTCCCCCACGTTCCTCTTCCTCTCCGGCGCCACAAGCGCCCAGCATCAACAGCATACATAGAAGAAGGCTGATTCCCCGTTTCATCTTCGTTTCCCCCTTATGTGTCTTTAGAAAAATGCCGCTCCTGACACGCCGCCCTCGTCGTCGTCACGTTCAAAATCCAGTCCTCCATTCTGCAAAAAGACGTGGTATTGTTCTTCGTTCATCCTCCACGCAATGATCCATTTTTCGCACGCATATAAGACCTTTACCTTCTGGGTGTATGTTGGATCAGGCAGCGTCTCATAATAGCCCCCTATCTCATCTATATACATCTTTTCATCCGGCAAATAGGTCAGCCCATCCGTTTCAGAACCGTATTTTTTGCAATATTCTTCAGCCGTAAGCTCCTTATATCCATAATGCGTCACGATTTTCGTTCGGCTCCACTCCGATTCGTCCGTATCGCAGATCGTAACGGCCAGATAGTCTTCTCCGTCCGCATAGATTTGGAATCTGCCGCCCATAAACGTTTCTTCTTTTCCAACGCGCGCGCCGCCGGCAAGCATCTTTTCTATGTATTCGGGTGTAATGCCCCATGTATCGCGGTTGTACCACCTTATAAACAGAACGGTTCCCAGCGCGATCAGCAGAACGAGCGCCGCTCCGATCAGCATCCAAATCCGCTTCGTCTTCATTTATTTCGCCCTCCTACGCATAAAAGAACATTCCCTGTTTTCGAAGCTTTGACGGCTTCCGTGAATTTCCAGTTCCCATTTCGAAATGTTTGCGAACATTCATGCGCAAGAATTTACAATCCCCGTTCATTCTCCACTGGAATTCTTGCGCACGGAGTGATATAATATAATTGTGGTTTAACAAAACCCAACATTTGAAGGAGGAACCACCATGAAGAAAGTTCTCGCTCTCGTGCTCGCCCTGATGATGGCGCTGGCCATGCTGACCGTCGCCACCGCCGACGAGGCCAAGAAGCCTTACATCGGCATTCTCGCTCCCGCGACCACCCACGGCTGGGTGGGCGGCGTCGCCTACTATGCGCAGCAGGCCGCCGATTCCCTGGACATCAAGTACGAGTTCCTGACCTCCTCTGACGCCGAGGAAATGTCCTCTCAGATCGAGCAGCTGATCTCCCTGGGCGTGGACGCCATCGTCGTGTGGCCGCAGTTCACCGGCGTTGAGACCGCCGCGGAGAAGGCCCTCGAAAAGGGCATCAAAATCTCCAACTTCGACATGATCATCAACGTGGACGCCAAGTACGCCGCTGATATGTACCTGCTCACCGGCGACAACTACGGCATGGGCTACGAAGGCGGCCGCTACATCGCTGAGAAGCTGGAAGGTAAGGGCAAGGTTATCGCTCTGTGCAAGCCCGCCGCCGGCAACGTCAACGAAGACCGTATGCAGGGCTTCAAGGACTATCTGGAAGCCAACTGCCCCGACATCGAGCTCATCGCGGAAATCGCTTCCGATTTCACCCGTGAAGCCGGTCTGAACGACATGAACAGCGCCCTGACCGCCTACAGCGAGATCGACGCCGTGTTCTCCCTGGACGACGAAACCTCCATCGGCGCGCTGCAGGCCATCGTGGAATCCGGCCGTACCGACGTCAAGGCCATCACCGGCGGCGGCGGATGCCAGGAGTACTTCAACATGATGCTCGACGAGAAGTACCAGAACATCTGGGTTGCTTCCGCCACCTACTCCCCCATGATGATCGAAAAGTGCGTTGAAAACATCGTGAAGGTCGTTCTCGGCGAAGAAGTCGAGCACACCATCGTCGATCCCACCACGATCGTCGACCGCAGCAACGCGAACGAGTTCCTCGACGCCAACACGCCCTACTAATTCATCCGCTTTTAAGGAGACGCCGCACAAGTAAGGCGACCGGCCAACGAGTTGTGCGGTGGCGACTTAACCAGCAGGCCATGGCGAAGCGTCATGGCCTGCCTTTGTAAGACGTAAACGGAGGTGCAACCCATGGCGCTGACCATGTCGGGCATCGAAAAGGCATTCAACCGAAACAAGGTACTAAAAAATGTGTCCTTCTCGCTGGAGAAGGGCGAAATTCACGCGCTGATCGGCGAAAACGGCGCCGGGAAAAGCACGCTGATGAACATTCTCGGCGGCGTGCTGCGTCCGGACGCGGGCGAAATTGCGCTGGACGGCAAGCCGCTCGTCTTTTCCTCCCCGCGCGATTCCATGAACGCGGGCATCGCGTTCATTCATCAGGAATTGAATCTCGTCAACGATCTGTCCATTTATGAAAACCTTTTCATCGGCCGCGAAGAAAAGCAGGGGCCGTTTCTGCGGCGCGAGCATATGATTGAAGCCTCGCGCAAGGTGCTTTCGCGCATGAAGGTGGAGCTGGACCCGCGCACGATGGTGCGCGAGCTGGACGCATCCTATAAGCAGATCATTGAAATCGCCCGCGCGCTTTTGATGCAGGCGACCATCATCATCATGGACGAGCCCACCACGTCCCTGACGGAGGTGGAAATTGACCGTGTGTTTACGCTGATGCGAACGCTCAAAAGCGAGGGCGTTTCCATCATTTTCATATCTCACAAGCTGAACGAGGTGCTGACCATCTGCGATTCGTTCACCGTGCTGCGCGACGGCTGCGTCGTCAAGACCGGCCGGACACAGGGTGAAACGGAGCTGAGCCTTGCCCGCTACATGGTCGGCCACGATGTGCGCACGGAGAAACTTTCCCGCAATGTGAGCATCGGCGGCGACGCGCTGGAGGTTCGCGGCCTTTCCCGCGAGCGCGCGTTCCACGACGTTTCCTTCACGCTGCGCGAGGGTGAAATTCTCGGCTTCACCGGCCTGCTCGGCGACGGGCGAAGCGAGCTGTTCCGCGCGGTTTTCGGCGCGGAGCCCGCGGACAGCGGCGAAATCCTCGTGCGCGGCAAAAGGGTTCGCGTGCGGAGCACCGGCGACGCGCGCAGGCTGGGCATCGGCTATGTGCCCCGCGACCGCAAGGAAAACGGCATTTTGAAGGATTTGTCCATCCTCGAAAACGGCTCCATCGTCATCTATGAGGAGCTGACGCGCCTTCTGCTGATCGACCACAAACGCGAACGCGCCAACATGCAGAAGCAGATTCACGATCTTTCCATCAAGCTGGATTCACCGGACGACCTGATCACCAGCCTCTCCGGCGGCAACCAGCAGAAGGTCGTGCTCGCCAAGTGGCTCAGCGCCAGGCCGCGCATATTGATCTTTGATAACCCCACGCAGGGCGTAGACGTGGGCGCGAAGGAAGAGATTTACGACATCATCCTGCGTCTGGCGGAAAACGGCGTGGCCGTCTGCATCCTGTCCAGCGAAGCGCAGGAAATCATCCGCCTGTGCGACCGCGCGCTGGTCATGTTCCACGGAGAAATCCGCGGCGAGCTGCGCGGCGACGATCTGAATGAACACAGCATCATGGTTCTGGCCACCGGCGGCCGCCTTGAAAACGCCGATGCAATCGAAGGAGGCGCTCTCGAATGAAACTGAAACGCATTCCCGGAATTCTCTGCCTTGTGCTCGCTCTTGCGCTGATCGCGACGGCCATCGTCGGCTCGACGCTGGAAGCGTCGGACGGTGCGCTCGGCACGAAATACGCCGAGGCCACCCGGCACGAAGCTTCCGTCAGCGCCCACACGCGCGCCGCGCAGAAGCTCGCGCCGTCCACGATCAAAAAGACCGAGCAGGCCGTGACCGCGGTTGAGAGCGCCGTGAAGGATACCGGTGCCGCGCTGGCCGATGCAGCCCGCCTTTCCGAGGGATTGGCCGCCGGTGAAATCGGCGACACCATCATCGATCTTCTCCGCCAGAGCGGCGGCCGCGTGGAAACCGACGCGGAAGCTCTCAAGGCCGCACTGTCCTCCGTTAAGGACGAATCGCTCCGCTCACTGCTGTCCGAAAACATCGATGCGCTGCTCGCGGAAGGGCAGTCTCTGGGTCGGACGGCGGACGAGCTGACTCTCGCGCTCTTCTCGCAGAAGGTCACCTCCGCGCTGAAAACGCTGAACACCGCCGAGGACAGGCTGAACACCGCCTTCACGGCGATTGCCGAGGTCTATTCGGCTTCCGACCTTTCCCACGAAGCCACGGCTGTCTCAAAGACGGCCGCAATCGACGCGGCCTCCCCCGAGCAGGCGCTTACCCTGCTGAACGATCTGGCCGCCCGCGCGACCGAGCTTCAGTCTCTGGCGCTGAATGCCCGCGAGGAAGCCGCCGCGGCGCAGAGCGAAGCCGCCCGCGTTTCCACTTCGGACACGCTGACGTTTGAACAGCGGCTGATTCTGCTTGTCGGCCGCAGCCGCATCGGCATCATGTTCACCGGCGCGCTGTTCCTGCTGGCCGGCATCATCCTGCTCTTCTTCGCCGGAAAGTTCCTCTCCGCGTGGAAGCGCACGCCGCTGTTCTCCACGCTCATCGCCGCGCTGGTCATGATCGTCATTCAGACGTATTCGTTGGGCTTCGCCTTTGACAGCTACGGCGCGTGGGGCAACTTCTGGCTGGTGAACTTCCTGAACGTGCTGCGCGCCAACGCTTCCGTCGGCATGATCGCGCTGGGCATGACGTTCGTCATCATCACCGGCGGCATCGATCTTGCCGTCGGCTCGACGCTGGCCGGCGTGGCCACCGTCGTCATGGTGCTGCTGGACACCTCCGCGGGGCGCGGCGTGCTCGTGAACGCGGGCATTACGGGCGTTCCGAACTACCTCATTTCCATCGCGGCGGGTCTGCTCACCGGCGTCGCCATCGGCGCGCTGATCGGTCTGGGCGTCACCAAGGGGCGCGTGCCGCCGTTCATCATCACGCTGGGCGTGATGAACATCGTGCGCTCCGTGGCGCAGTACTTCACCAAGAGCTATAAGACCGAGGTTCCGAAGGAATTTCAGGTACTGGCCAACAAGGAGATTATCGGCGGACAGATGCTGCTGCCCATCCTCTACTGGGTGGTGCTGGCGATCATCA
>ERZ827168.5020-NODE-5020-length-11489-cov-4.868025_pt1 | contig 11489 bp, 13 predicted proteins | sample MGYA00519868_ERZ827168 | MGnify/ENA primary metagenome ERZ827168 (study PRJEB31778, sample SAMEA3449271) | human gut metagenome | biome: human gut; feature: human-associated habitat; material: faeces | place: United Kingdom | collected 2010/2012 ...
CGCCGCCGGCATCTCTCTGGCCGCGCTCTCGTTCCTCGGCTTCGACGGCATGTCCACGCTCGCCGAGGAAACCCGCGAGCCCGAGAAGAACATTGGCCGCGGCATCCTGATCGCCCTGTGCGCCATCATCGTCGTGTTCGTTGCGCAGACCTACATCGCCGCCATCGTGCAGCCAGACTGGGCGAACACCGACCCCGATATGGGCTTCTTCGACTCTGTTCTGCTGGTGGGAGGCCCGGTCTTCTACAAGATCATGCTCGTCATCAATATTATTGCTATCGGCATCGCCAACATCATGAACGCCCAGATGGCGTCTTCTCGTCTGCTGTACTCCATGGGCCGCGACGGCGTGATTCCTCGTGCGTTCGGTAAGGTGCATCCGAAGTACCAGACGCCTTGGTTCTCCGCTGTGTTCCTGGGCGTCGTCACGCTGTGCCTGTCCATCCCGATGGGCGACAAGATGACCGAGCTGGCTGGACTTGTGAACTTCGGCGCCCTCGCATCGTTCATTCTGCTGAACTTCGCTGTGTTCCTGTTCTTCTTCATCCGCGAGAAGAAGCGCAATACCTTTGGCGACATCGTGAAATACCTCATCTGCCCCTGGATCGGCATCGCAATTCTGCTGTACGTGTTCACCGGCTTCGAGACGATGACCTACATCGTCGGCGTTGTGTGGCTCGTCATCGGCCTTATCATCGGCGCCGTGAAATCGAAGGGCTACAAGGAAGTTCCCGAGGCTTTCAAGCATCTAGAGGTGTAGTGCTTCGCCGCGGTATCTAGGCCAAGCTTCGCCCCTCAGACAAACCGCCTCGCAGATAGCTGCATGGGGCACTCGACAGGCCGCGTGTCTCGCACACGCGGCCTGTTTTGCATTTGCAAGAAGACAAGCTGCGCCGTTTCCTCGTCGTCTTCCGACATCCAATAACGCAGTGTCCCGCGCTCGGTTTCGAACTCGCACTTTCGCATGCATGCCCCCTATCGTGCGCCTATCGTGCGCCAAAGCAAAAGCGCGCGGACCTTGAAGGACCCGCGCGCTCGATGCATAGTTTGCGACGTGAGATGTATTACAGCTCGATGCGGCCGAACTTCGCGAGCAGTTCGGAGGCGGCGGCGCAGGAGGGGCAATTGCAATACTTGGCGCCCGCTTCCTTGCGCGCGAGCTGCGCTTCGAGCATTTTGGCGGCGACCTCTTCGCCCATCATTTCCTTCGCCGGGCCCTGGGCGAACGCGATAACGCCATCGATCGTGGTGGGACGCCCCTCAAGGAAGTCGAGCAGCTTGGTGGTCGCAGCTTCAACCGCAGCGTCGCTGCTATCGGCGGCAACAGCATCTTTCCAGGCAGCAGCCGCGTCCTTGGTTTCCTGCTTGCTCGTGTCGGCAGTGGCGAGGATGCCCGCGCGCTCGGCAACGTAATCGAACAGTTCCTTCTCCATGATGAACCTCCTTGGTTGCGCGTATATTCCTGCAGACATTATAGGGCGCCGTCAATGCAATCCGAGTGGTCATCCCGAGAAAACCGAAGGCAGGCATGCCGTCGAGAGCCTTCGAAACCGCCAAAAGCCCTCTCCCGAACAGCTCGCCTCGCTTTGCGCTATTCCCCTTTCACCTTGTCGGTCATGTAAAGCCCGACACGAACCTGATTCCAGGTTTCAGCCTTTTTGTCAACCTTAAGAATGCGGCACTCAAGCACGTCGTCGTGGCCGAAGCGCAACAACTGGGCTGCAAGGTCGTTCTGATCGCGGGGAATGTAGCCGAGCTTCACGTCCTTGCGATAGATGGCGACGGCGTTGGGATCCGCCGGATTGTGCGGCTCCGCGACAAGGCGCAGCCTCTTACCCGGCTTGAGCTTGGAAATCACCTTTGCGCCATCCCAGTAACGCATGCCAGCAACGTTGAAATCCGCGACGTAACGAGAACTCGAGCTCATGATCGAAGCCGTCCTTTCCTTCTCCTCTTCTGTCCTTTTCAATGTAGTTGCCATTCTATCGGGCCGACATAATATGCCTGTCCTTGCTATCGGACACGGAAACTATGGGACACTCTTCTTCCCATCTGCTACAATGAGGATGCATATCGTTATTGCGCCCCTCGAGAAAGCGACTGTTATGGCGTACAACAGCAAGGCGAAGCTCAAAGTTCTCTATCTCTGGAAGATCCTTCAGGAGGAAACCGACGCCGAGCACGGCCTTTCCATGACGCAGATTATCGAGCGGCTTGCTTCGTATGGGATATCTGCCGAACGCAAAAGCATCTACGACGACATCAAGACGCTGCGCGACTTCGACATCGACATCAAAACCTACCAGCGCAACCCCGTGGAATATGCCATCGAACGACGAGATTTCACCCTTGAAGAGCTCATGCTCATGGTCGACGCCGTTCAATCGTGCCGTGCCATCACCGAGCGGCAGGCGCGCATGCTCATCACCAACATCAAGCAACTCGCCACCAACCGCGAGCAGGCACTTCTCGACCGCCGCATCCACGTCGAAGGACGCATTAAGTCGAAAAGCGAGAGCGTGCTCTCAACCGTCGACGCCATCCACGAGGCCCTTCGCCTGCGCTGCAAAGTAGCGTTCGCCTACCGCAAGATCGGCGCAGACGGCAAGCCCCACGAAACGCGCGAGGGCAAGCGCCACGAGGTAACCCCCGTGGCCATCTCCTACGACGACGGGTTCTACTACCTGACCGCATGGAACGACCACCACGCCAATCTCACCGAGTACCGGCTCGACCGCATGGCGAAGGTGAGCGTCGAACGCGATATGCCCGCCACCCGCAACGAAGAGATTACCAATTACGCCTTCGACCAGGGGAAAGCCGTCATGTTCGGACGGTTTAACGGCGAGGAGGTCGCCTGCGAGCTGACCGTCGACCCCGACAAGGTCGAGATCATCACCGACCGCTTCGGCAAAGGCGCGACCTTCCTCCCCTTCGACGGGCAGCAGGTACGGGCGCGGGTAAAGGTGTGCAAGAGCCAGCAATTCTTCGGTTGGGTCGCGAGCATGGGCCGCGCCGTGAGCATCGCGGCCCCGCAGAGCCTCGTCGAGGAATATCGCGATTACTTGCGCTTCCTCCTCGAAGAATAAGCAGCTGCCGCCAACATCCTCGGCTCGCAGACAGCGGCTTGAACCATGCCGCCCTCAAGCAATAGACAAATATTGCACTCTTCCAGCTCGATGACGTATTCATCTTTTGCTGCGCGGAAAACCCGGCAAGCACGCTGGCCAAACGCGCAAGAGAGGGGTCCCGCAACGACCCACGCGGGACAGCAGTCTTCGACGTCGCGCCGCAAACTGGCAGGCGGAAGCGAGGTGTCCACCGCTCCCGCCCAGACAGCAAGCTCGCCGTCCAGCGCCCGATATGCCACGAGATCTCCTTCGGAGAAACGCAGGACGAAAGGCGCATCGGGAATCGGCGCGTCAGCGTAGAAATCCCAAGCTATAAAAGCGTCGGCCAAATAATCGCCCAAGGGGAAAGCCTCGGGAGAAGACGGCGCACCCAGCATCCACGACGCTTTGAGCTCGCAAGCCTCACCTGGCATCCCAATCGCGCACGCCGCATCGGGTGCGTCGGGCGAACTCGACCTCCCGGGCGCACCCAACCTTTCGAGCGCGCACGCCGCATCGGGCACGCCGGGCGCATCCGATGCCTCGCGCGCACCCGGCCTTCTGGGCGCGCATGCCGCATCGGGAACACACGACGATTCGTCCGTGTCGCCAAAGAGCTGATGCGCGCCTTGCAATGCCATGCGTGTGCCTCCCGTCGTTTTCTCGATTGGCGCCATTGTAGAACGTGCGCACGAACCCGTCTGTCCATGCTTTCGGACAGTCGCAGCCCAACTGGAAGAGTTTTCCGAAGCGCCTCTCGCGCCCCTCGCCGCCGCTTGCAACGCAAACGAGAAGCGAGGACAGAAACCGCGAACAGCCCTCGCATTCGGGTGGCCTGTATCGGGTATCATGAGGCAGCGGCATGCCATTCACGACATGTCCCATTGACGGAAGGACGTCCCCTTGCAAACGCAGCAAACCACCTCCCCCGCACGCGAACGCCTTGTCCGCACGCTTGCCGCCCTGCTTCTGGCAGTAAGCCTGTGCCTTCCCTCGCTTAGCGGGTGCTCAGGCACCGAAAGCGTCGCGAACGGGGGCAGCGCAGCAAGCTCGCAGCAAGTTTCCGCAGGCAGTGCCACCGCGAAGCTATCCGATATTCCCGAATACTCAGGTGCGCTCTGCATCGACGTCAACGAGGGACAGCCTGGATTCTCCGCCGATGACGCGGCGCGCGGATCGTTCCTCGATTTCAGCGAGCTCGACTTCGAGGGGCGCTGCGGGGCGGCGGCAGGCCTTATCGGACCCGAGACCGTCTCCAATGCCGAGCGCGGCGACATCTCGCAGGTCCACCCTTCGGGCTGGGCTCAGCATCGTTACAGCTTCGTCGACCACGAGATGCTCTACAACCGCAGCCATCTCATTGCGCACCAGCTGTGCGGCGAGGATGCCAACGAGCGCAACCTCATCACCGGCACGCGCACGATGAACGCCGTGGGGATGACCTATTACGAGGAGTTGGTGGGCAACTACGTCCGCCGCACGAACAACCATGTCCTCTATCGCGTGACCCCGCTCTTTGCAGCGAACGACCTGGTGGCGCGAGGGGTTCAGATGGAAGCGGAATCGGTAGAAGACGGCGGGCGGGCCATACGCTTCAACGTCTTCGTCTACAACGTGGAGCCCGGCGTGAAGATCGACTACGTGACGGGCGATAACTGGGAGTCGAGCGAGATTCCCGCCGTGAAGACCAAGGGCGAGGCAACCACAACCCGCGGCACGAGTGGCGACGCGGCGCTTTCTCAATATGCAGCGAGCAAGGGCGAGGCGGGCGCTTCGGGCACGAGCGGATCATCAGATACAAGCAGCAGCACGCAGGCGGCGCCATCCGGTTCCTCGGACGCGAAAACGAGCGACGACTCGTCTTCTTCCGCGAGCACCGCCGAGCAGCAAACGTACATTCTGAACAAGAGGAGCCACAAATTCCATCGTCCCGAGTGCGACAGCGTGCAGTCCATGTCCCCTTCCAACAAAGAGGAGTTCACTGGGTTGCGCCAGACGCTGATCGACGAGGGATACACGCCCTGCAGAAGCTGCAATCCATAGCGCCACGTTACCCCAGGTCATACGCGAGCGATCTCAATCTGAGACCGAGGGGCGCGTCAACTAGCGTGGGACTTGCACTCGAGCAGCCAGCTTGGCCCTTTCATCAAATTTCAGAAAAGTCCAAAATCGTGCTTGTGTAACTGTGTATAGTGTATATATACTGTGCTTACCAGATATACACACGTAAGGACTCACCGTGGACATCATCCTATCCAACTCGAGCGACAAGCCCATCTACGAGCAGATAACCTCGCAGATGAAAGCCCAGATTCTGTCGGGCTCGCTTCCAAGCGGGGAGAAACTTCCCTCCATCCGCGCGCTCGCGAACGGCCTCGGCGTCAGCGTAATAACCACCAAGCGCGCGTACTCCGACTTGGAGGCCGAAGGATTTATCGCAACCGTGCAGGGAAAGGGCAGCTTCGTAGCCGCGGGGAACCACGAGCTCCTTCGCGAAAGGCGCCTGCGTCAAGTCGAGGAACTACTCGCGCAAGCGGGCGAACAGGCGACTGAGCTGGGGGTCACGCGGGCCGAGCTGCACGACATGCTCGATCTCGTTGCTCCCGAGGATCTCGAATGAAGCCGCGATCAACGCGCACGTGAAAGCGATCTACCAGATGAAAGGAAACGGAACGCCCATGTCAAACCTTCTCGAGATACGCGACGCGAGCCGCCAGGTGAGCGACTCCTTCTCACTTCGAAATGCCAATCTCTCCATTGGATCAGGAGAAATCGTCGGCCTCGTCGGCGCAAACGGCGCGGGAAAGACCACACTGATACGTGCCGCGCTCGGCCTTTTGAAGCTCGATTCCGGGTATGCGGCGCTGTTCGGCGAACCCCTCGCCGCCGACGCCCCCGACGCCGACGCGCGACGGCTTCGCTCCCGCGTCGGCGTCGTGTTCGACACGTGCCCCTACCCCTCCGAGATTACGGTGTCCCAAGTGGGGACATGCATCGCGCCCGCCTTTCCCACCTGGGATAGCACATGTTTTGAGGCGCTAATCGAGCGATTTGGACTTGAGCCGAAGAAGAAGATGAAGTCGCTCTCTCGCGGCATGGGCATGAAGCTGCAGCTCGCCTGCGCGCTCTCGCACGACGCCGATTTGCTCATCCTCGACGAGGCGACCGCAGGGCTCGACCCGCTCGCTCGCGACGAGCTGCTCGATGAGCTGCGCGATTACGCCTCGACCAGCGATCGCGGCGTGCTGCTTTCGAGCCACATCACAAGCGATTTGGAGCGCATCGCCGATCGCGTGGTGGGCATCGACGCGGGCAGCATCATCTTCGACATGCCTCGCGAGCAGATAACCGATGTTGCCGGTATCGCGCATTGCACAGCTGAACAGGCACAACGGATTCTCGCATGCGTTGATGGCGCTCGAGCTGCAAAGCGTGAGTTCAGCTGCGATGTCCTCGTTCCCAACCGCTTCGAATTCGCCGAAGCATTCCCCGAAGTGCCCTGCGACCGCGCCTCCATCGACGACTACCTGCATTTTATCCTGAAAGGAAACAACTGATGAAAGCCGCCTTCCTCTCCGAACTTGCTATTGTGCGCACCTTCGTCCTCAGCTTCATCGGCATCCTCGCATTCGTGTTCGTCTTCATATGCTGGACGATGGAGAGCGCAGCGGGCGCCGCCGCAGTCGTGTGCGCCATGACTCCGATGCTCATCATGTTCTCGCTCATGGGGTATGACGACCAAAACGGCTGGCTGCGCTACCGAGCCGCGCTCCCCTTTGCGCGCCGCGACATCATCACGAGCCGCTATGCGACCATCCTGGCATGCGCAGCAGCCGTCATCGTTTGCGCTTCGGTACTCGGCATCGCGCTCAACGGGGCGCTTCCCCGCTTTCTCGAAGGCTTCGAGGCAGCCGGGCCGATCGAGATTATCTCGTCGAGCGTCGCCGCCACGATGGCCGTCCTCATCATCGCCGCTATCGTCGAACCATTCCTTGTGAAATTCGGGAACACGAAGGGAATACGCTACCTCATGTGTGTGTTCATCCTGGCGGGGTGCATCGACGTCGTCATCCTGACGAACTTCCTCGCCCCCGACGTCATGCAATCGATCCTCGCGTGGATCGACACGTACAGCTGGCCTCTGTTCATCGCCCTCATCATCGTCGCCCTCGACATCTACGCCGCAAGCTGTTTTATCAGCATCCGAATCTTCCAGGCGAAAGACCTATAGGGAATCGCGGGGTCGCGCCGTGCGCCCTTCATCGTAGGCTTCCCCACGCGTCCCTCATCGCTTGCCCTCGCCTTCGCTATAATCTTCCTCGACACAAACAAGCACGCGGAGAGGAACCCATGAACATCACCGTCTACCTGGGAGCAAATGAAGGCAACGACCCGTCCATCGCCGAATCAGCCCGTGAGCTGGGCGCATGGATCGGGAAAAGCGGCAACAACCTTGTCTACGGCGGATCGAAGGTTGGGCTCATGGGGATTCTCGCAGAGAGCGCGCTCGACGCAGGCGCCCAGGTCACAGGCGTTGAGCCTCAGTTTTTCATCGACCAAGCCGTGCAGCTCGACACCATCACGCGCCTTATCGTGACCGACACCATGGCCGATCGGAAAGCGAAGATGATCGAGCTCGGCGACGCGTTCATCGCCTTCCCCGGTGGCTCGGGCACGCTTGAGGAAGTGTCAGAGGTCATGTCGATGCTCTCGCTTTCGCACTTGGACGCGCCCTGCATCATCTACAACTTGGATGGCTATTACAACCACCTGAAAGCCCAGATCAACCTCATGATCGAGAAGGGATTCTCCACCCCCGAGCGCCTGAAGCACGTCCACTTTGCAAGCAACCTTAACGATGTGAAGAGCATCTTAGGTCGCTAGCACATAAGCCACCCGACGGCGCGGGACCCGCGCCTCATTGCACCTCGTGCATCGGCCGCCTTCGCGTCCGCATCCCCGCGCGCCACTCGGACTCGCGTCCGCATCTCCTCGCGCGTATCGCCCGCCTTCCCGCCTTGCGATACGCTCCACCCGCGGCCCCTTGTCATCTGCGTGAATGCGCGCTACCTCGTACGCGGGAATAGTACAATATGAGTTTGTTGCCCTGTGCGCCCGCCGAGCACCGCGCTCGCAATCCGCGCGAGCAGGGCATTTCATTTCCGAGCACGAGAAAGAACCAGCATGTCGACCCTAACGGATCAGATTTCCTCACGGCGCACCTTCGCCATCATCTCGCACCCCGACGCGGGCAAGACGACCCTCACCGAGAAGCTCCTGCTCTACACCGGCAGCATTCAAACCGCAGGCTCGGTCAAAGGCAAGTCCAGCTCGAAACACGCCGTGTCCGACTGGATGGACATCGAGAAACAACGCGGTATCTCCGTGACCTCCTCGGTGCTGCAGTTCTCCTATGACGGCTATTGCGTGAACATTCTCGACACCCCCGGCCACCAGGACTTTTCGGAAGACACCTACCGCACGCTCATGGCTGCGGACGCCGCGGTCATGGTCATCGACGGCGCAAAGGGCGTCGAGGCGCAGACGAAGAAGCTCTTCAAGGTGTGCACGTTGCGCCATATCCCCATCTTCACCTTTGTGAACAAGCTCGACCGCGAGACGCGCGACCCGTTCGATCTCATGGAGGAGATTGAAACGGTGCTCGGCATCGGCACCTACCCCATGAACTGGCCGATCGGCTGCGGACAGAACTTCCGCGGAGTGTTCGACCGTCAGACCCGCCGCGTCATCGCCTTCGAGGGCGACGGGCACGCCAACGCCACCAAGAAAGTTGCGGAAATCGAGGCCGAGCTCGGCGACGCTGAACTTGCCGACCTTATCGGGGAAGCGAACCACGCGAACCTCATCGACGACATCGAGCTCCTCGACGGCGCAGGTGACGAACTCGACCTCGATGCAGTGCGCACCGGCAAGCTCTCCCCCGTGTTCTTCGGCAGCGCGCTGACGAACTTCGGCGTGGAGCCGTTCCTGGAGGGCTTTCTGCGCATGACCACCGCGCCCCTCTCGCGCGAGAGCGACGCGGGCGTGATCGACGCGTTCTCCCCCGACTTCTCCGCCTTCGTGTTCAAGATCCAGGCGAACATGAACAAGGCGCACCGCGACCGTCTGGCGTTCATGCGCATCTGCTCGGGCAAATTCGAGCGCGACGCGGAATATTACCATGTGCAGGGCAACAAGAAGATGCGCCTTTCTCAGCCGCAGACCATGATGGCGAGCGAGCGTGAGATCGTGCAGGAGGCCTACGCCGGCGACATCATCGGTGTGTTCGATCCCGGCATCTTCTCCATCGGCGACACCATCACCGTGCCGGGCAAGAAGTTCCGCTTCGGCGGCATCCCGACCTTCGAGCCGGAGCACTTCATGTCCGTCAGTCCCAAGGACACGATGAAGCGCAAGCAGTTCGTCAAGGGCATCGAGCAGATCGCGCAGGAGGGCGCCATCCAGATCTTCAAAATGCCGGACTCCGGCTTCGAGGACGTCGTGGTCGGCGTGGTCGGTACGCTGCAATTCGACGTGTTTGAGTACCGCATGAAAAGCGAGTACGGCGTGGAGCTGCGCATGAGCGCGCTGCCCTACGAGCACCTGCGGCTCATCGCGGAATGTCCCGGCGACCCCAAGGACCTGATGTTCTGCACCGGCTCGAAGCTGCTCGAGGATTTCAAGGGCCGCAAGCTCATCGCCTTCGGCGGCGAATGGAGCGTCGGCTTCCTCACCAAGCACAACCCCGGCCTCGTGCTCGACGACTGGCTGACGGTATCCAAATAAGCGTAAAAAAGGACGGCTTACGCCGTCCTTTTCTTATGTAATTCCGTGCGTCCCGTGTTACGCGCCCACGAGATAGATGCCCGCAAGGCAGACGAGAACGCCGAGGCCCTGACGCAGCGTGATGGTCTCGTGATAAAGCAGCAGGCCCACGGCAAGCAGTACGCAGGCAAGCGTGATGTTTGCGATCAGAGAACCGACACTGACCTTCCAGCCTGCGCGGTAGAGACAGATATTTCCGAACTCCAATCCCACAACGGCTATGCCGAGAACCCAAGCCGTCCAGTTTGTTTTGCCCAACTCACCGGCAAGTCCGCGCGCACCGGTCAGATAAAACATGACGATGGACAGCACTGCGCCCACACCGTAGGTGATTGCAAGCGAGGCAAAGGCGTTCGCGTTCTCCGGCGTAGACTTTGCGCAAATGTGATAAAAAGTGTTTGCGCCGACGACAATAAGAATCGGCCAGATCATGCTCCACATAGCTGCTTCTCCCTCTTTTATTTCAGCAAAATTTCCACGATGCCCGGCTCATCCGTGTCCGGGTAAAAGCTGACCTGCCACGGCGCGGCGAGCATACCAGCGTCTCTTCCGCCGTCCTTCTCCTCCTGCACGTCGCGGACCATCTGCTCCACGCCCGCGCGGTCGGTGGAAAAGTAGCTCACGCGCACCACCAAGCGGTCCGCGCCCTCCGCCGCCGCGGCGCGCAGCAGGTCGGGGATCGCCTCGGTGCTGGTGGCGTTGATGATGCTCTCCTGCTCCTCCGCCGTGCGGCGGTAGCCGAAGCTGAGCGAAAGCTCGTAGAAGCCGCGCTCGTCCGTGCCGGCATAGGTGATGTAATCGAGCAGATAGGCGCCGAGGTCCGTTTCCTGCTGCACCTCGTTGCAGGCCTCCGCGGCCAGCTCGGCGTATTCCGCGTCGCTGCCGAAATAGCAGCGCACCACGCCGCGCTCCGCGTGATTTGCGACCAGCATCAAAATCGCGTTCACCGCATCCTGATAGCTGTCGGCGCGCAGAGTGTCCTTATCGCCGTTTTCCCAGTAGCCGGCGCTGTGCGGCGTGACCGACGACCACTCGCGCTCGAGCAGCCCGCCGCCGCAGCCGGAGCAAAGCAGGCACAACGCCGCGGCAAGAAGCAGTATTCTCTTTTTCACGGCGCTCCCTCCCCGCTGCTTTTAGTAGCCGAGGTCCTCGTTCACGAGCACGACCTCCATATCGCTGCCCATCATCGCGCCCCAGAGCACGGTGAGCGCGCGGCAGATGCGGCCGGGACTCTTGCAGTCGTAGCAATGGTCAGCCTTGACCGCGCAGGGCGTCTTTGCGTGGAGACGCTGCGCGTTCTTCGGCGCGGCGATATTGCGGGCGCGCCAGAGCGCCTCGTCGTAGGTGGGCGCGAGCTTATTTTTGCCCGCGACGATCCAGACCTTTTTGTGGCCGTAGATCGCCGAAGCCACACGGTTGCCCGCGCCGTCGATGTTGATGATCTCGCCCGTCTCGGCGATGCCGTTGGCGGAGAGCAGATAATGCTCGCTGCCCGCCGCCTGCGCGCGCAGCGAGGCGGCGTCCCCGCCCTCCGGCAGGTGCCAATGGCTGAAC
>ERZ827168.5024-NODE-5024-length-11485-cov-21.439195_pt1 | contig 11485 bp, 13 predicted proteins | sample MGYA00519868_ERZ827168 | MGnify/ENA primary metagenome ERZ827168 (study PRJEB31778, sample SAMEA3449271) | human gut metagenome | biome: human gut; feature: human-associated habitat; material: faeces | place: United Kingdom | collected 2010/2012 ...
TGATGGGACCAGTCGCTGCTTCGCGCAAATTGTAAACATTAAACGACAGTCCCTATCATACTGTCATGGCACAGGTTCGTTTCCCCTGTGCCATACAGCAAATATTTGATAATGATTACATACTATTCCGGCCAGCTCATCCTGTGGCTCACCGCCGTGGCGAAAGATAAGTAACGCACTTTTTTTCTTTCACGTTACTGTACGGTGATAGTAAAACTGGTTTTCAGCTCACCGTTTCCATATTTATAAAGCACATCGACTTTGGTTGTGCCCTTTTTACCGTGAGTCTCTATATATAAATCAGAACCAATCGTGGCTACCTCCGGGTCTGAATAACTGAATGAAAGCTTGCTATGGTCCAATTCGAAATTGGCATCAATGTTACTCTCGATATTAATCGGTCTAGACCTTGGTAATATCATATATGAACTGGTCTTCATCGAAAGCTTGACATTATCGACTTGTACGGTACATCTTGCAAATTTCCCTGCCAATGTAGCAAGTATATCGACAGTTCCCGCAGCCACAGCCGTAACTTTTCCGGTCTGGTCAACGGTAGCTACTCCTCCGTTGCTACTTCCCCATTTGATGTCCTGATCAGTGGCATTGCTTGGCTGCACATGCGCCTTAAGGGCATACGTGTTTCCTACAGGCAACAGCAGTGATGACTGCTCCAAAGCGATTCCTGTCACAGGAACTTCCTTTTTCTCTACAGTGATCTCACATGACGCGCTGAACTCACCGTCTTCGGTCTTTACTGTAACCGTGGCCTTTCCTGCCCCTCTTGCCTCCACATAACCATTGCTGCCGCCCGATGTACTGGTCACGCTGACAACATCAAGATCACTGGTCCACCATTCCACATTTTTATTGGTCGCATTTGCAGGCTCTACCGTAGCTGTAAGTGTTCCTTTATCCCCCTCACGAAGTGTCATAGACGCAGCACTCAACTTGACGCCCGTCACAGCGATAACCTTCTTGTTCACAGTCACTTCGCATGACGCACTGAATCCGCCGTCATTGGTCTTCACGGTTATCGTCGCCTTTCCTTCCCCGACAGCAGTCACGAGTCCCTCCTGGCTTACGGTAGCCACACTTTCATTACCGCTTTCCCATACGACACTCTTGTCAGTAGCATTTTTCGGCATCACGGTAGCAACCAGGGTCTCAGTCTCTCCTTCAATGAGAGTGGTCGAGGTCTTGTTCAATCCGACTTCTGTCACCAATACGCTTTTATCCTTTTCCTTTTTGCAGGAATAGGTGGTAATCAATGATATGCTCAGAAGGATTGTAAATAGGGTAATTAATCTTCGTTTCATGGTTATCTAGATTTTTGATTTGGCCAAATTTATGACTATCAGCCAATTAATCCAAACAATTTCTCTAGGTAATTTTACCTATTTTATGCGGTTCCACGGGCATTTTCCGCATTTTTTGCACAAACCTTGGAGAATTATTACTGGAACCGCGTGGCAAACGGCTGACAACAGACATTGGGAGGGGGCGCATTGGGCGAGGGGCGTTGACCTAGAACACATTGGTCGGGGAACGTTGTTCGAGTGCTCTTTGTTCGGGCGGTCTTTAGCCGGTGGCACCCTGCCCAGAGTCATTTTGTTCCGCGAAAACGTTTTAGGCGGTACAAAGTGTTTTTTTTGCGGCCGATTGTTCCATCTGAAACGTTTTATTGGAACCAAATCACGAATCACGCGTGACAATCTCGACGAGCATCACTTCTTTGACGTCAATGGAAATATCGCATTCACTTCTGCAGAAGTCAGGTTCAGCACTCGCCTTATCTGTTCATTCGACGAGCGGAACTCGAAACGAAGCCGCCTGGCAAAATCATACTTCTGCGTCTTGCTCAAATCCCGCAACGAATTCACATCATAGTCACTCTTCAGGAACCTCATCACCTGAGAAACAAGTTCCGTATCCGTAAGATACTCACCATCATTGAGTTCCACAGCAAGTTCACCATACGCCTCGACATTCTTGCTCACCATGTAGAAGTAATGGTGAGCATCCCTGAACAACGACATGCCCAGTTCCAGATTGCAATATGAGGATGGGGTCACATACCCGTCGATGATCTGATATTTCTCCGGAAGAATCCCTGCACGTCCTCGGAACAAGCGACGTCTTTCATTGACATTGAGAAAGGCATCTGCTCCCTCGGATCCGGCACCGCCAAAATAATACTTCCCCGTACCCCACGGATAAGAGAATGGCGTATAATTTCTATCCGCCACATATCCATTGCGATTCACATACACGATTGTGTTGCGCAACGATTTCAGCGAGTCAATTTCCTTGTACTGCGCCGTAAAAGACGAAGGTATCTCTTTGCAGGTCAATGTTTTTGCACATCTCCGCAGTCGCTTCTCCAGAAACGCAAAGAACATTCTGGCCGATGATTCTTCACCTGACACGACGATATGCAAGTGATTGCTCATAACCTCGAAAGCGAGAATCCCCACGCCGTCCGAAGCCATTGACGCCTGACAAATCAAGTTCATTGCGAAGACATAATCTTCTTTGACGCCAAACAAAACCGGTGTCTCAATTCCTGGCGTATAGATATGCCAATAAGGACCGCCATGAATAAACTGCGATTCGCAGTATGCTTCCAAATCTCTATAGTTGCTCATAAGTTAATAATTATATTATCCAAAGTTTCGCAAGTTGTCAAACTTGCTGAACGGTAGTGCGAATTTGAGGTCCGCCACTTGTTCGAAGGCCGTAAGTCCAACGCACTTTTTTATGTGCACGTTACCCTCTCCCTAAATCCCTCCTCTCGGGGAATGGACTTACCCTCGATGATTTCGTTCCGGAAACACGCTCATGTGGAACAAAACCTTCAGCCTTATGCATTTGGTCCCGCGAAAACGTTTTAAGCGGAACAAAACCCTACGCGCGCCCCATTTTGTTCCAGATAAATCGTTTTCCCGGAACAAAAACTCCGCATAAGCAAGAATCCGTTTTGTTTCCAGGCACCGTCCCTCCAACCAAGGACCGCCGCCTAAAACAAAAAAAACGAGACCGGAGAAATAAATCCCTGACTCGTTACTAAAATATCTTGCTGGAGGCAAATATAGGAAATATCCCTGAAATTCCCGCTACCCATTCAACTTCTTCGCAATCTTAGGTATCAATGTCACATCGGCGGGAAGCCAGTCCACAGAGTTCAACTGCGTGGATGCCAACCATTTGGCAGCCTCATGCTCAAGCAAGTGCGGACTACCGCCAGCAAACGTGCAGACATAACACTTCATTGACAAATGGAACGTCGGATAATCATACTCTATCGTATCAAGCAACTCGCCGACATTGATCTCGACCTCCAATTCCTCCCGAATCTCACGCCGCAACGCATCCTCCGGACTCTCCCCCTCTTCCACCTTCCCGCCCGGAAACAGGAGTTTCATCTTATGTCCCAATCTATCAAGCATTTAACTTTTTAGTGTTGTGATTTTTGGCCCCCGTTTGGTCCCCTATTTTCGGGGGACGAAATTATTTCAACTAAATTTGTGCAGCCTTGATGATGAAAACAAAAAGGCCCTGGCCGGAAGTCCGGACAGAGCCATGTGTTAACAGTGATAGTCTGGCTTCAGACTTTCAATTGCAAATCTACGAAATTATTTGGAATGACCTAAAAACTTGTACCTCCATATTGGGTTTTCACTGTTATTGATACCATTTGATAGGGTTTACCAGTTGCTTAGTATGTGACAATTTTATCAAAATGTTGTTTAATATATTTATTATCAGGTACCGCAGAAGATGGCAGATAAAGACCATATTTTATGATAAGCATATCATTATGCAAAGTAAGTCTGATTGTTATATCATTAAAATGTTGGTTGCTTGATTAATACGCCATTGGCTTATCATAATTACTTCTCATAACGTTATATTAGGTATGGGCATAAGCCCCAGTCAAAAATATAAATGTTATGAAAGAAAAAGACATCCGACAACTTATGGAGCAATGTATTGCTTTCTTTCAAGAGAAGAACTACACAAAGAATCGAATTGGTGTGTACAAGACTCTTTGGAAAAGCGGCATTGTCCCGTTTATGGAGGCACAAGGCCTCAAAGTGTACAACCCAAGCATTGGAGCTATGTTCATTGACACCTGTCATTACAACGGAAGGGTTCGTCCTCAGGAGCGTGAAAAGATCCGTAGCATCCAGGTGCTTGATGACATGCTGCTTACGGGCCTCATACGCAAACGATGCTATACGCCTGTTTTCCACCGGCTTGACGGTGAAATCGGGCACGAAATGGAAAAACTGATCCAGCACTTGACCAACCTGCGTCGCAGTTCTGTCACGATTAGCGACTATCGTCTGTATCTGAGTGAGTTCCTGCATCATCTTGAAACAGAAGGTGTCAGGCACAAGGATGAGATAGCGGAAAAGCATATCGTTTCCTTCGTCCTGTCGCATCCGACCAACAAGGTGAATATTGTATCCGCACTGCGGGTATTGTTCAGGTTCTGGAAAGAGGAACATATCCTTAGTCGTGACTTTGACCAGTTCTTCGAGTCTTTCCGTGTCAGACATCCAGAACGTATTCCATCGTTCTTCACCAAAGATGAGGTGATGCGCATAGAGGACTCCATATCACGGAGTAGTGCCGTTGGAAAACGCAACTATGCTATGACTCTTCTCGCATCCCGGCTCGGGCTCAGGGCCTCTGATATTGCGAATCTAAGGTTCAACCAGATAGACTGGGACAACAACTTGATAACACTTACCATGCAGAAGACCATGAAGGTCATACAGCTGCCACTTTTGGCTGAGGTCGGAAATGCCATCATTGATTATCTCCGGAATGGACGGCCAAAGACGGAACTTGACCAGGTGTTCATCTCAAGCCGTGCCCCTTATATCGGAGCCACGAAGTCCTGTGTATGTGCTGCCATACAGAATGCTATCATTACTTCTGGGGTGGATGTTAATCTCAAACATCACGGTCCTCATTCGCTTCGCCACTCGCTGGCAAGTGCCATGCTGCATGAGGAGTCATCACTTCCAGTAATATCGGAGTCCCTAGGACACCGGCATACCGATACGACTATGGTATATCTAAAAATTGACATCCCGTCTCTGATGAAGTGCGCCCTTGCGGTTCCAGCCGTCTCGGACGGGTTCTATACACAGAGAGGAGGTGCTTTCTATGAGTGAGCAGTTCAACTATAGAAGCGTCCTCGCTCCCTATATGAGGAGCCTCCTTGAGGTCAAGGCCTCTGCCGGAATCAACGCTCAACGCATGAAGTGGATACTGAAGGAGTTCGATGACTACGCCTTGTTGGAACACCTTGCTGACCCACATGTTACACAGGAGTTCATTGCAGGTTGGCGCAAGACAAGGGTTGCAGACTGCGACCGAACCATCTATGCCAAGTACTCTGTATGGCATCAGTTGACCACACTTATGTCAAGAAGGGGCTGTCCGTGCTTCATACCCAAGTTGCCCGTGAGTCCTAAGTCTGACTTTACGCCCTACATCTTCACGGAGTCGCAAATGGCGGACATCTTCGCCGCCTGTGACGCGTACCGCCTTTACGACGTGAGGATGGGGACTACCCTCATGGCTATGCCTGCCCTGTTAAGAATGCTCTACGGAACAGGTGCCCGCATCTCTGAGGCATTGTCTGTGGTCAATGAAGACGTACACCTTGAGCAGGGATACATCCACCTCAGAAAGACCAAGAACGGAACAGAGCGTATCATCCCCGTCAGCGAGACTCTTCGCAATGTGCTTCAAGAGTACGTATCGTACAGAAACAGGATGCCCGTTGCTGGAATAGAGGCCGCGCAACGTCCCTTCTTCGTAAAGTCTGATGGAACTGATATCCATGCCAATGCCGTGTACAAGTTCTTCCGCAAGATGCTCAACCATTGCGGCATCCCGTTTAAGGGGAACCACCAAGGCCCCCGTGTGCATGACCTCAGGCATACGTTTGCAGTCCATAGCTTGGTTCAGATGGATCATCACGGTATAGACTTATATACAGGACTTCCCCTCTTGTCCGCTTGCCTGGGGCATCACTCACTGTCAGCGACGGAGCAATATGTTCGCCTGACCTTTGCGATGTATCCCGAGATGGAAAAGCAGTGCTCACCGATAAATGCTTTTGTGTACCCAAAACTATGTAAGGCCTATGACGACAGCGACAGACTTTGCCAAACAACTTAGCCGGTTCCTGTCCGAATACCTTCCGCATGAGAGAAATGTCAGCCCCAACACGTTGTTCGCATACAGGGACGCCTTTGTACAGTACATCGACTATATGCACACCCGGCAGGGCGTTGCCGTGGAAAAACTGTGCCTCAAGCATCTTACCAGACAAAGTGTCTTGGGGTATCTCAACTGGATACTAGACGAGAGACACTGTTCTCCGGCTACTCGGAACTATAGGTTAGCAGCCATACATGCTTTTGTACTCTACCTCCAATACAACGTCATTGAGTTGTCCGAGGAATGGCAGAAAATCTTGTCCATAAAAGCTATGCGAACTGAGAAAAAGGCATTGAATTACCTTACTCCAGAAGGGATACGACTTCTTCTTCAACAGCCCGATGCCACAACCAGGCAAGGAAGAAGGCATCTGGCTATGCTCTCCCTCATGTATGACACGGGAGCGAGAGTGCAGGAGTTAGCGGATCTGACGGTTGAATCAGTCAGAATCGACAGCGAGCCTTACTCTATCAAACTGTACGGCAAGGGGCGCAAGGCTCGTGTGGTACCCATGGTCAGGGAGCAAGTGGAGCATCTTAGGTTGTATATGGAAGAGAATCACCTCGACAATAGCAACATGTATGGAACTCCTCTATTCTTCAACAACAGGCAAGAAAAGCTGACGCGCGAGGGTGTAGCATACGTGCTTAAGACTTACGCAGACATGGCCAGGAAAACCAATCCGTCGCTTATTCCGCAGCGTTTGAGTTGCCATAGCCTGCGGCATAGTAAGGCCATGCATCTGCTTCAGTCCGGGGTTAACCTCATCTATATCAGGGATATACTTGGACATGTATCTATACAAACAACCGACATCTATGCAAGAGCAGACTCGAAAGCAAAGCGTGAAGCCTTAGAAAAGGTTTACGTGAATCTCAATCCTGAAGTCAAGTCCGACCGTGCCTGGGAGCGCGATAAAAACCTGCGGGAATGGCTGAAGGGACTTAACCGCTGACATCGTTATGTAAAGTTGAAACGAGAAGTAACATGGGTAATACGCTGACTATCAACATAGCTTTGACGCCAACTTTGCATAATGATATGCTTATCATAAAAGAACTTATGCGAAGCTTCTCATAAGTTCTTCAAGGGGCTGAAGTCAAGCGGCTTCAACATCGAAGGCTCGCACGTCAGGGATCGTGAGCGTATATCCAATCTGTTCTCCATCATTATGATTGCGTATGTATGGTACTATCTCGTCGGTATCTTTATACACAAAAACATTCGTTCTATAAAGACTCTGGCTCATGGCCGGAAGTCTGTCAGCCTGTTCAAGTATGGCCTGGACTACATCCAGCAATGCCTTTTGAACCATACTGACCGCTATAGAATCGATGTTTTCAAATTTTTGTCATATACTTAGAAATAATATATAACTTTGCAGGCGATAGCGGGTTTGTAATAGATATTCTGTAGACACATTCGTAAATGCCATGATGCTCAAAAACGACCTTCATAAATTGATTCTGCGCGTTTTCTGCAAATTGCAGAATACTGTTTATGGCGGTAACGAACGCTTGTATATTCCCAAAAATAATCAAGGCACGATGAGGGTAAGTGAACAAGAGTTGCGGCTATTGTTCATTGAACTTTTTCTCTCTGATGAACGATTCAAATCATATCGCTATTCTATAGAAACCCCCACTATTCGGAAATATAGATTCTCTTCAAAGGGTAAAAAATGTATTCCTACGGTAGTATGCGATTGTAGCGCGCATAGAACTGACGGACGATGCGCCAACATTGATCTTTCAATTTTCGATGGAGATAATCGTGTTGCCATCATTGAATTCAAGGCCAATAACCCAGGCTCATTTGAACACGCAAAAGATTTCGTCAAGCTTTCTTCTGAACCAGGTGATAATCTCATACGTCTATTCATTGAGATTTACACTCAGACAGACGCTGAGACTCTTCGTAACATTCACGAAAAACTATTCATTAATGAATATGGCAACATCGGGCAGAATACTATATTCTATGGATATTCACTTAATCATCAAGGAGATATAGCCAATGGCTTAATCTGTTGCGACGCAAATTACAGAACAGGGAAAATATTAAAATTATAACGCATGAAAAGAATAGTAACATTATTTCTTTTAGGACTTCTTTGTCAAACGGTACTTGCTCAAAGCGACAAGTTTTCATCTTATGAATCAATGATTGGGAAAAAAGCCTATTTCTATGCAGAGCGCATGAGCCGAATCAGTGGCCGGTTTAAGGTTTATACATTAGAGAATGGCAAATATGTTGCCATTACTCCTAATCAAGCCAAACGGTCTTTGGGATTGTTTTCGCAGCCTGCTGATTATTATTTTTCTTATGGCCAGTTTGATGGATGCTATTACATAGATGGAATTGTCGTTGATAAGAAGGGGAAGATGATCAAAGCCACAAAAGACGGCAAGACCTACTATTTCGAGATGAATGATTCCAACCATTACATTTCGTACATGCGAAACGCTGATCAATGGACATCTGTTGTATCAGAGTTAAACAACAACTATAATTACTATGTTTATTCCTTAGGAGAGAAAGAATATGTTGTGGAAGTAAAATGGGAAATTAAGTCATTGCCAGATTCGCCTGAAGAAGACGTTTATTATTTAGCTAAAGCTGCAGATGGCAAATCATACATAGGTAATATAGATGAATATGGTCGCACTTTCTCTTATGTTAAATTGCACCCAGAGGAGTTTTTGAGTAAAGATGGTAAACTTGAAAGAGAAAATAAGTTGCAGAGTGATCTTGAAAGAAAGGATGCCTTATCAAGACAAGGCCTTGTTTTAGTTGGGAGGTTTTATAATAAAAGCATCAGGCTTATAGAAGTTCGCGATTCATTATCGTTGTTCATTGGCTTAGAGGATGATACTGATGGAAATATTAACCTGCGATATCTTAGAATAGAACCTAGCAAATATCAAGCTTTTGAGCAAAAGATGTCAATAGTGAATGAAAAATTCAAAAGTTGGGCTCAGACAGCTAAGGAAGATCATGTAACTAACTTTAAGAAAAAAATTCCTGTGGACTTTGAGAACGAGGCAGGCTATTTTAGTATGGGTTTCTCAAATAAATACACTTATACAGATCTTTATGCTGTATTTGAGGTTGATGAGAAAGGAGAATCTCGTCTGAGAATTGATAACTGGGAAGAATATGACCCAGGGAACAGTTCATATAATAGTCAGATGCATACACCTTATCTGTATTTCTATTCTCCAGAAGATTTTGCCAAATTCTTTGAGTTGATGAGGTATGATACGGCTGTAAAGAATTATAACCGCGTGAAAGCTATTGCCGATGCGGCGAATAAAGCTGTTGAGGATCGTGATGCAAAGTTTAACTAGGGGAGACACGTACATTTGCACCTTATGTAAATGTTTGCATAAGGTGTAAAAGGCCGTGTATGCGACCCCTATATGATACTTAAGGCTGAACGGGCCTGTGAATGGCTGTATTCCTTCAGGTCGATCTCTCCGAGATAGCGGAACATGCTTTCCCTGACCCTGCCTCTCTCTATGTGTAGTTCCTCCCCTCTCTCCGTTCTGAGCAAGTCGGGGATCGTGAGCGTATATCCAATCTATTCTCCATCATGATTGCGTATGTCTGGTACTATCTCGTCGGTATCTTTATACACGAAAACATTCGTTCTATAAAGACTCTGGCTCATGGCCGGAAGGCTGTCAGCCTGTTCAAGTATGGCCTGGACTACATCCAGCAATGCCTTTTGAACCATACTGACTGCTATAGAATCGATGTTTTCAAATTTTTGTCATATACTTAGTACCAGCTGAGTATTTGGTAGCTGATTCCTACGCCGAGGTAAGGTGCTGGCCGCACTTGGTTATTGATTAAGCTGACGCCATAGCCGGCTTGGATGCCTATTGAAAAGTGTGGTTTCTTTGGCTTGTGGGTAATGGTGGTTGTGTTGGTAATGGTTGTAGTTTGCGGGTAGATTTGGATGCTGTCGAGTTGGGGCCGATAGCCGGAGATCCAGGCGGTGTAGGTGGTGTCGGTGTAGGTCCGTTGTTCTCGGGGCATGTTTATGTAGAGTGTGTCGTGGAGCCAGAGAGTGTCGGTAGCTTGAACGAGGACGGTCATTGTGTCGATTATCTTTGATGTGATGTACACGGGTCTCGGAATATGGATTGTGTCGCGTATTCGGATGGTGTCTGCTTTGTGTTCGATTGAGGTGTCGCTCTGGCTTCGATTGCAGCTGTAGGTGCAGATGCGGATAGCGGCAGCTATCAGGAAGATTGCCACCGCTGTTCTTAGGAGTATTCTGGAAAGGTTGTCGTAAGTCATAGTCTTTCTCTGAATTTGGATTTGTAGGATTGGTCATAGAGGATTTGTCCGCGTTGCGGGCCATTTCTCTTGTGAGAGAGGTGTATGAACGTGTCGTACAGTATGAGCTGGTCAAACGGGAGTCCAATGTGAAGAACTAGCCACGCAAGTGTGAACGGGTTGTCTTCGTGGATATCTGCTGCTTCGCCCCTGGTATGTTGCGAGTTAGCTGCGCCTTTTACAGCCTTATTGAGGGCTTTTGAGCGGTAACCTGAGTCACCCTTAGCGGATGTCCACAGGCATCCCTGAGGGGCTGCAGAACGTTGAATACGAGCGCGCGGATGTTATCTGCGACGTTCTCGTCTGGGATGGCGTTGTCTATGCCGAGTTCATCAGCTTTGTTGCTTCTCTCGAACTCTTCCCAGCTGAAGTTTTTGGTGATTGTGCCTTTCATTAGTCTTCGTTTTGGGTTGGATCGTTGTCTGACAGATCAACAATGCCGGAGCCGTATGGAGGTTCGCGGTCGATGCAGCGGAGCTTCTTGCAACGCAGGAGCGAGAGAACCGCAATCTTGGTGTTCTTGGTGTCTATCTCCTGACGGAGAGCTGTGTTGATGTCAAACTGTTGGTGATACTTCTCCTGGAGAGTTATGTTCTCGCTGCGGAGGGTGTTGTTCTCTTCGGTCTGCCGGTCGATGATCTTCTTCCATTCCTCGTTGGCTTTGGCGATATTCTCAAGCATAGCCGCAGTCTTCTTTTCGCTGACAAGGAATATGGCAATCAGTCCATCGCTACCGAGCAGTACTGTAATGAGTTGGATGATTGAATCTGCTGTCATGGTTAAGGTCATTTTTACGAAAGAGCCCCATCTTGCATCGCTGCAGGATGGGGCCGATTCATCCTACATTCCCGCATCAATACATAACGAGGCTATGCTTTCTGGTGCCTGGACA
>ERZ827168.5025-NODE-5025-length-11484-cov-5.612390_pt1 | contig 11484 bp, 10 predicted proteins | sample MGYA00519868_ERZ827168 | MGnify/ENA primary metagenome ERZ827168 (study PRJEB31778, sample SAMEA3449271) | human gut metagenome | biome: human gut; feature: human-associated habitat; material: faeces | place: United Kingdom | collected 2010/2012 ...
AAACGCTCGAGCAAGCATAAAGGCATTTGTAGAAGACGGGCGGTACCACGTGATATGCACGGGGTCTCTTCTGGGAATCAGGGGATACAACCGCAAGAAAAGCGAGGGCGTTCCTACAGGATTCGAGCGCATTGTGCACATGCATTCCATGGATTTCGAGGAATTCCTCTGGGCAAAAGGAGTGAGTCCGGAGATTATAGGCTACCTGAAGTCTTGCTACGCAAGACGCGAACCAGTGCGCGAGGCGGTGCATCAAAGCCTAATGCGATACTTCAGGGAATACATCTGCGTTGGCGGTCTTCCTGCCGTAGTGCGAGAATTCCTCGAAACAAACGATATAGGTGCCGTGCGTCAAGAGCAACTTGATCTCATCGAAGAATACCGTGATGATTTCGGTAAACACCTTGATTCAAATGAAAGAGAAACAACAGACCTCACCTTACTGGCACGAATCAATCGCGTTTTCGACTCAATCCCTGGCCAATTGGCCAAAGAGAACAAAAAATTTCAGTACTCGAAGTTGGAAAACAAAGGGCGGTCGGAAACCTATCAGGCAGCCATTCAGTGGCTATGCGATGCAGGACTGGCCGTGCGCTGCCACAACTTGGAACTTCCCCAATCGCCTCTTGAAGGAAACGCCATAGAAAACATTTTCAAACTCTATCTCCAAGACTCGGGCTTGTTTGTGGCGATGCTTGAAGAAGGAAGCGCGGGCGACATCCTTACGGGTAACCTGGGCATATACAAAGGAGCAATTTACGAAAATATCGTGGCCGATGCTTTTTCAAAGATGGGGCGCCCTCTTTATTATTTTCACAAGGACAGTTTCTGTTTTCTTCTACTGACATTTGTTACATCCCTCCCCTATATTATTTGTAGCTTCAATATAAGCAATTTCTTCAATTGATTGACCTGGGGCATAAGGACTCACAAGTTCTGGAAATATTGTTCCCATTTTTAATCCAACACATGGTTTAAATGTTTTATCCATATATTGAACTGGGACATAACTTTGGGCTAACATTGGATTTGTAGGAAATACATCATTATATTCATCATCAAATCCACAACCACAATTATCATTATAAGACTCATTACATGAACAACAATTATTTTGACATCTATCTTCTAATACTTCTTCATTAGAATTAGTTGAATAATTATTATTCATACAAAAACATCTTCTGTATCTAAAATTATACATTTTTCTTCCTCCTTTATAATTTATTATATGACTTTATTTGACAATTGTGATTATTTTTATACATGTAAATTAAATATTTTATAAGCTCAAAAAAAGACGTATAAAATACGTCTTTTTTAATAATTATAATTAGATTTTTAAGATTCCACCAATTATTTTATTATCATGTCCGTAAACTTGATTGTTTTTTCCTCCTGATAAAACAACTGTATCTCCTGATTCTAATATTCCTTTATCTTCTAATTTTTTAATACCAGCTTTTAATGTTTCTTCTACTGTCTCTTTTGCATCAATATATACTGGTGTAACATTCCAAGCTAAAGCTAATTGGTTAAATGTTCTTCTATTGTCTGTAACTGCTAAAATTGGGCATCCAGCTCCTAATCCTGCTAATCTTCTTGCAGAATCTCCAGAATGTGTATATGCAACTATTGCATCAGCTTCTAAGTTTTTAGCTGTAATACATGCTGTATAAGCTATTTTATCTTCTTCTGTTGCTAAATCTATATTATCATTTTGATCAAATCTCTTCCAGTAATTAATTTCTGGTTCTACTCTTTTAGCTATTTTATCCATTGTTTTAACACATTCTACTGGATAGTCACCTTGAGCACATTCTCCTGATAACATTATTGCACTTGTTCTATCATAAATAGCATTTGCAACATCACTAGCTTCTGCTCTTGTTGGTAATGGTTGATGTGTCATTGATTCTAGCATTTGTGTAGCTGTTATAGCTGGTTTGTGTATTCTATTAGAAATTTTTATTATTTTCTTTTGAACTACAGGTGGTTCTGTAAAGTCTGTTTCTGTAGCCATATCACCTCTAGCTATCATTTGACCATCAGCTGCATTTAATATATCTTCTAGATTTGATAATCCTTCAACATTTTCTATTTTTGTTATTATTTGAATATCTTTTCCACCATTTTCATCTAATACTTTTCTTACTTGTCTTATATCATCTAAGTTTCTTGCAAATGAAATTGCAACAAAATCATAATCATGTTCACAAGCTGCTTTTAAGTCTGCGATATCTTTTTCAGCTAGACCTGGTAATCTAATTACTGTTCCAGGTAAATTCATAGTTTTTCTACTTCCTAATCCATTTCCATGAACAACTGTACAAACTATATCTTTTCCTACAACTTCATCAACTTTTAATTCAATTGCACCATCATCTATTAATATTTTTGTTCCTGGTTTAACATCGTTATATAATCCTTTATATGTTACAGAAACTTTTTCTTCGTCTCCTGTAATATCTTCATTTACTAATGTAAATTTTTGACCATCTTTTAATTGTATTTTTGTATTTTTTCCTGTATATAGCATTCCTGTTCTTATTTCAGGGCCTTTCATGTCTAAAAGTAAAGCTACTGGTATATCTAATTCTTTTCTTAATCTTATAATATTTTCAGTTTTTTCTGATTGTTCATCCCAGCTACCATGAGAATAATTGATTCTTGTTACATTTAATCCAGCTTCAAATAATTCTTCTAATCTATTTTCACTAGCTGGCCCTATTGTACCTACAATTTTAGTTTTTCTTAAATCTTTTTTCATTTTAATTCCTCCCTTTACAATAACAAAAGTTATTATATCACATATATATTTATGTATTCAAGACATTTTTCAGTTTTTTTTGACAATTTTGTAAATTTATTCCATTATATTTATAATTTACTTTAATTCTACAATTGCATGTAATTTTGTTTCATCTTGACTTTTTATAGCAACTATATATTTTCCATCTTCGTTACTATATAAACACTTTATTATATCACCATACTTTAGTTCATGTTTATAAGTTATTCTGACACTTTTAATATTTTGATTTTGCTCGTATACATCTTGGGGTAATGCTTCATATGCAAAATCTAAATAATTTAAATTATGAACATGTTTATTTACATCTATATCTGACCTTTGTACATTATATATTATATTTGAAATATATTCAGTTGGTTCTTTTATTTTTTCCAATTTTTCTTCATTAAATACATTTTTATTATATTCTGGTTTATATTTTTTGCCTAATTCATCATCAATTTTTGTAATATGCTTCGTTTTTATATCTATCAAAACCCACTTTGATGTTCCTATTGCAATTAAATTATTCTTTGAATCATATACTTCATAATCCCTATACGAACAGAATTTATCATTTGCACTCACCCATGTTTTTAGTGTAACAATCTCACCATATCCACATCTATCATAAACTTGAACTTTCCAATCTAATATAACCCAAGCAGTTCCATTTTTTTCCAAGTCATCTACACCTTGTCCAACTGTACTAGAATGTAAACTAGCTATTTCTTCCATATACCCTAATATTGCTTTATTTGATAATTTATTATTTTTTCCTAAATCTTTAACTACTACTTCATATTTATGTTCAAAAATCATTTTATTACTTCCTTTACTTTCAGTCTCGCAAAAACTAGTAATCTCTACACAACATATTAAAAATATATAAAGATTACTAGTTTAATAAATTTATATTAATATCCAGGTTTTTCTAACAATTTAAACATATTTTTCTTATATTCTTCTACTCCTGGTTGATTAAATGGATTTACTCCTAAAATAAGTCCAGACATTGCACATGCTTTTTCAAAGAAATATATTAATTGTCCAATTACTGTTTCATCTAATCTTTCTAAATTAATTACTATATTAGGAACATCTCCTGATGTGTGTGCTTCTATAGTACCTTCCATTGCTTTCTTGTTTACAAAATCTAATTTTTTGCCAGCTAAATAATTTAAACCATCTAAATTGTCATCATCTGGATTTATTGTAATGTCAGAATTTGATTTATTTATTGATATAACTGTTTCAAATAAATTTCTTCTTCCTTCTTGTATATATTGTCCCATTGAGTGTAAATCTGTAGTAAAATCTACTCCTGCAGGAAAAATTCCTTTTTGTTCTTTTCCTTCACTCTCACCATATAATTGTTTCCACCATTCTGTAAAGTAATGCATTTTAGGTTCATAATTAACTAATATTTCTGTATTTTTATACAATTTATATAAAATATTTCTAACAACAGCATATTGATAACATTCATTATATTTTAAATTACTATCAGCATATCTTTCTTGTGCTATTCTTGCACCTTCCATTAATTTGTCTATATATATTCCAGCAACTGCAATTGGTAATAATCCAACTGCTGTAAGTACTGAATATCTACCTCCTATATTATCTGGAATAACAAATTCTTCATACCCTTCTCCGTCTGCTAAAGTTTTTAAAGCTCCTTTTTGTTTATCAGTAGTAACATATATTCTACTTCTTGCTTCTTCTATTCCATATTTATTCTCTAAAATTTCTCTAAAAATTCTAAATGCAATTGCAGGTTCTGTTGTTGTTCCTGATTTAGAAATTACATTTACAGAAAAATCCTTATCTCCTATTGCCTCTATTAGTTCATTTATATAGTTAGGACTTAAGTTATTTCCTGCATATAATATTTGAGGTGTTTTTCTTGTTTTATCTGATAACATATTATAAAAAGTACTAGTTAATGATTCTATAACAGCTCTTGCACCTAAATAAGAGCCACCTATTCCAATTACAACCAATATATCAGAATCTTTTTGAATTCTTTCTGCTGATTTTTTTATTCTTTCAAATTCTTCTTTATCATAATTTGTAGGTAATTCTAACCATCCAACAAAATCATTTTCGTTATTTGATCTATCATGTAATTCTTTATGAATATTTTCTACAATTTCTGTATATTCCATTATATTTTTCTTGTCAATTCCAGTATGTTGTAAATCTAATTTTAAATCAACCATTTTTATACCTCTCTTTTACAATTTGATATAATTATATATAAGATATATGTTAAATTCAAGACTTTTTTATTAATTATTTTAATACCTCACTAAACACTTTTGATAAATATTTCATACTAGTTAAACATTGTTCTAATGTATTTCCTGTAGCACCAACTTCTATAATATTTGCAGCCTTACCCAAATGTTGATTATATCTAGAGTTTCTTAAAATAATAGGCTTAAATAAATCCGGATACATTTCTTGTGCTTTATTTTGTACTTTTATTGCAAATTTTAAATTTTGATTCCAATTTGGATGCCATAAGCCTCCTCCATTTGAGCCAATAACAAACATTAGTTGTGCTGCTTTGTCTTCACCTATTTTTACTGTCGGAGCATAATCACTATTACTCCCAATGGCATCTCTATGCAAATCTATTATAATATCTGATTTATTTGTTTTTAATAAGTTTTCTACTGTTGAAAGAGATCTATTATATGATCCTGTATAGGCTGGATAATCATGGTAAGTAGTATCATGTGTTACATTATATCCATATTTTTGTAAATAATCTGTTAATTCTTCTCCAACTTTAGCAACAGTATAATTCAAATCTGTTGTTCTATAAGTTCCTGTTGGCTCATATTGATATTTATCACTTGCAGTATAACTTTCACAAGTATGTGTATGAAAAATTAATATATTTTTTGTATCTATATCTATATCAGGTTTTAACATATCTTCTGTCAATTCATAATTAGTTTCATTTTTTATTTTTACATCATTATATTGATTTGTAAATTTATTAGCTAATGGCTTTTCTGTTATTACCTCAGTATTAACATCTGTTTTTGCATCTTCTTTTTCCTGTTTTGCAACTTCTGTACTTTCCTCTAGATTTTTCATTGTTTTCTTTTCTAATTCTAATTGACTTAATTCCACACCTAGAAGTTTTTTTAAATATCCACTTTCTACTTGATCATCTTCTTCTGCAATTTTATTTATTTCTTTATTTACATTTTTTATGCAAGGAATTGTTGTATCTAAGCATATTGTATAATTATTATTTAATATAAGTGATAATTTATCATTTAACAATAATTTAAAATCATTATTATCTTTTACACCAGAAAAATATCTAGTAAGTATAAAAAGCAATATTATTACAAGTGTTATACTTACTAGATATTTTATTATATCTTTTATGTTTATAATTGTAACATTAAACATATATATACTCCTTATCTTGTCCTTATATGTATATATATGTTTTAACATTTAAAAATATTCTTAATATTTAGAATACTTAATATAATTTTGGTTTTAATTCTAAATAAATAGGCTTTTCGTCACCAATCATTGTAGATTTTCCATGCCCTGGATATACAATTGTATCATCTGGTAATATTAAAAGTTTATTTGTTATTGAGTTCATTATATCTTCTATACTTCCTGTTGGCAAATCTGTTCTTCCCCATGTCCCTCTAAACAATGTATCTCCAGAAAATAATAGTTTTTCTTCTTCACAATATAAACTTGTTCCACCTATTGTGTGACCAGGCGTATGAATTATTTTAAACTCTAAATCTCCTAAATGCAACAAATCACCATCATCAACTCGAGAATCAGCTTCTAATTCTATTTTATCCATACCTATATATGTTGTTAAATTAATTTTTTCATCATTTAATCCTTCTGCATCATATCTATGAATTAAAATTTTCCCACCACATCTATTTTTTAGTTCATTTACTCCACCTATATGATCGCCATGACAATGTGTAATATAAATATATTTCAATTTTCCTTTTAAAATGTCAATCATTTCTACTATTCTATCAACATCACCAGCAGGATCTATAACCATAGTTTCATGAGAATTTTCATCAAAAACTATATAACAATTAGTTGGATCCCCTATCCAAGTTTCTATCTTTAGTTCTTTTAATATCATATTCATCCTTCCCTTATTTTTTTCTTTTAACCTCATATACACTGTCAACTTTTCTTACAGCTTTTATTAATTTATTCATTTCATCTAAATTTTCTATTTCAACATTTATGTTTATTACAGCTATATTTTGTTTTGTTGTTTTTGTATTAACTCCCATAAGTTTAGCTTTTGTTGTTCCTATTTCTTTTAATATATCTGCTAATAGACCAGCCCTATCATTTGAATAAATTTCAATATCAGCAGTATATTCAGCTTGTGGTTGATTATACCACTCAACATCTATCATTCTATTTTCTTCAGATAATAAATCTTTAACATTTACACAATCTTTTCTATGAACAGAAACTCCTCTTCCTTTTGTTATATATCCTACAATTTCATCACCTGGAAGCGGATTACAACATTTTGAAAGTTTTATTAAACAATTATCAATTCCTTTTACAATAATTCCTGAACTTGATACGCTTGGCTTTTTGTTTTTATTTTTTGATAATTCTTCTATTTTTTGTTCAATGTTTTCTTCGTTATGCTCTTTTCTATATTCTATAAGCATTCTAGCAATAATTTTTACAGGAGAAATTGCACCAAATCCAACAGATGCATACATTTCTTCTAAATTCTTATATTTATATCTTTCAAGCATTGGTTCTATATATTCACCTTTAAACAATTCAACATAAGGAATTCCTATTCTTTTAATTTCTTTTTCTATTAAGTCTTTTCCTCTTTCAATATTCTCTGATTTTTCAGCTTTTTTAAACCAAGATAATATTTTATTTTTCGCGCTACTGCTTTTTACAAACTTAAGCCAATCTCTACTTGGCCCCTTTGAATTATCAGATGTTATTATTTCTACTATATCTCCTGTCTTTAAAGGTGTTATTATAGGCATCATTTTACTATTTATTTTACATCCGGTCATATGATGTCCAATTTCTGCATGTATACTATATGCAAAATCTATTGATGTTGCACCTCTTGGTAAAACTTTTATTTCGCCCTTTGGTGTAAACACATAAACTTCATCTTCAAAAAGTTCTGTTTTTAATGTTTCTAAAAATTGTTGAGGATCTTGCATATCTTTCTGCCATTCCAATGTTTCTCTAAGCCATGCCAATTTATCTTCTTCTACTTTTACAGATTGTTTTTTACCAAAATAACTTGCTTCTTTATATGCCCAATGTGCAGCAATACCAAATTCCGCAATTCTATGCATATCCCATGTACGTATTTGAACTTCAAATGGCGTACCTTTTTCACCTAATAATGTTGTATGAATTGATTGATACATATTAGGTTTTGGAACAGCAATATAATCTTTAAACCTTCCTGGCATAGGATTATATAGCTCGTGAACAACTCCTAATGCAGCATAACAATCTTTTACAGAATTAACTAAAATTCTTAATGCAAATAAATCATATATTTGATCTAATGTTTTGTTATCTCTTTGCATTTTTCTATATATACTATATAAATGTTTTGCTCTTCCTGTAACTTCTGCATCTATTTTTTGTTTTTTTAGTTCTACTCTTATATCTGCCATTATTTTTTCTATAAATTTTAGTCTTTCTTCTCTCTTTTTATTTATACCTTCTACTAACTCTCTATATTCTTCTGGATATAAATACTTAAATGATAAATCCTCTAACTCCCATTTTATAGAATAAACCCCGTAATCTATTTGCAAGTGGTGCATATAATTCCATAGTTTCTTTTGCATTAGCTATTTGTCTATCTCTTTTTAAATACTTTAATGTTCTCATATTATGAAGCCTATCAGCTAATTTTATTAATATTACTCTGATGTCTTTTCCCATTGCAAGGAACATTTTTCTATAATCTTCAACCTGTTTTTCCTCTACTGTTTCAAATTGCATTTCTCCAAGTTTAGTAACACCTGCAACCATTTCTGCAATCTCATCACCAAATTCTCTTCTTAAATCTGCATCTGTAACATCAGTATCTTCTACAACATCATGTAAAAGTGCCGCACAAATTGTACTATCATCTAAACCTATATCTGCTAAAATATATGCCACATTTAAGGGATGAATTATATACGGTTCCCCTGATCTTCTACATTGATTTCCATGATGACTAAAAGCATAGTTATATGCTCTCATTATTAATTTTGTATCTGCTCTTTTTGTTTTTTGTTTCTTTTTTGCAATAACATCTTCAATTGCAATCTCTTTATTTTCCTCTTGCATCAAATCCCCCCTTTATTGACACTTTTCTATATTGATTTCATAATGTCTTTTAAATTAATTTGCAAATTATCAACTCCATTAAATGTATTAATTTCTAATACACCAACAACATCAACTTTGTCTCCAATTAAATATTCATTAGCTAAATATCCCATATTAAATCCTATTGCATTTATTATATTATTTTTAGATTTTAATGTTAACTTTAAGTGTCTGCCTTCTGATAAAGCTCTTATAGAATCAATTTTTAAATTTCTATATGCAAATAATGGCATTTTATTACCTTCTCCAAAAGGTTCTAGTGCACTTAAACTTTCTACAATATTTTTATTTATATTATTCAAATCTATTTCTGCATCTATATTAATAATTGGAACTATATCTTTTATGTTGTTTTCTTCTGCTATTTTTTCTATTTCATTTTCAAATTGACTTAGCTTATCTTTTTTTACTGTAACACCAATCGCCATAGCATGTCCACCAAATTTTTCCAAACTATCACTACAGTTATTTAAAGCCTCGTGTAAATCAAATCCTGGTATACTTCTTCCTGATCCTTTTCCAATATCATCTTCAAAACATAATAAAATACTTGGTTTAAAATATAAATCTGTAATTTTAGATGCAACAATACCAATTACTCCATGGTGCCATCCATTTCCACCAACTACTATAACATTATTATTATCTAAATGTTCATTTTCTATTTTAGCTAGTGCTTCATTATATATTTTTTTTTCTATTTCTTGTCTTTTGCTATTATAACCATTTAATTTTTTTACTAATTCATTTGCTTCTACTATATTTTTTGATAAAAATAATTCTAATGCATCTTCTTGATGTCCCATCCTTCCAGATGCATTAATTCTTGGAGCTATACCAAAAGAAACTGTATTTGAATCTATTTTATTATAACCAGAAGCTTGTAATAACGCTTTTAATCCTATATTTTTAGTTTGTTTTACTAATTTTAATCCTAATTTTGTAATAACTCTATTTTCATCTACTAATGGAACTATATCTGATATTGTACCAACACAAACAATGTCTAGAAACTTCAAATATTCTTTTTCTTCTAACCCTAATCTAATTGAAATTGCTTGTGATAATTTAAATGCGACACCTACACCTGCTAACTCTCTAAATGGATATTGGTTATCTTTTCTTTTTGCATCAATTACAGCAAATGCTTTAGGTAATTCTTCTACTGGTTCATGATGATCTGTTATTATTGTTTGTATTCCTAAACTATTTGCATAATCAATTTCCTCTATTGCAGAAATACCACAATCTACTGTTATCATTAAGTCATATTTTTTACTTGCAATTTCTTCTAATGCAGGTTTATTTAATCCATAGCCTTCTTCAAGTCTATTTGGAATATATTGATCAACTTGTAAACCTCTTTCTTCTAAAAAACTTTTTAAAACAGTAATACTTGTTATTCCATCAACATCATAATCTCCATATATTACTATTCTTTCTTTATTCTTTATTGCAGCTACTATTCTATCTACAGCCTTTTTCATATCTGGTAATAAATATGGATCATGAAAATCGTTTCTTGTTGGATTTAAAAAAACTCGTATATCTTCATCTTCAACGATATTTCTATTTACTAAAATAGTAGCTAATAATTTACTTATATTATATCTGCTTGATAATTCTTCTACCTTTTCTTCGTTGCTCTCACAAAATTGCCATTTTTTATTCATTTTTCTCTCCCATTTTTACTTTTTCTACATTGTATAATAAATTTTTTTGTTTTTAAATACTTTTTTATTATTTTTTTATAAAATTTATTTAAAAACTTCGTAAAAGAAAAAGATTGTTTAACTTAAATTATAGTTAAATTTAAAAAAAGAAAGAGTAACTTTTGTTTTATAAACTTTTTTACTCTTTCTATAGCCAAATTTATTTTTACATCTCCATTTTTTAATATTTCTTTTACTAATTTTTTCATTTCTTCTTCTGCTATTTTTCTTTCTTTTTCTTCCATAGAAAAATACCTTTTATTATATATTTTTATTATATCATAAAAGGTATTTTCATTTTACACAAAATTCTTTACACTCTCCGGTTTTAGAACACAGTTCTACTAATAAAGTGAAACACGTAATCCAACCTGGTAGGTGCTGTCAGTCTGGCTATAGATACTGCGAAAAGAAGCTGGATAGTAGATGCCGTAGTCGCTGTTATTGGCTCCCCTAACGCTACCAGGATAGTAGGTATTGGTAGCTTTTTCTAATGTCCATTCCCCTTCATTTCCTGCAAAATCATATATATTCATTTTTTTATTTTGTTCACTCGCTCCT
>ERZ827168.5027-NODE-5027-length-11480-cov-3.243851_pt1 | contig 11480 bp, 10 predicted proteins | sample MGYA00519868_ERZ827168 | MGnify/ENA primary metagenome ERZ827168 (study PRJEB31778, sample SAMEA3449271) | human gut metagenome | biome: human gut; feature: human-associated habitat; material: faeces | place: United Kingdom | collected 2010/2012 ...
ATCAGATTGGTTAAATCCGCTATATACAGATATTGTACAGAAAGTAGATGGCTGCTGCCGGTCAGCATTCCTGAAACCACATTGTCATTATAGGTCCAGACAAATGAAAACAACATAACAGTGACAACAGTTGCCACAGCATTCGGTACCATAATACCGCCGAATATGCGCAGATGACCTGCACCGTCCACATAAGCCGCTTCTTCTATTTCTTTGGGCATATTGCGAAAATTCTGGCGAAAAATATAAATAAACAACCCGTTTTTGATTCCGTTTCCGGTCAAAGAGAGCAGAAAAATCGGCCAGTAACTGTTAATCATATTGAGCGGCTGTCCGGTTATCATATGAAACAACCCGAAAATATCAAAAGATTTAAAGTGAAGATAGGTAGAAGCCATATATAATTGCGGCGGCACAACTATTGTAAAAATCACCATCGCAAACAGCAGCCGCTTCAGCGGAATATCAAATCGGGCAAATCCGTATCCTGCCAACAAACAACAGAGCGTTTGCAGTACAGTTGCAGTTGTTACTACCAATAAAGTAACCGCCAAACTGCCGGGATAATCAAGCATCTGCCAAGCCAGCGAAATGTTTTCCATTGAAAAGGTACGCGGTATCAATACCACCGATCCGTCATTCATATCCGCTGTTCCCATAAAACTGCGGGTAAGCAGTTGAAGTACCGGATAGAGAATCATAAAACATAAACCAATCAGCACAACGGTCCGCAGAATGTTCCAAATCCACTTCGGCACCTGATAGCGCAACACTTTTGGTATGATTTCCCGCCTCATCCCAATCTCCTCCTTTCCGCTACTTATCATAATAAAACACCTTCCTGGAAATCAATCCGGCAACCACAATTAAGATAATCGAAACAATTGCAAAATAAATCCACGCCAATGCACTGCCGTATCCGAACTTTATCCCTTTAAAAATAGTATTCTGCACATATTGCAACGCCTTATTAGAAGAACTGAAAAAAGAGTCCACAATGGTATAAACGACATTCACCAGGATCATCGGAGAAACCATCGGAAATGTAATTTTCCAAAAAACGAACGCCTGATGCAAGGGCGGTCGGTCGTAAGACCGGCCGCCCTTTTTGCGTCCTTTTGGCAGGGGGCTGAGTGAAAACGAACGACAAAAAAGGGTTTTTCGGGCGTGAACTTCGATGAAAAAACGCGTTGTGAACGAAAAACGACGCGAATTTGGGGTGGAGAGATAAAAAATAGCGATATAAAAAATCTGCGGCGGACTGCGGGGGAAAATTCGCGGTTCGCTGCTGTTTTGCAATAGATGCTCGATGCAAAACAAACTGTGCGGAAGATCCAATGGCGATGAAGGATAAAAAAATAGGAAAAGGATTTCGAATTGCGAAATATAAAACCTTCTCTTACGGTTTAGAGAAAAAACAACAGCCTGAAAAAAGATGGGCATATTCTGCCGTTTTAAGGGGAAAAAAGAGGAAAACGAGGGGGATAACATGACATATCCATGTTTGTTAAGGGAGAAAAACGTTTTGATAACGTTGACAAAGGGCAGAAGGAGGAGTAAAATACAGACGTTTGATTTGAACAGAAACCAAACGGATTGACGCAAAAGATTTCGGCGATGCAAAAAGGAGGAAAGGCGCATGAGCCGCAATTTTGGAAAGGTCTGGAACTGCGTAAGCACCGTCCTGGTGGCGCTCGTCGTGCTGCTGGCGGCCTTACTTGCCGGAGCCAGGCTTTTTGGTTTGCAGGTTTTCACCATCCTGTCCGGCTCGATGGAGCCCAAGTACCCCGTCGGGTCGCTGATTTACGTAAAATCCGTCGATCCTTCGCAGGTGAAGGAGGGGGACGTGATCACCTTCCTGCTCTCCGATACCGTCACTGCGACCCACCGCGTGGTGGGGATCGTGGATCAAGGCGACGGCGCGCTCCGCTTCCGCACCAAGGGCGACGCCAACGACGCGGAGGACGCAGCGCTCGTCCACCAGAACAACCTGCTGGGCGAACCGGTCGCCTGCATTCCGTACCTCGGCTATTTTGCCGCCTGGGTGCAGAACCCGCCGGGAAGCCTCATCGCCATCGGCGCGGGCGTGTTCCTGCTGGCGCTGGTGTTCCTGCCCGATCTGCTGGGCGGAAACAAGGAGAAAAAGAAAACAGATGCCTCCGGGGATGAAAAAGACACATCCCCGAACACATAATTTTTGAAAAACAGGAGGAAGCCCCCATGAGGAACAAAACGAATCGCACCGTGTCGATCAAGATCGCTGCGTTGATCGCCGCCATCGTGCTGGTCATCGGCTGCACCGCGGGCGGAACCGTCGCCTGGCTGGTCTCCAAGCCCGCCGCCATCACCAACGTGTTCACCGTCGGCAATATCAACGCGACGCTTACCGAAACCAAGACGGCATTCAAGATCGTCCCCGGCGTGGACATCGACAAGGACCCCGTCGCCACCGTCAAAGCCAATAGCGAGGATTGCTACCTCTTCATGCAGCTGACCGAGGAAAATTGGCCCACCTTCACCGAGGCGGACAACACCACCCGCAAGGTGGAATACAAGATTGCGGACGGCTGGACCAAGCTGAAGGACGGCGTTTATTACCGCGAGGTCACCAAGAAAGACACGGATCAGACCTTCCAAGTGCTCAAGGATAACAAGGTGACCGTGAGCAACACCCTGACCAAGGAAAACGCCGACGCCATCACCGGCGACCCCAAGCTGACCGTGGCCGTTTACGCCGTGCAGAAGGAGGGCATGGGTTCTGCCGCCGAGGCCTGGGCGGCGGCAAATGCCCAATAATTCGTCTTTATTTTTCGGTGCTTCTGGTTTTTACACAATCTTGAATGGAAAGGAAGTCCCAGCCAGTGAAAAAGAAGCTCCTTGTGCTCAGTCTCTGTGTCGTCCTTGCCGCGATTGCGATCGCCGGCGCGTCCCTGGCGTACTTCACCGACACGAAGTCCGCTAAGAATACCTTCACCGTCGGCAACGTGAAGATCGACCTGATCGAGTCCAGGTACCATCGTCAGGGCTCCGGCGGCAGCGGCGATACCTCCATTCCCGCCCCCACGCAGACCGCGTCCGGCATGAAGTATGTCTCCAATGGCGCCACGATCTTCTCCGATGACGAGATCAAGGCGGACGCTGCGAATTACTCCGCCTACATCGGTGAGCGCGGCAAAAACATGGTTCCCGGCAAGAACATTGCCAAGTCCCCCTATGTCGTCAACACCGGCGCCAATGACGCCTACATCCGCATCCGCGTGATGATCCCCTCCGATGCGAACCGCGATTACTGGCAGGCTCGCAGCGGCGGCGTGATCGAAAGCCAGTTCTGCTCCACGGCCATCACCAGCGGCGAGTTCATGCACAACGACAAAACAACTTACAATCCGTTTATTGATGCCAGCGGCAGGGGCTATGTCGATGAGAACGGCGTCAAGTACGATGTTTACACCTTCATCCGCAACGAGCCGCTCAAGCCCGGCGAGATGACCGAATGGAACGTCTGGAACTACATCGGCATCGCGGATGAGGCCACCAGCGCGAACATCCAGAAGGCCATCAATAAAGGGGCGATTCTCGTATCCGAAGACGGCACGATGACGGTCAACGTGCTGGTGCAGGCCGACGCCATCCAGGCGGAAGGCTTTGCCGATGCAAAGGCGGCTTTCGCGGCCTTTGACGCGCAGAAATAATCTGCGCATCCCACAGTATTCCATTTGCACCCGATGAGCAAGGGTGCAGAAAATAAAAAAGGAGCCAAAGAAAATGAAAAAGAAACTTCTTGTGCTCGGTCTCTGTGTAGCTCTTGCCGCGATTGCGATCGCCGGCGCGTCCCTGGCGTACTTCACCGATACGAAGTCCGCAACGAACACCTTCACCGTGGGCAACGTGAAGATCGACCTGATCGAGTCCAGATTCCACCGCCAGGGCAACGACAACTCCGGCGACACCTCCATCCCCGACCCCGCCGGAACCGCAAGCGGCATGAAGTATCTTAAGGACGGCCAGAAGGCGTTCACCGATGACGAGATCAAGAATGACGCTAAGACCTATGCGACCGAATACCTGGCTGTGAAGGGCCAGAACATGGTTCCCGGCCGCGGCGTTGCCAAATGCCCCTACGTCATCAACACCGGCGCGAACGACGCTTATGTCCGCGTCCGTGTGATGATCCCCTCCAAAGCCAACAATGATTTTGTTGCCGTGAAGGACGGCGGCGTGATCACCAACCAGTGGTGCAGCACCGCCTTTATCAGCGGCGAGTTCATCGATGGCAAGGGCGGCGGCTGGAACAATGCTCCTGCGATTGAACGGAATGTTGAAAAGGACGGTATGAAGTACGACGTTTACACCTTCACTCGCGTTAAGCCTCTGGCTGCCGGCGCTATGACCGAGTGGAACGTCTGGAACTTCATCGGCATCAACAAGGATGCGACCAGCGCCGATATCCAGAAGGCTGTCGCCGCCGGTGCCATCACGGCAACGGACAATACCATGACCCTGAACGTGCTGGTCGAGGCCGACGCCATCCAGGCGGAAGGCTTTGCCGATGCCGCTGCGGCTTTCGCTGCCTTTGACAAGTAAGTAGAATCAACTGCACATCAAAAACACGGCTTGTGCCCCGCAGGGGGTGCAAGCCATGCGAGAGCACCCGGTTTTTTCCGGATGCTCTCGCATGGCCTGCAAACAGGCTCCCTTGAGGAAAGGAGAAACCCTATGAAGCGGAAACTGCTGATCCTGTCGCTGCTGGTGATCCTTGCCGCGCTGACCGCAGCCGGAACCCTGGCCTATTATACCGACAGCGCCCGCACGCACAACGTCATCACCTCCGGAAAGGTGAATATTGACCTGCTCGAATGGGCGGACGAGGCGCGCACCAAGCCCTTTAAGGATAAGCAAGGCGTGATGCCCGGCACGAAGGTCACCAAGATTGTCGAGGTCAAAAACACCGGCACGGGCGCGGCCTTTGTCCGCCTGCGCGTGGAAACCGAGGTTCGCAGCGCCGAGAAGCAGGAGATGGACCCCAAGCACGTCCGCCTGGACTTCAATCAGACCGACTGGATCTATCGGGACGGCTATTATTATTACGCCCGCAGCCTACAGCCCGGCGAAACCACCGTGCCGCTGTTCACCGCCGTCACCTTTGCTGCGGAAATGGGCAACGAATATCAGAACGCCACGGCCCATGTGAACGTCAGCGCCTATGCCGTCCAGTCCGCCAACAACGGGGACGATCCCCTGAACGCGGAGGGCTGGCCGTCCGATGCGCCGCCGGAACCCACCGCAGTGCCGGAACCCACTGCGGTGCCCACCAATCCGCCGGAACCCACCGCGGTACCCACCGAAGAACCCTGAAGCGAAAGGAGCAAATGAAAAATGAACAAAGGTCATAAGCTGCTTTCTCTTTTGCTGTGCGCCGCCGTGCTGCTGACGCTCATCGGCCCCGCCGCGCTGGCCGAGGGGGAAACCCTCCCGGAGAAGGAGGTCGTGCTCAGTCAGACCCCGGCAGCATCCGCTGCGCAGGAGGGAGCAAGCGGGGAAGCCGCAGAAGAAACCCCCGCGCCGCAAGCCACGCCCCGGCCGCAGGAATCCCAGGCGGCGGGTGAATCGCCGGAAAACACCCCGGCGGAATCCCCCGCGGAAAGCCCGAAAGAGTCCCCTGCGGAATCTCCCAAAGAGTCTCCCGCGGAATCTCCCAAAGAGTCCCCTGCGGAAAGCCCGAAAGAGTCTCCCGCGCAGACCCCTGCGGGGGAATTCACCATTTCCTATGATTACAACGGCGGCGCGGCGGGCACGCCGCTCATGCTGAACGCCGCGCAGAACGGTGAAAACGCCGCGCAGAACGGTGAAAACGCCGCCCCGGTGCCCGCAGCCGAATCCGTCACCGGCAACAGCGGTCAGAAGATTGTGCTGGCGAACGCGCCCATCAAGCCCGAACGCGACTTTGCGGGATGGAAATCCACCCGCACCGGCAAGCAGTATGCCGCGGGCGAAAGCTATGAAATCCAGGGCGACGATACGCTGGTTGCGCAGTGGAACATGCGGAGCGTCCTCCAAATCGACGTACAGCCCGAGGAGGGCAGCGCGCTGCTTGCGTATAAAAAAACGATCTCCGCTATCAGTGAGGACGAGCAGGCGCTGGTCGAGCAGGCGATCAAGAACGCGCAGCCGACGACGGGCGATGAGCTGATGCTCTCCGCTTTTGAGCCGGAGGTGCTGGCTTCGGACGTGAGCTTTATCGGCGCGGACGGCAAAGCACAGCAGCCCGCCGAGGGCGAAACCGTGCCCATGACCGTGACCGTGCCCGCGGGCGCGATGGAGGGCGAAGGCTTCTGGATGGTCTATCACCTGACCGAAAACGGCGAGGGCGGCTACATCGCGACCCCCGTGCAGTTCATGCCCGCCGATGCAAACGGCGCGTCCGTGCAGCTGGCTGCCGATGGTTTTTCGATCTACGCCGTGGCCAAGGTGCACGATACCGAGGGGGGCACCCTGGTGGCCGAGGACAGCGAGATTAAAATGCTCGTCGAGCATAGTCAGGTGTTCTATTATAAGGACGATCAGTACAGCCAATATACCTACCACCGCTACACCTGGACCATCGAGGACAACAACGACATCGTCAGGGGCTACGCCACGCCCATGAGCGACCTGGCGCAGGACCCGCAGGACCTCAAACGCTACCAGTACCCCTGGCTTTCCGTGGACGCCCTGCAGGAGGGAACGGTCACGGTCAAGCTCAACTACTGTTATTACAACGGCAGTGCCTGGTGGAAGCCCTTGCCCAACGAAACGGTCTCCGGCAGCATTGCCTTCACCATCAACGTCACCGAGTCCACCGACCAGCACCTGCGCATCGTCAACGACATCGTCAAGGACGGCACCCTCAAGCCCGTCTATAAAAACGATGACGGCACCTACAACGAGGATTTGATCTACACCTGGACCGCAAAGTTCTTCCATACCGATAACAGCGGCGGCGAGACCGAGATCACGAACGAGGACAGCTCCATCGACCCTGCTGCGTTCAATCCCAAGGACGGCAGCCTGAACGTCGCCATCGATAACGGCGGCATACGCGAGGAAACCGTAAACGGCGAAGAGGTGCTGCACGTCACGACCTATACCGTCACGGCCCATGACAAGAAAGGAACCCTAATGGGCACGGCCAGCCACCGCGTCGAGTTCGGCGGCAACGTATTGAACGGCAGCTTTGAATACCCTGCCGTTCCGTCAGAACCGTCAAAAGTGACGAACTATGCCTTTGCCAACGGCACGCACCAGCTCTTCTGGCGAACCACCGCGCCGGGCACGAACCACACGCTCGGCCAGGACGTGGAGCTGGGCACCGATCGAAGCGGCAACCCCTATTTACCGGCCGGTTCCAAAGCCGCGCACGGCACACAGTATGCCGAGCTGAACGCCGAGGCCATGGGCACGCTCTATCAGGACGTGCTGACCGCCCCCGGCGCGGAGCTTTCCTGGAGCTTCTCCCACAGAAGCCGCGTGGGCACGGGAGAAAACACCATGTATCTGATCATCGCCTCCTCCGAGGACGGTGCAAAGATCAAAACGCAGGCTCAGATCAACGACCTGATCGGCAACTACAACGCCGACGGCAAAAAGGTTATCTATGACGACCGCAGCAGCTACACCATGTGGAAGATGGAGGCAGATGCCAATCATTGGCAGAACCATTTCGGTTCCTATAAGGTGCCGGACGGCCAGTATGCCACGCGCTTCTTCTTCGCTTCCGCCACCGGCACGACGACGGGCAACCTGATCGACAACGTGACGTTCAACCAGGAGCAGCGCTATATCATCGAATATTACTTGAATGGCACAAAGGTGGACAGCCTCACCGAGACCAAAACGGCGGAGGTCAACACCGCCGTTTCCCCCAAGCATCTGGAAAGCACGGAGCTGACAAACGCGATATTGGCCGATTCCACCATCAACGGCGAGTCTTACGGCGGCGTGACGATGACCATATTGCCCCGCCCCGAGGTCGATGCGGAGCATCGGGACTGCCGAAATGTGCTGCGGCTTTACTTCGTCACCGGCGCCATCACCGTGCGCAAGGTCGTCACCATTGAGAACTGGGACGACCTGACAGACGCCGAGCGCAAGGAGCTGGGCTACGACGAGCCCTATGTCGCCAAATTTGAACTCTACGAGGGCGCGCCCGGCAAAGGGGAGAAGGTCGCCGATGCCTCAATCTCCATCGACCTGATCAATCAGTCGCAAAAGACCGGCGTTGCGCAGTTCATGAAGCTGGACGACCAGAACAAACCCTATCCCTACAAGCCCAAGGCGAACACCGCCTATTGGGTGAAGGAGGTGGAGGGTAGCACACCGACCCCGCTCCGCACCTACGGGCTGACGACGACCTATGCGCCGAATGCGAACGGCATCTCGGACGGCAGCTTCACTACCGATAAGGACGCCAACGGCAGCGTCACCGTCACCAACGCCTATGCGCTCCAACTGTTTGAATTGACGATCAAGACAAGCGGCGTGGAGGACATCGACGAAAACCAGACCTATATCTACCGCGTGCGCGGCAACGAACCCCACACGAAGCTGATCGACCTGACCGTCGCCATCCACGGGAACGGGGAGGCCACGGTCAAAAACCTGCCCTCAGGCAAATACAAGGTGACGCAGGTCAACGCCTGGTCGTGGCGCTATACGCCGGATCAGACGGAGCAAAGCGTGACGCTCGATAAGAACAAGACCGTCGCATACACCCAGAAGCGCGCCCATGAGAGTGATGCGGACAATAACAATAAGTGGAAATGGCTCAACGGCCAGCATTGGATTGACAACCGCTGGACGGACGGTTCCTCCTCCAACGGCGTTCCCGGCGATGAGGGCGGGGACGAAAACAGCATTAAAGATTGAAAGGGGCGCTGAAACACATGAAACACCTGAAAAAACACCGCCCCGGCCGGGCGAAGGCACTGCTGCTGATCGCATCGCTTGCCGTGCTGCTGACCGCGACCGTCGGCTCGACCGCCGCCTGGCTGGTGTCCAAGCCCGCCGCGGTGGAAAATGACTTCGTCCCCGGCAAGGTCGCCTGCCAGGTGCTGGAGAAGTTCGACATGGAAAGCGGCGCCTACGTCAAGCGCGGCGTCCGCGTCAAAAACACCGGCAATACCGACGCCTACATCCGCGTGCTGCTCGTGTTCACCTGGAAGGACAAGGATGGCAACATCTTCTCCAACAAGCCGCAGGAAGGCAAAGATTACCAGATCAACAAGAATTTGACCGATTGGATCAAGCAGGAAAGCGACGCGGGCACGTATTACTACTACAAAAAACGCGTTGCGCGCGACGCGGAGACCGACGTGCTGATTGAATTGCTGCGCCAGGCCGACGGCGTGACCGGCCCGGAAAACGGAAAGTACAAGCTCTCGGTCGATGTCCTGGCCGATGCGGTGCAGGCCGACCCGCCCGAAGCGGTGGCGGATAGCTGGGGCGTCGCTGTGGAAAACGACGAAATCAAAATCAAGACGCAGGGGGGCGTGAGCAATGAATAAGAAAAAGCTGCTCCCTCTGCTGCTTGCCGCCGTGCTGCTGCTGAGCTTCCTGCCCGTGTCCGCGCGGGCGGACGGCAGCTCCACCCTCACCTACCGCGGCAGGGAGCAGGGCTTTGACGTAAATCCCGGCTCCGCATGGACGAAGGCCGACCTCTTTGACGGCCTCAAGGACGTGATGCCGGGCGATGTGCGCGCCTGCGATATTGCCTTTGTCAACGCCGCAACGGATTGCGATTTTGCGGTGCTGACCCTCACCGCCGAGCCGCACGGGGCGGAAAATCCCCTCTCCGAAAGCGTCGCGGCGGCGGGCGAAACCGTGGAATCCGCCAAGGATTTCCTGAACCAGATGACCCTCACTGTCACCTCCGGCGGGCAGACCCTCTACGACGGCCCGGCGGGCAGCGACGCGATGTTCGGCACGGGCGTCGCGCTGGGCACGGTGCGCACCGGCGAGCAGATCGGCCTGCACGTCGTGCTTTCCGTCCCGAAGGAGATGGACAACGCCTACGCCTCCCGCGCGGGCGAGATCGACTGGGTGTTCCACGTCGAAACCTATAACGAAAGCCAGATCACCGTGAACAAGGTCTGGTCCGAGGGCAACGGCTGGCACGAAAACGACAGCGTGAAGGTCAACCTCCTGCGCGACGGGCAAACCGTCCGCACCGAGGAATTGAACGACGGCAACCAGTGGACCTATACCTTCGAGCGGCTGGTTGAGGGCCACGAATGGTCGGTGGAGGAGGCCGAGGTTCCCGCGGGCTACACCGTCTCCTATCGAACCGAGGGCAACCTCGTCACCATCCTAAACACCGCCAGGGGCGCTTATCCCGATTACGACGGCGACAGGGAGCTGACCGTCGTCAAAAAGTGGGAGGGCAAGCGTGGCGCGTCCTCCGTCACCATGGCGCTCTACAACGGCGCCGAGCGGGTGAAAACCGTCGAGCTTTCCGATGAAAACGGCTGGGCGCACACCTTTGCCGACCTCGACCCCCAGGGCAACTGGCAGGTGATCGAGCAGAGCGTGCCTAAGGGCTATACCCCCGTCTACGAAAAGAACGGCTCCACCGTCACCGTCACCAACACCGACCGCCTGATTCAGACCGGCGTGAACAACGCCCTAATCTGGGTGCTGGCTGCGGCGGGCGCGCTGCTGGTGATCGCGGGCGCGGTGCTGCTCAAAAAGAGGAAAAAGGCGTGAGGCGGCGCATCGGCGCTGCCCTGCTGATCTTCGGAGCGCTGCTGCTGCTGGCTTCCGGCGGCGCGGCGCTTCTTCATGCCCGGCAGGACGAGCAGGCGGGGCGCACCGCCCGGCAGGCCGTGACCGCGCTTCAGCAGCTCATCGAAAGTCCGGCGGAAACGCAGGAAACGGTCGGCGCGCCCTTTTCCGCTTCACCCGCGCCGCAGGAAACGCCCGCCCCGCAGGAAACAGCAAAACCGGCTGCGGTCGAATTAGACGGGGAGAGCTACATCGGCGTGCTGCGCATCCCGTCTTTGGGGCTGGAACTGCCCGTGATGGAGGATTGGAGCTACGCCCGGCTGAGGATTGCGCCCTGCCGCCAGTTCGGCTCGGCAGCAGGCGGCGATCTTGTCATCGCCGCGCACAACTACAAGACCCACTTCGGGCGGCTGAAGGAGCTGCAAGAAGGGGACGGCATCACCTTCACCGACCTCTCCGGCGCAGAATACGCCTATCGCGTCGATCGGGTGGAAAACGTGCAGCCGCAGGACGTTGCCGCCGTGACCGAAAGCGGCGCGGCGCTGACGCTCTACACCTGCACCCCCGGCGGCAAAACGCGCGTCGCGGTGTATTGCTCCGCAGCGCGCTGATTTTGTTTGGAGAAGCGTAAAAAAACCCCCCGCATGGGAAACCATGCGGGGGTTTTTTGCGCTGTGCGCCAGGCGGGGGCAGGGTGCGGCAAAGGTGTTGCCTGCCGAGTG
>ERZ827168.5028-NODE-5028-length-11478-cov-5.148210_pt1 | contig 11478 bp, 8 predicted proteins | sample MGYA00519868_ERZ827168 | MGnify/ENA primary metagenome ERZ827168 (study PRJEB31778, sample SAMEA3449271) | human gut metagenome | biome: human gut; feature: human-associated habitat; material: faeces | place: United Kingdom | collected 2010/2012 ...
GCCACGCCCATACCGCGCACGCTGGCCATGACGCTCTACGGCGATCTGGACGTGTCGGTGATCGACGAGCTGCCGCCCGGGCGACAGCCCATACGCACCTTCCACTACACCGACGCCGCGCGGCTGAAGCTGTGGGGATTCCTGCGCAGGCAGATCGCGGCTGGGCGGCAGGTCTACATAGTCTATCCGCTCATCAAGGAGTCGGAGACGATGGACTACAAGGATCTGGAGGACGGATTCGAATCGGTCGTGCGCGACTTCCCGCTGCCAGACTACCGCGTGACGGTGTGCCACGGCAAGATGAAGCCGCAGGACAAGGAGGAGTCGATGCGCCAGTTCAAGGAGCACGAGGCCGACATACTGGTGGCCACGTCGGTGATCGAGGTGGGGGTCGACGTCCCGAATGCCACGGTGATGGTAATCGAGTCGGCCGAGCGTTTCGGCCTCTCGCAGCTCCACCAGCTGCGCGGGCGCGTGGGACGCGGCGGCGAACAGTCGTACTGCATACTCATGACAGGCGAGAAGCTCTCGCGCGAAGCGCGGGCACGGCTGCGGGCCATGTGCGAGACGTGCGACGGGTTCCGCCTGGCCGAGCTCGACCTGAAGCTGCGCGGCGCGGGCGACATAAACGGCACGCAGCAGAGCGGAGTGGCATTCGATTTGAAGATCGCCAATCCCACACTGGATGCCGATCTGCTGCAAACGGCCCGGGAGGCCGCCATGGCGCTGCTCGACGACGATCCCGCGCTCGCACGGCCCGAGCACGCCGCACTGAAAGCGTTGCGGGCACGGCATGCGGGAGGCGCGAAGTTCGACTTCTCGATGATATCGTGACGCCTTTCGGGCGGCAGCCTGCGAAGGACACGAACGCGGCGAATGCCGTTTGCGGGCCTTCGCGGGGCGAGGCTGCGGCCCGCAGCGACTCTCCGAGTCGCAAACTACGGAAACCGTTAAAAAACTATCGAAGCATGAAAAGACTCTTTCTCGGCCTTGCGGCCATGCTCCTTGCGGCCTCGGCGGCGAAGGCCCAGCTCTACGTCCCGGGCGAGACGCTGAACTACCGAATGAGCTACCGCGCCAAGCTCATCCCCAACACCGAGGTGGCCAAGGTGGTGATCCGGACCACAGAGACCACGCTCGACGGCATGCCCGCATACAAGGTATACGGATACGGACAGACGGCAGGGGCCTTCAACTGGGTGCTCCCCGTCAAGGACGCCTACACCGTGTGGGTCGACCCCTCGACGCTGCGCACCAAACGGTTCGACAGCGACCTGCACGAGGGCAGCTACACGTTCCGCAGCACATTCATATTCGACTGGTACAACCATAACGTCCACACGCGCTGGCAGAAGAAGCAGAATCCCGAGAAGTTCAAGACCATGAAGATCTCCGACAGCAGCATGGACGCCGTGTCGCTCTACTTCAACCTGCGCACGGTGGACGACGCCGAGATCAAGGAGGGCTACGAACGCGAGCTGGAGATGGTGCTGGAGGATACCATACGCTACCTCAAGTTCCGCTACGTGGGCCGCGAAGTGAAGAAGATCAAGAATCTCGGCCACTTCAACACCATAAGGTTCCGCTGCAAGATAGCCACCTCCGACGGCTTCGCGTTCAAGGACGGCACCGAGTTCGAGGTGTGGATATCCGACGACCGCAACAAGATCCCGCTCTACCTGAAATCGCCCATCAAGGTGGGCAGCGTGTGCGCCTACCTGTCGAGCTACGAGGGGCTGCGCTACCCGCTCGACAGCTTCGTGAAAAAGTGAGCCGCCCAGCATGGCCCCGCCCCGAAGGCGGGATTCCGCGGGGAGGGGCGCAATAAAACGCCGAAACGGGACATTATGTCGCGGGAAAACGCTATATTTGCGTACTAAACGCAAGCTCACATGACACTCAGGCAACGATACGACGGCGTGATAGGCTGGTTCTCGGCCAACATGCCGACGGCGGACAGCGAACTGCACTACGACGATCCCTACCAGCTGCTGGTGGCCGTGATCCTCTCGGCCCAGTGCACCGACAAGCGGGTGAACATGACCACGCCCGCACTGTTCGAGGCTTTCCCCACGCCGCAGGCCATGGCCGCCGCGACGGCCGAGGAGATCTATCCCTACATCCGCAGCATATCGTACCCCAACAACAAGGCGCGCAACCTGGCGGGCATGGCGCGCATGCTGTGCGACGAGTTCGGCGGCGAGGTGCCGAGCGACCTTGCGGAGCTGCAACGCCTCCCGGGCGTGGGCCGCAAGACGGCCAACGTGGTGGGGGCGGTGATATGGAACAAGGAGGTGATGCCCGTCGACACCCACGTGTTCCGCGTCTCGGCGCGCATAGGGCTCACGCGCGGCGCCCGAACGCCGTTGCAGACCGAATTGCAGCTGGAGAAGAACATCCCCTCGCACCTGCTGCCCGTAGCGCACCACTGGCTCATACTCCACGGCCGCTACGTGTGCACCGCCCGCGCGCCCAAGTGCGCGACGTGCGGCATAAGGGAGTGGTGCCGCGACTTCTCGGCCCGCGGCGGCAAATCGGAACAAAACGCATGACTTAGACTTCAGGAAAAAATTTTTTCGACCATGAAAAACCCGATAAGACAATCTATGGCACGCCTCGCCGCCGTTGCGGCGAAGGCTGCGGCCGCGGCGCTGCTTACGGCGGCCGCACCCCTGCTGCTCGCATCCTGCTCGGAGGACAAGACGAGCGACGAGGGGAAAAACTACGTGGAAGGCGTAATCATCCCCGCCGACAACACCGTCGAATGCAACGCATCGGCGACCAACATAACCGTCACGTTCGAGACCGAAAGTTCCTATTCGCTGGAGGTAGACGACGAGGCGATGCTACGCATCACAAACCCGGGCATCGTCTCGCAGGCGGGCAAGCACTCGGCGAAGATACTGGTGACGGCCAACGCCACGGGCGAGCCGCGCAACGGCACGCTCTACATCACCGTCAAGGGGCACAACCGCACCAAGCTCTACGGCATATCGCAGTCGGCGGGCGCCGACAACGAGGTGGTGGAGTGGATCGACGAACGCCTGAGCAAGGAATACTACTGGCTCGACGAGTACGTGCAGAAGCGCTCGACGTTCGATTTCTCGCTCGAATACGACAAGTTCCTTTCGACCTCGCTGCTCAGCCTCTCGTCCAACGCCATGGACGGCGGCGTGCAGACCTCGTCGACGGGCCTGCCCACGCGTTACCTCTACTCCTACATAACCCGCGAGGAAGCCTCGTCGGCAGCGGCCTCGCACACCCGCACCGCCACTCCCGTGCAGGGCTGGGGCATATCGCTCGCGTCGATGGTGTGGACGCTCAACAACGCAGGCACGCTCTACGGTCTGGCCGTGGACAACGTATACCCCGACTCGCCCGCAGCCAAGGCGGGACTGCGCCGCGGCGACATAATATCGCAGATGAACGGCACCGACATAACGGGCAGCAACTACGTCGACGTGTGGAACACCATCATGTTCGACAAGGAGGCGTCGGCCGAGCTAACCAAGATCGACCAGTCGACGGGCAAGAGCGCCACGGTGTCGCTCTCGCGCGGATCGTTCCACAAGAATCCCGTGGCTTACAGCGCCGTGCTCGACCTGCCCGAGCATCTGAACAAGGAGGGTCGTAAGATAGGCTATCTGGTCTACACGTCGTTCGACAGCGACTACGACGACAAGCTCGTCGAGGCCGTCACCGCCCTGAAGACGGCGGGCGTGACCGATCTGATCCTCGACCTGCGCAGCAACGGCGGCGGCTCGGTCAATTCGAGCATCAAGTTGGCGAGCATGATCCTCGGCCGCAACCACGCGGGCAAGGTATACGCCGACCTGAAGCGCAACCCCGCCAACGAACACGGCGACTCGCGCTGTCTGCTCGACGCCAACGTGACGGTCAACCTGGGTCTCGACAAGCTGTGGGTCATTGCCTCGGACGGCACCGCATCGGCCAGCGAGATGGTGATAATGGGTCTGCGCGGACTCGACGTGCCCGTGACGACAGTGGGCACGCGCACCGAGGGCAAGAATTGCGGAATGGATGTCATGGAACGCACGATCGGCAGCTACAAATACACCTTCGCCCCTATCACGTTCCTGATATTCAACGCCAAGGGCAACAACGACTACTCGGGCGGCATAGCGGCCGACGCCGATCTGGAGCGCTTCGCATCGGATGCCGCCAACGGCAGCGTGAAGCAGCTGGCGGGACTCTATCCCATGCCCATGACCGCGTGGGGCGACTACGAGGGCGACATTGCGCTGCTGGAGACCGTCATGCAGATCGACGGCCGCACGCTGTTCGACCTGCCCGCAAGCACGGAGAGCGTGCTGCGCACGACGCCCGTCACCCGAGGCGGGGAGACCCTGCGCCGCGCCGCGCTCGAACCGATCCGCCGCGCGTCGGGAGCCACGCTCACCGAGCAGGAGCGCACGGAACTGGAGAATGCAGAATAAACCGACCCGAAAACCGACCCGAATGAAAACGATAACCTTGATAACGGCCGCCATGATCGTATCGGCAGCGGCGGCCGAGACATACGCAACGACGCCCGCAGGCGACGGCAACGCTGTCGTCGTGCAGGGCGAGCCCGCCGACGAAACGTACCGCGTCGACCACGGACCCTATCTTCAGGGCGTCACCTGCGACCGCGCCACGGTGGTATTCACCACCTCGCACAAGGGATTCTCGCGAGTGGAGATACGCCGCAAGGGCGACACCGCGGTGCGCACGTGCGACAGCCGCAAGGACGGGCTCATCATGGCCGACAACACGGACAACGTGATCGCGATAGAGGGCCTGTCGCCCGCCACCGAGTACGAATACCGCATAGTGTCGGCCCGCGTGGCCGATTTCCAACCCTACAAGGTGACCTTCGGCGAGCGGATCGAGACCCCGTGGTACGGATTCCGCACCTTCGACCCCGCGGCGCGCGAGTTCACGTGTCTGGTGATGAACGACATACACGACACCCCCGCCAAGTGCGACAAGCTGCTGGCCACAGCGCCCATGGACGAGGTGGAGATGGTCTTCTACCTGGGCGACATGATGAACTATTTCGCGCGGCCCGAGCAGCCCTACGAAAGCTTCATCGACGTGTCGGTCGACCGCTTCGCCCGTCACAAGCCGTTCGCCGTGGTGCGCGGCAACCACGAGACGCGCGGCGCGCTGGCCCGCACCTACAACCGCTACATACACAACAACCCCGAGGGGCGCTACTACGGATTCTACACCTTCGGCGACACGGCCGTGGTGATGCTCGACTGTGGCGAGGACAAGCCCGATTCGCACGAGGTGTATGCGGGATTCGCAGCCTTCGACGAGTATCGCGAGCAGCAGGTGGAGTGGCTGCGCGAGGTGGTGCGCAGCAAGGAGTTCCGCCGCGCGCGTCACCGCATAGTCATGCTCCACATACCGCCCGTCGACGAGCGGATGGCCGAGCAGGATCCCGCGGCGGTGAAGGAGATGCTCGAATGGCACGGCAACGTGCACTGGGGCAAACTGGTGCTGCCCGTACTCAACGCCGCGAAGATCGACGTGATGTTCTCGGCACACCAGCACAGCTTCCATTTCCTGCCCGCGCTGAAAGGGGTGCACGACTTCCCCATCGTAATCAACGACAACAAGAGCGCCATGCTGGTGCGCAGCAGCGCCGAGGGCATACATGTGACCGTCACCGACACCGAGGGCCGCGAGCTGATGAACCGCACGTTGTAGCCGCGCATCCCGTGGCAGGCAGGGCCCGACCGACAGAGAGCCGCCGCCCCCGCCGCCGCGAAGATCATAAAACGAAAAAAGGCTGTCTGACAAGACTCCAAAAATGAAAATCACCCCTGCCGGAGAGAGTTCCGACAGGGGTGAAATCATAAAAATCGGACTTGTCAGACAGCCCCTTTTTTCAATCGGGTCGTCTTACTCCCACTCGATGGTTGCGGAAATATTGATACTATAATTTTGTCATTTTCAGGGTACGTTTAGGGTACGATTACAGAAAACCGGTTGAGATTAACGCCATGTAGATTAGCTTCATTGCTAAGATTTCAAATAAATCTATCTAAAATCTTTATATTATATGAAATTAGGCAAATAAGGATGGACCTACAAAAGGTATTTTAATCGGTTGCTTATTTTTTATCAAAATTCGGAAGTAAGGACATTTACCATTAATAGAAAGGTCTCTACCATCATCTCCTTTTCTAAACCGAATAATCTCAAATTGTGACGGATTATATTTGTGCAGAAAAGTGATGGGTACACCTATGGCTCCTTCATAGTCCATTGGTATATCTTGAGTTCTATTGACATTTATGCCATTAAAATTGTCAAATTTAGGATATAAATCCTCATTACCTCTATATACTTTTGTCAGTTTTAGAATATTATGCCTCGGCTGAATGTCTAAGCTTGTGAGCCATAGACAATTGTTTGGAGCTATAATTCGGTCCCCATTATTTGAGATATAAGTTTCAGTTCCATACATCTCATAATGGTCAGGCACCTTAAACCCAGAGATTCCTCTCCCAAGATGAACACCTAACCAAGCCTTATTTGATTGGATTAAATGAAAAACCTCTTGATATGTGATGGCATTTATGTTGCCAATAATAAGAAAGTCTTTTTTATATCGAATTATTTGCGAAATATATTCCCTGAAGAGAGAAAAAGGCGGATTCGTTACAATAATATCAGCTTGTTTCAACAATGATATACATTCCTGACTTCTAAAATCACCATCGCCATTAAGCAGTTTGCATGACAAGTCGGAAATATCGGTATCAATATCGTCTAAAGTACATTCAATGTAGCCGCCATGCTCAAATTCAGATTCGTTAAATAGGCTTTGAGTATTGGGCACATAGTATGATGCGATAAGTTTTTTTAAACCTAAAGATTTAAAGTTTTTGAAAAAATACTTGAAGAAATTGCTTTCCTTTGGATTGTCACAGTTGCAATAGACTGTTTTTGCGCAAAAACAGTCCTTATAAAAGGCCAGTTCGCGCTCGATATCTTCAAGTAATGTATAGAACTCATCACTTTTTGAACTCTTTGCCTTATGTAAAGTATTATTAGTTGCTTTCCGTGCCATAAACAGGTAGCTTTACTTATTCTGAACTTGATAGAATAAATCACTATATATGACCTGCATAGATGTCTTAGCAATTTCTAACATGATATTGAACATCTGCCCTATTGCCCATCGCTCTCCATTACCTTGCGTGTAAATAGATGCCGCTTGGAGCATTATAGTTTTGTCCTTATGGTGAACGAATCTATTTTTTAGTAAATTTGGAATACCTTTGTTAGTGCCTTATACAAAGGACTTTGTGAGAATTACCCAATTTTGAGGTAATGACTTGGCAACAGTGCCATTTGCAGAGTTCTGCCTTGATTTGCATTTCAAGTAACTCATTGCAAAGGTAAAATAATTACTTGAATATTCTAACAAGAGTGCCTTAAATAAGATAGGGAAGGTACAACTTCCCCTATCTTATCCATCAAAATCTTTTAAAGTGTTTCAAGTAGGAATTTCAAAATTTTCTCCTTACGTACTGCTATCTTATTTTTATCCCAATAATGGTCTGCTTCTGTCATATCTCGCACTTCCTGCTGTTGGCGCAACTGAGTGTATGTATTTCTTTTGTCCTCAAAAGGAATATTTCCAATAGAAATATTATGATGTGCGGATAACAAAAGGTAATTACCTAAGCAATCAATGTATTGATTCTTAAACTCATCATCATATTCGCCATATCCACTTTGGGGATTTTCTGTTTGTGGTGCGATATGTTCCAAATGAGGATTAACTATTGCATCATAACGAATAGGAGAATATCCAAATTTACCTTCTGCCTGTATCAGATGATTCTCATATTTCCATAATAGGATTTTGGCCAGGTCGTGCTTTATCCCCCATTGCAATGACCGTTCTAATTCATTATCATTCCAATATCCCCACCAACCATTTTGTTTTTTCATCCAATCAATGCGAATAACTATAGGTTCTATGTCGCCCTCAAAATTCTGAAAGACATCATTTAAACGAGATGTCAAATCTGCTCTTGTGCCAATCACACGAGACCGAATGAAAATAGATTCCAAAGAAGCTGCAAGGCGCAGCATGTCACTATCTGATATTCTGCATAAAAGCGCCTTAACTATAAACGGAAACAATAATCCATTATTACCGGATAAAATTAAAGAGTGGTATGCGATATGTTCCTTTTCTAAAGCGAAAAATGCTGTAATCTGCTCAAAACAAGCTGCTAATTTCCGTGTAAAATCACGGATAAAATCAATGCGGGTATCTCTTTCCAGTTCTGCATTAACCCGTTGTATGGCATTGCTTTCCCATAATGAATTGAAATATATTCGCAAAGTATAAGTCAATACATTATCTTCGTTTATCTTGTGTTCTATCTTTGAAATTGATTTATAAATTTCTTCAAATCGGTTTTTAATCTCATCAATCAAATCAGCTTTTTCATCTTCTGCTCCACCGTATAAATGAACATTATATAGGAATTGTGCTTTTATGATTTCGAGATTAGAAGGGGTTTTGCCTCTATTATTTTGGAAGATAAACATTTGTATGGCTTCTGCTTCATTTTTAACGATATGCGTTGTACAAGAAGCATTCATTACAGCATTCAATAATGATGTGATTTGCGCCTCTTCCATTTGAGAAAATTCCCTTGTAAAAAAGTCAAATGCGGCTACAATCCGTTGTTTAGACTTAGTGTCCAATCCATTATGGTCGTTTTTTATTTGATTGATGACATAATCTCTAAACAGCTGATTATCATAATCAACTGTTGAGAAATGATAAGTTTGTCCGACCTTAATCATGCTTTTATAAGCAAAATCTTCTTCATCAGTCAAATTACGAAGTTCTTTTAATCTTCGGAATAATGCTGCAATAAATATAGATATTGTCGTTAATCGTTGCTGACCATCAATAATGCCGAAAAGGGTTTCACTTTTTTCTTCAAACAAAAAGTGTCCAAAGTAGTATCGTGAAGCAGATTTACTTTCAATATAGTCCTGTAAGTCAATCAAGAAAGTATTGACTTGTCGTGCAGTTTTCCCTAAATCGAATTCTGTATCCCATGAATAGGCACGCTGATAATTAGGAACATAAATGTTATTGCCTGATAACATTCGGCAAATATTGGTCAATGAATCCATATTGTTTAATATTGTATTTACAACAACCGTTTCCACTATAGAGTTTGGCAATGGAAACGGTTGTTATACGTTAAAACTTATTCCCAACGATGGCTTATTTCTTTAAAGAATTTGTCCATTGTGTAAATCATCTTATTCTTTCTGAAATTTACAGAATTACCAGCGACACTACGAAATTCTCCGAGGCTACTTTCCCAATTATGAGCAATTTCTTTGCATCTCTCATCATAAGAATAATACATTTTGTTTTTGCGGAACACCATAAATGTACCGCTAAAACCTAATAGGACTCCAAGAGAGCTTTCCCAATTATGAGAAATCTCTTTACCACGTTCATCTAAGACGTAGTACATCTTGTTTTTTAGAACAACGTCTGAAATCATAATTATTATCTCCTTGCCTACCAGTCCCTATTGGCCCTTTAATTTTTTATGTAAAGCGTGGAACTGTATGCTCCACTCTTAACTTGAAGGTCCTAGGAAAACCTGTAACACAGATATGGAACAGCAGTCCCACGCATATAGCGTGAGAGCCACTATGCCTATCTCTTGTGTTACTTCTTGCGAATTTCCTAGGTTCTCAAGTTACAAGATGAGCATAACGCTTCTTCTTTTTCTCGTATGTCTTTGGAAAGGGTTGCCCCAATCCGAATACAAAAGTACAAAAAATCCGTGATATGGCTTCAACTATCACGGACTTTATTTTGATTTACAAGTTAATACAACGATTTTGTCTTCTTGCTTGCGGTATAAACTTCTCCATAAACTCCTCTTTCTTCCGTCTGAACCAACTAACATGTGAAACACCGTCTATGTGGAGATTGTATTTTCCCTCCTTGTCCTCTTTAAGTGAACATATCGTTTTGTCCGCCTTGAAATGCTGGTTAAACTCGCAAGAATAGAGTTCGCCTTTGATAGAAACATCCTTGAACGTGCATAACTTCCGAATGATGGCATCGCCAAAGTTCAGTGTATCACGTAGGAATTTGATGGTTGGCATCAGCTTCTCCACATACGGGAAATAGTGCTTGACATAATCCACGAATTCGGACAGCTTGCGGTGCCGCTGTTCGTAAGCATCCGTTATCTCCTGTATGTGCTTTGCCTGTTGCTGTTCCCTGTGTCGAGCTTCTTCTTCAAGTTCGAGGATGCGGTCTTGCAAATCCTCGTTTCTGCGTTCCAAAATCTTAACTTTGTTGCTTCCGAAAAGAGAACCGACACTTTCTGCAATGTGGGTCGCTGCTGTGGTGGCTGCGCCTTTCAGTTTCTCGGTCTGCACCTCTTTCTTGGCTCGTCTGAGTTCCTGCTCCGCTTCGGTTTTCTGCTCCTGCAAATCCACCACTTCCGATTTCAAGCTGTCAGCAAGTTTCTGTATGTCCCGATAATACTGCTGTGTGGACTTGTGACGAGCCTGTGAGCCGTCTATGCCACGTTGCAGACCGTACTTTGCCATCGCTATGGCATAACTGTCCTGGTAGGATTTCAGCTTCAAGCGTGTCATGATATCATCGGCACACAGGCGGACGGCATTGGTTGGTTTCTTTCGATACCGCTTCTTTACCTGTTCCTCACGTTTCTTGCGCTTGCGTTCTCCCTTGACAATCGGGACGAGTGTGATGTGTATGTGCGGCGTTTCCTCGTCCCTGTGCAGGTGCGCTGCCACGATATTCTCCCTGCCGAACAGGTCGGCAAAGTATTTCATATTGTCGGCACACCATTCATCAAGTCTACCCTCCTTTTCGATACGCTTCATATCCTCGTGCGTTCCCGACACGTTGATACGGATTGCCCGAACTTGGTTGTTCCCGATTTTGCGTGTCAGTCCTGCTTCCTCCAATCTTTTCTGAATGGCTGCCGTGCGGTCTTTTATCCCATCGGGGTAAGTGACGAGTTTTCGGTTAAGGTGTGTGCGTGTGGGGTCTGCGTTCTTCGGTATGATGAAACGCTCGATGTGGGCGGTCGTTCCGCTGTCGAAACCGTGCGCCTTTTCCATGTGTAATACTACGAATCCCATATATAATTCCCTTCTTATTCTGCTTGTGAAACATTGTTTGATTATTGCTTATGTACGGCTGTTGCCGTTGGCTTTGGAGAGTCCAGAGAGGTGCAACCTCTTTGGCTTATTGGGGAATTTTCAGCGTTGCTTGCAATGCGGCTCGGAAAATTCCCTAATAAGCTACGGTATTTTCCATCGGTAAATATCCGTGCCGCTGCAAGCATCCCCTTACATCTTCAGCCCTTTCTTTTTCGGTGGCTGTATCATCCGCCTTGCGGATTGGACTTGCTTCTTCTC
>ERZ827168.5029-NODE-5029-length-11474-cov-16.226990_pt1 | contig 11474 bp, 9 predicted proteins | sample MGYA00519868_ERZ827168 | MGnify/ENA primary metagenome ERZ827168 (study PRJEB31778, sample SAMEA3449271) | human gut metagenome | biome: human gut; feature: human-associated habitat; material: faeces | place: United Kingdom | collected 2010/2012 ...
CGGGTGGCCCATTTTTCAATGAGCGACCGGCCCACTTTTCAATGAGTATTTACAAATACATCGTGACGGTGCCACTGCAAAACGCCTTACAATGCAAGGCTTCGATCCGTGGTTCCTCATGAATGCAATGTCAATGATAGGAGATTAAGAATGACATATAGAGAAGAAATAGGAGCATTTGATATTCTGACGCTCGATGATATTATCGCGGCGGCAAGGAAGCATGTGCCGTCTCAGTATGCTCTGAGGCCATGGGGTTTGCCCGAACTGAATCATGGAGTTGCGGTATTGCAGACGGAAGATGCCCTGAATTGCTACATGGCATCTTATGGTCAGGCTCATAAAGAAAAGATAGATGAAGCGGTCAGGTCATTCCCTTGGAAAGAACTGAACACAGAGATTGAGATTATAGACTGGGGATGCGGACAAGGTCTGGCATCGGTTCACTTTATCCACTATCTTCGTAAAAATAATCTTCTTTCAAAACTTCAGAAGGTTACTCTTATTGAACCGGGACAACCGGCTCTTGAGAGGGCTTTGCTGCACGTGTCTAAAAGTGTTGGCCAACATACACAAATTCAACCTATTCAAAAGTATCTTCCATCTGTCTTTAACAATCCTGACTGTATTGAAGATCTACATATTGAAGAGCCAATCTGCATTCATCTGTTCTCTAATATTCTGGATATCCCACAGATAAATCTAAAGAAACTTTCAGAACTTGTAGGCAACACAGGATACAGGCACTATTTCATCTGTATGGGTCCGATGAATGCCGGTAACCGAAGAATGGATGGTTTCAGCAGATATTTTTCCATCAACGAACAGGACTGGTTCTCCCGGAAGGATATTTCGATGTTCGGAACTTATCCCAACGGTGTTTCTTATACCTGCGTCACAAGAGCATTTAAGATGCTTCGAGAGAAAGGGAAACCATTCCTCATTCCGATTGCGTATTTCCCGCCGAAAACCTTTGATGCTTCTTACAAGCTCGACGCTGTATGGGATAAAGATCAGACTCCATCTGAGAATAGCTATTCGTCGTTTGATGTTTTGGCACCGTTTGATATCGGGGCAAGTGTCTATACCGACGTTGACCCGATAATGGCCGTTCTCAGCAATATCGTGACCAGAGGAATCTCGACCAAGTGCAGCCCATTTATCGAAAAGACTTTCTCTGAAATCATAGGAGCGACAAAAGAAACGGAAAAATATGGTACAATCAGTTACAAGCTGACCGATGATGCCTTATTCAGTAAATTTGAGAATTATTTCAGGTTTATTCCCATCGGAGTCGCCTGGATTCAGAAGATGGTGATTGAAGCAATCCTGACGGGTCAGCTTGACCTCGAACAGGAAAGCTGGGATGTAGTAGTGAAAGAGGATGGAATCCCATGCTCAGCTCTGGCATTTGCAGATCTAAGCCAGATGTTCAATCATCTGTGCTCCCTATCTGTGAAGGATAGCGAACGCAGATTTCCCAAGGTTAACCTGTCAATAATATCTCCTTCCAATAAAGATTCAAAGTTCCACCTTGGGAACCGCACCTTTGCGGCGCCAAAGCAACTTGACCGAGAGAAAGAATACGATCTGGTCATTGACATTTCATTCAAGGAAAAGGCCGACCCGGAGCATGTGAGATTTTCGGAATTTAGAGCCAAATATGATTGTTATTTCATCTTGCGCCCAAGCGAGTATCTTTCAACGAGACAGATATATACTTCCGACCGGATTAATTACAGGCCTGTCGCAAAATTGACATCAGCCGGCACCTATAAAGTCATAGATGAGTCAGTTAAGCATCTGAATTACTTCCTCACACTACTTTTCCGTAAGAAATCTTTCCGTCCGGGTCAATTGCCGATTTTGAATCGGGCATTGCAGAATAAGTCGGTAATCGGGCTGCTCCCCACCGGAGGCGGTAAGTCGCTAACATACCAGCTGGCTGCAATGCTGCAACCAGGTGTTACAATTATTATCGACCCATTGAAGTCGTTGATGCAAGACCAATATGATGGATTGAGGTCTATCGGTATCGATGCCTGTACATATATAAATTCTGAGCTGGATTATCAGGAACGTGCGGCTCATGAAGAAATGGTGGAAAACTCACAGGTGGTGTTTGCTTTCATGTCACCGGAGCGACTGTGCATCTACGAGTTCAGAAAACGTCTCCGTAATATGCACCAATTGGGTGTCTACTTCTCTTATGGAGTTATCGATGAGGTACACTGCGTATCTGAATGGGGACAGGATTTCCGTTTCTCATATCTGCATCTTGGACGAAACCTTTACTCCTATGTAAAAGCAAAAGAAGGTGAGATTTCCTTATTTGGTCTTACTGCAACCGCATCGTTTGATGTGCTGTCGGATGTTGAACGAGAGCTTTCCGGTCACGGTGCTTTCACGCTCGATCCCGAAACTATTGTCAGATATGAAAACAGCAATCGTCTTGAATTGCAGTATAAAATTGAGCGTGTAGATGTGCCATGCGAACCGGACAGATTCGATGATCATGGATTGCTTCACAATTATCCGATGCCGGTAAAACTTCCCAGCTCATGGGGCATGAGCCGTAGCAAGAGTGATTTTCTTAGAGACCTCCTTCCCAAAGTTCCAGGGTATATCAGAGAGTTGCAGGAAGATGATTCAATGGAGCGTATCGTTTCTCGATTTAAGGAACGTGAGGAGCTGTCTAATGTGGCAGGTCAAGATTTACATGTAGACATTGATGATGATTTCATGACCAAACACGAATGCTATGATAGTGCCGGTATTGTGTTCTGTCCTCATGTCAAATCCACCGGAATGAGCGTTCAGGTAAATGCAGACAATCTGTCCCATCTTTGTGAGCTTGGTACTTTCGCCGGCTCTGATCAAGGTCTTGACATGGATAACAATTCTATGGAAAACATGAGATTGTTCCGTGACAACCGTCTTCCACTTATGGTCGCTACCAAAGCATTTGGAATGGGTATTGACAAACCGAATGTACGTTTCACCGTCAACATGAACTATTCAAGTTCCCTTGAAAGTTTCGTGCAGGAAGCCGGTCGTGCCGGTCGTGACCGAAAGATGGCGCTTTCCATAATTTTGATGTCGCAGTATCGGCTTGCAAGAATCAATAGAAGATGTCCGATTTGGTTGGATCCGGTTCCCGTTATAAAAGGACATTGGTTTAAGGAGGAGGACCTCAAAACCATCTTACGCGGTTTTGGCCTGACTATCGACCCTCAATTTATCGACATCTGTGACCCTGTCTCGGATATGGTACGCCTTAAATGTCCTACGGCCAAGAGTATGGCAGAAGAACAGGATATGATGGCTCTTAACTGGAATTGGCCATGCGATGACCGGTGCTCTAAATATGAAAATTGTCAGCTACGACACACTGATAACGCTCATCGATTCAAGTGGCTTTATTACAAAGATTTGAAGAGTTATCTCGATACCAACCACATAAGATTCGGAGCTGAGAATATCGAGTATCAGTGTGGCGACTACAGCACCGTGATGTATTTCTTCGACAATAATTTCAAAGGTGAATTAGAGGAGAAGAGGAAAATGCATGAGCTCCTGAGTATCAAGCCGATTACATATTTCTTTGGCAATGATGTCCAATATAAGGATGACCAACTTCATGAAGGGAAAGGCTTCATGGAGGCGTTGCTAAATTCCGAGATAGGAGACGAACTCGTGGTTTGGATTCCGTATGATGACGATTCCTATCAAGATGTAGCTAAGGCAATCTACAGAATGTGCATCATCGGGTTGATAGACGATTTTACTCAAGACTATAGTCGTCATCAATTCCGCATAGTAACAGAGCGGAAGAAATCTGGCGCATACTATGAGAGGATGAAACAATTCCTTATGCGATATTACTCTGAAGAACGCGCCGAGAATGAAGTAGAACGAGCAAGTGTTCGCAAAGGAAAGAATGAAATTCACAAATGTCTCGGCTATTTAACCGAGTTCGTTTATGATAAGGTCGTTATGAAACGCAAACGCGCCATTGACGACATTCGAAACTTCTGTCTTACGGGTATCCGAGAAGATAAGGATTGGAAAGAAATAAACGAGGATCTCAAGGACGAGATATTCTATTATTTTAACTCAAAGTTCGCGCGCCAGGGGTATGAAACCGAGTTAGGAGAACCATTTTCTCTTTATGACGATGTCGTAGAGAACAAACTCCGTGGATTTGATACCATTTTCAAATTCATGAGAGTCATCGATAATGACGTAATCGGCGCATCCGGTTCCCCTAAAGATAATATAAAGCATCTTCGAGGTGCCGTAAGGTTGATACGTCGAGGTGAGACAGATGTAAATCCGGCGTTGTCCCTGCTCAACGTATTCTGCCTCCTTGTCCTATGGCGTCCTGAAGATAACAATATGCTCAATGAGCTGGAGAGCAGTTTTATAGAGGGTTATACTCAATTGCTTGAAGAAGCAACTGACAAGGAATTGTTTTACAGTTCTATACAACGATTCTACAAGGAGTTAAACACCAAGGGCAGAAACGTTGCCTCTGTAGAGATGTTGGATAGATTAAAAGATCTCGCAACCGCAGCCGAACTGTCAGTAAATCTCCAGTGGCTTGATAACTTTAAACAACAATACGCTATATAGAATTATGGATTCACAGCATATACTTGAACAATTGGCCTCATTGAGAGAAAATCTCACGGCCATAGAATCTGCCCGGCAGCAGGTTCAGAATAATGTTGCAGAGTATGAGAAGGTACGACTTCAGCTCAGCGACACCGCCAACAGTATCAAAAATATTCTCGATAGCTTCGGCGCAATTGTTGAAAGAATCGAGGATCATCAGTTTTCAATAGTCGATGATGTTGAAGAATCAAAGGCTGACGTTATTGAAATTCTGAATGAAAAATCGGCAGAACTTGCAAGACAATCGCAGTTGTCAGTCGACTCTCTGAAAGGAGCCGTGGCAAAACTTGATGGAGAGTTGTCAAAAGCAACGACAAATGCTATTCAGCAGCTGTCGGCCACCTCATCCAAGTCCAATCAGCAACTAAATGACGCACTGGATAGAATTAAGGGAGACTTCGGTAAGTCAGTGGATTCTTCCATCGAAACTTTGAAGGCATGTGTCGAATCCGTTAAGAAAGATATCTCATCTGCATCAAATGGGTTCGAGCAATCCGTCAATCACAGTCTGACAACATTAGATGATGCCACAAAGGAACATCTTAAAAAATACCAGAACTTCGAGGCAGAGATTTCCGAGGAAATTAAAAAAATAACAGCTGAACGTCAGAAACTTGAAAAGTTTGCCGATCAACTGAATGAAACAATCGAGAGCAGTTTCAGAACCATCAATGATAGACTGAAAACACAGGCTTCGCAGATTGAGTCTCTGGCTTCTTCATCAGCTTCTCAAACCGAGGAAGTGAAGGGTGCGGTAAAGAAGTCTATGATTATCTCGATTATTGCAGTTGTCCTCATGCTGGTCAATTTAGTTGTTCTTTTAATCCGATAACAGTCTATGCAACTGATCTTGATGATTGATACGTCCGGCAGTATGCAAGGGCAGAAAATCGGTGCTGTGACTGATGCAATGGAAAATCTCATTGCAGACCTGTCGGCGTATTCAGGCAATGGAGATGACGTCTTTATTGCCGTGGTGTTCTTCTCACGGAATGTGAACTGGATGGATGAAAACTTCATCTGGGTCAACAGTTTTGAGTGGAAAGAGCCGGTATGCACGGGCATGACATCATTAGGTAAAGCTTGCATGTCTCTTGCAGAATTTATGAGTTCCTTGAAAGACAAGGACGCTCGTATCGTTCTTCTATCTGATGGTTGTCCTACGGACGATTATGATGAAGGAATATCAATGCTTGAATCTCTGCCCAGTTTTGTCTCTGCCAATCGTTATGCTATCGCAATAGGTAACGATGCTGATATCCCGTCACTCGTGAAATTCACAGCCGACGAGGATAGAGTGTTCAGGGTTACAGATCTTGACAATCTGCTCGCTGCGATAAAGTTGGCTGCAATTCCGCATGACGCACAACCGGCAACTATACCTACTCCTCAGACTGATGTAAATACAGAGGAAGACGAGTGGGCGTAAATCATTATCATTATGGCAACTCACAAGACTACAATCATAAATGACCGGGGTGAGACAGTCGAAGCTAATGCTCCGATAATTGTCTCTGCCAGCCGGTCAACCGACATACCGGCTTTTTACTGTGACTGGTTTTTTGAACGTCTTAGGAAGGGGTACTCAGTATGGACTAATCCTTTCAATGGCGTACCATCATATATTTCTTACCAGAACACAAGATTCATAGTGTTTTGGTCAAAGAATCCGCGTCCGCTTCTCAGGTATCTTGATGAGCTGGATAGCCGTGGTATAGGTTGCTACGTCCAGTTTACGCTCAATGACTATGAGGACGAAGGTCTCGAGAAGGGTGTGCCTCCATTGGCTCAACGTATCGACACCTTCAAGCAACTTGTAGCACGATTGAGCAAAGGTCATGTAATATGGCGTTTTGATCCTATGATATTGACTGACAAAATATCAATGGACGACCTTTTGAGAAAAGTCACGAATATCGGAGATCAGCTGAATGGTTTCACAGAGAAGCTTGTTTTCAGTTTCGCCGACATTGAGAGTTACAAGAAAGTCAAGGCCAATCTCGATCGTAACAAAATAAACTATCGGGAATGGGACACGGATTCCATGAATGAGTTTGCCCGAAGGCTCTCAGAACTTAACAGAGAGAGAGGATGGAACTTCCAGCTCGCAACATGCGGAGAGAAAATCGACATATCCCGATATGGGATTGCACATAACCGATGTGTTGATGATGACCTTATGATTCGCTTCGGATATAAAGATCAGGAATTGATGAAATTTCTGAATGTCGATATTCAGTCAGTAACCCCTTCTTTGTTCGGCGACCCGGAGATTCCGGAAGGTGCAATTCATATTTCAGACACTCTCTACGGAATTAAGCGAAAGGATAATCGGGATAAAGGCCAGCGTCAGTTCTGCGGATGCATCATCAGCAAAGACATCGGCCAGTACAACACCTGTCCACATCTCTGCGAGTATTGCTATGCCAACGCAAGTAAAGAAACGGCCATTGCAAATTATCGTAGGCACAAATCTTCACCATTGTCCGACAAAATCATTGGTTAAATCCTTACATCCTTGTCATGAGTCATTATTTCCTGTCTGCTATACATAAAATTAATCGTCGCAATCCATCGCTGTGTCTTACAAAAAAATGCCTATTCAATCTACTTTTAGATTATAATGCATTTAATGGAAATCCAGCTTTGAAGTTTATTGTGAAGACTTTAATCGAAGAAGGCTACTGGGATAAGCTTGCTAAAGCTTGGAATGAGGGTTCGTATGAGCAGGTTAAAATGATAGAGCATAATATTAAAAATGATTTGGGGTTCAGAGAAGAAGCGATTTCTATGATCTCAAATGCTATTAGGAATGCAGAGGATTGGGATGAGAATCTTAACCCTGCGCCATTTAAGAGCATCATATTTGAAGGTTTACCCTTGACTGGTACAACAGATTCCTTCAGGGATGGACTCCTTCAACAAGGATATGGACTTTCTGACGATGGTTATAATTTAATTGGGACATTCCGTGGAATAGCTGATTGCATCATCAGCCCCGTTCAATCTAATGCCGAATGTCCATTGTATAAAGTTACAATTTCCTTCCCCAAAGATACTGAGGTTAGGAACATTCTTCCAGTTCGTGATGAATATATAAATCAAATCAAAAGTATTTTGTCGAATAGCCCTTATCCTTATGTGGAAGATTGCGCACCACGATATGTCTCGATGCAAGTTAACGAGAGAGATGGCAAATTAATTCTTACGATAACAGACCCCTTTGGGCATGATGTTATGGTGGAGAGTTTTATTCCGAAGAGTAATAATAATCTTCAGACGATGGGATAAATTTTCTCATAAATCTGTTAACCTAAATCTTCGGATTGGTATATGAAGGTAGAAATAATAAAAAGCTTATGACATTACTAAGATTTCTACCTAAATACCTATTGGCAAGCAGCTCGATTTTCCTTGCCATGGGGTGTTCGAGCAATACGAACACAAGAACTTTTGAGCAGCTATCGGATGTAGAGAAGGCCCTTCCGGATACGTTGATTTATAAATCAAATGTGATGGCCGAGGATGGCTCTTTTCTGATTTTGCGTATGAATCCCGCGCCATGCCGCGTAGAACTTACAGACTCTGTCATACCGAACATCAACGACTCAACTATTGCTTTATGTGTGGAAGCGGCTTTTACCGGGGAATTGCTCAAAGAATTCAAGTCTACGAATGTCGCCGGTGATTATGTGGTGAACGGTAAGTTAAAGAAGGGATATAAGTGCAAGGCCAACACTGGATTCCTCGCAACGGTGAACGGTGTCCCGTTTATTGCATCTGCTGATAAACTTCAAGAATGGCTCATAAGTAATCATACCGATGATTTCTGCATGTTTCAACAAGTACTCCTTGTTCATAATGGCAAGAATGTTTACACAGGCAAACCAATAAAGACTACTTCAAAAAACATATATCGAGCAGCCTGTATAATGAGCGACGGAAACTTTGCTGTCATCCAATCGCAAGAGACCTTGTCTCTTGGCCAGTTCATCCGCTCGCTGGTTAATCTTGGAGTTTCAGATGCTCTTTATCTTGATATGGGAACCGGATGGAACTATGGTTGGTATCGTGAAATCAGAAAAGATTCCCCTACCGGATTGTTTGATTATCGTACACCATATCAAACCAACTGGCTTCTTATCAAGGCGAGAGACAATAATTGATAATTTAACCCAAACAATGACATATGAAGAAGTTAGTTTTACTCCGAATTGCTGTCGTAGCACTTGCTGGGGTTGCCATTTACGCGCAGTCGGACTCAAAAGATCATGAAGAAAACGCCCGAATAGCTGAATTAGAAAAGTCGGCAGAGAAAGGCGATACAGCTGCCATGCACCGTCTCATTGAGTTTTATGATGAAAATTCAGTTGAATATGTAGAAATTGAGGCTGCATGCGATGCGTATGGCAACGAACTTGATGCTGATAGTATCAACAGCGAGAACAAGAAGAATGCCGAAATGTCAAAAGACTATTCTGAACGCCTGAACTATTGGCTTGATAAAGGTCTTGCTATCGGCGATCCGGTGGCTCTCGCTACAAAGGGTATGCGTCTCTACTATGGAGATGAAGAAAATGCTATCATTTATCTGTCTAAAGCTGCCGATGCCGGCAACGCTAAGGCCGCGCTCTTCTGTGGTTCGGCTTGCTTGAATCAGGGCAAAGGAGATGACGCATTCAAGTATTTATCTAAAGCGTATGAATTGGGAGCACCAAGTGCCGGTTGGCATCTCGCAATGTGCTATTCGGCTGGTATTGGTACATCTCCCGACCGCAACAAAGCCATCGAAGTTATGCGCCATGCCGCCATGCACGATTATCCCGAAGCCGTTTCAGAAATGCGCCGTATTGAACCGCAGAATGAAATATGGCAGCATAAAGCCGACAGTCTTGAAATAGATTTCCCCGATTTTCCGATTATACCCGATGAATAAATCAATAAAACATCTAGCTGTCATTGCAATTACAATGGTAGTGTTGCCGTCCTGCACTCCCGACAAATCCGGCAATAGCGAGTTCAATGTGCCGTTGTTTCCCTATCAGTCCTATCTTGATTCAATAGGTGAAGATGAGTACTTTCCTACCATAGGAGATGACGGGCAAGGATTCAATGCAATTAGCCATAAGATCCGCTATCCTAAGTTGTCAGATAACTTGACATCAAACCTGTTTGCCGATTCGTTGCTACAATATTACAATATCGCGTTGGCATATAATACACTAGCTTATGATAATGGTTCTGCAGAGCGATATATGTCTGAGCCGGATCTCAGACTATCCTATGCCGATGCCCTTGACGCAATAAATCTCCAGGGAATATCTAATTCAGAGATTAAGAATCGCCTTCAGAAAATAGCCGAGAATGCAGCGAATTGTATCAGAGACAGCGTCGATTTAAGTGCTGGAAAAACCGAAGCTATCAAGAGGTTTTATGATGTCTTTAACATATTTTCCTCAGCTCTATACAGAGGCCGACTTACAAAAGATGAATTTGCTCCACAAAGCGTACTTGCAGACTACGAAGACATTCATATCAAGTCACTTACTGACACAACTTCATTTCGAGAAGAATTGTTGAATAGGACTCTCGCAGAATGCGATTTCTCAAAGAAATGCGTTTTGGCACGCAAATATGCCTACGCCAATTACAATAGTCCAAAAAGGAATGACAAGGAAGTCGTAGCAGTAATAGATACAATTTTACGAACCAACAAGTATTCTCCATTACTGCGTGATTTATGGCGAATGTGGAGGGTAATGCTACAAAATATATTTGGAGGCCGAAGTAATGACAGCGCTATGTATAATCTCTTTTATAACGAAATGCGCAATCGTATTGCACCGGTCTATATCGAGCATTTGGTCCATAATCCCAATGATAAAATTGCTTTTATGGAATTTGTTAGATTGGCATCTGACTATAATATTGTGAGAAATAGCGAATTTCTGATGGGGAATAATGCTAATTTAGAAGATATGGAATTGTTTTATTCTATTTTTAAAGCAAATGACAAAGAAAATAAAACAACCAATTAAAAAAGCTCTATTATTTTTGGGGGCAATAATAGCATTTGTCGTGATAGTCTTGGTTTCATGCTATATAATAGTTGTAGTAAATGCTTCCGGACGCACTTTCGATAAGATTGAGAATGTGCCGGATACGGAATATGCTCTTCTACTCGGAACTTCTCCAATAACTCCCAGCGGCGCAAGGAATTTCTACTTCGACAATCGGATCAAGTCGACTGTCGAGCTGTATAAAGCTGGAAAGATCAAGAAGATTATAGCGAGTGGTGGCAATTATACTCAAGATTCCAACAATCCTCATGGATGTGACGAGCCTCGTGCCATGCGAGATTCTCTTGTGAAATATGGCGTGCCTTGGGGTGTAATCACTCTTGACTATGATGGGACTCGCACCCTAAATTCAATAGTCAAAGCCAAAGAGAAATATGAGCTGGATTCAGTGCTGATTATTTCACAGAAATATCACAATGAGCGAGCCATCTGGCAAGCTGACCACTATGGGCTTCATGCCATCGGCTATAACGCAGCCCATTCTCATATAAAGAGGAACCGCATCAAAAATATTACCCGTGAGTTTCCGGCCCGCATCAAGCTCATGCTCGATATGATGTTTGGTAAGAAACCGATATTCTCCAAGCATGTTGTTGAAACTACACCCGGTCACTTTGAAGATTGGTGGCAAGAATCTGATACCATAAAGGGAATTGGCAAGGTCATTAGTGTCCACTAAAAAATCATAATAGAACTTTGAAATTATTGAAATTCAAT
>ERZ827168.5031-NODE-5031-length-11473-cov-8.128131_pt1 | contig 11473 bp, 8 predicted proteins | sample MGYA00519868_ERZ827168 | MGnify/ENA primary metagenome ERZ827168 (study PRJEB31778, sample SAMEA3449271) | human gut metagenome | biome: human gut; feature: human-associated habitat; material: faeces | place: United Kingdom | collected 2010/2012 ...
CGCCCAATGCTGCCTTGATCAGTCCCATTTTATGTGCTCCTTTTTCAAAGTTTTTGCTTTTTTCTGCCTCGCCCGCGCGAGAAAGCAGGCGGACGGGCGCGGGGGATATTGGAAAGACGCCGCCGCGCGGGGCTTTGTTCCCAGAGCGGAAAAATCTTCTGCATACCATTATAGCAGATGATACGCGTTTTGTGGGAACTGTTTGGCAGGCTGCGGCAAAAAAATTGCGGCGCAGCCAAAATGGCTGCACCGCGGCTGCGTATGGGAGAACGCTGCGGAAGATGGGAACTACGGCTTTGGCAACGTCCAGTACTGCATGCCCCAATGCTCGAAGTCCCACTGCGGCGCGTAGGGATTGCATTCGTAGTCGATGTAATATAGCACGCCGCCGTATGGGACGAAGTTGGTGGGATAGTAGTCGATGTTCAGCCCTGCCGGATATAAAAGCCGGCACATGGCGCGCACCTGTGCGAGCCAGTCGGGGTCCAGACGACCGGCTTTGAGCAGCTCCGCTGCCGTCGGACCCGGGAGGTATGTCTTGAGAAGGCGCTCGCGGGGAGCATCGACTGCCAGAAGCTCCGGCAGAGGGATGCCGAGATGGCGCAGGGTTTCATAATCGCGCAGCTCGGCTTGCAGCTTGTCGCCGAAGGCGTAGTAATTGCACGGTTCGTGGTGAATCTGCTTGAGAACGTATTGCTGCGCGCCGTCGGTCACGAGATAGCTATAGCCGCCCTTTCCTTTGCCGAGGAGCCGGACGAGAGTGTATTGCGTTTCGTTTACGGTCAGAGTGTTTGGAATATTCATTTGGTCTGGTGTTGCATGCTTTCTTACGGAAGCTTTTGGGTGTAATTGATGCCGGCAAGGCGCGCCTGGCGGCACAGGTCTCTGGTTTGGAGCGTATAGCGCCTGCCGTCTTTGATAAAGTGGGTGCCGCACTGGCGAAATTCGAAGCTGACGTTTTGCGGATGCACTGCGCACGCAGATCGAGGGCCCAGTCGTAGTCGAGGAATCTGGCGTTCCGGTCGGATTCTCCGCCGACGACCACCAGCTCCACGCCGTCCAGATACGGCTCCAGATTCACACGCTCCAGAAGCGGCTGGGCGGTGATGCACCGGTGCCTGACAGGGAGCGAACAGAAAACAGGAAGTTTCCGGTCTGCGCTTTGCTGGTTTTCAATGGTGCAGCAGACGGTCACGTTTTCATAGCCGTCTGCCCAATCGTCCGGGATGCACTGCGAAAAGCGCTCGATGCGCTTGGTCAGAAACAAAAATGTGCAGTCTTGCCGCTCCCGAATCATCTTCCAGCAGTCGGCGCGCCAGGGGTCTGCCTCTTCAATCAGAAAATCGGTTGAAAAGCCCAGATACACAAGACCCGGCTTCATTTTATAGCCGTCCTTTTTGAGCTGCACGACCGGCTTATCAAAGTCCTTCGTCCTGACGATCATGCTCGTATCGACACCCCCGCTTGACGTCGCCCTTAGCCCCCTTTGTTGGGGGCTGTTTTTTGCGCATTTCCCAAAAAGCGCTTGCTTTTTTCCGGGAAATACGGTAGACTGAAAAAGTAGATAAGATTCAAAGCTGTACACGCATTATTTTCGTCAAAACGCATAAATTTCGACAACTGAATTCAGCCGGATGAACGAATCAGGAGAGGGCATACCCGTATGCCGCCGAAGGGGAACGCGCAACGAACTCTCAGGCAAAAAAACTGATTCCGGACGGAACTCTGGAAAGCTGCATCCGCAGCACCGAAGAAGCAATCCCGGTCAGCCGGGAGAATCTTTCAGGTTTACGAACAGAGCGCGCCTTCTTTTGGCGCGCTCTGTTTTCTGTTTTTTAAGGAGAAGCATATGATCGTAACAAGAAAAAAGCCCGTGGAGCAGGTGCTTGCGATGCTGCGCGGTGTACGCCGCGTCGCGCTGGTCGGCTGCGCCAGCTGCGCCGCAGCCTGTCAGACCGGCGGAGAAAAGGAGCTGGAGCAGATGCGCCAGCTGCTGCAGGAGCAGGGGATCGAGACAGTCGGTACGGTCTTGCCGGACGAGTGCTGCCATATGCTGCTCGTCAAGCGCGATCTCAAGCCCCTGCGCGACAGCGGCGCGGAGGCCATCGTCTGTCTGGCCTGCGGCGACGGCACACAGACTGTCGCGGCCAATACCGCTGTCCCGGTCTTCCCCGCGAATGACACGCTGTTTCTCGGACAGATCGAGCGTGCGGGCGTCTTCCGCGAGGCCTGCCGGATGTGCGGCGACTGTATGCTCGGCCAGACCGGCGGCATCTGTCCCGTGACGCAGTGCGCAAAATCGCTCGTCCACGGGCCGTGCGGCGGACAGCGGAACGGCCGCTGCGAGGTCAACCCCGAAAACGAATGCGCATGGCTGCGCATTTACCGCAAACTCAAGGAACTGGACCGGCTGGATCTGCTGGAGGCGGACCGGGCGGATAAGGATTATCGAAGCACTGCATACCCGCAGGCGCACAGCCTGCGCGAGATCAGGAAAAAGGGAGGAACACCATGAGCGAACTGAAACGAACCGTACTCTATCAGGCCCATCTGGACGCCGGGGCCACGATGGTCGACTTCGGCGGCTGGGATATGCCCATCCAGTACCCGGACGGCATCGTCGCCGAACATCTCTACTGCCGCAGCCACTGCGCCATTTTCGACGTGTCCCACATGGGCCGTATCGACGTCGAAGGGCCGGACATGGTCCGGTTTTTGCAGCACGTCCTGTCCAGCAACGTGCAGGCGCTGGATCTCAATCAGGCGCAGTACTGCATCATCCCCGACCAGAACGGCTGCGCCATCGACGACGCATATCTCTACCGCTTTGAGGCGGAAAAGTATTTCCTCGTCATCAACGCGGGCAACATCGACAAGGACCTCGCCCACCTGATGCGCGAGGCCGAGCGTTATAACGTCACGCTTACCAACGTCTCCGACCGCTATGCCGCCATCGCCGTGCAGGGTCCGGAGGCCAAAAAGCTGCTCATGACCCTGTCGGGCGGCAAGGCGCTTACGCGGGAAAACGTCAAAAACGCGCTGGGGACGCTCACCATGGAGGGCCGTCCCGTCCGCATCGCCAAGACCGGCTACACCGGAGAACCTATCGGCTATGAACTCTATTGCGAATCAAGGGACGCCCGGTATTTTTGGGACCGTCTGATCGAACTCGGGGCAAGACCCACCGCGCTCGGCGCGCGCGATACGCTGCGAATGGAAGCTTCTCTGCCGCTCTACGGCCATGAAATGGGGGAGTGCGAGTTTGGCGGCGAGATCCCGGTCTATGCTGTGCCGCTGGCCAAATTCGCCGTCTCGTTCGCGGAGGAAAAGGGCGATTTCATTGGCCGCGCCGCGCTGAAGCGGCAGTTTGAGGCGTTCCAGAGGATCATGAACCGCGATTATTCCGCAATTGCGGATCTTCCGTACCGCATCCAGCCGGTCTATCTTTCCGGCAAGGGCGTTCTGCGCAAGGGCTTCCCGGTCTACAGCAGGGACGCATGGGCAGAGGGAAAGCCCGTCGGCTATGTGACCTCCGGCACGATGATCCCCTATTTCAAGACGGAGGGCGAGGGACTGGAAACGGTCATCACCTCCGAGACGGGCAAGCGCTCCATCGGCCTTGCGTATCTCGATTCGCGCATCTGCCAGGACTTTGATCTTGAGATCGACATCCGCGGCAAGCGGCAGCCGGCCAAGGTCGTCGCGTGGCACATCCGGCAGGACGCCGCGCCCTATGTCCGTCCCATCCTGCCCGATCATCCCGCCCCGGCTGCGCCGCACTGCGACGCGCCGTATGCCGAAAAGGCTGCCGCGCTCCTGAAAAAAGCGCAGGAGAACCATCTCTGGCGGCAGCACCGGTGCATCAATCTCATCCCGTCCGAAAACACGCAGTCGCGCGCCGTGCGCCTGCTTTCGGCCTCCGATCCGTCGAACCGCTATGCCGAGCATAAAAAGCAGAAGGCGTTCTATGACGCGGAGATCTTCTATTATCAGGGCACAAACTTCATCGGCGAGGTCGAGGCACTGCTCGTTGAGGAGATGAAAAAGTTTCTCGGCGCGTCGCAGGTCGAAACGCGCGTGACCTCCGGCCAGATGTCCAATACAGCCGTCTTCTCCGCGCTCATGGACTTCAAGAACCGCGTCGACCGCAAGCGCACGCCGCAGCGGCTCGGCTGGGTCATGAACAACCATATCGTCCGCGGCGGCCATCTGTCCGCACAGCCCATGGGTGCGCTGCACGACTATATCGCCGTCGATCCCGTCACCGAAAAGCAGATGGTTGTCAATTTCCCCGTCTGCGCCGACGACCCGTACCGCATCGACACGGAGGCGGCAAAGCTGCTGCTTGCGCAGTACCGGCCGGAATTCGTGATCTTCGGCAAGTCCATGGTGCTGTACAAGGAGCCGGTCGCGGAGCTTGTAAGCTTCATCCGCGAGCAGGGCATCCGCACGACCGTCATGTACGACATGGCCCATGTGCTGGGCCTGATCGGCGACCACTTCCAGAAGCCGTTTGAAGAGGGCGCGGAGATCGTCACCGGCTCGACGCACAAGACCTTCTTCGGCCCGCAGCGCGGCGTGATCGGCGTGAATTACAAGCCGGAGGACCTCAAATGGGGCCTCTGGGAGACGATCGAAACGCGCGCCTTCCCCGGCAGCGTCTCCAACCATCACCTCGGAACGCTGCTCGGCCAGCTGATGGCCGCGTATGAAATGAACGCCTTCAAGGACGAATACCAGAAGGCCGTGATCGAGAACGCGAAGAGCTTCGCCGCCAGCCTGAAGGCCGAGGGGCTTGACGTGGCGGGCGACCCGGCCGTGGGCTACACCGAGACGCATCAGGTCATTGTCCGCGTCGGCTACGCCAGAGGCCCGGAGATCGCGAAGCGGCTCGAGGAAAACAACATCATCTGCAACTATCAGGCCACGCCCGACGAGGAGGGCTTCACTGCCTCCGGCGCGCTGCGCATGGGCGTAAACGAAATGACCCGCTTCGGCTTCGGCAGGGAGCAGTTTGCGCACCTTGCGCACCTGATCGCCGACTGCATCCTGCGCAATGCGGACGTCCGGGAGGAAGCCGCCCGCCTGCGCGAGGGCTTCACCGATATGCGCTACTGCTTCTCCGACGCAGAAACGGAAAAGCTCATTTCCGCCCTGGCCGAGGCTACGGGCATCTGAGCGGATAGAGTACACTTTATCAGAAATTTGCCCGCTCAGTGTAGGGGCCGATGCCGGTCACAGCCGTTCGCGACGAAGGAGCGTTACGGATGTGGGTCTGCCGCTTGCCGGTACACATCGGCCCGGCAGATTGCACCGCGTTTTACGAAAATCTTCGGCGAATTCGCAGCTTACCAACGGGCCGATGTGGGCATCGGCCCCTACTATACTGTGCGAATCCGCACTGCCTGCAAATATGGCGAAGCATATCCAGCGCCCCTTTTCTCCCCCCCACCAACTCAACCAATCAACCCCACAAAACAGAATTGGAGGAACAAATTATGAATTTTCCCGCTGAACTGAAGTATTCCCGCGACCACGAATGGGTCAAGATGCTCGACGACACGACCGCTCTTGTCGGCATCACGGACTTTGCCCAGAGCGAGCTGGGCGATCTGGTCTACGTCAATCTGCCTGAGCCCGGCGACGAGGTGCTTGCGGGCGAAACGGCCTGCGACGTCGAATCCGTCAAGGCCGTGTCCGACGTTATGAGCCCCGTGACCGGTGTGATCGCCGAGGTCAACGAGGAGCTGGACGATTCTCCCGAGCTTCTGAACTCCGACCCCTATGAGGCGTGGATCATGAAGATCGAGCGCATCACGGACTTCTCCGAGCTTCTGAGCGCGGAGGAATATGAGGCGTTTACGAAGGAGGAGCACTGATGGGCACATTTGTCCCGACGACAGCTGCGGAACGGGAGCAGATGCTGCGGACGATCGGCGTATCGTCCGTAGAAGATCTGTTCCGGGACGTGCCGCAGCAGATGTATCTGGACGGATACTTGGATCTGCCGCCCGGAAGGAGCGAGCTGGAAACGCTTGAGGCCGTCTCGGCGCTGGCAGAGCGGAACCGCGTGTTCAAAACCTGTCTGCGCGGCGCGGGCAGCTACCGGCATTATATCCCGGCGGCGGTCAAGGCCGTCGTGACCCGCGAGGAATTTGTGACGGCCTATACGCCCTATCAGGCCGAGATCAGCCAGGGCATTTTACAGGGAATTTTCGAGTACCAGACCATGCTCTGTGAGCTGACCGGCATGGACGTGTCCAATGCGGGCGTTTATGACGGCGGAACTGCCGCCGCAGAGGCCATCCCCATGTGTCGCGACCGCAAACGCACAAAGGCCTACGTCTCCGCAGCGGTCGACCCGAACGTCCTCGGCGTTATGAAGACCTACTGCTTCGGCTCCGGGACAGAGTTAACTGTCGTCCCGATGAAGGACGGCAGAACAGACCCGGACGCGCTGCGCGCCATACTCGATGCGGATGCCGCCTGCTTCTATGTCCAGCAGCCGAATTTCTTCGGCCAGCTGGAGGACGCGGAGCTGCTCGGCGAGATCACGCACGCAGCCGGGGCCAAATACATCATGGGCGTGAACCCCATTTCGCTGGCAGTTTTGAAAACGCCCGGCGAGTGCGGCGCGGACATCGCCGTCGGCGAAGGTCAGCCCCTTGGCCTCGACACGGCCTTCGGCGGCCCGTACCTCGGATTTATGACCGCGACGAGCGCCATGATGCGTAAGCTCCCCGGCCGCATCGTCGGTCAGACGCACGACACGGAGGGGAAGACCGGCTATGTCCTCACGCTTTCCGCGCGGGAGCAGCACATCCGCCGGGAAAAGGCCTCGTCCAACATCTGCTCGAACGAACAGCTCTGCGCGCTGACTGCCGCCGTCTATCTTGCCGCCATGGGCGAAGCCGGACTGCGGCAGGCCGCGGCGCTCTGCACGTCCCGCGCGCATTATTTTGCGCAGCGGCTCGAAGAGGTACTTGGCTGGAAGCGCGTCTATCCCGGCGAATTCTTCCACGAGTTTGTCACTGCCTGCCCGTGCCCCGAGCGGACGCTGGAAGTGCTGGAGGCGCACGGGATTCTGGGCGGCCTGCCGGTGGAGGGCGGAATTCTCTGGTGCGTGACGGAGCTGACAGATAAGAAAACGCTCGACCATGTGATCGGGCTTTTGCAGGAGGTGAGCGGCCAATGAAGACGATCTTTGAACAGGGCGCGCCCGGCCATGGCCTGTCGCTGCTTCCCGCGTGCGATGTGCCCGTCGTGACGCTGGCGCCGGCGCGCAAAAAGCCGCTGCGCCTGCCGCAGGTGAGCGAAAATGAGCTTATCCGGCACTATACCGCGCTGTCGCACCGCGTCCACGGCATGAACGACGGCTTCTATCCGCTGGGTTCGTGCACGATGAAGTATAATCCCAAGGTCAACGAAGCGCTTGCGGCGCTGCCGGGCTTTGCGCGGCTCCATCCGCTCCAGCCGGAGCAGACGGCGCAGGGCGCGCTGGAGCTGCTGTATGAAACGGGAAAGCTGCTTGGCGAAGTGACCGGTATGGACGCGTTCACGCTCCAGCCCGCCGCAGGCGCGCACGGCGAGTTTACCGGCCTGCTGCTCATCAAGGCGTATCACCTTGCACGCGGCGATGCGGCCCGGACAGAGATCATCGTCCCGGACTCCGCCCATGGCACGAATCCGGCCTCGTCCGTCATGGCAGGCTTCCGCGTGGTCAATATCCCGTCCGGCGCAGACGGCTGCGTCGATCTCGCGGCGCTCCGCGCAGCCGTTGGACCGCAGACGGCGGGACTGATGCTCACGAACCCCAATACGGTCGGCATCTTCGACAAGAATATCCTTGAAATCACGAAGATCATCCACGACGCGGGCGGTCTGTGCTATTACGACGGCGCGAATCTGAACGCCGTCATGGGCGTCGTTCGTCCGGGCGACATGGGCTTTGACTGCATCCACCTGAATCTGCATAAGTCCTTTGCCACGCCGCACGGCGGCGGCGGGCCGGGCTCCGGCCCCGTTGGCTGCAAGGCGTTCCTCGCGCCGTTCCTGCCCGGCCCCATCCCGGAAAAGACCGAAAGCGGCTTCCGCTTTGCGCAGCCTGCGCAGTCCGTTGGCCGGGTGCGGGATTTCTACGGGAATTTCCTCGTCGTCGTCAAGGCGTTCGCCTATCTGACCATGCTTGGCCGGGAGGGCGTGCATGAAGTGGGCCGCAACGCGGTTCTAAATGCGAATTATATGATGGCCGCGCTGCAGGATATCTACGACATGGCCTACCCCGGCCCCTGTATGCACGAGTTCGTCATGACGCTGGATCGGCTGCACAAGGAAACCGGCGTTTCCGCGCTCGATATCGCCAAGGGTCTGCTTGACAACGGTATTCATCCGCCCACAATGTATTTCCCGCTGATCGTCCACGAGGCGCTCATGGTCGAGCCGACGGAAACGGAATCCAAGGCCACCATGGACGAGGCGATCGAGGTCTTCCGTGCGCTTGCCCGCCTCGCGCATGAGGACCCCGAAGCGCTCCACACCGCGCCGCACAATACCCCTGTTCGCCGTCTCGACGAGGTGCAGGCGGCGAGAAACCCCGTTCTGCGCGCCGCGCTTGCGGAATAAGAAAAAACGGTCTGCCGCCCGGCTGTGCATCTGCATAGCCGGGCGGTACTGCGCTGTCAGGGGGAGGATGGCGTGCGGTTTAGCAGGCTGGTCATGCCTCCGGTGGCCCCATCTTTTCCGCCTTGCCGGAAAAGATGGGGGAGAAAAGGGGCGCTGATTACGGTTGGTGCGTGCTGCGGGTGCAAGTCTGGCAGGCATCCAATTCGTAGTTGCTGCGAGCACGCGCAGTCACCCTACGAGCGCTTTGGTACGCGCCGCCTGTTACGGGACGTCGGGGTTGTAAATAGCTGCGTTGGAATAGCTGCGGTAAATCAGTTCTGCGTTCGAAATTTGCAGGACAGTACGGATTCGCCGCAGATCCCAAAAGCCGGAGGGGATATGCTGCAAGGTTCAGAGTGCTCCGAAATTTACGGCATTCGGATCCCCTCAGGCCCTTCGGGTCAGCTCCCGTGCCAGTGCTGTAAAACAAAAAGCAGTGTTGACAAATGCAGATGCATATTATAAAATTGGAATATAGAACAATTAGATGATACAGGAGGGCCGAAATGGGATTACAGCATGGGATCCTTGGATTTTTGAATTATGGCCCGTGCAGCGGGTATGAGCTGACAAAGGCGTTTCATTCCTCCGTGCAGTTTTTCTGGCCCGCGCAGACCAGTCAGATCTATCTGACGCTGGGCAAGCTGGAGGATGCCGGGCTTGTCACGCATGAGACGGTCATTCAAAACGGGAAGCCGAATAAAAACGTCTATTCCATCCTGCCCGCCGGACGCGCGGAGCTGCAGCGCTGGCTGTCGGAGCAGGGAAAGACGGCAGACGGCTATAAGAGCGAATTTCTGATGAAGGTCTTCTTCGCTGAAGATCTTCCGCCGCAGCAGGCCATTGCGATGCTGCGCGCGTATGCGGACGGCTGCCGCGCGTGGCTGCGGAGCATGGACAGCGTACCGCAGAGCATTGAGGATTACGGCAAGCTGACCGACGCCAGCGCGCCTGTATATTGGGCCTTTACGGCGCAGTTCGGCAGAAATTATGCGCAGATGTGCATCGCCTGGGCCGAGGACTGCATCAAACGGCTGGAGGAAATGGTATGAGAGTTCTGGTCCTGAACGGAAGTCCCAAGGGGGATAAAAGCAATACATACCGGCTCACAAGCGCGTTTCTGGACGGCCTGCGGCAGACGCAGCCGGTGAAGGCTGAAACCATCGAGGTCGGAAAGCTGCATCTGCTGCCGTGCCGCGGCTGCTTCGCCTGCTGGAGCAAAACGCCGGGCAAATGCGTTTTGCAGGACGATATGGGCGGTGTGATCGAAAAAATTCTTGCCGCCGACGTGCTGATCTGGAGCTTTCCGCTCTATTATTTCAGTATTCCAGGCCAGCTCAAGCTGCTCATCGACCGGCAGCTGCCGATGTCGCTGCCGTTTATGACCGACACGGACTCCGGCGGCCACCCGAGCCGGTACGACCGCTCCGGCCAGCGGCAGGTCGTGATCTCGACCTGCGGCTTCTATACCGCCGAGGGCAATTATGACGCGGTGGACGCACAGGTTTCCCGGCTTTGCGGCAAGGATGGATATACGTCCGTCTACTGCGGACAGGGCGAGCTGTTCCGCGTCCCGGCGCTGCGGCAGCGCACGGACGCCTATCTTGCGCTCGTGAAGCAGGCGGGCGCGGAATTCGCGCGCGGCGCGATCCTGCCGGAAACGGCCCGCGCCTTGCGCCAGCCGCTGTTCCCGCGCGCGGTATTTGAGCAGATGGCGGACGCCAGCTGGGGCGTCAGCCGGGAGGATACTGCCGCAGCAAAGACCCCGGAGGCCGGGAGGCTGTCTCCGGCGCAGGCCTTTACGCGGCAGATGGCCGCGCTCTATGACCCATCGGCATGGGACGGGAGGGACCGTGTTCTGGAATTTTTCTATACGGACACCGGCGAAACCTGCCAGATCGTGCTCGGAAAGGACGGCCAGCGCGTGCTGCAATCGGACTTCCTGCCCTGCACGACGCGCATCGAAACGCCGCTTTCCGTCTGGCAAAAAATCGGCAGTGGGGAGCTTGACGGCAAGCAGGCGATGATGGAGCACCAGTACCGCGTGACCGGCGACTTTTCGGTCATGCTCCATTGGGACGAGATCTTCGGCCTTGGAGCTGCCGCGCCGCAGCCGTCCGCCGAGCCCCGGAAGAAGACGAACATGACGCTCATGCTGCTGCCGTGGATGGCGATCTGGATCGCGCTGTCTATCCACGCGCAGATCGGCGCGTGTATCGGCCTCGCGGTCTGTGCGCTGCTGCCGTTCGCGTTTCTGAACTACCGCATGACGGTTTTCGAGCCGTGTTCGATTCTGGCGGTCGGCACGATCTGCGTGCTGGCGCTTCTGGACGCGCTGCCGCTCACGCTGCTGCTGCCCGCGTCGTATCTTCTGTTCGGCCTGATGTGGGGCGTGACGGTGTTTCTGCCCATGCCGCTGACGGCGTATTATTCCATGAACGGCTACGGCGGCGAGACAGCGCTTCAAAATCCGCTGTTCATGCACACGAACCGCATTCTGACGGCCTGCTGGGCGGTTCTGTATCTGCTCACGCCGGTCTGGACGTGGTATCTGCTGCAAACGCCCGTTTCATACCTGACCGGCGCGGTCAACTCCGCCCTGCCCATGCTCCTCGGCGCGTTCACAGCCTGGTTCCAGCGCTGGTACCCGGCGCATTACGCCGCAAGCAAAAAATAATGACACCCATGCAGTCCCCCTGTTATGCCGATCGAAGCGCATGACAGGGGGGCTTTTCTGCATGGTCGGGAGCTGGTCAAGCCTCCGGCGGCCCCTTCTTTTCCGCCTTGCCGGAAAAGAAGGGGGAGAAAAGGG
>ERZ827168.5033-NODE-5033-length-11466-cov-3.135746_pt1 | contig 11466 bp, 6 predicted proteins | sample MGYA00519868_ERZ827168 | MGnify/ENA primary metagenome ERZ827168 (study PRJEB31778, sample SAMEA3449271) | human gut metagenome | biome: human gut; feature: human-associated habitat; material: faeces | place: United Kingdom | collected 2010/2012 ...
CCAGCGCACGGGCAAGAGCCACCGCCTGCCGCTGCCCACCGGACAGGGCCTTGCCCTGCTCGCCGACCTGGGCCGCGAAACCGGCGGGATTGTTGCGGACAAAATCCGTCACCCCGGCAAGGGCCGCTGCCCGGAACACCAGATGGTCATTGATGGTGGGGTCCCCCAGGACGATGTTCTCGCGGATGCTGCCATAAAACAGGACCACGTCCTGCGGCAACACGCCGATGCGCCCGCGCAGCTCCGTGGTCGGCAGCTGGCGCAGGTCCACGTCCCCGAATTTGATGCTGCCCTTCTGCGGCTGGTAAAAACCTGTCAGCAGCTTGGCCAGGGTGCTTTTGCCCGAGCCCATGGCCCCGATGATGCCGATCCGGTCGCCGGGATTGATGCGCAGGCTCACGTCCTCAAGGGCCAGACGCATGGAATTGGGATAGGCGAACGAAACGTTCTCCACGGTGAAGGAGGGCTGCAACTCGCCAAAATCCATGCAGGAGCTTTCCGACTGGTTCTCGGAAGGCAGCTCCATGAGCAGGTCGAGGGCCTGCAGGGCAACACGGGAATTCTGCAGGCGGGTCAACAGGGAGGCCAGCTGCATCAGCGGCGCCATGGCCCGGCCCACAAGGATGTTGCAGCCGATGAGGGCCCCCATGGTCATCAGGCCTTCCGAGATCCGGTAGACGCCCCAGATGATCATGCTCACCGTGACCATATGGGTCACCAGGGTGGAGGCCGTCACGGCCAGACTGCTGTACCGGCGCGACTCCGCCGTCGATTTGGCGGAAAGCCCCACCACAGCCTCCCGCAGGCGCTGCATCCGGCTCTCGGCCTGGCAGGCCTTGATGGTCTCCAGGCCGTTGACCATCTCCACGAGCAGGGCGTTCTTCTGCATGTTCTGCTTGTAGCTCTGCTCGGCGCAGCGCCGTGCCGCGGTCTGGAGGAAGAGCCCCAGCCCGATGAGGATGGGCATGGCCGCCAGCGGCAGGAAGACCATGGGCCCGGCGATGAAGGCGATCAGCAACAGGAAGATGACCAGGAAGGGGACGTCGATGCAGGCCAGCAGCGAGGACGAACTGAAGAATTCGCGCAACTGCTCGAATTCACGCAAGTTGTTGACCAGCGAACCCGTGGATTCCGGCTTGCTTTCCAGCCGCATGGTAAGGACCTTGTCCACCAGATTGCTGGAGAGCACGATGTCCGCATTGCGCCCGGCCACGTCCACGAAGTGCGTGCGCAGGGCCCGCAGCAAAAAGTCGAACAGATAAATGATGATCACACCGGAAGCCAGGACCCACAACGTCTCTATGGCATTGTTAGGCACGACCCGGTCGTAGACGTTCATGGCGAACAGGGGACTGGCCAGAGCGATGAGGTTGATGATGACGCTGGCCAGCGCCACATGCCGGTAGATGGGCGCATAATAGCGCAGCACGTCCCAGAACCAGCGTTTTCCCTTGGCCAGACGCAGCTTTTCCACATGCTCCTGCGGACGGCCGGGGACAGCCACATACAGGGCATAGCCGGTATATTCCTCCTGCAGCGCGTCCAGGGGCACCAGCTGGCTGGCGCTTTCCGTCTCCGGGAAAATGACTTCGGCCTGAGCCGTCTCGGCTCCGGTCTCGCCCGCCTCTGACCCCGCCGGAGCTCCCGGCACCAGCCGGGTCAGGACACAGCTGCGGTTGCCGGACAACAGCAGGATGCAGGGCAAGGTCAGGTTGGAGAGGTCAGCCAGCCGGGGACGATACAGCACGCTGCCCGTCAGGCCCGCCTTGCGGGCGACCCGCAGGCACGCCTGGGCCGAGACGGTACTGCCCGAAAGCCCGGCCAGCAGGAACTGGGGAGACAAGGCCTTGCCCCGGAGGCGGCACAAGGAGGAAAGACTGCGCAGCAAAGGCGGCATGAAATCGACATCGGAAGGCCGCAGGCCTCCGGCTGCCATTTCCGGGCCGCGTGTTTCCCCGGATCCGTTTTCCGACATATGAACAATCCTTTGACGTCCATCCTGTGGACGTCCTGTCGCAAAACAACAGGCAGAAGAGCTCTGCCTGTTGTCGCATCGAAACCCTCCCGGCAGACCAGGCTGCCGGAGCTGTCATGGGCTACCCGGGAAGCAGGGGCTCCCCGGTTACTTGAACCAGCCCATTTCAAAATCTTCGCCCTTGACGGGCTGGGCTTCCTTGGGCCCCGACTTGATCTCTTCCGCGGGGACCCCCATACGGGGCAGCAGGTCACCGGCCAGAGCGCACATACGGTAGGCGCCTACAAGGATATTGCCGCGGGCGGTCTCGGCCTGGCTGGCGGAATTGTAAAGTTCGTTCTCCGAATCCAGCACGTCCAGCAGGCTGCGCGTACCCAGCAGGAACTGGTCATGGTAGGCCTGCCGGGTGTAGGTATTGTTTTCCACGGCCTTGGTGTAGAACTTGTATTGTTCCTTGGCCGCCAGATAGTTGCTCCAGGTGGATTCCATGTCCAGGCGCAGGGTGTCCATGTAATCGTACAGGTTCTGCCGGGCCTCGCGTTCCCGCGCCGAGGCCGCGCGGATGCCTTCCACGTCGGCGCCGCTGTTGAACACGTTCCAGCGCACCGTGGCCAGGACATCGAAGCTGTAGACCCAGCGGTCACGGTCGCCGCCGCGGTCACTGTACTCCGGCCCGGCTTCCAGCTGGAAGGTCGGATACATGGCTGACTGGGCCAGTTCCTTCTCGCCCTTGGCAGCACGGATGTCCTGCAAATAGGCGGCCAGCTTGGGATTGTGCTTTTCCGCCATCTGGATGAAGGCCGCCGCGGTATCGGGCATCTCGGCCGGCATGGGCACCGCATCCAGCTTGCCGACCGTATAGATGCCGGTCAGGCGGGAATAGGTGGCATAGGCCACGCGCAGGGCGTCTTCCGCCTCGGCCAGGGCGGAATGGGCACGCTGCAGGCGCGATTCCGCCTGCGTCACATCGGCCTGGGTATCCGCCCCATGCTGGGCGCGGTCACGGGCCTAGGCCAGGATGGACTCATGCCGGGCCACGTTGTTGCGGGCCAGCTCCACCAGCTTGATACGGCGCAGCAGGTCGATATGGGCGATGATGCCGTCCAGGGAAAGGGACGTGGCCGTGTCGAAGATCCTGGCCTTGACGGAATCCAGGGTGGCCTGGGCGGCACGCACGCGGCTGCGCGTGGCAAAGCCGTCCCAGATGGGCTGCACCAGTTTAGCGGAGACGCTGCCCACACTCAACCACTGATCATCAAGATCCAGACCGCGGGACGTGGTGTCGCTCAGGACACCCACGCCGATCTCCCCCGTGACGTCCACGCGCGGGCCAAAACCGGCACGGGCCTTGTTGAGCTCATGTTCAAGGACCGAACGGTTTTCCTTGATGCTCATCAGGCTGCGATGGTTGTGCAGGACACCATACACTGTATCGTTCACTGTGATATGCGCTGTATTATTCCCCCGGGCCGGGGTCTCCCGACTCCATGCCGCATCTGTTCCCCCGACCAGAAAACAGCATGCGGCAACGATCATCGCTCCCCATTTTTTGCATATCGTCATGAGTTTTACCCCCTCTCATAAAAGTTTTTGATATACAGTCCTATTATGCAAGCATGATGTATTTAGTCAATACTCCCATTTTGTTTCACAACTTGTAAAAATCTCTAAAAAAAATATAACTTGCTGATTTTGCAAATAATGTTCAAACATTTTATGACATAAAACCAAATATAAAATATTAAATAATGATTTTAGTGCATTACTCACAAAAAAAAATAATACCGAGGAGTTCCGGCACCGATATTTTGCCTTACGTATCTCGACAAGGGCCGCCCCCACGCAGTACAAAAACTCATCCCCAGGTCCCCAAACATCAGCCTTCCGGCGGTTTTTCATGTTCCCTGTGCGCTTCCCCCCCGTATCTCCTCCGGCCCGGTCTCCCCTCCGGTCTCCGGTCATACGCCCGCACCGGATCGCATGCATCTCCGCCTGCCTTGCCGTTTTTCTGGTCTGTCTGTTCGGCATCCTCCCGGCGCAGGCCGCCTCCATCCCCCTGTTCGGGACCGTGGAGTTCCGGCGCCCTCTCGACAGCCTGCCCGCCTGGGCTGAGGTCCGCCGCATGAACGAGCTGGAGCCCATCTTCGTCAGCGGCAAGGTCTTCACCCGGACCGCCACCTGGGATTCCTTCAAACAGGGGGCGCAGGGCAAAAGCGGCATGGAACTGCTGCGCTATGTCAACACGTTCTGGAACCGCTTTCCTTACCGTGAGGATATCACCAACTGGGGCAAGGCCGACTACTGGGTCTGGCCCAACCTGTTCCTCAAAAAATCTGGCGACTGCGAAGATTACGCCATCATCAAGTATTTCACGCTCAAAGAACTGGGCATGGATACGGACAAACTGCGTATCGTCGTCCTGCGCGATACCCTGCGCCGTCTGTCCCATGCCGTTCTGGCCGTCTACATGGACAATGACATCGTCATCCTGGACAACATCAGCAATGCCATTTTGCCCCAGGGACGCCTGCGCCATTATGTCCCGCAGTTCTCGTTCAACGAGAAGGCACGCTGGGCCCATATGCGAGGCAAAAAAACAAACGAGTAATCCATGCACACTCCTGATTCCGACATCCCCGCCAAGCCGCATCACTTCATGAGCAAACGGCTGTGCATCAGCATCAGCCTCGTCCTGTTCGCGCTGGTCCTGCTGCTTTCCTATGCCCTGTGTTCCCTGCAGGTCGACCGGAGCACCCAGGCCATCCTGGCGGACAAGAACCGCTTCCTCCTCTCCAGGATCGACACCATGCAGATCCGCCTGCAGGAATGGCGGCGGGGCATGCTGGAACAGGTCAACACCCTGGCCCTTTCGGAAAGCGTCCGCCTGTTCGCCGCAGACATGACCGCCCTGCCCCCGGACCTGCTGGACAAGAACTCACGTACCGCCGGTCCCGGGTCCGACAGCGACCAGCTGTCCCTGCTGGACCAGCGCGAATACATGCAGCAGCTGCTGGCGGACATCGCCTACCAGAACGGCCTTGACCGTATCCGCATGTTCCTTCCCGATGGCCAAAAGATCGTGGACAGCGCCTCTGATGCTGCTGACAACCATGACGACGATCTTCTCGTCCGGCAGGCCATCACCTCAAGGACGCTTTCCTTTGGCGCCATCCACAAGCATGGTGACCATTTTGCCTTGCAGGCCGGTGCGCCCCTGTTCGAGATAAGCGGCAAGGACAGGCCCCGTGTCGTCGGCTGCCTGCTCCTGTGCTTCCCCATGGACGCGGCCCTGACGAACATCCTGCAGGACAAGGAAAGCCTGCTCAGACTGGTGGATCTGTGCCCGGACAGGAGTAGTGTCTTCCTGCTGCAGGATGGTGCCCTGCAGCAGCAGCCCCTCCGTGCCAGCGTGACCGGTGTCCAGTCCCTGGACTTCAAGAAACGCCCTGCCATGTCTGGAGGGGATGACGTCTATTCCCTGGCCTTCACCTCCTCGCTTCCCGATACGCTGATGCTGGTGGCCTCCCTGCCCGCTGCGGACATCGACCGGGAGATCCGGCACCGGTCCCTGCAGATCTATGCCGTCGGCCTGCTGGCAAGCCTGGGCATCGGCCTGCTGCTGGCCTTCGCGCTCTCCTGCCTTGTGGGCCGCGCCCACCGCGCCTCTGCCGCCTACTTCAAGACCCTGTATACCGTCATCCGCGACCAGAAACAGATGCTGGACAGCGTCAACAATTCCATGCGTCTGGGTCTTGTCCTGTTCAGCGCCACGGACGGCATCCGCATCTTCAATCCCGAGTTCGCCAGGATCTGCAGCGGCACCCGGCAGGAAGACCTTGCGGGCAAGTACCCCAAAGACATCTTTCCCCAAGGGGCCGCCCTCACGTTGCAGGACGGCATCGCCCGCAAGCTCAGGGAGCCGTCCTTCGACGGCGTTGAGCTGGCCCTGCCCGGCGCTGACGGCAAGGAGCATCTTTACAGGGTCTCCCTCTATGTTTTCCCGGACAGGCAGGAGCCGGACACTGCCGAAGCGGCCCCCCTCCCCGGAAGCGTCGTGGCCATCTTCAAGGACATCACCCGCTTCCGCCGGCAGGCCCAGAAAGCCCAGGAACGCCAGCACCATCTTGTGGAAGCCCTGGTGCGCGCCGTGGAATATGTGGACCCCAACCTGGTGGGCCATACCCGGAAGATGCGGCATGTGGCGGAGCTGCTGGCCCGGCATATGGAGCTGGACAATACGGCTGTCCTGACCCTGCGCATGGCTTCCCAGCTTTCGCAGATCGGCAAGATCTTCGTACCGCACCATCTGCTGCGCAAAAGCGGCAAGCTCACGCCCGAGGAGCAGCAGGCCGTACTGCAGTCTTCGGAGTATGCCTTCCGCGTCCTGTACGGGATCAACTTCGGCCTGCCTGTTCCCGAAGCCCTGCACGACATGAACGAAAAATTCGACGGCAGCGGTCCGCGAGCCCTGAAGGGCGATCAGATCAATCCCCATGCCCGCCTGCTGGCCGTGGTCAACGCCTTTTGCTCCATGGTCAGCGACCGGGCCTACAGGCAGGGGATGCCCATCGGCCAGGCCCTGGACATCCTGTCGGCCAGCCCCGCCTTCGATCCCGCCATCGTGCTGGCATTGCGGGAGATACCCGCGGAGGACCTGCGCTCCGCCCTGGCCGGGGAGGACAGCCCTTCCCGGGCCTAGACTGAAGATCACCCAAGGGGACGACGTGAAAACGCCGTCCCCTTGTCATACTCTCTGCCGGAAGCGTGCGTATCCTTTTTCCCGGAAAGCTGTTTTGACATCCCCGCAAGAGCTGACGTATACTGAAACCAAACATGAAGCGGCCGTCAGCCCCGGAAAGACGACGCTTTGCCTCCCCTGCCCTGCACTTTCGCGGATGCAGCGGCCCGCCCCTCTCCACGGTCTCCGCGGATATGTCCATCCTTTCCGGTTGAGGAGGATACATGAAATTCCAGTTTGACCGTCCCGCCTGCCAGAACCTGCGCAAGGCCCTCCGCAAGGAGTGGCTGGAGACCAACGGTCTTGGCGACTATGCCTCCAGCTCGCTGGTATGCTGCAATACGCGCAAATACCACGGTCTGTTCGTCACCGAGCTGGCCCGGCCCGCAGGCCGCCATGTGCTGCTCTCCACCCTTGAGGAATCCCTGCTCATGGCAGGCAAAGAGTTCTTCTTCTCCTGCCGCAAGCATCCGGGCGTGTACTTCCCGCGCGGGCATGAATACATGCAGGCCGCCTCTGCCGGGCTCTGGCCCTCTTTCCGCTACCGTTTCGGCGATGTGACGCTGACCCGCGAGCTCATGCTGCTGCCGGGACGGCATGTCCTCCTCATACGCTACAAGGCCAGTATCGCCAGTCCCGAGACCCCGCCCCTGCGCCTGCGCATCAAGCCTCTGCTGGCCTGCCGCAACATGCATGCGGTCATCCGCGCCGACAAAGCCATCGACAGCAGCGTCTCCCCGACCCTGTACGGGGCATCCGTGCGCCCGGATCCCCAGCTGCCCGAACTTTTTTTGCAGATGGACGGCCCTTCCTCCTGGCAGACGGCCCAGGACTGGTACTACAACATCGAGTATCTCGTGGAACAGGAGCGGGGCTTCCCCTTCCAGGAAGACCTGTTCATGCCCGGGATTTTCGAAGTGGATCTTGTTCCCGGCCATGCCGTCTATCTCACCGTCTCCACGGAGAGCCTGCAAAAGGAACACAGCCGGCATGACTTCGAACGGCTGTGGCAGGAAGAGAGCCAGCGCCGGAGCGACGAAGAAGCCGAGACGGACAGCCTGCAAAAGCATCTGGCCCGGGAAGGGAAACGTTTCCTCATCACCACGCCCGGCAGCACGACCGGCCGGATCGACAGCATCGTGGCCGGGTACCACTGGTTCGGCTCCTGGGGACGCGACACCATGATCGCCCTGCCCGGCCTGACGTTTTTTGCCGGTCGCCAGGCTCTGGGCGAACAGATCCTTGCCAACATGGGCGCCGCCGTGCGTGACGGCCTCATCCCCAACGTTTTTTCAGCCGACGGCCGTCATGCCTACAACTCCGTGGACGCTTCCCTCTGGTATGTCTGGGCCGTGCAGATGCTGCTCCAGGTCGATCCGCAGCGCATGGGCTTTGTGAAAGAGTACTGCTGGCCCGCCATCAAGGAGATCCTCCGGGCCTATGCCGGGGGGCAGGTCCCGTTCGTCCGTGCCGACGAGGAAGGCTTCCTTGACGTGGGCGACGAGCATACCCAGCTCACCTGGATGGACGCCGTGGTCGACGGCAGGCCCGTCACGCCGCGGCACGGCCAGCCGGTGGAGATCAGCGCCCTGTGGTACAATGCCCTGGCCTTTGCCGACCATCTGGCCCGGCGCTTCGACGAACCTCACTGGCAGGATTCCGTCGACCAGCGGGACCGCATGCGCGCCGTTTTCGTCCACCGGCACTGGATCAAAGATTACCGGGGCGACTATCTGGCCGACGTCTGGCGGGATGGCGAGCGGGATTTCCGTGTGCGGCCCAACCAGCTGTTCGCCGTTTCCCTGCCCTTCCCCATCCTCGAAGAAGACAACTACGCCTCCGTGGTCTCGCGCGTGCGCCAGTGCCTGCTGACCCCCTGCGGGCTGCGCACGCTGGCCCCCAGCGCCAACGAGTACTGCTCCCTTTATGAAGGCGGGCCCGGAGAGCGTGACAAAGCCTACCATCAGGGCACGGTCTGGCCCTGGCTTCTGGGCGCTTACGGCGATGCCCTGCTGCGGGCGGCCTGGGATGAGGAAGGCGCCGCGCGCGACCTGCTGCATACCCTGACGCCCCTCTTCGGCAGCCATCTGGGCGGCGCCGGTATCGGGAGCATCTCCGAGATATTCGACGGAGACCCGCCGCATCTGCCCAACGGCTGCATCGCCCAGGCCTGGAGCGTGGCCGAATGCCTGCGCTTGCTGAACAGGCTGGAAAAGGTGGCTCCCCAGGCCTATGCGCAGTGGGAAAACGCCCTGCTGCAAGGAGACAGGTAATGCGCGTCCTCATGTTCGGCTGGGAATTTCCCCCCTTCAAGAGCGGCGGGCTGGGCACGGCCTGCCAGGGCATGGCCACGGCACTGGCCAAGAAAGGCACGGAGATCTTCTTTGTCCTGCCCCGTGCCGAAAGTGACCGCCCTGTCCATCTGCAGGACGGCCTGACCATGTTTTCCGCCTCGGGCACCCGGGTCTGCACCCGCAGCGCCCGTCTCCGGCGCGAAGAAGACGTGCGCGAGATATGGCATGACCGCCAGTACACGGAGCTCGTCCCCGGCTTCCGGGACGAGATCGAAGAGATCTGGCGCGAAAAGCTGCATCTGGAATATATCGACTCGCCGCTGCGCCCCTATCTGAACAGCGGCAGCTATCTGAAAGAGCACCGGGAGCTCCAGCGTCTGCTTTCCGAAAAACGTCTGGCCGACCCGACCCTGCGGACCGTCTTGCAGCATGAAGGCCCGGAGCGGGAGCACCTTCTGCGCGAGATCGTAGAGACCCGGGAACAGTGCGAGACCCTGACGCTGCACGGCGGTTACGGCGAAGACCTCATGAGCGAAGTCTACCGTTATGCCTGCGCCGCGGCCGTCATCGCCGGACGCCTGGAATTCGACGTCATCCATGTCCATGACTGGATGACCTATCCGGCGGGGATGCTGGTCAAGCAGCTGACGGGCAAACCACTGGTGGCCCATATCCATGCCCTGGAGCATGACCGCAGCGGCGACAACCTCAACCAGACCGTGGCCGACATCGAAAAAGCAGGCATGGAGGCCGCCGACCGCGTCGTGGCCGTGAGCCACTACACCAAGCAGGAAGTCATGGCGCAGTACGGCATCCCCGAGGACAAGATCTCCGTGGTCCACAACGCCGTCTCCCGCAATGACATCCACAAGAGCGTGGTCATCCCCGAACGCTGCCGTCATGAGAAGCGGGTCCTATTTATGGGCCGCGTCACCTACCAGAAGGGCCCCGACTATTTTGTCGAAGCCGCCAAGCTGGTACTGGACCGTCTGCCCCACACGCGTTTCATCATGGCCGGCAGCGGCGACATGCTGCCCAACATGGTGCGCCGTGTGGCCCACCTGCGCATCGGGGACCGATTCCATTTCACGGGTTTTTTGCGCAACGGCGAAGTGGACCGCATGTACGCCATGAGCGACCTTTACGTCATGCCCAGCGTTTCCGAGCCCTTCGGCATCGCGCCGCTGGAAGCCATGGCCTACGACGTCCCCGTCCTCATCTCGCGCCAGTCCGGCGTGGCGGAAGTGGTACGCAACGCCATCAAGGTCGACTTCTGGGATGTGCGGGAAATGGCCAACAAGATCTGCGCCCTGCTGGCCTATCCCCTGCTGGCCGCCGAGGAAGTCCGCAATTGCCGTGAAGAACTGAAGAACATCCGCTGGGAGAATGCCGCCACCAAGCTGCGCGCCATCTACGACCAGCTTGTTGCGGGGAGGAGATAGCATGTCCGCCATCTGTTTCTATTTTCAGGTACACCAGCCGTACCGTCTGCGCCACTACACCTTCTTCGATATCGGCGCCAATTCCTGGTACGAGGACGAGAACGCCAACTGTGGCATCCTCCTCAAGGTGGCGCGCAAATGCTATCTGCCCATGAACGCCCTGCTGCTCAAGCTCATCCGGCGCCATGAGGGGCAGTTCAAGGTGAGTTTCTCCATCTCCGGCACGGCCCTGGACCAGTTCGAGACCTACGCCCCGGAAGTCATCCAGAGCTACCGGGAGCTGGTGGCCACCGGCTGCGTGGAGCTGCTTTCCGAGACCTACAACCACTCGCTGGCCTTCCTCTACTCGCCTGACGAGTTCCGGGAGCAGGTCCGCCTGCACGATGACCGCATCGAAGAGCTGTTCGGTGTGCGGCCCACCTCGTTCCGCAATACCGAGCTCATCTACAACAACGCCCTGGCCCGTACCGTGGAGGAAATGGGCTACAAGGCCATCCTGGCGGAAGGCGCCGACCATGTGCTGGGCTGGCGCAGCCCCAACTTCGTCTACAGGCCTTCGGGGTGCGACTCCCTGCGCCTGCTGCTCAAGAACTACCGCCTTTCCGACGACATCGCCTTCCGCTTCTCCAACCACGAATGGCCGGAATTCCCGCTGACGGCGGAAAAATTCGCCAGCTGGGCCCAGGCCTCCGGGGCCGCAGGGGATATCATCAACCTGTTCATGGACTACGAGACCTTCGGCGAGCACCAGTGGGAATCCACGGGCATCTTCCAGTTCATGGAGGCCCTGCCGGACATCCTGCTTTCCCTGCCGGGCTTCAGTTTCGTGACGCCCACCGAAGCTGCGGCCATGTTCCAGCCCGTGGCCAGTCTCGACGTGCACAATTTCATGTCCTGGGCCGACGCCGAACGCGACCTGACCGCCTGGCTGGGCAATGACATGCAGCAGGATGCCATCACGGCTGTCTACCGTCTGGAAGAAAAGGTGAAGGCCGGCGGCAACGAAGATCTGCTGCG
>ERZ827168.5034-NODE-5034-length-11457-cov-3.566129_pt1 | contig 11457 bp, 9 predicted proteins | sample MGYA00519868_ERZ827168 | MGnify/ENA primary metagenome ERZ827168 (study PRJEB31778, sample SAMEA3449271) | human gut metagenome | biome: human gut; feature: human-associated habitat; material: faeces | place: United Kingdom | collected 2010/2012 ...
TAGCTACCTTAACCCATTGTCTAAAGCCAATGGGATTGCGGTAGCCTTATTTCAAATCTACATGTGTTTTCCATTTTTTTAACAAAAAAACCAACCTCTTTTTGTTAAAAAGGTTGGTTTTTTGTGTATTTTATTGAATTCATTTAATAGCTGTCATTTCAACTTGTCTGATCACTTTTATCTATCCGGGTCATTTCAATCAGCATCTGACGGTTATAGGTAAGGTGCATAATCATCGCACATTTTACCCCCATACTGTCTCCTTGGAGCATCGCATCTGTAATCGCCCTGTGCGTTTCTATCGTCTCCTTCTGCAATTTCCTGTTTGTCAGATTTGCAAACGTGGTAATGGCTGTAAGAATAACCGGTATCAGCACCTCCACCACACGGTTTCCACTGCACTTTGCGATTGCCTCATGAAACTCCATATCCTTTTGAATATGATTTTTTCCTTCAAGATATAACCGCTCTACCTCATCACACAGTTCTTTGATATGCTTTTTATCATCCTCCGTCGCATTCCGGCACGCCGCGACTGCGACCTCCGGCTCAAGGAGAATTCTTACTTCAAACAGCTCCATCGCCAGCCTGTATTTATCCTCAAACTGTGCGAAACCAAGCGGATCATCCGCAACCCTCTTTGTCGACGTCACGAAGGTTCCGGATCCTCTTTTTACCTCAAGAATCCCTTTCGTAACAAGGCTCTTAACTGCTTCCCGGATAGTGCTCCTTCCAACTCCGAATAGTTCTGCCAGCTTATATTCACTTGGAAGCTTCGATCCTATCGCAATGTTTTTCTCCTGTATATACATCAGCAGCTGATCTTCGATCTGAGGAACCAGCAGCTGTTGATTTACCTTCTCATATTTATACGCCATCGCACCACCCTATTTTTCAGGCTTCTGCAGCATTATGCCGCTCCTCTTTGCCTTGTCCTTTCAGCACCTTGGGCTGCTGCCTCATATTCCTTCAGCTTCCGCTTTGCCTCCTCGCTTAAGCGCGTCGGCACCGCAATCTGAACCACTGCATACTGATCGCCATGCACCGAAGCATCCTTCATTGACACAATACCCTTGCCTCTTAAGCGGATCTTCGTGCCGGACTGCGTACCCTCGCGGATCTTGCAGACCACATTGCCATACAGCGTCGGCACAACCGCCTCGCCGCCAAATACAGCCGTCGTAAACGGAATCTGCACCGTGGTGTATACATCCGAGCCCTTCCGCTCAAAGCCCGGCTTTTCGCCGACGGTCACACGCAGCAGCAGATCGCCCGGAGCGCCCTTTCCAATACCCGGCATGCCCTTTCCACGCAGCCGGATACTCTTGCCGGTATCGATACCCGCCGGAATGTGTACCTGCAGGGTCTTACCTGCGCCGCCCCGGCTGTCTGAGAGCGTGATCCGCTTCTCACAGCCAAAGGCTGCCTCATCGAAGCTGATCGATACATCTGCATGCAGATCTTCACCGTTCTCATCATAGTCCCCGCCGAAGCCATGAAAACCGCCATTGCCTGCACCGTTTCCGTACTGATAGAAGCCACCATTGCCACCGTCGAAGCCACGGAAGCCGCGCTGCGAACCTTTTCTGCTTCCAAAGCCGCCGGTTCCGCCGAACATCTGCTTTAAGATGTCATCCATATCGCCGCCCTCAAAATGATACTCCTGATAGCCGCCAGGATTTCCACCGCCGAAGCCATGAAAACCGCTTCCGCCAAAGCCGCCAAAGCCGGCTCCGTTTCCGGCACCCGCGTAGCCGCCTTCCGGTGCACTGCCATCAAAGGCCGCATGTCCGAACCGGTCATAGAGCTTTCGCTTCTCCTTATCACTGAGCACATTGTAGGCCTCAGTGACCTCCTTGAATTTCTGCTCCGCACCGGCATCTCCGGCATTGGAATCCGGATGATACTTCTTCGCCAGCTTCCGGTATGCTTTTTTGATTTCGTCAGGGCTGGCATCGGGTGATACGCCGAGAACCTGATAGGGATCGTCAATCATTGGGGTCATTCCTCCGGTTGGGTTGATTCCGTTGTTTGGCGCCGATCCATTTCGTCCAGACGCCAGAGTAGAGAATATTGCGCAATAGATCCAAATCCTGCTCCAAAGGCAGGCGCTCAAAGGCCAGGGCGCAGTCGCCGATGAGCATGGTCAGGGCAAAGTCGTGGATCACGCCGCCACCCAGCAGGTACAGGGCCAGGGTCGCCACAAAGGTGGTACCACTGGTCAGGATGGTACGGGACAGGGTCTGGTTGACGCTGCGGTTGATGAGGGCGTCCAGGGGCTGCTTGGGCGCGGCACGCAGGTTTTCGCGCAGACGGTCATAGACGATGATGGTGTCGTTGAGCGAGTAACCCACCAGGGTCAGCAGGGCCGCCATGACGTTGAGGTCGATCTCCACTCCCATGAGCGACAGCAGGCCCACCGTGATGAAAACGTCATGGATGAGGCCCACCAGGGCGCCCAGAGCGAAGTTGAGCTTGAGGACGAAGCAGACCACCAGGGTGATGCCCAAGGCCACCAACACCAGCCAGCCCATGCTCAGCCCCGTGAGGCCGGCCAGGTACATGCCGCCCCAAAGGACGGCAGCCATGGCCACACCGGCCATCCAGCGCTGTTCGAAGCGGCCGGAGATGTACACGGCGATGAGCAGGGTCGCGTAATACAGGGCGCCCAGGGCCTTGTTGGTCAGGTCGTCACCGACCTTGGGGCCCACCATCTCAAGGCGCTGGATCTCCACGTCATTGCCGGGGAAGGCCTTGGCCAGGGCGGTCAGGACGTTGGTGCGCAGCGCCGCGGCATCGGTGTTCTCGGCAGAGGAAAAGCGCAGCAGGTAGTCGCGCGTGCCCTCACCGAAGCGCTGGGTGCTGATGCCCGGCAGTTCGGGCACATCCAGGCTCTTCTTCAGTACTTCGTCTTCCACAGGCTGGGCGAACTGCACCTGCACGATGACGCCGCCGGCGAAGTCGATGCCCATGCGCAGGCCATTGCCCCACAGCGCCGAGCCCAGACCCACCAGAAGCAGCAGGATCGAGATGGCGTAGGCGATGTGGCGCTTGCCGATAAAATCTATCTTGGTGTCATGCTTGATGAATGCGAAAGCCATGATTCTCTCCCGGCCAGCCTAGATGCTGATGCCCTTGGGGCCGCACTTGCGCGCCCAGTATTCAAAGATGGCCCGCGACACAAAAATGGCCGTGAACATGGAGGCCACGATACCCAGCGACAGAGTGACCGCAAAACCGCGGATGGGGCCCGTACCGAACTGGTACAGGATCACCGTGGCGATGATGGTAGTCAGGTTCGAGTCGGTGATGGAAATGGTGGCGCGCTCGAAACCGGCCTTGACGGCCGCCAGGGGCGAGAGCCCCAGATGCAGTTCCTCGCGTATGCGCTCGTAGATCAGCACGTTGGCGTCCACGGCCATACCGATGGTCAGCACGATACCGGCGATGCCGGGCAGGGTCAGGGTGGCGCCGAAGCCGGCCATGCCCGCCATGACGATGAGCATGGTGAAGCAAAGCATGATGTCGGCGATGACACCGCTCATGCCGTAGTAGATGGCCATGAACACGACCACAGCGGCGGCACCCACCAGAGCGGCGTTGATGCCGCTGTCGATGGATTCCTGGCCCAGGGAAGGACCGACGGTGCGTTCTTCCAGCACCGACACGGGCGCGGGCAGCGAACCGGCACGCAGCACGATGGCCAGGTCCGTGGCTTCCTGCGTGGTGAACTGGCCGGTGATGACGGCGCGGCCACCGGCGATGCGCTGCTGGATCACGGGGGCGGAATAGACCTTGTCGTCCAGCACGATGGCCATACGGCGGCCCACGTTTTCGCCGGTGACGTTCTCGAACAGGGTGGCGCCGCGGCTGTTGAAGTTCAGGCTGACGCTGGCACGGTTCTTTTCGAAGGTGGGCTGGGCATCGGCCACGTCCTCACCGGAGAGCATGGCGTCCTTTTCCACCGCGATCAGGCGCGTGGCGGTCTCGCTGCCGTCGTGACCTTTTTCCAGCAGGGGCAGGGCCATGACGCCGCTGGGCAGCACGGCCTTGTTGGGATCCACGTCGTCACGGACAAGGTGGAATTCCAGATGGGCGGTCTGGCCCAGGATCTGCACGGCACGGCGCGGGTCGGAAAGGCCGGGCAGCTGCACCTGGATGCGGTTGCCTTCCTGCTTGCGGATGTCGGGCTCGGCCACACCGAACTGGTCGATACGGTTGCGGATGGTCCGCAGGGCCTGATCCAGCGCCATGTCCTCGATGCGGCTGATCTCTTCGGGACGGAATTCGGCCACATAGCGCAGACCGGCTTCCGTACGACGGGGCTCGCCCACATTCAGCTGGGGGAAATTCTTTTGCAGGATCTCCTGCAGCTTGGCTTCATCGTCCACACGGGGCAGGGCAAATTCCAGTTTGTCATTGCCCACCACGCGGGGATGCAGCACGACGATCTTCTCGTCCTTGGCAAGGCGGCGGATATCCTGCCCGGCCAGCGCCAGCGAGTTGCTGACAGCCTTGGCCACGTCGACGCCCAGGGTCAGGTGGATGCCGCCCTTCAGGTCCAGGCCAAGGTTGATTTTTTTGGATGGTAGGACGTTTTCCAGCGCCGTCCCGATATAGGGCACGCTGGGCAACGCGTAGACAAGGCACAGGCCGAACACGAGCAGGGCCACGGCCAAGCGCGAGCGCAAACCAATCATTGGGATACCTTCCGCACTTGATGGAGATGTCCGTAAAAACGGAAAGAGGCGGCCGGCCGGAGCCAGAACCGCCCGACACGGCCCGGCGCCTCCCTGCAAACAGGGCGGCGCCGGAGCCGCAACCATTACCGATTCCGAAACAAGAACGGAATGTTACTTCTTTTCTTCGGCCTTGGCTTCAGCCTTTTCGGCGCTCTTGCCGATCAGGCCGCCGATGGCGCCGCGGCTCATGCGCAGCTTGGCATCGCCACATTCGATGACCACTTCTTCTTCGCTGATTTCCATGATGCGACCGATCAGGCCGCTGCTGGTCATCACGTGGTCGCCGCGCTTCAGTTCGGCCAGCATCTGCTTGTGGGCCTTGGCGCGCTTCTGCTGGGGACGGATCAGCAGGAACCAGAAGATGGCGAACATCAGGATCAGGGGAACAAACTGCATCAGCATGTCGCCGCCGCTGGGGGCGGCGCCGCCGGCCTGGGGGGTACCCATGGCGAAAGCAACGGATTCAAACAACAAGACGAACCTCCAAAGGGATGCTGTAGGCAGGCCGCTTTCTATGCGGGATGCCCGGGGTAACAAATTTTCAGCGCGCAAGCATATCCTGCCGCAAAAAAACTTGCAAGCCCTTCTCCTGAGCGGGAAAAACGTCCTCCGCGCGGCAGGGGTGACGGTAAAAAACATGCCGGCAGGGGCGCTTCGTTCAGAAAAAATCACCGCCGCAGGGCCGATTTGAACGACCGGGGACTGTACAGTCTCTTTATTGAAGGAAAGCCCGGTGCCTGGGCCGCCATCCCGCCCGGGAAGCTCCCGTACAGAGACGACAGGCGGAAAAGCGAAGTTCCTGCGCAAGCGGCCTTCGGAAAGGATCGCCCCTCCTCTGCTCCACCCGCCTGGAGGAAAGAAAGACGCATCCCCTTCCCTATCACCGGGGATGCCGCCCCGGTATCCCGAAAAGGCTCTCTGTACGGATCAGACCTCAGCTTCCCAGCACGGCCCGGACGAAATTGCAGGCGATGCGCACCACCTCGTCCCGGCTCTCCCTGTGCGACAGGGGCAGATGCCCGCCGTGACGGCTGACCGTGCGCAGCACATGGGTCTCGGCCCTGCGGGACGCCGTGCAGATCCACTCCACGGCATTGCGGCGCGGGCAGCTGCTGTCATGCCAGAGCTGGACATAACAGACCGGGACATCGCAGGCGGGCAGCAGGGCCCGCAGCCGGGGCTGCTCATGGGCTATCTCGGCCATATGGCGCCAGCAGACCACCCGCTCGTGTCCCTGCCAGGGCGCGGTCTCCCGCGCGGCCTCGCTGCGCGGGGAACAGATCTCCACAGGCTGTCGCCAGGCTTTCCAGGCCAGCCGCCAGCGCAGGGCCCGTTCGCCCAGACGGCCGGGGCGGGACGACCAGTAGAGCGGCGCGGCGAAGACCAGCAGGCAGCGGGGCGCGGGCAGCCCGGCCTCCCGGGCCCAGAAAAGCGTATCCAGAGCCAGCAGGCCGCCCAGGGAATAGCCCGCCAGCAGGGGCGGCTCCGGGCTTTGGCCCGCAAGGGCGGCATAGGCCTCATGGGCCGCCGCGCTCCACTGGTTCCAGTGGCTGCGTACGAAAGCCTCCCAGCCGGCGCCATGCCCCGGCAGACAGGGCGCATGGCACGCCACGCCCATCGTCGCCAGCTCTTGCGCCAGCGAATCCATATCAGCGGGCCCTCCACCCAGACCGTGCAGCAGCAGCGCGTCCATTCTTGCCCTCCCCGAAGCATGAGGATACAACTACGCCTGTTTTTCCCGTCCGCAGACCTTAACCCGTCAGGAGCATCCATGCAAACCTGCGACACGCTTCTCCACGCCGGTGTCCTGCTGACCCAGGACGATGACCGGCGCGTCCTCGAAAACGCCGCCCTGGCCATTGATGGCGGGCGCATCGTCGCCCTAGGCTACAGCCAGGATGTGACAGCCGCATGGCAGGCACGTGAAATCCTCGACCTTTCCGGCATGCTCGTCATGCCCGGCCTTGTCAACGCCCACACCCACGCGGCCATGACCTTCCTGCGGGGCCTGGCCGACGACATGCCGCTCATGGACTGGCTGCAGCAGAAGATCTTTCCAGTGGAACAGGGCCTGACGCCCGATCTGGTGCGCCTGGGCAGCCTGCTGGGCTTTGCCGAGATGCTGCGCACCGGGACCACGTCCTGCGTGGACATGTACATCTTCGAAGCCGCCGTACTGGAAGCGGCGGACAAGGCCGGTCTGCGCTGCCTGGCCGGTGAGGGCGTGTTCAATTTCCCCTCGGCCTGCTGCCCGGATGCTGATGCGGCCCTGGCCTGCACCCGGGAGATGGCGCAGCGCTGGGCCGGTCATGACCGTCTGCATGTGGCCGTCATGCCCCACAGCGTCTACACCACCACGGCGGCGCAGCTCACGGCCTGCCGCGAACTGGCCGACGACCTGGGCCTGCCGCTGCACATCCATCTGGCCGAGACCCGTCAGGAAACGGCCCTGAGCCTGGAACAGCACGGCCTGCGCCCCGTGGCCCATGCCGACCGTCTGGGGCTGCTGCGTCCCGGGACCATCCTGGCCCATGTGGTGGACGTGGACGCCGACGAGATCGCCCTGCTGGCCCGCCGCGGCGTGAGCGTTGTCCACAATCCCTCGTCCAACATGAAGCTGGCCTCCGGGGTGGCCCCGGTGCCCGCCATGCTGGATGCCGGCGTGCGGCTGGCCCTGGGCAGCGACGGCGCCGCCAGCAACAACCGCCTCAACATGTTCACGGAGATGGGCCGCGCCGCCCTGCTGCACAAGGCGGCGGGCGATCCCGAGACCATGCCCGCCCGGACGGTGCTCGACATGGCCACCCGCGGCGGTGCGGCGGCCATGGGCGGTGACGGCGGCACCCTTGCCGTGGGGCGTCCCGCGGACTGTATCGCGCTGGACCTTTCCGCGCCCAACATGCAGCCCCTGTTCAACGCGGCCTCCCACGCCGTCTATGCGGCCACGGGCATGGAAGTGGCCCTGACCATGGTGGCGGGCGAGGTCCTGTACCGTGACGGCCGCTTCACCCGCTTTGATTACCCGGCCCTGTGCGCGGAAGTGCGCGAGATGCGGCGCTTCGTCCTGCGCCGTCTGGGCCTGCCCGAACAGGTGGCCTGAGCCGGAGCCCTTCCCGTCGCGGCCTTGCCTGCCAGGGCCGGAGCGGGGCCCTTGCGGCAGCGGAAAAGCCGCCCGGGCGGGGTTCCCTTGCACGGGGGGACTTGACACCATTGTTTTTTGGTCTATAGTGCCCCATTCAGACTGAAACGAAAGCGCTTCGGCGCATGGAGGTATCGTTATGGCTGCTCTGCTTAATGCCGTGAAAACCGCCGAAGGCGTGGTTGTGAACGGTTTTGTGGTTTCCCCCATCATTGACAAGTGCGAAGGCTGTGATCGCATTCGCGAGTTTGAAGGCGAAAACTTCTGCTCCAGCTACGCCAGCCCCGCCAGCAAGTGGTCCGGTGGCCGCTGCAACTTCGCTACCCATGTGAAGGTGCAGGTCGCCGCCGCTGCCAAGGTCAACCCCCTGAAGGCGTCCAAGCGCGCCGCCAAGGGTCGCTAGACCATACGCGGCATGCGGGACGCGCCCGGCGCGAACATCCCGCACCGATTGCAATTTTCTGGCACATTGCACAGGGGAGGCTGTCGCGACAGCCTCCCTTTTGTCATTTGTCCGCAGGGGCCTCCAGGCCCGGGCGGCTTCAAGGAAAAACAGTATGAACACAAGTTCGCAGGACAGCGCCCTGTCCCCCCTCCTGCGCTGGCTGGATCAGCGTCAGGACCGTGTGGCGGCCCTTCAGGGCGACCTGACCGCCTTCCGTGCCCTGGGCCCGGAAAACGGCGGCGAGGGCGAGCTGGCCAAGGCCCTGTATATCGAAGACTGCCTGCGCGCCTGCGGGGTGAGCGACATCCGCCGTCTGGATGCCGCCGATCCGCGCGTGCCCTCCGGGCTGCGCCCCAACGTGGTGGCCCGCATCCCCGGCCGTTCCTCCCGGACGCTCTGGCTTTTTGCCCACATGGACGTGGTGCCGCCCGGTGACCCGGCCCTGTGGCATTCCGATCCCTGGCAGGTGGTTCGGCAGGGCGACATGCTCGTCGGACGCGGTGTGGAGGACAACCAGCAGGGCCTGGTGAGCATGCTGCTGCTGGCCGAAGCCCTGCATGCCTGCGACATCACCCCCGAACTCAGCCTGGGCCTGGTGTTCATGGCCGATGAGGAATGCGGCAACGACTACGGCCTGGCCCATGTGCTGGAGCGCCACGCCGCTCTCCCCGAAGGAGAGCGTTTCCTGCGTGCTGACGATTTCTACATCGTGCCGGACTCCGGTTCCCCCACGGGCGCGGACATCGAGGTGGCCGAAAAGTGCCTGTGCTGGCTCAAGGTCGACGTCAGCGGCGTGCAGTGCCATGCCTCCACGCCCCACAAGGGCCGCAACGCCTTCGTAGCCGGGGCCGCCGCCGTGCTGGCCTGCATGGAGCTGCACAAGGATTTTCCCCGCCGCGACGCCCTGTTCGACCCGGCCTGCTCCACCTTCGTGCCCAGCCGCCACGATGCCAACGTGCCCAGCGTCAACATCCTGCCCGGACATGACACTTTTTACGTGGACTGCCGTCTGCTGCCCGGCGTGGAACCCGAACATGTGCTGGACGCCGCCCGCCGTCGTCTGACGGCCGTGGCCGAACATCACGGCGTGCGCATCGACGTGGCCATCGAGCACTGCCAGCGCGCCTCGGAAACGGCTGCGGACAGCCCCGTGGTCGCGGCCCTGCGTCGTGCCGTCACGGACATCTATCAGGTGGAGGCCCGTCCCGTGGGCATCGGCGGCGCCACCGTGGCCGCCCTGCTGCGCCAGCAGGGCCTGCCCGCCGCCGTGTGGAGCTGCATCGACAGCACCTGCCACCAGCCCGACGAACATTCTTCCATCACCGCCACCCTCAAGGACGCCCAGGTGTTTGCCCATGTGCTCATGCAGCGCTGAGAACCGTTTTGACTGTATCGTGACAGGCGGCGGCCATGCCGGTTCCGAGGCCGCCGTGGCCCTGGCCCGTCTGGGCCTGAGCGTGCTGCTGATCTCCGGCAATGTGGACCGTCTGGGCTATCTGTCCTGCAATCCTGCCATCGGCGGTCTGGCCAAGGGCCACATGGTGCGCGAGATCGACGCCCTGGGCGGCATGATGGGCCTGTGGGCCGATGCCGGGGGCATCCAGTTCCGCACCCTCAACATGAGCAAGGGCCCGGCCGTGCGCGCCACGCGCGCCCAGATCGACCGCGAGGCCTATCAGAAGGTCCTCAAGAAGACCCTGTTCTCCACGCCCGGCCTGCGCATCTGGCAGGACTCCGTGACCGAGGTGCTGGAAGAGAACGGCCATGCTGCCGGCGTGCGCACGGCCCAGGGACTGACCTTCCATGCCCGGCATGTGCTGCTCACCACCGGCACGTTCCTGGCCGGCCTCATCCACATCGGCCTCACGCATCTGCCCGGCGGCCGTCTGGGCGATGCCCCGGCCACGGGCCTTTCCGACAGCCTGCGCCGTCTGGGCCTCACGCTGGGCCGCCTCAAGACCGGCACCACGCCGCGCCTGCTGCGGGCGTCCATCGATTTTTCCAAGCTGGAGGAACAGCCCGGCGATACCCCGCCGCCGCGCTTCAGCTTCCGTGGTCCCGGCCCGGTGCTGCCGCAGGTGCCCTGCCACATCACCTGGACCAACGAGGCCGCCCATGCGGCCATCCGTTCCGGCTTCGACCGCTCGCCCCTGTTCACCGGGGTCATCCAGGGCACGGGCGCCCGCTACTGCCCCTCCATCGAGGACAAGGTGGCGCGCTTCCCCGAGCGCGAACGGCACCAGATCTTCCTGGAGCCCGAAGGCCTGGACAGCCCGGAGGTCTATGCCAACGGCATCTCCACCAGCCTGCCGCTGGACGTGCAGCAGGCCATGATCCACGCCATCCCGGGTCTGGAGCATGCCGTCATGGTGCGTCCCGGCTATGCCATCGAATATGACTATGCCAACCCAGTGCAGCTGCACGGTACGCTGGAGACCAAGGCTCTGCCCGGTCTGTGGCTGGCGGGCCAGATCAACGGCACCTCCGGTTACGAAGAGGCCGCGGCCCAGGGGCTGTGGGCGGCCCTGAACATCGCCTGCCGGGAGAAGGAGCTCGAGCCCTTCGTGCCCGGACGCGACTCCTCGTACATGGCCGTGCTGGTGGACGACCTGGTCACCTCCGGCACCGAGGAGCCCTACCGCATGTTCACCTCGCGGGCGGAGCACCGCCTGCTGCTGCGCGAGGACAATGCCGACGTGCGCCTGACCCCGCTGGGCCGCAAGATCGGTCTGGTGGGCGAAGAACAGTGGCGCCTCTTCAACGACAAGATGGAACACGGCCATGCGGTGCGCCGCCTGCTGCAGCAGGTGCGCGTCCAGCTGACCGACGGCGACGACGCGGCGCAGCAGGGTATCCGGTTTAACCTGTTCCAGCTTTTGAGCACCTATTCCGGGGACGACGCGCGCCTGAACATTGGGCCCAAGGGCTTTACGGGCGAGAAGTATGGCGGCGCAACCTATTGGGATACCGAGGCGTATTGCCTGCCGGTATACATGGCCATCGCGGGCCAGGACGTGGCCAAGCAGCTGCTTTTATACCGCTGGCTGCAACTGGACGGCGCGTATGAAAACGCGCGGCAGCAGGGCCTGAAGGGCGCGCTGTATCCCATGGTGACCTTTACCGGCATCGAG
>ERZ827168.5039-NODE-5039-length-11451-cov-8.993243_pt1 | contig 11451 bp, 8 predicted proteins | sample MGYA00519868_ERZ827168 | MGnify/ENA primary metagenome ERZ827168 (study PRJEB31778, sample SAMEA3449271) | human gut metagenome | biome: human gut; feature: human-associated habitat; material: faeces | place: United Kingdom | collected 2010/2012 ...
ATTGATTTGCAGGTGCAAAAGAAAATCGCAAGTGTTTTGAAGGCATTGGACGAGAAAATTGAACTTAATAATAAAATAAACAATAATTTAGCGGCTTAAATTTCGATGTCGGAAACATCAAGTTCGCCGGACATCAATTTTGGTAAAAGTGTGTCTCTTAATGAAGCAAGCTGTTCGCTCTGTTTACCGTTGGCAAAAACTTGACTGAATATTGAATTGCAGTAATCATCAAATTCCTGCACCTTATCAAATGGAGGAATGATAATTGGTTCAGTTTCAATAAACCCTGTGAAATCAAGATTTTTAATACCAGTAGTACCATTCTCATATGAAAAGAAAACACCTTTTTCATAGAGATACTGCCAATAGTAATAAACAAAAAGGCTATACCCATTTTTAGGTTTTATTGCTTTGCAGAAGTTTGTGCAAACCATACTACTATCGTATCGGTCAAGCAATGACTGTGTAATTGCGGTACATCTTCCGGTGGATTGAGTAGGACTTCCGCCAGAAATTTCAACAACAATATCTCCTGCTTCAAGTTTCTTATTAGCAAGGTTCTTGGGAAGGATATATCTTGTTGGCATTTTCCCTTTGTTTCCCGCTTTTACTTCAGGTATATCTGCTCCTCTGATGCAATAAACCTTTTCCGTATTGTTACCTGTCGGTGCTTCTTTACCCCAGTCTCCGTTTAGCGTTGACTGTATTAGTTCTCTGAATGTACCGGCTGACCAATCGACATTCTCAGGATTGTCAATAAACCATTTTTTGAACAAAGCTTGAGCTTGCTCCGCTAAATTATTGTTTAGCATATAACATACCCATAACTTCCGTGGGTGGCGGAAGTTAATATCGGGGGACTTCCGCCCCATAGTCGTTCTCTAAGAAAAAAGGAGAATTGACTGTGAAACAAGATTTAATCAAAGATGTTGTTCAAGGAATGTTACCGTACTTGAACAATGCACAATGCGAAAGGTTGCAAGAGGTGTTGCAATACAGCCTTGCAAGGTATGAGGTAACGGAAAACAAGCAACAAGAGAATAACTCGGAGCAGAACTATGTGGAGCTGTTCCTATCGGCAAAGCGAATTGAGGGCTGTTCCGAGAAATCTCTTAAATACTACAAAGCAACTATCGAAATGATGATTGCGACTGTCGGCAAAATCGTTAAGCACATTGAAACCGACGACATAAGACGATACCTGACCGAGTATCAGGAAAAGAAAAAATCAAGCAAGGTTACGATTGACAATATCCGCCGTATTCTTTCCAGTTTCTTTTCGTGGCTTGAGGACGAGGACTACATTTTGAAAAGCCCTGTTAGGCGAATACATAAGGTAAAAACCGGCACAAACATTAAAGAAACATACTCCGATGAAGCGCTGGAACTTATGAGAGATAACTGCACCGAGCAGAGAGATTTGGCGATGATAGATATGTTAGCTTCTACGGGTATGCGTGTCGGCGAAATGGTATTGCTCAACAGAAACGATATTGATTTTAACGAGCGAGAATGTATCGTGTTCGGTAAAGGCAATAAGGAACGACTGGTCTATTTTGACGCAAGAACAAAGATACATTTGCAGAATTACTTAAACAGCAGAACCGATGATAACCCGGCACTTTTTGTATCGCTGAAAGCACCGCACGAAAGACTGAAAATCGGCGGTATAGAAACAAGACTCAGAGAATTTGGAAAACAATTAGGATTGCACAAGGTACACCCGCACAAATTCAGGCGTACCCTTGCAACTATGGCAATAGACAAAGGAATGCCCATTGAGCAACTGCAACAACTCTTGGGGCATAGAAAGATAGATACGACCTTGCAGTACGCAATGGTAAAACAAAGCAATGTAAAAATTGCTCATCGAAAATATATCGGATAAGCGGAGGAACTATGAACAAGATAAATTACAAGTCAGTCCCAATAAAAAGGATAGGTAAGGTTGTAACAGGGAAAACACCGGCAACGGCACATAAAGAATTTTACGATGGACAATATATGTTTATTTCTCCAACAGAATTACACGGAGGATACTTTGTAAAAAAATCAGAAAAAACATTAACAGAAGCCGGATTAAAAAGCGTTAAATCTAATTCGATTGACGGAACAAGTATCTTAGTGGGCTGTATAGGTTGGGATATGGGAAATGTTGCGATGTGTAATGAAAAGTGTGCAACAAATCAACAAATTAATTCTATAACGGAAATAAAAGAAGAATATAATCCATATTATGTTTATTACTGGCTATGTGGAAAAAAAGAATATTTGTTTTCGATAGCATCAGTAACAAGAATACCTATACTAAGTAAAAGTGTGTTTGAAGAAGTTCTTGTCCCGTTACCTGAAAAGAAACAACAGGACAATGTGGTTAATATATTGCTTAGAATTGATAAAAAGATAGCGTTAAATGAACAGATAAACGATAATTTATCGTATCAGTCGCTGATGGTCGCCTGACCGTTCATTAGCATAGGTAGCAACCAGTCACGAAGTTTAACAAGTTCTTGATTTTCGCAAATATTTTTACTTATTTGTGCATATATAGCTTGAGTAGTTTCGTGATAAGCACGTAAAACTGTATCTTCAGGAATAATAATGTGAACGCCTGTTAAATCATCATTGTTTACAGCTTCTTGAGTCGCTCCGTGAGCAAGCATATCTTTATGAATTTCAAAATATGCATTTGAAACATAAGAAGCAATATATTCAAAACTGATTTCTTTGCATTGTAATCCGTAAAATCCTGTTGAAAGAATAGAACTTGAAATAATAGGTTGCATTTCTTTGTTTAGGTAAAGATGTTTAATACTATTTTTCATTTTAGCAAACCATACAGAATTTATACTTGGTTGCATATTAGCACGACTTTCTCTACCGTCGTAATCAACAATAGTTCCTGTTGAAATAGAAGTACCTTTAACATCGGCTGTTGCTAAGTATGTTTTTGTATTAAAGATTTCGACTCCGGGTTTTATTATGGAAGATAAACAGTTTGAAATTACAGATTGAACTTTCCAATTTTCAGGAATATTACGCTTTAAAGTATCATTCCAAACCATTTTTCCACCGGAAGTCTGATAAGGATTGCCGTCGTTATCAGGAAAATCAAATTGGGTAAACCAATAATCATATAAAAGCATAAGTTGCTGCTCTAAATTATCGTTTATCTTATTATTGGTTCGGATTTTCATTTCCATTTTATATAATAAATCGCCTATTCTTACCTGTTCTTCATAATCAGGCAGATATAAATACAAAAATGAAAACATATCCTCATTAAAGCTTGCTCTCAAAGTCATTATCGTATTGCAATCTAATACTTTACGAAAATACTTACTTCTCAAAAAGAAAGCAATATATTTTGAGTACACTATTCCCGTTGTTTTCGGTCTTAGTCTTTTTACAAAACCACTAAAAGTTGCTTTCGGATAGTCTTTAACAGCAACACAACTCATTGCCAAAGCGTCAACGGTTTCACTTGTTCTTGTAATAAACACATCATCTTTTTTTACAGAGAATATTTCTTGTTCTTTAAGAGATGTATCCATCAAATCTGGTAATTCTTCAGGCAGAAAATAATTATTAAACACGGTACTAAATGATATAAATGGGGAACCGTGTCCGGCTTGTTGTTTTGATGAAGATATACCTGAACTCATTTCATATAAATCACTAAATTTGTATTTTGTAAGTTTACTCATACTTTACCTTCTTTAACTGGTCCATAATCTCCGTTTTCAGTTTGTCACCCTCTGCAAAATATTCCTGCAACTTCTCTGCATAGGCACTCATACGAGCATTAAACTCGTCCTGTGACAATTCAACATATTCGATTTTTACATCAAAATATTGTCCAGCCGCAAGTGAATACTTCTTTTCTTTGATTTCATCATAGGTAACAGCAACTGAAAAATCATCAACAGCTTCTTTATTAAGGAATGTATCAACAATTTTATCAATCTCAAAATCACGAAGTCTGCGTTTCTGATTATTACCGTCCTTATATTCTTCTCCCAGTTTTGAAGCATCTATCAGTACAACCTTATCTGTTTTTCTTGAATTATCGAAAAACAATACTGATACATTAGTTCCGGTATTAGCAAATACATTTGATGGCATGCTGATTGCGCCATAAACAATATGGTCTTCTACCAATCTCTTTAATACTTTCCCCTCAACACCGGTTTTAGCCGTTAAAAATCCCGTAGGAACTACAATTGCGCCTTTACCGTTCTTCTTTAAAGAATTAACAACATGCTGAATAAAACATGTGTAAATTGCCATACTTTCTTTTTTCTTCTTTGGAACTGACGGAACTCCTGCCCAAAAACGAGCCGGCATTGCCGCAATCTTTTCTCTGGTATCGGAAAAATCCATTTTAAACGGTGGGTTAGATACTACAAAGTCAAATTGTCTCAATCCATCTCCATCATCAGATTTATGATAAGGAGATACTAAAGTATCTCCCTGTATAGCATGGTCAAGAGAAGACACCAATCCGTTAAGAATCAAATTCAACTTAAGCATCTTATTACTTCTCTGGGAAATATCCTGTGAAAAAATAGTGCATCTGTCTTCACCAATTTGATGCGCAAGTGCCATCAATAAAGTTCCTGTTCCAGCTGATGGATCATAACACTCAATACTATGAAGGTCTGCATTTTCACCAACAAGTAGTCTTGCCATAATCGTTGCTATTGCATGCGGAGTATAATATTCGGCATACTTGCCACCGCCTGCTGTATTGTAGTCTTTAATTAAATACTCAAATACTGCTGCAAAAAAGTCATAATGCTCCTCAAATGCTTCTTCAAAAGAAAAATTAACCAATTTATCAACAAGTGCTCTTGCAAAAGGTGCTCTCTGCGCTTCATCTGTAACATACTGTGTCAGTTTTTCAAACAGCGGAATTTTTGTATTCTGTGTGGTCTGAGTTGAAAAGATTTCGCTGTTTAAATCAGCAATATCTACCATAGTATTATCAAAGATTATATCGAAATCGCCCTTGGTCTGCTGATTCCATAAGAATGAAATCAAATGTTCTGGTTTAAGTCTAGGAATATCTGGCGACATCTCATCAAACATATCAAGCTTGTCATCCTCAGACATTTCCATATAAGCAACATCCCATTTTTCAGTTTCTGCCAACATGGAATTTATCTTCTTAACCTCATAGCCAAACTTATCATTTAGGAATTTGTATAGAAACACCTGAGTAATAATTTTATATTCGTTACCGTCATTTCCCATACCGTAGGTTTGACAAGTTGATTTCAGTGCATCAATGAGTGCTACTGTTTTTTCTTTTATGTTCATTGCGTTGTCTCCTTATTATCTTTAGGCTGCTGAGTATGTTGCATTGTACTGTTCTAAATATTGTCTGGCAATTCTAGACTGTATAAATTTTCTGTCTTCACGAGCGCTCGAAACACCGACATTGTCCATTCCGATTTTAATCTGTTGCATAACCGTTTGTTCAAAGTATGCGTCTTTTTTTAAGATATCGTTTTTATCATAAACTTTCTGGTCAATGTCGCTTTTAATCGACATCAATACATCCATAATTGTTTCATCATAAGTTGACACTAACGGTTGCTTTCCTAGCTTAACTCTTTCTTGATTCTCTTCTCGAATACGCTTATGTACTCTTGCAAATTTAGCATCGCCCTTATATTTATGTACAAGTACCGAATTTCTCTTTTTCAATTCATCCAGCTTTTTCAGCACCTCATCTAATGCTTTTGAATGCTCAGTAAACTCATCAATGCTATTGATAACAAACCCGTGTTCTTTGAATCTTTGCATAAAAGCTTCTCTTAACGTGATGAACTCTGGATCATCTTGGTCTATATTCTTGGTGAATGCCTGAATAGTTTTTGACCATTTTTCCTGAAGTTCAACACCCCCGGCAATCAATTTCATCTCTTCTTCACCAATTTTACTAAAATTGAAAGTTATATCCTCCATTGCCTCATTGACAAGCTGCTTGGTAGCATCATCTTCTTCAAAGGCTTCCTTTTGGTTGATATTGTCAATATGATGTTGTACTTCAGAAATCATCTCAGGTAATTTTGTAATCTCAAGTCGTGCAAATGCCTCTTTCAATTCATCATCGCCAAAGGTTCTAACCACATTACAGCAATCTCGTGCTTCAATCAAAATTTTGCGAAGTTTCAATAACTCTGTTTTGTCTTCTATAGTTGATATTTCAGAACTAAATTCCTCCAAGTTATCAGTTGTATAATTAAACAATACTTGCCTAACTTCTCTCATCTGATGAACAAGAGCTTCTGGATCTTCTATAACTTGCTGGAAAGTATCAGTCTCGTTGCCTTTTCCTGTTTCTACGGGGTCATTAAAACGATTCAACTCTCTCATGTACGCTTCATTTGTCTGTTCAAAATTAGACTTAATATCAGCAAAGTCAATTATGTATCCATAACGATTATCTTTATAAGGTCTATTTACACGAGTGATCGCCTGTAAAAGGTTATGATCTTTTAATTTTCTGCCAAAATAAAGTCTCTTGAGCCTCGGTGCATCAAATCCTGTGAGTAACATATTAAAGACGATCAGAATATCAATAGTCATATTCTTTTTGAAATCTTTAATAATTTGCTTTCTTGTTTCCTTATCATCACTATCATGCAGTATAAGTCCTACTTTAAAGCAGCTTTGATTTAAAGAAGTTTTGTTAAGTTCTGTTTGCACCTCATCAAAATAGGCAAAAAGTTTTCTTGCCTGTTCACTCGTTTCGCAGATAACCATTCCGCCGAGAGTGTTATCCCCCTTAATCATCCGGAACTGCTTTATATCTGTTATGATATAGCGCAACAGTTCTTTTACATAACTGTCATGCTCGATAATTTGGCTTTTCTTGATATCCTTTTTCTCAACAAGAGTTTCTAACTTCTCATAAATCTGTGAAAGCTTTTCCTTGTATGAAGTTTCAATATCTTCACGTATAATCTTTAATGTATAACCATCTTGAATTGACTTATCATAATAGTATGTATGAAAGTATTCTCCGAATATTTTCCATGATGCACGCTCTTCTTTCAAAAGAGGTGTTCCCGTCAACGCAATCTTGATAGAATTCTCATCTGCATCAAATAAGTTTGCCAAAAAACTACCAGCAGGATTGTAACCACGGTGCGCTTCATCAATAATGAAAATTCTTTGTAGATTAGTTGCATATGCATCTAATCTGACTTTTTCCTTATCCTCAGCAAATCGTTGAATGTTAACAACTGTTATTTCTGGTTTTCCGCTATTTCCTTCCATCGCTTGATTATTTCTAAACTGTTCCATTAATTCAGTTCTGGAATTTGCCGTCTTAACCTCAAGACCACGAGCTTCAAATTCCTGAGTAGCCTGTTCCAAAAGGTCAAGTCTATCCACAATAAAATAGAACTTTGCCACCTTGTTCTGTTTAGCATAAAAATCCGTCAGAACATATGTCAAATAGTAGGAAAGAGCGGTTTTTCCGCTACCCTGTGTATGCCAAATTACACCAGATTTTTTTCCTTCACTAAGTTTCTGACGCACAGCCAATGCCGCAAACATTTGCTGATAGCGCATAATATGTTTTTGATCAGTAAACTCGATCTTTCCATCGACTTCCTTTTCATTCTTCACATATGCTATACCATACTTGATTATAAAAAGTAATCTTTCTGGACTGCACATTGAAGTCAGCATTCGGTTTGTTGGTGTATTCTTTTTTAAATTGGTTTGATACTCAGGGGCATGATGGATAACTTGACAGTTAAAGTCAGTTAAAATTTTTCTTTCTACATCAGGAGATACTTCCTTATACGGATACGATTTATGGTATGGTGCTATAGCCTCGCCTTTCGGATTTTCTTCTCTAAAACAGTTAAAAGGAGCTTCCGTCTTTGACGCAGTACAATAAAAAGCGCCTTGAATTGGAACAATTCCTCCCATCGCATCATATTCCATATTATTTGAAAACAACATCAGTTGAGTAATGTTAATAAACCTACGGAATTTTTTATTTGGAAAGCGCTGCCTATTCATTCGCTTACTCTCAGCAACCATTCCACCTTTATTGTTTGGTTTTTTCACTTCAATAAAAGCTATCGGCAGACCATTAACAAACAAAGTAATATCTGGTCTGAATTCATCTTGACCATTTTTGCATGTGAATTCAGCCGTGAAATGATAATCGTTCTTATTTAAATCTTCAAAATCAATAAGTTTGACTGGAGATACACTTGTCAGACGAGTGTAAAAAGCACGTCCCAAATCATCATTGTCAAGTTCCTGGCGTATCTCTCTAAGAACCTGCATTGCTTCGCCAGCTCGTTCTGGATTTAATTGAGCAAACTTCTTTTTGAAAACATCAATAAGAATATTAGTATCCGGATCGTAAATTGTTCCAGCCATTTCTTCTGATATTTTTCCGAAGTATGTGTATCCAAGTCGTGTCAGATGAACCATAGCTGGCATTTGAACACGGGTAGCTTCATTAAACATATTACGTTTATTGTTAACTTTCATTTTTAACCTCCTACAAATAACGCAATGATTAAATATTGCTTTTAAACTTGCATTTAATAATAGGCATAATTATACAAATACAAGTATATCATATTTCAACAACCAATACAAATTTTTTGTTAATTATAAAAATAATGCTACAGGTAATGAATCCTCATCTATAAAAACGGTGAGGATTTTTGTTTTTATAAAATAATTTGTAAATTTTCCTTAAAACACATCAACAAAACTTGAATTTTTCTCCGTATTATAGAGGGGTATTTTTTTGCTATCGTGAAATTAAATGTAAACAAGGTGTAAAGAATTTTGCAAAACACCCGAACAAAATGGAAATTTTTCTCCGTATAGTAGAGGGACTTTTTTATGAGCTAGTTTTTGTTTTCAAATTTACTTATGCTTTTTTCTTTTTGAAAAAGTATCTCTCGAATAATACGAAAGGAGGCAGCACAATGAAAGAAAGCTACAAAAGTTTTGATGAGCTACCGATGATGATATCAGTGTCGCAGGTTGCAAAGGTGCTTGGAATATCTCGCACAAGGTCATACGAGCTTGTCAATGAAAAAGGTTTTCCAAAAATAAAAATCGGCACAAGAATTGTTGTACCGAAAGATGAATTCATGTTGTGGATTCAAAAAGAAATTAAGAAAGGATAAAAATTATGTACGCAAACAAAAATTACAAAACCGACGGCAAGGTTTACTATATGCCAAACAAAATCTTTGATGAAAACTTTTCGCCGTACGAATTTATGATTTATTGTTTTCTTGTTTCGGTTGGCGACAGCAAAGGTGTAAGTTTTTGGTCTGTTCCGAAGATGGCAAAGAAGTGCAATATGTGTCCGACCACTTGCAGAAACACGCTCAAGTCACTTGAAGAAAAAGGTTACATAGATATTACTCAAAGATTCTTTGAAAACGCACAGCAAAGTAATATCTACACAGTTCATCAAATATAGTGTACCCCACTGTAAGAGTTGATGACAAATAATCTAAAAGCCTAAAGTTGAAAAAATGGCAATTTTCTTTTGATTTTTTTGAATTGATTTTTAACTCGGTTTTGGATGAAATCTCGGCTCTTTTGAGTGGGTTTTGGAGCAATTTTCAAGCCGTCGATTTTAAAGCAGGATAAAGGGGTATGATTTTCGGGCATTGAAATGCCCGAAAACGCCGTCCGGCAACGCCTGTCGGCTTTCCAATTCGTAATACTTTTGCGTATGATTCCAAATCCGTATGCAGTAAAGGCTATTTTTCGCAGAAAATCAAGGCTTTTGCGTATTCACTTGGGTACTGCCGTATGATAAACAAATTTATGAATGATCAGGCAACGCTGTAAGCAAAAATTGACGAGTTCGCTCTAAAATTGAGTAACTCGTCGGACTAAAACTAAAAACGGCTTATAGACGATTTGTGACGGCTTTTTGAAGCTAAAACAACAAAAACAAACAAACAATCTTTGGTCTGGATATTGAAAAAGGTTTGTGATATTGTGTGTGCGAAAGGAGTGATAAAATGCAAAAACAACTGCTGACAAACGGCAATGCATTCAAACGAACGGACGGCAGATGGGGTGGCGTGGTTTGGTACAAGGATGAGAAAGGCGAGCGGAAACGCAAGAGCTTTTCCGGCACGACCAAAGCCGAAGTCAACAAGAAAATGACGGACTACATAACCAAGTTTGAAGAAGAAATCATTGATGCTATTGAGGGTAACAAGACTGTAAAAGACAGCCTATTAAATTACCTGCAAGTGTTTAAGTACCCGAATGTTGAGCGAGTAACCTATGACCGCAACGAGCAGATTTACAAAAATCAAATCGTCCCTTACATGGGTACACTCATTGTTTCTAACATAACAGGTGCAGACATTAAGAGGCTGATTAGTACGCTGACAGACAAGGGATATTCATTCTCAACCGTCAAGCAAACATACAATCTGCTCAATGAATACTTCGATTATCTTATGCGTGAAGAGTTCATAAAAAAGAATCCGATGAACGCTGTGCCGACAATAAAAAAGTCAAATTATTTTGCAAAGCAAAACAAAGAAGTGCTTCCCGTGTGCGAAACGATAACCGTATTTACCGATGAGGAAATTGAAAAATTCAAAGCGGAAGCATACAAGAAGTACCCTTCAGGCAAGCCGAAACATAATCAAGCAGCAGCATATATTCTTATGCTGAACACGGGACTGAGAACCGCTGAAGCGTTAGGTTTAATCAACAGCGACATAGACCTTGAAAAAAAAGTGATGCACATTCAAAGAGGTGTTAAAGAAGCGCAAAAGCGTGACGGAACAGAGCGAAAAAGCGGACGGGAAATTATTGTAGGCAAGCTGAAAACCGCTTCAAGCAAGCGTATCGTGCCCTTAAACGAAACGGCTATTCAAGCAATTATTGAGTTACGCAACGAGCGATATTTCGGTGAGAATGCACCATTGATACCCGATGCAGACGGCAACTTTACAAGACCGTTGAATTTAAGAAAACGGTTTTATTCCATACTCGATGCGGCAGGAATCGAGAAAAAAGGCTTACACAGTCTGCGCCACACCTTCGCAACGAAGCTTGTAACAGGTGTGCGAGCAGAGGACGGAACGGTAAAAGCATTAACACCGAGGCAGGTGGCAGACTTACTCGGACACACAACTTCAGAAATAACCGAAATGTATTATGTCAAACGAAACACGGATATGTTGATGGGCGTTACAAACGGATTTGAATTGTGATTGATGCTTTTTTGATGATGTACCAAACGGATTGCGTGGATTGTGTAGCACAAAGTAAACAAAAAACGGTGTGAAAATGAAAAAGCGGCGTACGGAAAAAACCGTGCGCCGTAATTTTATCTATATGGAAAAAGCAAGTAAAATCGCCGTAAAACAGCGTAAATAAAGGAAAAAAGCACCGAAAAATCGGTGCTTTTTT
>ERZ827168.5041-NODE-5041-length-11442-cov-6.701941_pt1 | contig 11442 bp, 10 predicted proteins | sample MGYA00519868_ERZ827168 | MGnify/ENA primary metagenome ERZ827168 (study PRJEB31778, sample SAMEA3449271) | human gut metagenome | biome: human gut; feature: human-associated habitat; material: faeces | place: United Kingdom | collected 2010/2012 ...
AGTTCTGGATCAAATGTTTCTCCTACAGTTTTAATTTCTTCAATTCCTTTTGATGATAGAACATCTCTAAATTGTTTTAATACAAGTTCTACACCTTTTTTATATTCTTCATCTTTTGTTTCTACTTTTGCTGCATTTTCTAGATTATCTAATACCGGCAAAATAACTTCTACTACATCTGATAAAATTGAATTATATAATCCTTCTCTTTCTTTACCGCTTCTTTTTTTAAAGTTTTCAAATTCTGCTAATATTCTTTTATATCTATCATCTAGTTCATCATATTCTTCCTTTGGTATCATTTCTTTATTTTGTTTCTTTTCCTCTTTTTTTTCTGTCTTTCCATTTTGATTTTTTTCTTCTTCTAAATTTTCATTTTTGATATTTTCTTCTGACATTTTATCCCTTCTTCCTTTTTATTTTTCTATATCTTTTAATTTTTTATTTATATATTTCATTACAGATACCACTTTTGAGTAATCCATTCTTTTAGGTCCTATTATTCCTATTGTTCCTAAATCTTTGCCATTTACTTTATGTTTAAAAGTAACAACACTAAAATCTTTTAGTTCATCTTTTTCATTTTCATCGCCAATATATATGTTTATATCTTCTGCAAATCCTGAATTTAACATATCTGCTATTACTTCTTTTGTATCTAATATATTTACAAAGTTTTTTGCAACTTGTAAACTATTAAATTCTGGTAAATCAAAAGATTTATTTGCACCTTCTAAATATATTTGATTTTCTTGATTTATTACTTTTTTTAACTGGTCTATTACTGGTTTTATTACATTGACACTATATGTCATTTCATCATATAAATATTCTTCTAATGGCCTATCTATTGTTTCAATTGGTTGACCTTTTAATTTGTTATTAAACATATAGTTCATTGTTTCTACTTGTTTTTGCGTTACATCTTCGTCAAATTTTATTATTGTTTCTTTTACTAGTCCTGTATCTGTCAATATAACTGCCATCATCATTCTAGTTCCTAGTAATACAAATTTTATTTCTTCTATTAGTTGATTTGTAGTTTTGGGTCCAATTGATACTGTTGTATAATGTGTAACTTCTGAAATTGTATTTGCTGCTATTTTTGTTAAATCTTCTATTTCGTTTACCTTTGTTTCTAATTTATCACTTATATATTTTACTTCTTCTATGCTTATATCATTTTCATTTAAAAGTTCATCTACATAGTATCTATAACCTTTTTCTGAAGGTATTCTTCCACTTGATGTATGTGTTTTATCTAAATATCCACATTTTTCAAGTTCTGCCATTTCGTTCCTTATTGTTGCACTACTATAATCTAATCCATGATTTTTCGTTAATGCATTTGAACTAACTGGTTCTGCTGTATTTACATATTCTTCTACTATTGCTTGTAATACCTTCTTTTTTCTATCATCTAACAATTTTTTCACCTCTTCATAATTGTTAGTTTTTAGCACTCTTTTGTTTTGTTTGCTAATCTTGTTATATATTATACCCATTTTTAGCACTTGTCAATACTTATTGCTAATTTTTTTGTGAACTTTTTGTGAATTAGTTTTCTAGGTTTTTAAAAAATCTTTTTTCTTTTTCTGGTAAATTTTGGCTATCTATAAATTCAATTTTATCTTCACAATTTTCTGTATTATTTTCCTTGTTTAATAATCCTTTTTCACTTAAAACGTCTTTTAAATGTACAGCTAATCTTTCTGCTCCATTAAAAAATTGTATATTTCCACCTAATACTTTATCTATTTGCTCTTGAATTAATGGATAATGTGTACATCCTAAAACTACATTTTTTACTTTTCCCTTATATTCTCCAATATGTGTTTCCAAATATTTAGAAATTTCTTCATTATCAGATTTTTCTATAATATCAGCTAAACCAACACATGAATACAAATATGTTTTATGATTATCATATTTTTCATATAGTCTGTAATCTGTGGTTTCATTATTGTATAAAGTAGTCCCGGAAGCCAGATTTTTATTGCAATAACTCCCGCAAGCGCTATGCAGAGTATGCATAATATAACTTTTTTAATTTCATTTTTTAATATCTACTATTTTATATTTATATATGTTTAAATGTACTAGTCACATTCCCGTATGACTATCATAATTATAACACTAATTATTTCATTTTCAATAAATAATTGTTCGACAATATTCGACAAATCATTTATATGCCATCAAGAATGATTGTTGAAAAGAAAATTAATAATTCAATGATTTTTTATTTACATCATATATTCAGCCTGAGATATTACTCTTGATGTTGCTTCTTCATTATATTCTGGTGGATAACCATAGGCGTCCAATAATCTTTTTATTTGAGAACGCATTTCAGCTTGCGTAGATTTTTTCTTAGACCAATCAACAGTCGCATATTTTTCAACAATATCTTTTAATTTCATTGCAATAAGTCTTAAAGTTTCATCAGTCATCAATTCTGCTGCTTTATCATCTGTTGTTAATGCATCATAGAATGCTCTTTCTCTTCCTTTTAAATTATTTTTATTCGCATTATTTTCATCCTCAACCATTTCTTGTGAAAATGCCATTAAACCAACAATTGTCATTTCTATATCAACATCGTCTTCAAATTCAAGAGTTGGCCTATTGTAATATTCTTTCAATAGGTTTCTTAATCTTTCGCTATACTCTTGTGACTTAACAAGATTGTACTTTTTATATTCTTTAATTGCTTGTGTCAATAATTTTTCAAGTATTTTTACAAATACATGAGGTGGATTACTTTCTCTTAATTCTTTTACTTTGTCTTCTCTTAATAAATCCCAAACACTACTTCCATCATTTTCATTTACTTTTGTTAGAACCTTTACTTCATCACCAACTATTGCCTCTGCAAGTAATTCACTAACCCTTTCATTTATTTTAGTTAGCGAAATAGGATTTCTAGAATATTCAATCTTTTGAATAAAACATCTAACTGCCAAATAATAATTTACTTTTGTTTTAGTTTCTACATCTAGTACACCTAAAGCAATTACAAAAGCACTTTTAATAGTTTTAGTAATTGATAGAAATTGTTTTTTTCGTTTTTCATTTTCAAGAACAAAGTTTGCCCCATCCTGAATTGTTCTAAACTTATCTAATTGTTTTGAACTTTTAAAACCTGATTCATCAATTTTATAAAACCATTCATCAAGAATTGATAAATTTTCATCTATCAAAGTTTTTGCAGTTTCTCTTATATCTTTAAGATTAACATCTCTATCTCTTTTAGTGTATGTATTTAATGCCTCATCCAACGCTTTTGAGATTCCAATATAATCAACAATTAGTCCTGAATCTTTTCCAGCATAGACTCTGTTAACTCTTGCTATTGCCTGCATTAGTGTATGACCTTTCATTGGCTTGTCTATATACATAACATCAAGATCTGCAACATCGAATCCTGTTAGCCACATATCTACTACTATTACAATCTTTGTTTTTCCTTTTTTATTTTTAAAGTCATTGGCAATATTATCTCTGAATTTTTTGTCTTTTATTACATCCCTCATTTTTTCATCATCTTTATTACTAGATGTAACAATTAGTTGCATTTTTTCTTTGTAATTAGGTCTTATGTCTAAAATTAAATTATATAAATCAAATGCAATTTTTCTAGTCATACAAACAATCATTGCTTTATCATTTAAAATACCTTTTCTTTCTTCATAATGATTAACAATATCATTTGCTAACAATTTTAATCTATCTTCATCTCCAAGTAAAACTTCCATACGACTCATTTGAGATTTTGACATATCAATTAAATCTTCTGTAACTCCATTATCACGCATTTCATTATAGTATTCATCGATTTCCTCAAGTTTCTTATCATCTAGCCACACTTTTGCAAGTCTTGATTCATAGAACAATTTTACAGTTGAACCATCTTCAATAGATTGAGTCATATCATATACATCAATAATATCTCCAAAAATGGCAGTTGTATCTTTATCCTTAGTTTGAACAGGAGTTCCTGTAAATCCAATGAATGTAGCATTTGGTAAAGCATCTCTAATATACTTTTCATAGCCATATTTCGTTTTCATTTCGAAATCTGTGCTATTCCTCTTGTATGTAACCGTTTCATCTATTCCATAATGACTTCTATGTGCTTCATCACTTATAACAATAATATTATCCCTATCATTTGGAATTATATTATCTTTATCAATTTTTTGCAGTGTTGTAAAGATAATTCCACTTTCTTTAACATTTGACAGTTTATCTAATAAATCTTTTCTATTTGACACTTTAACTGGTTCTACTCTTAAATAATTCTTTGCATTACTAAAAGTCGTATATAATTGGTCATCTAAGTCATTTCTATCAGTCAATACAACTATGGTTGGGTTATTTAAAGACTTCTCTTGAATAAGTCTATATGCTAACATTAACATACTAAAACTTTTACCAGAACCTTGTGTATGCCATACTAGTCCTGCTTTTCCATCACCATTTGGTCGTTTATTTTTTAGTATTGAATCAAAGGCTTTTTTTACACCAAAGTATTGATGATATTGACTTAAAATTTTAATAGGTTTTTCTTTATCTTTATCAATGAAAAATAAGTTGTTTTTTATAATATCAAGTAACCTGTCTTTTGTGAAAACACCATCTATCATTACATCCAATTTATTGACACTATAATCTTTATATACTTCTTTTCCGTCAACACTTTTCCACTCTGAATATCTTTCAAAATCACTTGTAATAGTGCCTAATCTATTGTTCGCACCATCGCTTATTACACAAAAAGCATTGTAATTAAACAATGTAGGAATATCATACCTATAGCCACTATTATCAGAATTGCCTCCTAATTGATTATATGCATTTTCTATTGTAGCGTCTTCTCTATCTTCTATACTTTTTAATTCAAATATAATTAAAGGAATACCATTTATATAAATTAAAACATCTGGAATCCTAGTTGATCTTCCCTCATTAAACTTAACCTGATTAACAACTTTAAAAATATTATTATCAGGGTTTTCAAAATCAATAATTTTTACTAATGGATTTGAATCACTAAAATAATCATCAATAAATATTCCATCTACTAAATATTTGTGGAATAATCTATTTTTATCTATAAAAGAAAGTGCGTCTAAATGTTTTAATTTTGTTACTACTTCACTAAATATTTTTCTTTTTATTTTAGGATTTATCATTTCTAGTGATTCTAACAAATCATCTTCAATAATAAAATCATCTAATTTTCTATTAACTATCCAATCATCATTTTCTTGAATATATGTATATCCTTTTTCTTCAAACATCTGGATTATAGACATTTCTAATTCGTGTTCATTATACTTATCATTCATACAAATTCACTCCTACAACCTATTCACTTTAAGACACATCTTATATTAAATTATACCATATTTCTACAAAAAACTCCATCATACCGTTGACATTTATTCATTATTATATATTCATATAATTGATATTATAGGAAGTTTGGATGATAAGATAGAAAGTAATAATAAAATAATTGAAAAAATTGATAAACTAGGATTATCTAAGTATAAAAAAATAAAAAATGATTTTATAGATTTTAACGACTTTGCAAATTTTGAAAAGGGTAAAGAAGCATCCAGTCAAAATTATATGAGTGAAAAAAATAATGAAAATATCAATTTCATAAGAGTCAAAGATTTAAACTCTTTAACAGATACTTATATTTCAAAAACATTAGATATTCCCGTTGCTAAACCTAATGATGTTTTAATATCATTTGATGGAGCGATAGGCAGAATAAATTATGGCTTAGTGGGAGCTTATTCTTCTGGTATATATAAAGTCATTCCTAAATTTACTAACGATTATGGTATTTTATATTGGTCATTGAAAGATAATACCAATCAACAAATTATGCTAGAGCATACAAATGGCACAACAATATTACACGGCTCTAAATCAATTAAATATTTAAAAATTAAGAAACATTTACAAGACGATATTGATTATTTTAATAAGATTTTTGATTATTCTTTAAATATAAAATTGCAAAATAAAAAATTGTGCGAATTAAAGAAATTGTATTTAAAAAAGTTCTTTGGATAAACCCAAAGAACTTTTTACCAATTTACGATTTCATCAACTATTTTTTGCTGTTCTTCACTTGTTCTTCGCAAGTATATTCGTGTTGTTTCAATGCTTTCATGTCCCATCAAGTCTGCAAGTAATGCAATATCTTGATTTTTTTCTAAAAATCTTTTGGCAAACATATGCCTAAAAGAGTGTGGGTAAATATATTTTAAATCCATACCATAATCATCGGCATACTTTTTTAATTGATGAGCAAGACCTCTAGTAGTAATTTTATTGCCAAACCTATTAGTAAATAGATAACCACTTGTTTTGCCTGTTTCTTCTAGCCATTTAATCGTAATTTCTCGTAATTTTTTTGGAATATATATTCTTCTAATCTTGCCACCCTTGGTATATAAGTCGATATACCCAATTTTCACATTTTCCACTTTAATTTGTATTAACTCACTTACTCTTGCACCAGTTGCGCCTAAATACCTCACAATAAAATACCACATATAGTTCTTATCTTTTTTTAGTTTATTGATAAAAAATAAATAATCAGGATAACTTATAACATTTTCTAAAAAGTTTTTTCTTTGAATTTTAACAAATTTTAATTTTAATTCTTTTTTATTTACAAAATCCAAATATTTATTTATTGCCTGAATTTTAAGGTTTACTGTTTTAGGTTGATAATTCTCAATTAAAAATCCTTTATAAGTTAATAAATTACTTTTGGTTACTTCATCAAAAATACTGAAATAATGTTTTATAGCAATAGTATAAGAAGATATAGTATTTGCTGATAAGTTATCATTTTGCAGTTGAGTGATAAATGTTTCGTCCACAACTTCACCTCCTGCAATTATAATATTACATAAAAAAATCTGACTAAAAGAATTTAGTCAGATATAATTTTTTTTGATTTTCTAATAATTTATTTTCTTGTTCTAATTTTTTTGTAATTCTAATAATGCTATCACAATATTTATTATATATTTTTAATTTTTCTTTTTCTATATCATATATTTCTATTGAACATAAATCATTAAAAGATAATGCTTCTCTAACAGATCCAGAACATCTCTTATTTATCTCTTTAATCATAGAATCAAATGTCAGCAACTGTTGTAAGTATATCTTATATTCTTCAATACATTTAAAGACAACATATATAGGGCTTACACAACCGATTTCATCTTCCATTACCCCAATAGAACCTATATTAATTCTGGATGGATTGTAAACAAAGTAATCTTTTTTTATTTTTTTATACTTTCCTTTGGTATTCTTCGCAATTTCTTTATTAAATTGCTCATTTTGAATTATAACTTTTCCTGTATTTATCACTGAATATGGTACAAGTTCTATTTCTGATTTTTCTTTGCATTCTTCAATAATATCATTAAGCTGAATTTTTTTAGTCTTGCATAGTAGCAATTCATTTGTTTTAACATTTAATAGATTATTCATTTTTTCAATGATTTTATTATTATTTTCTATCTTATCATCCAAACTTCCTATAATATCAACTATGTGTTGTTGATAATTTAACGAATGTTCCGGAACATCAATTTCATATAAAGTTTTTGTTGTTAAACTTGGAATAGTGGTTCCCTCATTAAATTTATTAAGATTAAGTGTTGAAATATAGTAATAAAACCATCTAGGAATAACTTTTGATGTATCAATTATAGTATAAAACAAGGTGTCAACCGTCCAAAATGGAGTGTCAACATACATTGGATTATTTATGCTTCCTTTTCTTCCAATAAGAACTGATGGTTTATTGTATAGATATTTAGTTGCATATCCAAAAATTCCACCTGTTCCAATAATGGGATATTTTCCGTTTTCATCTATCACGGAAGATTGATTTTTACCATATTTTATTTGTAATATATCTTTGATTTTCATATAAACTCCTTTCAGAAAGTAGGTATAATAATTATGAGTTATTTAAAAGATTTTTGTAAAATTATAACAAAAGGCACAACTCCATCAACATATGGATATTTATTTAAAAATTCAGGCATAAAGTTTATCAGGTCAGAAAATATAACTGACAGCAGAATAATAAGTAAGGTAAGTTTGTACATTTCAGAAGAAGCAAATGAAAAATTAAAACGTTCTATACTTTTAAAAGATGATGTCCTTATGTCTATTGCAGGAGCATATTTAGGGAAGCTTGCCTTAATTACTGAAATGGATTTACCAGCAAACACAAATCAGGCTGTTGCAATTATAAGAACCGATAAATCAAAATTGAATCCTCTTTACCTATATTATTATCTTTCATCTTATAAAATGCAATGCTATATAAACAATGTTAATGCTCAATCAGCACAACCAAATATAAACTTGCAACAGATTGGAGATATTAATATTAATGTTCCAAGTTTAAATTATCAACAACACATAGTTGATATTAGGAGGTGTTATTATGCAAATTAAATTAAGTGATTTATGTAATATTACAATGGGGCAATCTCCAAAATCTATTTACTATAACAAATCCAAAATCGGAACTCCATTTATGCAAGGTTGTACAACTTTTGGAAGAATATATCCTAGTATCGATACTTGGACTACCATATATAATAAATCAGCCGATTCTAATGACATACTTTTTACTGTACGAGCCCCTGTCGGCGATATAAATATAGCATTAACAAAAATTGCTATTGGTAGAGGTTTGGCTGCATTAAAGCCAACTTCTGTTTCAACAAAATACTTATATTATTTATTATTGTCAAACAGAGACTTATTTACTAACAATTCTTCTGGTACTGTTTATGACTCTATAAATAAATCTGCCCTTGAAAATATAACTCTTAATATACATTCCAAAAATCAACAACTTCTTATAGTTGATATTATTGCATATCTAAAATTTCTTCTACTTTCTTTGCTAATTCTTGATTTTCTTTTAATAAATCTTTTAGTTCATTTGATACAACTTTAATTTGTTCTTCTACTTCCTCTTTGGACATTTCATTGGAATCATCAATTCCTACATATCTTCCAGACACTAATGAATAATCATTTGCTCTAATTTCTTCTAAACTAGCAGAATAACAATAGCCTTTTATGTCTTCATAATTCTCATTCTTCAACCAATTATGATATGTATCGGCTGTTTCTTTAATTTCTTCTTTACTTAATTCTCTAATCTTTCTATCAATCAAAGTTCCTTTCTCTCTTAAATCGATAAAAAGAATTTTATTATCTTGTGTTTTTTGTTTTCTTAAAAACCATAATGATACTGGAATACCTGTTGTATAAAATAGTTTATCTGGTAATGTAATTATACAATCAACAATATCATCCTCTATCATTGCTTTTCTGATATTATATTCTTGTGTCTGACTTGTAGATAAACTACCATTTGCTAAAACAAAACCGGCAACACCTTTTGGTGATAATTTTGAAATCATATGTTGAATCCAAGCATAGTTAGCATTTCCTTTTGGTGGAACATCATATTTCCATCTAGGATCTTCTAGTAATGACTCTTGACCATAATCTTTAATATTAAATGGTGGATTGGCAAGTATATAGTCTGCTCTTAAAGCTTTATGTTTATCGTCGTGGAATGTATCTCCATTTGAATCACCTAAATCGGCTTCAATTCCTCTAATTGCTAAATTCATTTTTGCTAAACGCCAAGTTGTAGCATTTAATTCTTGTCCATAAACAGAAATATTATTTATATTTCCTTGATGTTCATCAACGAAATTTGCTGATTGAACAAACATACCTCCCGAACCACAGCAAGGGTCATATACCTTACCATTAAAAGGTTCTATCATTTCAACAAGTAATTCAACAACACATCTTGGAGTATAGAATTCTCCACCTTTTTGCCCTAAATTTCTTGCAAATTTACCCATAAAATATTCATATACCTTACCAAAGAAATCACCACCTGCATTTGTTGTATCTAACTTATTTGTAAATAGATCAATCAACTCACCTAGTCTTCTTTGGTCAACTTCTAGTTTTGAATAAGTTTTTGGCAAAATGTTCTTTAATTCAGGGTTTTGCTTTTCAATAGCAATAAATGCCTCATCTAATACTTTTCCTAATTCCTCAGATTTAGAATATTTAGAAATATAACTCCATCTTGCTTCTTTTGGTATCCAAAAGACCATATTTTTTGAGTATTCATCTATATCATTTTCATAGCCTTTTCCCTCATCAACAAGTTCTTTATATCTAACATCAAATTTATCTGAAAGATATTTTAAAAATATCAATCCAAGTACAACATGCATATAATCTGCTGCTGCAAGTCCTCCACGAAGTTTATTTGCAGAGTCCCATAGTACGTTTTCTAATTTTTCTGTACTCATATTTTCCTCCTCTTACTTTTTATTTACCTTTAAAGATTGTTTAATCAATGGTATAAGATTATCAATATCTTCTTCAGAAGAAACCTCAACTCTATAATCGCCATTTCCCCAATGTCCTACTTTTGTAATATCTTGGGCTATATTTAGTGGGTCGACAAGAGTACCTTTTTTTAGATTAATGTCTACTTTTAACTTATTTTGATTAAATTCTATATCTACTATATTTCTTCTGCCTTTAAAAGCCACATAAACTTTTTTTACATCTATATCAATATCATCTAATTCTAATATTTTACTTTTAAGTGATTCATATAATTTTTTTGTCTTTTCCGAAACCTTATTTAAATGGTCTTCTTCAGTATACACTTTTATTTCCTTATTTACTTCTTTTTGCTCACTTTCAACACCAAATTCTTCTATTTTTACATTGCTGGTTTTCCTTATAAAATCAATATCAATAATATCATTTTCATATCTAGTTACTTTAATTAAATCAACAGGTATATTTTTAAAATCTGTTGCATTTAATTGATATGGTGTAAAAATTGGTGATACAAATATAATTCTCGATTGACTCCAATCAATGTCATTAATTGTTAGTGATGATTTTGTAATTGTATTATACTGCAAAATAAAATCTGCTTTTCTTTCTAACAATAACTTTAAATATGTATATCCTTGATCAACTAAACTATGATTTTTTACATTTTTATATTCTATAATTTTAAATGACTTAGACTCATTATCAAAGGCTAACGAATCTATCCTAAAATTTCCAACACCAAATTCAGTACAAATAAATTTAAATCCTAATATTTTTTCTAAATTATTTTCAAAATATTTTTGTAGTTCTTTTTCATTTTTAAAGTCATTCTGTTTTAATTCAATATTTCCTTTGAATATCATTAAGTATCACCTCGTAAATCTATATGTATTAATTATAACACATATTTAGTTGAATTAGGTAGGGTTTGGGATATTTCCCACATACGAATTTCGTACGGGAGTACAAATTCATTGC